>Ga0214472_10006770_pt1 | contig 12011 bp, 10 predicted proteins | sample RVTome_6_FD_207662 | JGI IMG/M metagenome (GOLD analysis project Ga0214472, IMG submission 207662) | Soil microbial communities from uranium-contaminated site in the Upper Colorado River Basin, Wyoming, United States - RVT140D175 | ecosystem: Environmental > Terrestrial > Soil > Contaminated >...
TGTAGATCTTGCCGCGACTTTGTACCGCCTGCCGGACGCGCCGGCGCGCCGTCGCTACTCTGGGGGGCGCTCCGCGCGGCGCCGTCTTCTCCGTCTTGTGAGTCCGCCATGCGCCGTCGGCACACCCTGATGGAGGAAACGGTGGCAGGTTCGCCGTGTTTCTTCGTAGACGTCGCGGTCGGTCAGCCGAGGTTCGTGATGGCCCACAGCAGGGCGGCGATGGCGGTGGTCGCCACCATCATCAGCTTCTGGCGATCGAGGTCGGTCATCGGTCGAGTTTCGCGGCTTCGGGCCGCCCTATGGAGAAGCCTCACGCAGGTCCGTCGTGTTTCCTCGTAGAACACCTACCGGCCGCTCGCCAGAGCCAGCACCTGCTGGATGTCGTTCCAGCGGTTGGGCGCCGCCTCCCTCAGGACGGTCTCGGAGCCGTCCGGCAAGCTGCCGCCCTGGCTCTCGAGAATGCGGCGGGTATGGGCGACCAGCGCGTCGGCGAATCGCGGCAGGTCGAGCTGCTGCTCGACGGTCCACATCGCCCACTGGCGGATCGAGTGGAAGTAGCCAGCGGGGTTGCTGTCGGGGTTGAGCATCTCGGCCTGCTGGAGCCGACGGCTCGCCGCGAGGATGCCACCCATCGGGGCGAATTGCTGCTGCAGCTCGCCGCCGGCGATCTGAAACATGGTTCCCGGGGAAGGAGGCTGGCGCAGGAACTCGAGGCAGTAGGCGTTGAGGCGGGCGGTGAGCGGGTTGCCGCCGGCAAGCTGGCCGAGCTGCGCTTGCAGCAGCGACTGCAGTTGGTGGGTCGCCTCGTCGGTGAGCGGCTCGACGACCAGCGAGTCCATCGACAACCGCACCGGCGCCTTGCCGGTGTTGAATATCTGCGCCTCGAACGCTTCGCCGGTCGAGTTGCCGAGGTTGGTGAGGAAGATCTTGACGGCGGACCCCTCCTGCAGCGCCGGCGGCAGCTCGATCCCGTCCATTGGCATGACGATCAGCGTGCGGCCGCGGGCGACGATCGTCGAGACGGCCTCCGCGAGGGGGGCCGGCGCGAAGGGGGTCGGCGCGAGGCGCGCCGGCGGAGGCTGGAATCCGGCGCCCGGCCCGGGGCCGAGCAGCAAGGGCCACCACGGAATGGAACGAGGAATGGCGGGCCCGATACCTGACCGCGCGCGTAAGGGCGACTGCGGGAGCAAAGCCGCCATCAGATCCGGCGGCGCCGGCGCCACAGCGCCGAACAGCCAGCTTCCGAAGCTGCTCTCCGCCCAGTCGATGATCATCTTCTGGATCGCCGGGTTCGGGAGGCCGGACGCGGGATTGAAGGCGCCGGGCTCGGCGAGAGCGTCGAGGATCTCGAACGGCAGGTCCAGCGAGCCGATGATGTCGTCGGCGTCCTGGTCGGTGCACTTCTCCGCGATGCAATCGGCCCTCGAGATCGGTGGCCTGGCCGCGCAGCGTCGCCGCTCGGGTGCGGGCCGCGTCGAGCTTCGCCCGGGTCTCGGCGCGATGGGTATTGGAGGGCCGGCTCCGGGTCTCGACGGTGCCGTTTCGATAGGTGGTCGTGATCCGCACGGTACCGTCGCCCTGGTCGTATGCCTCGATCGTGGTGCCGGTCGCGGGATCGTAGCTGCTGCCGCCGGTCCCGGCCGTCTGCTGGAGCTGCCGCTCCCACATCTTGATCTGCTTGTCGAGCGCGTCGATCTCGGCCTGGGTACGGGACAGCTCGTCTTTGAGGTCGGCGACCTCCTGGGTCCGATCGCGGACCTCGTCGCGGGCCTCGCTCACCTGGTCGGCGATCTCTCGGCAGGGGTCGCAGACCACCGGGTCCGGCTGCGGCGCGGGCTCCGGCTCGGGATCGGCCGCCGGGTCGGACGTCGGTTGCGGTTGCCCCGCCTGGGTCTGTTGCTGCGGCTGTGCCGGCTGGACCTGTTGCTGCGGCTGCTGCGGCTGGGCGGCCGCTTGCGCCGCCGCTTCGAGCCGCTGGATCTGCGGCGTGATGTAGGTGTCCCGCTCGTAGGTCCAGTAGTTGGTCGTCGAGGTCGCCCAGCCGCCGTCGTCCTTGCCGAAGTAGTCGTTGCCGCGGTAGTCGCCGAAGTATTGGGTGAGGATGCTGATCTTCGCGTTGATCTTCTGCAACGCGGTGAGGTGATCGCCCGGCGCCATCGACGATCGATACCAGAGGTCGAGCTCGTCTCTCTCCACGGTGATCCAGTCCTCGATCGCGTGCAGCGTCTTGCGCCAGGCGTCCGATTCCTTGTCGTCGCCCGGGGTGACGGTGCTGAACCACCAGTAGGCGTAGGACTGATGGTTGGCGTGGATGTTCTCGTGGTAGAGGGTGCGGGCAAGCTCGACGATCCGTTGGAAGTCGCGCTCCGGGTCCCAGGCCTGGTCGCGGTTGAAGGGCAAGTTGTTGCCGGCGATGTTCGGGTTGAGGCTGACGTTGTTCGCGGCGCTGGTCTCGGCGTTCTCGGCCAGGTCGCTGTCGACGTAAAGCTTGCCGTCGTCGAGGGTCTTCTGGATCTCGTCGGCCGCCGCCCCGGCGCCGTGATCGCGCAGGAACTGGATGGCGCTCTGGATGTTCTGGTAATGGATCGTTCCGGGCTGGACCGCTACCTTCTCGGCGGCGGCAGCGCCGGGCGAAACCAGCGCTGCCAACGCAACCACGAGGGCCAGCAGGCGAGGTCTGAACGATAGCGTTGCCAGCGCGACCACGAGGGCCAGTAGGCGAGGTCTGAACGATTCGGTCACGATGGGCTTCGTCGTCGGCATCATTGAATGGCGAACAGGTGGCGGGCTCCGCGGATGTAGATCCTGCCGCCGGCGAGGGCGGCCGAGGCGTAGACCGGCTCGCCGAGCGAGTTGGTGCGGATGATCTCGTGGCGGGGGCCGGCGCGCAGGACGAAGGTGTCGCCGTCCTCGCTGGTCAGCAGGATCTTGTCGTCGAAGGCCACCGGCGAGGCGGTGAAGGTGGCGGGCACCGGGACGCGGCCGCCCTCGTAAACGACGGCGCCGGTCTCGGCGTCCAGGCAGGTGACGATGCCGCGATCGCTCAGCAGGTAGAGGTAGCTTCCATAAAGGATGGGCGACGGCACGTAGGCGGTGCCCTTGTTGTAGCGCCAGACGACGCGATCTTCGTCGCCGCCCGGGCCGGTGCGAATGGCCAGCGCCACCTTGGCCTGGCTGCCGGCGGTGGCGAAGGCCAGGCCGCTCGCGGCGACGATGCTGGGGATCGGATGGCTGCGAGTGCCGTCGGTGCGCCACAGCTCGGCGCCGGTCGCCGGATCGTAGGCGATCACCGCCTCGGCGCCCGACGCCAGCAGCTCGGTGCGGCCGCCGGCTTGCACGAGCAGCGGCGTCGCCCAGCTCCTCCGGTTGGAGCGTTCGTTGCGCCAGACGGGCTCCCCGGTGGCGCGATCGAGGGCGGCGATGAACGAGCCAGCGCCCATCTCCTGGTCGCCCTGCAGGATCAGCAAGTCGCCGAAGAGGATCGGCGAGGTCCCCGGCCCCAACCCGGCCTTGGCCATGCCGCCGAACGACACGCTCCAGCGCAGGTTGCCGTCCATGTCGAAGGCGTAGAGGCCTTCGGACTCGAACGACGCGTAGACCAGCTCGCCGTCGGTGACGACGGTCGCCGAGGCGTAGGTGTTCTTGCGATGGCGGTTGTCGTGGACGGGGCCGTCGTGGACCGTGCGCTCCCAGAGGATGGCGCCGGTGTCGGCATCGACGGCGAGCACCGCAAGCCGGTGCTCGTAATCGACGCCGACGCTGTCCGGGTGCAGGTAGCCGGGCTGCAGGTCGAAGCCGAGGTGGTCGGGGGCGAGGCGACCGGGCAAGTGGGTCCCCGCGATCGACGTCGTCAGGAACACCCGCTCGCCCCAGACGACCGGCGACGAGTGGCCGCGGCCGGGGATCTCGGCCTTCCAGACGATGCCTTCGCTCGCCGACCAGGTGTCCGGGTAGCTGCGCTCGGCGATTCCCAGGCCACCGGGGCCGCGCCACTGCGGCCAGTTGTCGGCCGCGCCCGGGGGCGCGATCGAGCCGCCGGCGGCAACTCCGGTGGCGTCCGGGCTACGCCGCCCGGGTCCGCGCTCGCCATTGAAGCTCGTCGCCACGATCGGTCCAGCAGCCGCGGGGTCGCCGGGGGCGCGCACCACGATCGGGCGCCCGGCCCCGGCGGCGGGATCGACGCCGGCAGGCGCGCGCACGACGAGGGGGCGGCCTGCCCCGGCCCCCGGAGCCACGCCTTCTACCTTCACCACCTCGCGGCCGCGCCCGGTCAGGAACGTGACCTCGACGTCGACCCTGTCCTCTCCCGGCGCGCCGAGGTGGACCGGCAGGGCGTTCTGCGAGTCGTAGCCGGAGCCGGTGTCGACGATGCCCATGCCGAGCAGGTCACGCGTGCCCGCCGCGTACAGCCGCACCTCGGCGCCGGCGCGCGTGTAATGCCCGCGGTCGTCGAGCACGAGCACCTGCACCGAGCGGCGGGCGCGCTCCGGCGCCAGCAAGTTGCGGAGCAAGTGGGTCATGCCTTCGGCGCCGCTGCCGGTCAGCGCCAGGTCGAGGTCGCCGTCGCCGTCGAAGTCGGCCCACTGGACGCCGTGATCGGCGTTCTGGGCGAGCAGCAGCGGCGGCGTCACGTCGGCAAAGGCATCGCCCTCGTTGTGGAACAGGTAGTCGCGATAGACCGTGCCGCCGCCGATCGTGCCGTTGACGTAGAGGTCCGGCAGGCCGTCGTTGTCCCAATCACCCCAGGCCCCGCTGTCGTAGCGGGAGTCGATCGCCAGGCCGGCCGACGCTGCGACATTGGTGAAGCCGCTCTCGCCGTCGTTGCGGAGCAGCCCGTTGGGCCCGTAGTTGGCGAGGAAGACGTCGAGGTCGCCGTCGCTGTCGTAATCGGCGAGGCTCGGCCGGACGCTCCCGTAGGCGCGGTCGCCCAGCGGCCGGCCGCCGTCGTCCAGCCCCAGGTCCGCGGCGACGTCGGCGAAGCGCTCGCCGTCGTTGCGGAACAGGCCGTTGGCGTCGCCGTCCATGTTGGCGACGTACTGGTCGAGGTCGCCGTCCTGGTCGACATCGAACCAGACGGCACCGACGGTGCGGCGCGGATCAGCGATGCCCAGGGCGTCGCCGACCTCGGTGAACGCGCCGCCGTCGTTGCGCAACAGCGCGTTGGGCAGGTTGCGGAAGGCCACCGAGAGGTCGAGGTCGCCGTCGTTGTCGTAGTCGATCCAGCTGACCTGGCGGGTGGCGCCGAGCGGCAGGAGCGCGCCGGCGGCCGCGGTGACGTCGGTGAAGCGACGGCCGTCGCCATCGTTGCGGTAGAGACGGTTGGGCACGTCGGCGCCCGAGAAGCCGACGTACAGGTCCAGGTGCCCATCGCCGTCGTAGTCGCCCCACGCCGCCGCCCGCGTCGATTCCTGGTCCGCGAGGCCGACCTCCGCCGCCACGTCGGCGAACGTCCCGGCGTCGTTCCGGTACAGCCGGTTCGGGACGTTCCCGAAGCCGACGAACAGGTCGAAATCGCCGTCGTTGTCGAAGTCGGCCCAGGCGTTGGTCAGCGATCCGGCCTCGCCGAACAGCTCCGGCTGCACCAGTTCGAAGCGCGGCACCCCCTGGCGCTGGGGGCCGGAGGCCAGCACCAAGGAAAGCAGCAGCATCACCATTCCACTACGCATCGGCACCATGGCCGCGACTTTACAGGCCGCCGGGCGCGCGGCAAAGGGATACGATCCATCTGCCCCTCGAGACGGCGGGGGCCTCCAGGCGTTAGATGACCCTGGAGCTACCATCGGGGTGTTCGCCGCCTGCTAGACAGTACATGCGCGACGTCGTGGCGGCGGGTGAATCCTCGATGGAGCGACCCATGACCGAGATCTTCAGGCTGGACGACATCCAGAGGGCCCTCGAGACGGTCGACGTGGTCGGCGACATCGAGGCCGGCTTTGTCGCCTACTCGCGAGGCGAGGTCGTCGTCCCGCCTGTCGGCGAGCTGCTGTTCGAGGAGCCGCGCGGCGAGGCCCACATCAAGTACGGCTACATCCGGAACGACGACTACTTCGTGATCAAGGTCGCCAGCGGCTTCTACGACAACCACAAGCTCGGCCTGCCGACCAACTTCGGCCTCATGCTGCTGTTCAGCCAGAAGACCGGCGAGCTCGTCGCGGTCCTGCTCGATGAGGGGATCCTGACGGGCGAGCGCACCGCGGCCGCCGGCGCGGTCGCGGCGAAGTACCTGGCACCCGATTTCGTCGAGCGCATCGGCGTGCTCGGCACCGGCGACCAGGCGCGACGCCAGCTCCGCTACCTGCGCGGCGTCGTCGACTGCCGGGACGTGCTGATCCACGGCCGCAGCGCCGAAAAGGCCGCCGCCTGCAAGCGCGACGTCGAGCCGCTCGGCTACACGGTGGAGACCACCCTCGACGCCGGCGAGGTCGGAGCGACCTGCAACCTGATCGTCACCGTCACGCCGTCGAGACAGCCTCTGCTGAAGGGCGCCGACATTCGCCCGGGCACCCACATCACCGCGGTAGGCTCGGATACGCCCGACAAGCAGGAGCTCGACCCGGCAATCCTCGCCGCCGCCGATATCGTCGTCGCCGACAGCATCGCCCAGTGCCGTACCCGCGGCGAGATCTACCAGGCGATGGCCGCCGGCCTGCTCGACGAAGACGACGTCGTCGAGCTCGGCAATGTCATCGCCCACGAGGAGCTCCGCCGGGCCACCGGCGAGCAGATCACCGTCGCCGACCTCACCGGCGTCGCCGTCCAGGACCTGCAGATCGCCAAGGCCATCTACGCCTCCCTCCGATTGATGGAGGACTCGGCACCGTGCGACCATGGCCGCCATGAAGACACAACAACCTGATGAAGAGCTGTGCCGCGCCATCGACGAGGCGCTCAAGCAGGTGCCCGATGTCGCAGCCGCCTACCTGTACGGCTCCTCGGCGCGTGGCCAGCGAACTCCGCTCAGCGACGTCGACGTGGCGCTCGTCGCGGGCAGCGAGCTGCGCGACGACGAGCGCGGCGCCGTGCTGCGCAAGGCGCTCGTGGCGCTCGCGCGCCGGCGGCGCGGCGTGACCTTCGACGTGCGCTTTCTGGACGAGCTTCCCGCGGCGATCGGCGGCCGCGTCGTGGGCGAAGGAGCTCTCGTCTTCGAGCGCGACGCGGCCCGCCGCGTGCGAGCCGAGGTCAGGGCGCGGATGCTGTACCACGACTTTCTGCCGTTCGAGGCGGCCGGAACCTCGGAAGGCATCGCCGGCCTCAGAAAGCAGATGGACGTTGGTTGACGCGGTCAGGCTCCGGGCGCTGCTGAGCCGGCTGAGGGGGCATGTAGCCGACCTCCAGCCGTACGCGGCGATGGAGACAACCGCCTATCTGGCCGACCCGCGGGCGATCCACGCCTCCAAGTACCTCCTCGTGATCGCGATCGAAGACGCGCTGGCAACGGCGAACCACGTCATCGCCTCGGAGGGCCTTCGCGCTCCGGCCGACTACGCCGATGCTTTCCGCTCGCTCAAGGACGCGGGAACGATCGACGCGGAACTTTCCGAACGGCTCGAGGGCATGGCGCGCTTCCGCAACCTCCTCGTGCACGTTTACGCGGAGGTGGACGACCGCAGGGTGCACGAGTTCCTGGGCAAGGACGTGGGCGACCTCGAGAAGATCGCCGCTGCCCTGCTGAACGCCTTCCCCGAGCTCGGAGAAGAAAGCTCCTGACCAGCGCTGGCAGCACCGGAGCCTGAGCGTTTGCACCGCAGCCGTTTCATCCTGTCAGCCCATTGACCGAAAGCCACCGAGGGCTCTCGCGTCCCCCGTCTCACCGACTGGAGCCGCGCACCCTACCTTGTCCTGGCGCGCGTTCGCTAGCCGTTGATCGGAATGCTTGTATTGATTACAATGCAATCATTGCAACTGCATGGAGGCGCAGATGGCGAGCATCACGATCAGGAACCTCGATTCGCAAACGAAGCAGCGACTCCGAGTACGCGCAGCGTATCACAACCGTTCAATGGAGGAAGAAGTGCGCAACATCCTGCGCGCTGCGCTGGCCGATGAGGAGCCGAGCCCGGTCGATCTCGCCGTGGCGATCCGCAAGCGCTTCAAGCCGCTCGGGGGCGTCGAGCTTCAACTGCCGCCGCGGGAACCGATGCGAGAGCCGCCGCGGCCAGGCAAGTGATCCTTCTCGATACCAACATCGTTTCCGAGCTGATGAAACCTGCTCCATCCGCCGCAGTCGTGGCCTGGATCGGTGCTCAACCCGCCCAGGGCCTATACACGACCAGCATCACGCAAGCAGAGATCCTGCATGGAGTGATGCTCCTCCCGGCGGGTAAGCGTCGCCGGGCGTTGAACGACGCGGCGCATGCGATGTTCCGGGAGGACTTCGATGGCCGGGTCCTCGGCTTCGGCAGCGACGCGGCACTGCCCTACGCTCAGATTGCTGTTGATCGCCGCGAGTCCGGGCGGCCCATCTCGCAATTCGACGCGCAGATCGCGGCGATTGCACGTTGTTTCGGAGCGACGCTCGCGACACGCAACGTAACGGACTTCGAAGGGTGCGGGATCGAGCTCGTCAACCCGTGGGGAGCCTGAGAAGAGCACCTCCCATCCTGTCCGAAGGAGATTTGGGAGTCGTAGCCCCCGAGGGGTCATACCGGCAAAGGGGTCGTTGTGCAAGGAAGGGCCCGCCGCCGCGGGACACCACGACGCGTGCGGTCAACCGCGCGCCGGCTGCGATCGGGGCACCCGTTGATTGGCGCTGCCGACTGTCATATAAGGGCCGGTGACGAAACGACTCTGGCGAGATCCCGGTAGCCGCAGCCCCGGAGGTCACGATGCTGGATGTTTTCGGATTCCGCTCCTCTCGCTCCTCTCGCCTACTCGGCCCCGCGGTCGGAGTGGCGTTGGCGCTCACGCTCGCCTGCACGCGCGCCCTCGGGCCGGCCGGATCCACGCATGAGTTCACCGTGACGGAAGTAGGCGACCTCACGGTGGCCCGCACCACCGGCGGCCCCAAGTACCAAGGCGAGATCTTCGCCTACGAGAAGGTGTTGGAGATCCGCCCGGACGAGACCCGACCCGAGACGTTGTTCCTCTTCCTCGCGGGCCAGGCGATCGACGACGAAGGAAATCTCTACGTCGTCGATGCCAACGGGAATCGCATCTCCGTTTTCGACCGCGAAGGCAACTGGCTGCACGACATCGGCCGCCAGGGCCAGGGACCGGGAGAGTTCCAAAGGCCGACCGAGGTCGAATACGTCGACGGCATCGTCCGCGTGCCCGAGGTTCGCAAGCGCGGCACACACATGTTCACGCCTACGGGTGAGTTCATCGAGTTCGAGCGCTGGCCGGCGTTCACTCAGGTCGGCTTCATGGCGCCACAGATCTGGCCGACGGCTACCGGCGGAACGGTCGTCCACCTGCTGGCGGAAAGCCAGTTCGCCGACCGGCTCGCGGGTCGTCCCCGCGACAACACCGCCCGCAATCGCACCACCGTGCGCGTATACGACGAGGACGGCGCCGATCTCGTGCGCGTCGAGGGGCCCTGGGTGAAGACGGCCGAGCTTCGCACCTATACGTGGAGCGGCCGCGAAGAGACGAGCCAGGTGCCGGTGTACTTCGCCCGCCGGCCCTGGGGCGGCTACGTACGCGGCCGCGGCGTCTGGCTGAGCACGCACGCGGCGCCGATCATCGAGTGGTTCGGCCTCGACGGCAGGCCGTTCGAGCGCTGGGAGATCGACCTACCCGTCGTTCCCGTCAGCGACGAAGACCGCGCCCTCGTCCACGAGCTGCTCGAGGAGCAGGTGAGAAACGCGCCGACGCCGGAGCCCGGAACGGAAAGGCGGCGGTCGATCGAACGCCTGCGCGTCCTGGCGGACAACGCGCTGTTCGCCGACGCCAAGCCCTACTGGGGAATACCGCGCGTGGATACCTACGGCTTCATGTGGCTTCCGTCGTGGAGCGCCAGCAATGAGATCGAAAGCGCCCTCGCTGAACGCGACGAGACGCAGCCGTTCTTCCGCGTTCTCAGCCCCACGGGCGAGTATCTCGGTGACACCACGCCACCGGCCGCCGGCACCGTCGAGCGTGGCTACTTGCTGACCAGCGCCACGGATCCGGAAACGGAGGAGCGCTACCCGGTCGTGTACCGCATGCGGCCGGCAGTCGAGGGGCTCGAGTACGGACGCTGAGCCGGCATTACTCCGCCCGCAGCGCGGCGACCGGATCGAGGCCGCAGGCGCGGCGCGCCGGTAAGTAGCTGGAGGCGAAGGCGATCGCGGCGAGCAGAAGGCCGACGGTTGCCAGCGTGATCGGATCGGCGCCGGACGTGCCGTAGAGCATGCCGGACATCGCGATGCCGAGCCCGGCGGACAGACCGAGGCCGACCACCAGCCCGATTGCCACCGGCACCAGTGCCTGCCGCACCATCAGGCCCATGACCTCGCGGCGGCCGGCGCCCAGCGCCATGCGCACGCCGATCTCGCGCGTGCGATCGGCGACCCCGTAGGAGACGACGCCGTAGATGCCGACGGCGGCCAGGGCCATCGCCATCGCCGCGAACGCCCCGAGCATGACGAGAGCGAAGCGCTGCACCGCGAACTGGGCGGCGAAGGCCTCGTTGAGGAGTTGCACGGCGTAGACCGGCTGATCGGGATCGATCGCCGCCACCTGGGCGCGGACGTCGTCGAGAACGCTGCTCGGCTCGACCGCGGTGCGGACGATCAGGAAGATCTGGTTGTTGTATCCGGCGGCCTGCCGCAGGCTGACGAACAGCTCCGGCTGGGTGTCGCTGCCGAGGCCGCGGTTCTTGGTGTCGGCAACCACGCCGACGATCTCGACCCGCGGCAGGTCGTCGTCGGGTGTGCCGATCTTGATGGCCTTGCCGATCGGATCGACGCCGGGAAAGTACGTCCCGGCGAGCGTCTGGTTGATCACCGTCACCAACGGTGTCTCCGGCCGGTCCTCGGCCATGAAGCCGCGGCCCCTCAGGACCGGCATTCCGAGCGTCGCGAAATAGGACTCGTCGGCGAGGGTCACGTAGGCGGTCGGCAGCGACCCCTCGTCGCCGAGCTCACCGCCCTCGGGCACGAACTGGGTCCGCGAGAAGGCGCTCGGCGGCAGTTGGGTGCCGGCGCCGACCGCGGTCACGCCGGGGATCGTCGCGACCCGCCCGCTCAGCTCGTCGAAGAAACCGGTGATCGCGGCCCCGTCGTACTTGTTCCACGGCAGCGTCAGCCGCATGGTCAGCACGTCGTCGGTATCGACCCCGGGCTCGACCGCGTTGAGGCGAATGAAGCTGTTGACCAGCAGGCCGGCGCCCATCAAGAGGACCAGCGCAAGGGCGACTTCGACGGCGACGAACGTCCCCTGCAGCCGACGGCGGCCGCGGCTGCCGGTCGATTGCGCCGTCTCGAGGCCGAGCGTCCGCTGCAGCTCGAAGCGAGAGCTCTGCAGCGCCGGGGCGAGGCCGAATACGATGCCGGCGAGCAGAGAGATCGCCGCCGTGTAGCCGAGGACGCGGCCGCTGATCGCCAGCTCGGCGGTGGTCGGCAACAGGGTGGCGGGCAACTGGATCACCAGCAGGCGCAGGCCGATGGCGGCCAGGAGCACGCCGGCGGCGCCGCCGAGGAATGCCAGCAGGGCGCTCTCGGTCAGCAGCTGGCGGACGATCCGGGCGCGGCCGGCGCCGAGGGCGGCGCGCAGGGCCACCTCGCGCTGGCGGCCGGCCGACCGCGACAGCAGCAAGCTGGCGACGTTGGTGCAAACGAGCAGCAGCACGAAGCCCACGGCGCCCAGCAGGATCATGGCGGCGGGCTTGAGCGTCTGGACGTTGACGTCGGTCCAGGTCTGCGCCACCAGCCTCCAGCCCTCGTACTCCTGCAGCTCGGCGCCATGCTCGACTTCGGTGCGGCGGGCCAGCGCTTCGAGCTGGGCGTTGGCTTCCTCCAGTGTCGCGCCCTCCGCCAGCCGGGCGACGATGTTGAACTGCCGCCGGTTGCGCGGCAGCACGTCGGGGTCGG
>Ga0214472_10006771_pt1 | contig 12010 bp, 10 predicted proteins | sample RVTome_6_FD_207662 | JGI IMG/M metagenome (GOLD analysis project Ga0214472, IMG submission 207662) | Soil microbial communities from uranium-contaminated site in the Upper Colorado River Basin, Wyoming, United States - RVT140D175 | ecosystem: Environmental > Terrestrial > Soil > Contaminated >...
GGATCTGTCGCCAACTATTTCAGCGAAAATCACCAGTTTGGCGGATGTTCGTGAGGTACCCTACTTCACTCTGTTTGCCAAGGAAACGCTGGGGCAGGTACTCGGAAAAGGACAGCGGAGCGTGGTCGCAATTACCAATTGTCCGCTCTCAGATACGATAATGAGTGAAATTTCCAGATACATGCACATCGCGGGAGAAGCTGATGGGTAAAAAAATAAGAATTTATGAGCTGGCACAAAAACTGGGGCTGGAGAACAAGGTTCTCCTGAAAAAACTGCAGGATGCCGGAATCGAGGCAAAAAGCCATATGAGCGTATTGGAAGAATCAGACTTGGAAAACTTTGACACCGGCAGCGATACTCCGGAAGAGTCAACGGTTGAAGAAAAGATCGAGGAGCGCAGGATTACTCCCGGGATCATCCGCCGTAGACGAACTGAAGTCCCTAAGCCCGCTGCTGCCGAAGCAGAATCGGCAGAGTCCGTCGAGGAAGAAAAATCGGTCCCGGCCAAACCCGCGGAAGCCGAACCTGTCGTTGAGGTGGTTGCTCATGCCGAAGAGGCCGAAGAGAAACCTGCTCCAGTCGAGAAAGCGCTAAAGGACGAAGCGAAGGCAGGGAAAACGGACGTTGACGAAGAGTCGGCACCCGAACTTCCGGCAGGAGTTGCCCCCGAGGAACAGGCACCTGCAGCGAAAGTCGCAGAAGCGGCCACGGAAACGGCCAAACCTGCAGCGGAGCCCGCGAAGCAGCCTTTTGTCAAATCCGAGAAAAGCCTGCCCGCAAAACAGCCTGAAAGGGAAATAAAGGCCACTGCCACCCAGGCCAAGATCCTTGGACGGGTCGAGCTGCCGCATATGAAACCGGCCAGACAAGCGGACCGACCAACGGACCGTCAACCGGCCAGACCTGGGGACCGTCAACCGGCCAGACCTGGGGACAGACAGCCGGCCAGACCTGGGGACCGTCAACCGGCCAGACCTGCTGGGCCCAGCCGTCCAGAATCCAGACGGAAGCCCTCTGGTCCGCCCGTACCGGTCAAGCCAGAAGAACTTTTCGTAGGCAAGGAACCCGGCCGGGGTGCCCCAAAAGGTAAAAAGGTAAAAGAACGGGGCAAGGATCTGCTGGATGACGGCAAGAGTCGTCGGCCGCGCCGCGAGATCTTCGAACCGGACCGGGAACGGCGTCCCCGTAAATCCCGCAAGGCCGCCAAACCCTTGCAGAAGACCGAGGTGACCGTTTCCAAGGCCATCAAGCGAATCATCAGAATCAGCGACGTTATTACGGTCGGAGAACTAGCCAAAAGGATGGGTGTCAAAGGCAAGGACCTGATCAAGGAACTAATGCGCCAGGGCACCATGGTGACGATCAATCATCCCCTCGATTTCGAAACCGCCACACTGCTGGCGTCGGAATTCAATTACGAAGTAGAGAACGTCGCTTTTGACGAGGAAGTGATTCTGGAAGATACCGGCCTCAAGCCCGGGGAACCGGAAAAAGCCGAGGACCTCAAACCTCGTCCGCCGGTGGTTACCATCATGGGCCATGTCGACCACGGCAAAACCAGCCTGCTGGACGCCATCCGCACGACCAACGTCACGGCCGGCGAAGCCGGCGGCATTACCCAGCATATTGGTGCCTACGACGTGGAAAAGGGGGGTCGCAAGATTACTTTCCTGGACACCCCCGGCCATGAGGCCTTTACCGCCATGCGTGCCCGCGGAGCCCAGGTGACCGATATCGTCATCTTGGTGGTTGCAGCCGATGACGGTGTGATGCCGCAGACCAAAGAGGCCATCAACCATTCCAAGGCGGCCGGCGTCCCGATCATTGTGGCCATTAATAAAATGGACAAGCCTGACGCCAACCCCGACCGGGTTAAACAGGAGCTGACCGAATTCAAACTGGTCCCCGAGGACTGGGGGGGTGACACCATCTTTGTCGAGGTTTCGGCCAAACAGCACACCAATCTTGAAGCCTTGCTGGAAATGGTTCTCCTTCAGGCCGACGTGCTGGAACTCAAAGCCGTTCCCAACAAAAGGGCCAAGGGGGTCATCGTCGAAGCCCGGTTGGACAAGGGGCGCGGACCGGTGGCCACCGTCCTGGTACAGGAAGGGACGCTGCGCACCGGGGATCCGGTCGTCAGCGGCATTCACCATGGCCGGGTAAGGACCATGACCAACGATCGCGGCATCCTTGTCGAGGAGGCCGGGCCTTCCAGCCCGGTCGAGGTCACCGGCCTGTCCGGTACCCCTGATGCGGGCGATTCCTTTTACGCGGTCGAGTCGGAAAAAGCGGCGAAAGATGTGGCCTCCCACCGTCAACGAAAACTGCGGGAAACCGAACTGGCATCTACAAGCAAAATCTCCCTCGAACAGCTCTATGCCCGCCTTCAGGGAGGGGAGGTCAAGGAGCTCAAGGTTATCCTCAAGGGAGATGTGCAGGGATCCGTGGAAGCCGTCAAGGATTCCCTCGCCAAGCTATCCACCGATGCCTGTCGCCTGGTAGTCCTTCACGGAGCCGTCGGCGGCATTACCGAAAGCGATGTTTCCCTGGCCGCGGCTTCCGATGCCATTATTCTCGGCTTCAACGTTCGCCCCGAAAGCAAGGCCAGCGCCCAGGCCGAAATCGAAGGCGTCGATATCCGGCTTTACAATATCATCTACGATGCCGTGGCTGACGTCCGCAGTGCCATGGAAGGCCTGCTGGCTCCCACTTATCGGGAAAAACATCTTGGCACCCTCCAGGTCCGCGAAACCTTCCACGTGTCCAAAGTCGGCACAATCGCCGGTTGCTATGTTACCGACGGCAAGGTGCTTCGCGGTTCCCAGGTACGACTGGTCCGGGACAATGTCGTGGTTTGGGAAGGCAAGATGAGTTCGCTCAAGCGCTTTAAAGACGATGCTCGTGAAGTGACCACCGGCTACGAGTGCGGCGTCAGTCTGGAAAACTTCAACGACATCAAGGTCGGGGATACTATCGAAGCATTCGAGATGGAAGCCGTGAAATCCATCTTGTGATGCTTTCGCAAGAAAGCCAAAAAATGGTGGTCGGCGTTCTGAGACTGGAACTCTATCTTTACGGTGTACACAGTCTCAAGGAAAAGCGCAGCGTGGTCAAAAAGATCCTCGGCCGCTGCCGGGTTCGTTTTCCGGTTTCCTGCGCCGAAACGGGCCATCACGATGTCTGGCAGAGTGCCGAGATCAGTTTTGCCGTCGTCGAACGCGATGAACCCCGGGCACACACCCTTTTCACTCGAATACAAGAGGAAATCGACCACATCGGTCTCTCCGAGACAAGTGGAAGTTTTTCCGAATTTCTTCATTATTGATGCTTTCGCAACTCTTACGATGGCTAAGCAAAAATTTCGTCCTACAAGGCTTGGTGGTTTTTCAGGGGCGAAGGCATACATCAGGTATGTCGAGATCCTGAAAAAACGTCGTAACGCCGTAGGACGGACTTTTTGCGACGCCATCATTATTGATAGAGGAACGCTTGGAAAATCAACGTGCTCACCGGATCGGAGAACAGATCCATAAGGAAATATCCTCCCTCTTGCTCAGGGGGTTGAAGGATCCGAGAATCGGTTTTGTCACCATCACGAATGTAAAAGTTACCCCGGATCTGCATCTGGCGAGGGTCTATTTCACCGCCATGGGTGACGAAACGGTCCGGAAAAACACCGAAAAAGGTCTGCAGAGTGCCGCCGCCTTTCTCCGTCGTGAACTGGGAAAAAGGTTGAGCCTGCGCTACATCCCCGCTCTGCTTTTCGTTTTCGATTCTTCTTTGGAGTACGGTAATCGCATTGAATCGCTGTTGCGGCAGATCCATCAGGAGGGAAGCAATGATTCCGGCGATTCTGAACAGCATTAAGGACGGCGCCCGGTTCCTTGTCGCCTCCCACGGCAGCCCCGACGGTGACGCGCTGGCCTCGACCATGGCCCTGGCCCTCGCCCTGCGGGAAATGGGAAAAGACGCCGTGGCCTATAATCAGGATGGGGTGACCGGGGAAATGTCATTTTTGCCTGGAGTCGACACCCTGGTTTCAGAACTGGATGAGGATGAACGTTTCGATGTCGGATTTATTCTCGATTCAGGAGAACTGCGCCGAGCCGGAGCGCATTTGCGCCGGCATTGTGCGATGCTGGTGAATATAGATCACCACCCGCACTCAGAGCATTTTGGTGCCATCCATTATGTCGATGAGGAAGCCAGTGCCACTGGAGCCCTGATTTATCGCATCCTGTCGGCGGCCGGACACGAGATTTCTCCCTCCGTGGCAACTTGTATCTACTCCGCAATACTGGCCGATACCGGATCTTTCCGCTATTCCAACGCAAACCCGGAAGCTTTTCAAATCGCAGCCGAAATGGTTGAGATAGGCGTGTCTCCCTGGGATGTGGCGGCCAATCTTTATGAAAACCGGCCGGAACAACGATTGCGGCTTTTGTCCAAGGCACTGGAAACACTGACGGTTTCGGATTGTGGCCGTTACGGTTCGATCAGTGTGACCGAAAATATGTACGGGGAGACCGGCGCGGTGGCAGAGCACACCGACGGATTCATCAATTACCCGAGATCCATCCGCGGAGTGGAGGTTGCCCTCTTTTTCCGTCAGACCGGTTCCCGGCAATTCAAGATCGGGTTCCGATCCAAAGGCCGCGTGAACGTGGGGCAAATCGCTCGGGAACTTGGCGGTGGCGGCCATCACAACGCTGCCGGGGCCACCCTGGAGGGATCTCTTGAAGAGATCCAGCGCGCAGTTTTTTCCCGCCTCGACAACCTGACGTTTTAACTTCTATGAACGGTGTGCTGGTTATCGATAAGCCGGGGGGGATGACCTCCCACGATGTGGTGCGTAAAATTCGCCGGATTTGCGGGACACGGCGGGTCGGTCACGCCGGAACCCTGGATCCCATGGCTACCGGCCTTTTGCTGGTGGCGGTAGGGGAGGCCACCCGTATCGTCGAATATCTGATGGAAGGCGAAAAAACCTATCGGGCCACCCTGCAACTGGGAGAAGCCACCGATACCCAGGACGCAGCCGGAAAAACCGTTGCCAGCAATGAACACTATCCTCGCGATGAGGCGGTGATCCGGCAGGCCATCTCGACCTTTCTGGGACAGCAACAACAGGTTCCGCCAATGTATTCGGCCATTAAAAAAAACGGGGTGCCTCTTTATCGCCTGGCCCGTCAGGGGGTGGAGATAGAGCGGGAACCGCGTTATATTAATGTGAGGCAGTTGCAGGTGCTGGAAATCGATTTGCCCCGGGTGACTTTTGAGGTAGTCTGTTCCAAAGGAACCTATGTCCGGACCCTGTGTCACGACATCGGTCTCAGTCTCGGCACTTTTGCACACATGACCGACCTGCGCAGGATACGCAGCGGGTCCTTCGAGCTCAACGAAGCTGTGACCCTGAAGGATCTGGAGCAAGCCGCGCCCGAGATTCTGGCCGGCATGATGCTGTCCCTGGCGGAAGGGCTACGGGATTACCCTGTCTGCCAGCTTCAGACCGAAGCTGTACAAAAGCTCCGACACGGCATTCCGCCGCGAGCCGATGAATTTTCCTCCTCTACGACTCTCGACGAGGGGGAGGTGGTTGTATTGCAGGACCGTGATCAGACCCTGGCCATCGGACGGTTTGCTCCCCTTCGGACACGGGAAACGCGCGGCGATATCGAGCTTTTCAAGGTCTTTAATCTTCCGGTGCAAGAAAGCTAATAGCCCTTTACACCGGCAGGCATCTATGATAAAAGATGACAACTTTTAAAGAGGTAAATACCCTTGTTTTTCGAACAATTGAGTGTGAAAGGAGGTGGCACGGTGCTGGCCACGGATCGCAAACAGGAAATTATCAAACAGTATAAACGCCATGAAGGCGATACCGGTTCCCCGGAGGTTCAGGTAGCTCTTCTGTCCGAGCGAATCACTTATTTGACCGAACATTTTCGGACCCACAAAAAGGATCATCATTCCCGCAGGGGTCTGCTGAAAATCGTCGGTCAAAGACGTCGACTTCTAGATTATCTGAAGAAGATAGACGTTGAACGCTATCGCACAATTATCACGAGTCTGGGGATTCGCAGGTAATAACAGGCAGCACGCTCTTCAGCAAACGAAGAGCCTGCTGCCTGAGTTTTTGTCAGCGCAGGAGGTTGTCCGGAGAGAGGAGCTGGTTCGTTATCTGCGATAACGACCGGATTCTGTCTCAGGCCATCCTCCTTTAGCTGTTTCACATCCCCGCACCGGCATCGCGCCAATCCAGGCGGTGCCAGGCCTCTAAAGGAGATCCATTTTGACAAATCAACATAAGGTAGAAATTGAATTCAACGGGCAGCCCCTAAGCATTGAGACGGGCAAGATGGCACGCCAGGCAGACGGCGCCACGGTCATCACCTATGGCGGTACCAAGATTTTGTGTACGGCCGTTTCAGCGAAAAAGATGAAAGCGGGTCAGGACTTCTTCCCCCTGGTTGTCAATTATCAGGAAAAATTTTATGCCGGCGGCAAAATTCCCGGATCCTTCTTTCGCCGCGAACGTGGCGCAACTGAAAGGGAAACCCTCATCTGCCGGCTTATCGACCGGCCTCTCAGACCGCTGTTTCCCAAAGGCTATCTGTTCGACACCCAACTCATGCCAACAGTAATTTCCGTCGACCTGGAAAACGATCCCGATACCATAGCGATGGTTGGCTGCTCTGCTTCCCTGGGTATTTCGGATATCCCTTTTAGCGGCCCGGTAGCCTCGGTGCGGGTCGGGCGCGTCGACGGTGAACTCATCGCCAATCCGACCCACGCGCAGAGGGCGACCAGCGACCTCGACATTATTGTCGCCGGTTCCCGCGACGCGGTCATCATGGTGGAAGGGGAGTCGGAGTTCCTCAGTGAGGACGAGATGCTGGAGGCCATTTTCTTCGGCCACCGCGCGATGCAGCCGCTTATCGACATTCAGGAACAGCTTCAACAACTCGCGGGAAAACCGAAACGCGAATTCCAAATGCCCGAAACCGATCCCGCGCTGGTTACCCGAGTGACGGACCTGGCCGGGGGAAAACTGCTCGACGCCGTGAAAATCCGCGCCAAACAGGATCGTTACAGTGCCGTCGCCACCATCAAGCAGGAGACTGTCGAGGCCCTGGCCGCTGAATTTGAAGGGGCCGAAGATACCATCGGCGAGATCTTTTCCTCCGTCCAGAAAAAAGTGGTACGGATGATGATCATCAAAGATCGGGTGCGGATCGACGGTCGCGACATGAAGACTATCCGTCCCATCAGCAGCGAAGCGGGGTTGCTGCCCCGGGCCCATGGCAGCGCCCTGTTCACCCGCGGAGAAACCCAGGCATTGGTAGCTGCCGCCCTGGGAACCTCCAGGGATGAACAGCGGATGGACAACGTCCAGTCCATGGAATTCAAAAAGTTCATGCTTCACTATAACTTCCCGCCCTTTTGCGTCGGCGAAACCAGCATGCGACTCTTTCCCGGGCGTCGCGAAATCGGCCACGGATATCTTGCCGAACGGTCGATTTCCAAGGTTCTTCCCGACCATGAAAAATTCCCTTATACCATCCGTGTCGTATCCGACGTCCTCGAATCGAACGGATCGTCGTCGATGGCCAGTGTTTGCGGCGCTTCCCTGGCGTTGATGGATGCCGGCGTGCCGATCAAGCAGCCCGTGGCCGGTATCGCCATGGGACTGATCAAGGAAGGCGATCAGGTCGCGGTGCTGAGTGATATCCTCGGTGACGAGGATCATCTCGGCGACATGGATTTCAAGGTCACCGGGACCGTCGACGGCATCACCGCCCTGCAGATGGATATCAAGATCAGCGGGGTTGACCAGGCGATCATGAAACAGGCCCTTGAGCAAGCCCGTGAAGGACGAATCCATATTCTCGGTAAAATGGCCGAAACCCTGACCGAACATAGAGCCGACCTTTCTCCCTATGCGCCTCGCATCACCACCGTCTATGTCAAGCCTGATCAGGTCCGAACCGTCATCGGCTCCGGTGGCAAGAACATCCGCGGCATCGTCGAAGCTACCGGCTGCAGTATCGATATCGAGGATGACGGCAAGATCAATATCGCTTCCACTGACGGGGAAGCCTGCAAACGTGCCATCAAAATGATCCGCGACCTGACCCAGGAAGCCGAAATCGGCAAGCTTTACATGGGAACGGTCAGGAAAATCATGGAATTCGGCGCCTTTGTCGAGATATACCCCGGCACCGACGGATTGGTTCATATCTCCGAACTGGACAAGGAACGGGTAAGGAACGTTACCGATGTCCTCAAGGAAGGCGATCAGGTGCTCGTCAAGTGCCTCGATATCGACCGGCAGGGTAAAATCAAACTGTCCCGCAAAGAAGCCCTGGGACAGACCCTCCCCGAAGAAAAATAAAGTTGTAAAGGAGAATGTTTCACAAAACCATACTGGATAACGGCATCCGTATTTTGACCCAGAAGTTGCCGGCGGTTTATTCCGCCGCCGTCGGCTTCTGGGTCGAAAACGGGTCGCGCCATGAATCGAAGGCGCAGAACGGGATTTCCCATTTCGTCGAACACATGTTGTTCAAGGGAACCGGGCGGCGCAATGCCTTGGATATCGCCAAGGAAATCGATTCAGTCGGCGGGGTCCTCAATGCCTTTACCAGTCAGGAATATTGTTGCTACTATGCCAAGGTTGCCGGCCATAAACTGCCGGTCGCCTTGGATCTTCTGAGCGATATTCTGCTTAATTCGGTTTTCGATCTTGACGATATCGAAAAGGAAAGGCGGGTTATCCTCCAGGAGATCCACATGGTGGAGGACACACCCGACGAGTTGGTTCACGATCTTTTCTGCCAGACTCTGTGGCCCGACCATCCTCTGGGTCAGCCTATCCTCGGAACCAGCGACAGCGTGACAAGCCTCGATCGGGAGGCGCTACTTAGCTTCCTCGCCGAAAAATACTGCGGCAGAAACATCCTGGTTTGCGCCGCGGGCGACGTGGACCATGGCCAGGTGGTCGAGGCCATTTCCGGCGCCTTTGCCAGGCTGCCCTACGGTCAGCGGAAGAAAATAAAAGCTCCCCGCTCCATCCGGCATGCCGTAAACATCCATAAAAAAGATCTGGAGCAGGTTCATATTTGTCTGGGTTCCCGGTCCGTACCGCAGGGTCATCCCGACCGTTATGCCTGCCAGTTGCTCAATACCATTCTCGGCGGCAGCATGAGTTCGCGGCTCTTTCAGACCCTGCGCGAGCAACGGGGCATGGCCTATTCGGTTTTCAGCTATCTGAACAGCTATTCCGATTCCGGGGCCTTGGTCGTCTATGCCGGCACATCACCCGAGGATGCGCCCCATGCTTGCGGCATCATCCTCAAGGAACTGCATCGGATCAAAGAATGCATGGTTTCCAGTGAGGAACTGACCTCCGCGAAGGAACAGATAAAGGGCCAGTTCCTCCTTTCCCTCGAGAGCGCCGAAAACCACATGACTCGTCTGGCCAAGAACGAACTCTATTTTCAACGTCTCATGCCGATCGAAGAGGTTCTGAACAGGGTTGACCAGGTTAGCGGCGATGACGTGCATCGCCTCGCCAATATCCTATTTCAGGACGAATTCCTGACCCTGCAGATGGTCGGCAGGTTGGACGAAAAAGATTTTCCCCTTCTTGACCTGACCCTGGGCTGACTCCATGAATTCCGTCGACATTCAAGTCAAACTGCTGCATGAAGCTGCCTGTCTGCCAGCCTATATGTCCGATCTTGCCGCGGGCATGGATCTCTTTGCCTGCCTCGATCAACCCTGCATTCTTTCTCCGGGGGAAAGGACCTTGATTCCGACCGGTATCGCCCTGGCCATCCCCCCTGGTTTCGAGGGACAGATCCGGCCCCGTTCCGGGCTGGCTCTCAAAAAAGGGATTACCCTGGTCAACTCGCCCGGCACCATCGATGCCGACTACCGGGGAGAGATCGGCATCATCCTGATCAACCACGGGCAGGACTCGGCGGCCGTTTCGCCGGGTGAACGTATCGCGCAAATCGTTTTTGCTCCGGTTCACCGGGCCAGGCTTCGTTCCGTGCCTGAACTCGATGTCACCCCGCGCAATGAGGGCGGCTTCGGGCATACGGGTTGACATCGGTTGCAGTCCCGGTCTGGCAGGGAAAGAGGAATCTGCTAGACTTGTTTCCATCCGGAGTTTCGGAAAAGATACCGCAACTTCCTTATGAACTGATTGGCGCCGCCAGGACGAAGCAGAACCGTCACCGCAGGGAAAACAAGCTGCCGCAGGGAGGCATGAGCATGATCCTGACCCTCAATCCGGAAACACCGCAGTTACGTCTGGTCAACCTGGTAGTAGATTGCCTGAAACAGGGCGGTGTCATTGCCTACCCGACCGACACCATCTACGGCCTGGGGTGCGACATATTCAACAAAAAAGGGATCAAAAGGCTCTACCAGATCAAGCAACGTGATCCGCGCAAACCCTTTTCCTTCATCTGCGCCAATCTGTCCGATATCTCCAACTATGCCCAGGTCAGCAATTTTTCCTTCAAGATCATGAAACGGTACCTCCCCGGACCTTATACCTTTGTTCTCGCGGCGACCCGGATCGTTCCGGATAACCTGACCACGCGACAGAAAACCGTTGGCATCCGCATTCCCGCCAATCCCATCGCCCTGGCTATTGTCGAGAATCTTGGTCACCCCCTGGTCACAACCAGCGTCAACATTTCCGGGGATGAACCCTGTTACGACCCGCAGGATATCGAGGACGCTATCGGCCGCCAGCTCGATATGGTTGTCAATGGCGGCACCATCATGGGTGAACCCTCCACCGTTATCAGCCTGGTCGACGACCGTTTGGAAGTGCTTCGCCAGGGTAGCGGCGACACCTCCTGGATTCATCAGCTCTGAACCGATGACAACCCGGTTTGCCATTGAAGGAAAGGTCTCATTCGACTATAGTCGCGCCGGCTCGTGAAAGCATACGAGCCGGTTTTCTGTTTCCGCCCAACCATCACCGAAGAGGAGCTTGGCGGTGCCGGATTTTATCGATAAAGCCCTGATTTTCGGCGTAATCGGAGGCCTCGGTCTGTTCCTGTTCGGCATGAAAATCATGTCGGAAGGGTTGCAGAAGGTGGCAGGGGACCGCATGCGCAAAATCCTTGCGGCCCTGACCAACAATCGTATTATCGGTACCTTCGTCGGCCTGTCGGTAACCGCCCTCATCCAGTCGTCCAGCGCCACGACCGTTATGGTGGTCGGCTTCGTCAATGCCGGCCTCATGTCCCTTACCCAGTCGATCGGTGTGATTCTCGGCGCCAATATCGGCACCACTGTCACCGCCCAGTTGCTGGCCTTTAAAATTTCCCAGTTCGCATTGCCGGCAATCGGCGTCGGCACCGCTCTGAAGCTGTTTTCCACGAGTAAACGTTGGAGCTACGTCGGCGAAATCATCCTCGGGTTCGGGATTCTGTTCTTCGGCCTCGCCACCATGAAAGATACCTTCGGCCCGATCAGGAGCAGCGCGGAATTTCAGAATTTTTTCCTCATGGTCGGCGACAACCACCTGCTTGCCGTCCTGATCGGCGCACTCCTTACGATCATCGTCCAGAGCAGCAGCGCCACCATCGGCATCACCCTGGCCCTGGCCACCACCGGATTGTTGTCCTTCGAAGCCAGCGTCGCCCTGATCCTGGGGGAAAATATCGGTACGACCATCACCACCAATCTGGCAGCCATCGGCACCAACCGGGCCGCGCGACGTACCGCATTGGCTCATTTCCTGTTCAACTTCCTGGGTGTCGGTTACATGCTGATGTTTTTCCCCCTGTTCACGGAGTTTGTCAACAACATCACCCCCGGCGACGCGGACTTTGTGGCCCAGTCGCAACAAGTGGCGCAAAAGCTGGGCGTCGCCTTGGGCGACAAGCCCTTCATCGCCCGCCATATCGCCAATACACATACCCTGTTCAATATCATCAACACCCTTCTTTTCCTGCCGTTGGTCGGAGTATTAGCCAAG
>Ga0214472_10006772_pt1 | contig 12010 bp, 9 predicted proteins | sample RVTome_6_FD_207662 | JGI IMG/M metagenome (GOLD analysis project Ga0214472, IMG submission 207662) | Soil microbial communities from uranium-contaminated site in the Upper Colorado River Basin, Wyoming, United States - RVT140D175 | ecosystem: Environmental > Terrestrial > Soil > Contaminated >...
CGTTGCACTTAAATCGAATCATGGCGCTTATCAACACTCCCAGGCGACCATTTTGGCTTATGACATGATGGATCGTCTTCGCGCTAACCGCACGGTTGCCCTGGCGGGCAGTTATGAGCTTGCAATGGGTGATTCTCCATCAGCTAATTCAACCCTGGCTGAAAAAGATATAAAAGACTGGATAGACAATTATGTTTCCGTTCTATTACCTGCAGGTGACGGCTCTATCACCTGCGATAATGATGGAGTCTGTACCGTCGTAATACAATGGGATGAATCACGCATGGGTGGTACTGCTACCTCATCCAGTTCCACTGCATCTTTTACCTTTACTGCTGAGATTTAATCATGAGCATAAATATTAGAACCCAAAAAGGCTTGAGCATTATTGAATTAATGATCGCAATGACTTTAGGACTTATTTTAACCGCTGGTGCCATTCAAATATTTGTAAGTACGAAGACAACGAATAAAACGGAAAATGCCTTATCGCGCCTCCAGGAAACAGGACGCTACATTATCGATACAATGGCAAAGGATATCCGCATGGCCGGATATAATGGCTGTGCCAGTCGCGGGACAATGGAAGTGAATATCGTTGCTGAAGACCCACCTCCCTATGCAACGACAAGCTTTACAGGAGAAGATGCTTTTCGTGGCTATGAGTATGATTCCGGTGCCTGGACACCCACAGGCACGGCAGACCTGAATTTAGCAAGCCCATCGCCTTTAACTACTGCGGATATTGTTCATATTCAACTGGGCAATAGTTGTGGTGCCTACGTGTCAGAAAAAACAGATAACTCTGGCGCAACCGGTAACGAGCATGTGACTTATCCAAACACCTGTGACTTTGAACAAGATGAAGCCGTTTTAATCACTGACTGTACCAATGCTGACCTTTTTCAAATAACCAATGTGGTCAACCCTGGAGGAAGCTCAGGCAAACAGACGTTGGCACATGGTTCAGGAAACAATACTCAACCTAAACTTGGAACGGTCTACGATACCGATTCGGAAATCTTCAAATTTTCTACCGTGACCTATTACATTGGCAGCAATGATGAGGGTGAACCTGCACTTTATAAGTCCAAATGGAATCCGGAAGGTACTGCGGGTATGACTGCCGCTGATTTCGATGACCCTCTTGAGCTTGCTGACGGTGTTGAAGACATGCAAATTCTTTATGGTGAAGATACCGGCGGTGGAGATGATTATGCGGATGAATATGTCGCGGCTAAAGATGTAGATGACTGGACAGAGGTGCGTAGTGCCAGGATCAATCTATTATTGCGTAGTGAAGAAGGCATTACCAGTAAACCACAAACCATCACCTTTAACGGCGCTTCTGTCGGTGGCGCAGACAGCCGTTTAAGAATGATTTACACATCGACAGTCACACTACGCAACCGCCTGCCTTAATTTATTACAGGAGCAATTTAATGAATCGGTTAAAAAAATATCAATCGGGGGCAGCTTTATTTATCTGCCTTATGTTACTTACGGTAATGACCATTATTGGTATTAGCGCGGTAAGCACAAGCTCATTGGAAGAAAGAATGGCAGGTAATATTCGAAACAAACACATGTCCTTTCAGGCATCAGAAGCAGCGCTTAGAGCTGGAGAAGAAATTGCTGCTGTTCTGGAAATCGATACCGTATTTGAAGGTACAGATGGGCTTTATCCCCGTTCGAAGTACGGTGATGATCCTTCAGATCCAAATGTCTATGCTTATTTCCCTGTCTGGGAAGACGAAGTGACCACGATTAACTGGCAAGAAGTGGATACCATGGGTTCTTTAGTATCAAGCAAACCTTCCTATATTATCGAAGATTTTGGTACTGCACCCAGAGATAACGATTGCATGCTAGACGCAGAGATCCCTTCAGGCTGTCTTCTTCCTGTATTTCGTATCACTGCAAAAGGCAATGGGCTTAACGACAATGCTGAAACCATACTGCAATCGACCTACAAACAATTGTAATAAATCAAAAGGTTTGATTTAAAAAGAATCCAGTTCGGAGATTAAAAATGTTTATCAAAAAACTTACACCTCAATTGAATAAGCGAATGAAAATAATGGTACTTGGTATCGTCATAGGTATTCATGCCGGGACTGCAGGGGCTGCTAGTCTCAATTTCCCTGATAGCCCTTTGTTTCTGGAACTGGTTAACACTCCACCACTCGTCATGTTATCCATGTCGCGTGACCATCAACTATTTAATAAAGCCTACAATGATTATAGTGATTTAAATGATGATGATACGGTTGATACAACTTATAATAATAACGTCGAATATTTTGGTTATTTCGATCCGGACAAATGTTATGACTATGATTCAGGTGATGGTAGGTTTGAACCAAAGGCATTCATGAATACGAGTTACTATTGTGACGACGTATCCGGTAGCTGGAGCGGCAACTTCCTAAACTGGGTGTCTACTGCACGAATCGATGCGTTACGTAAAATTCTCTACGGTGGGTTACGTAGTACAGACGGCGCAGGGACAGGAACGGCCCCGAATAAAACCAGTACAACGGTCCTGGAAAGAACCCAGTTACCACATGATGCGCACGCCTGGGCGAAATACTATAACGGCAGTGATATTGCAAAACTAACACCGTTTACCGGCCTAAAAACAGATGACACTAATGGTGGTGATAGCGATGATGTCAATGATTCAGACGAAGGTATTACATTCTGTAATACAACTGAAGCTGGTAGTTCGTCGACTTCTACTACTACGACAGCAGAACCATTAATTAGAGCAATTGCAGGCAACTATTCATTGTGGGATTCAAATGAACGTTGGCAATGTACATGGTCAGGAGATCATTCTGCATCTAATGCTAATGTTGCAGCTGATTCTGGAATTGATGCTGCCAGTAGCAGTCCAAGTGAAGGTAGCGGTCTAACAGCACAGGGAGGTCCTAATTATATTGCACGTGTGCTGGTTTGTAGTGACTCTTCTTTAATTAACGCCACGAATAATGAAAACTGCCAACAATATCCGGACGGAAACTACAAACCGGTAGGTGTATTACAGGAACACGGTGAGGATGGCTCCATGGAATTTGGCTTAATGACAGGCTCCTATAAGAAGAACTTTTCCGGGGGCGTCTTGCGAAAAAATATCGGTAATCTGGATGACGAAATTAATATCGATACCGATGGTACATTTAAATCAACACCCTCAACCGGCAGTATTGTCAAGGCACTAAGTGCCTTACGATTATTTGGTTATCAGTACAGTGACGGTCAATACCTTGGAGGATTATCGGATACGAAAGACAATTGTCCGTTTGACCTAAATGATTCCAATCTGGATAACATTGAAGGCAGATGTCGAAGTTGGGGTAACCCGATAGGCGAAATATATACAGAGGCACTACGTTATTTTGCAGGTAACTCGGCAACAAGTGCCTTTAATGCGGATGATTCATCTATATTCAGTGATTTAAAAACCGTTACCTGGACTGATCCATTAAGCACAACAAACCAATGTGCACCACTGGTCAATCTCGTTATTAATGCCAGTACCTCATCTTATGATGACGATGACATGTCCATTATATCCAGTTTACAGGGTGCAACGACAAGCACAGCAGAAACCTTCACAACAACAATTGGTGATGAAGAAGGCATCACTGGTAACGATTACTTTGTCGGGCATATTGGTACAGAAACCGATGCATCAAAACGTGTCTGTAGCGCTAAAACAGTGACTGATCTGGCCGATGCAAGAGGAATTTGTCCTGAAGGTCCCTCCTTACTGGGGACATATCAAATTGCAGGGGCGGCTTATTATGCCCATACCAATGACATTCGCGCCCTTGCAGGAACCCAGACTGTTGATACGTTGGCAGTTTCATTATCAACGGATACACCGTCTATCAGTATTCCGGTACCTGGCAGCACAGATACAGTAACTTTATTACCTGCATTTAACCAAACGCGTGAAGGTAATTATCCCGGCGGTGGGTTAGTCAATTTCAGTATCGTTAAACCTTACACCTTAACCTCGGCCACGAGAGCAGAAGGCAAGGTTTATATCAACTGGGAAGTGAATCAATGGGGATCTGACTATGACCAGGATCTTTGGGGTACGCTGAACTACACAATTGATTCAGTGGCAAATACTATCACCGTGACAACGGAAACATTTAGTAAATCAGCCGGAGCGGCAATGCTTTTTGGTTATGTCGTCAATGGTACAACAGAAGATGGCTTCCATGCCGTATCGGGCGCTAATGGACGTAATTTCGACAACCCCATCGGCAACTGTCTGGATCCGGTTTCCGGGACACGACCCAATGAGTGTGTTGATTGCAAAGCCGGTAATGAAACAGGCGGACAACAAGGTCCGCAAGCATGCCAATTCACATTGGGAACAAGTACCGCATCTCTATTGGAAGAACCCTTATTTTACACGGCTAAATGGGGCGGCTTTGTTGAAGATGATGACACGGCAAATGATCTGCCTGACCTGACCAGTGAGTGGGACAGTGATAGCGATGGTACACCCGATAATTATTTCTTTGTTACCAACCCTGGAGATTTAAAAGAATCATTGGAAGATACCTTTGACCGCATTAGTGAATTAACGGGCGCTTCATCAACAGCAGTTGCCGTTAACTCTACAGTGCTTAGAGGTAACGCTCGTCTTTATCAGGCACAATTTAGCAGTGTTGACTGGAGCGGTTCCTTGAGTGCTTTTGCAATAGATAATGATGATGGCACAATAATCGAACCCGCTGCCTGGACAGAAATCATTCCTCCATTTGTTAATAGTAGCAGTGGCAGGAGTTTACATTTATTTACAATGGTTGATAAATCAGGCACACCAACCGCAATAGAATTTGATGATACCGATGATGATTTATCTGCCGCCGTGGGAGGTGGTTCCACTACTGCAGAAATTGCAACAGGTGACCTCATTATTAATTATGTTTCCGGTGACCAGAGTAAAGAAGAATCGGGAACACCAGGTGGCCTCTTCCGCGACCGTACTACATTACTTGGCGACATTGTTAACTCATCACCTATTTCTGCAGCAAATACTGATTTTGTTTTCAATAACCTTCCGACACCGGAAGGGACAAGCTATGATGCCTATGTCAATGCCAAAACGAGTTATTTCACAGCCACTGTTGCCGGTGAAGAGGAAACCTTCAGTATTATTTATGTGGGAGCCAATGATGGCATGTTGCACGCCTTCAAGGATACCGAAGATACCAGCCCCAGTGTTGCCGGCACGGAAATATTTGGCTACGTCCCGAGTGCTGTTCACAGTAACCTGGCGGATCTGACCGACCCGAATTATTCACATCGATTTTATGTCGACGCAACTCCGAATGTGAGTGATATCTATGATTTTACTGCCGGCAAATGGATAACCATGCTGGCAGGGACTTTAGGTTATGGTGGCAGACAAATCTATGCCCTCGATGTCTCGGATCCACTCAACTTTAGTACGGGTGATGTGATGTGGGAATACGATAGTTCAGATAATAGTGAACTTGGACATGTCATGGCAGCACCGGCTATCGTACGGCTTAATAACGGGGCATGGGGTGTTGTTGTTGGTAATGGTTACAATAGCGCCAGCCAAAAAGCACAATTGATTATCCTCAATGCCGAAACCGGTGCATTGATCAAACAAATCGATACCGATATTGGTAGTTCAGGTAGTCCGAATGGACTGGCCAGACCGTTTATGCTGGATACAGATGGTGATCGTATTGCCGATTTTGCCTATGCCGGTGACTTGAAGGGCAATATGTGGAAATTTGACCTTACCGGTTCTAATACAAGTCAGTGGGACGTTGCTTACAAACAAGGTAGTACACCTGAACCATTGTATACCGCCTCTGATGATGAGGACACTTCAGGAACTGGAGATGATACTCCGCAGGCCATCACCACCCGGCCTGTATTGGTTAATCATCCTGATGGCGGTTACGTGGTATTGTTTGGCACAGGTAAATATCTTGAAACTGATGACAATATCATTGCACCTGATCCACAAACACAAACGTTTTATGGTATCCGGGACAATGGTGTAGAGGTTTCCAGTTCTGGCTTAACAAACCTGAAACAACAATCGATCCTTTCCGAGCAAGACATTATTGATGATAATGGCACGCCGGCCGATACCAGTGATGATACTGTAGTTAATACTATACGGGTCGTCAGTGATAATGTTGTGGATTACACCAATTTTGATGGCTGGTACCTGGAACTGGTATCACCGGTAAATGGTGAACAAGCTGAGCGCGTTATATCTAATCCACTTGTCCGGTTTGGACGCGTCATATTTCCAACATTCATTCCCAGTGCTAATTGTGAAGATGGTGGCGCTACAACGCTTATGGAACTGGATGCTGTCAGTGGCGCTCGGCTTGAGAACTCCGTCTTTGACGTAAATGATGATGGGGTTATCGACTCAAACGACTTTGCAAGCTATAGCGGTAATCAAGTACCAGGTTCCGGTATCTTCATACCGGCATCGTTAGCCTCTCCCGCTGTTGTGAGTGCAGAAGACGCAAGCGTTGAATTTAAACTGAGCTCTGGTATGTCAGGGGAAGTAACAACTACCAGGGAAAGTACTGGAAGTATATTTACAGGTCGACAATCATGGAGACAATTACGTTAAACTATTAAATATATAAAACTATCAATGGAGATATTCCGTGAATAAGATTAAATCGTTACGTGGTTTTACTTTAATTGAATTAATGATTGTTGTTGCAATTATCGGGGTACTGGCTGCCGTGACCCTGCCCGCTTATCGACAATATTCTGTTAGAGCTCACCGTGCTGATGCAGAGAAAAGTTTACTGGAAGTGACCCAGTATATGGAAAGGTACTTTACTGAAAATGGCCGCTATGATCAGGATTCAGGAGGGACTGCGGTTAGTTTGCCTCCAATCGATAGTGAAACGACAGAGTATTACACTATTGCATTTAAGGCGACTACTCCAACCTCGACAGCCTACACATTACTTGCAACCCCGATAGGTGGACAAGCAACGGCTGACACTGATTGTGGAATTTTAAGTATCGATTCTACTGCTGTTAAATGTATATTGAATGAAACCAAGTGTTCCAATAGCGGAACAGCATCTGTAAAAGAAGCTGTAGCCAAATGCTGGTAAATTAATCGCAGTATTTTTGAATATTTTCTTTAACTTTATCAATTCTTGACTGATGCTCTTCTTCTGTTGCTCGCGTGATATTACCCTCTTCATCAACAGCGCGAATTCGTCGGGAATTTTGCAAACTATCGAGCCTGGATTTTGAAATGCGACAATTTTCTTTCCTGATTGCTTCTTCTTCAGCTTTCTTTTGTGCTTCTTCCTCCGACTTGGCTTCTGCTTCGTCCGCTAGTTTGAAAGCTTCCCGCCGTTTTTCCAGTTTATCCCGGGCGGAGTCCGTATCTATTTTTGGTGGAGGTTCAATCACTTCAGCTGTTTCATCAACGGGTGGAGATTGCGAGTAATACGTATTACCTTCATCGTCCACCCATTTATACATTTCGGCATAAACAATTGATGAAAAAATACAACCTAGAAACAAAAAGAGTATTCCTGAGTTTTTTTGTGGTCGAATTGTCATTTTTGAACCTTTAAGTAATCTGTATTGCATAATTGAAGTATATGATATTTACAATCAATTATGTAATCTAAATAATAGAGTGTAGGTAAAAATAAAAGTTCATAGTTTTGTTTGCTACTATATACTCTATATTCACTATTGTGAGGATTAAATAATGAAAAAATACATACCGATATTTTTATTATTATTCTGTTCTATAAATATTCTTCCTGTTTCCGCAGCTATACAGGTTGTTGAATGTGAAGACGAACAAGGCATTCGAAGTTTTCAGAAAAATTGTCCTCCTGGTTCGACAATTGTCAGTAAAAAGAAATACCAGGGGAATAATAAAAGTGCCGAACAGCCAAAGCTAGACATAACGCATTACTTCACGAAAGATTGTGGCGCATGCGATCAAGTCAGAGATTTCTTTAAGCTGCGTAAAATTGAAATCGTCGAGAAGAATGTTAATGACGATATTAAGTTACAAGGCGAATTAAGTCTTCTTGTCGGTGAGTTAAGAGTTCCAACTGTGGTTATTGGTGACGAAGTGATTCAAGGCTTCAACAGAGATAAGATGCTCGAAACACTGAAAAAGGCCGGTTTTAAAGAAGAAGAAAATTAAGCAATTTCTTTTTCTTTAAGAAGTTCCTTTGGTAAAGAAAACACTACTCGTTCGATAATTCCGGGATTTTCTTCGACCATCGTTGCGCCCCATTCTTTTAGTTGAGCTATAACTTCTTCGACCAGGATTTCTGGTGCTGAGGCGCCTGCTGTTATGCCGATATTTTCTTTTCCTTCTGTCCATTCTTTCTTGATTTCTGAAGCATCATCAATTAAATAAGCTGGAACACCTACTTTTTGTGATAACTCCATTAAACGTGTGGAATTAGAACTGTTGGGTGAGCCTACCACTAAAATTAAATCGCATTTAGCTACCAGATTTTTAACTGCATCCTGTCTGTTTTGAGTGGCATAACAAATATCTTCTTTCTTCGGACCATCAATTTTTGGAAAGCGTTTTCTCAACGCATCAATGACTTCAGCCGTATCATCCATCGATAAGGTTGTTTGTGTAACAAAAGCAAGTAAGTCTGGATTTTTAACTTCTAACTTCAATACGTCTTCAACGGATTCAACCAGATACATGCCGCCTTTGCCGTTCTTTGGTCGGTACTGTCCTATCGTACCTTCGACTTCAGGGTGTCCTTCGTGTCCAATTAAAATACATTCTGTTTCTTCATCCTGATATTTACCGACTTCCATATGAACCTTGGTTACCAACGGACAAATTGCATCGAATACTCTGAGGCTACGACGAGCCGCTTCTTCGCGAACGGCTTTTGAAACACCATGTGCACTAAAAATTACGGTAGAATCATCAGGTACTTCATCCAGCTCTTCAACAAACACAGCACCTTTTTCACGTAATGAATTTACAACGTGTTTATTATGCACAACCTCATGGCGAACATAGACTGGCGCACCAAACATAGATAAGGCGCGTTCAACAATTTCTATAGCGCGATCAACGCCGGCACAAAAACCACGTGGATTAGCGAGTAATATTTGCATTTTGTTATCCTGTAAATAAATTTTCTGTTTAGATGCTGAAATTATAACAACAACTTAACTATCATTCTCGTTATCATCAAGCCAGATGGCATCAATAATTAACATTATTGCGCCGATAAATATGGCAGAATCAGCGATATTGAAGGCTGGCCACGGATTGAAAATTCTCCACGGCAAAAAACTCAATGAAACATCAATAAAGTCAATAACATAACCAAGCGTTATTCTATCCCACACATTACCTAATACTCCACCAAGCACAAAGGCCAAGGCAAAAAATAACCAGCGTTTGCTTGATGGAAGCTTATACATCCACATCACTATGGTGATACCGACTATCAAGCCCAGGCCAATAAAAAAGTAACGCTGCCAACCTCCCGCCTGACTCAAAAAACTGAATGCGGCACCGGTATTATGCATCAGGGTAAGATTAAAACCCGGGAAAACAGGCAATGGCTGATAAAGTATTAATTCCTGAACAGCATAAAATTTCGTCAACTGATCAAGAATAATGATCAGCAAAGATATAATCAGACCTGAATGGCACTTAGTTAAGGTCGTCATGCTAGTGAATACCAGCATCCAGTATTGATAGTGCGCTTACAGCGCTCATTATTCGACTGGATTGCGGCCTCGGTCTCTGTTCCAGACTCGACTCTACCACCTACGTCCGTGTAGGTGTTCGCCGCAATGACAACAGTGGAGTTATTAAACTGTTTCACGGGTTTCAGCCTTAACTTAAGTGTCATTCTAATCAGCCCCTTAAACATCCCTGCTGAAGTATCAGGCATATTGTCTATTCTCGCCTGTACCATCGATATTTTCTATACAACGGTCACATAACTCAGGATGCTTTTCATTACTACCCACCTCTTCCCGATGATGCCAACAACGAACACACTTATCGTGTTTTGATGCTGAGGCATGAATAAATAAACCGGCAATATCAGACTCAATTGCTTCTGTCGGTTTTTCATTTATAGTATGTAATCGCACATAAGAAGTAATTAAAACAAAACGTAACTCATCGCCTAATGTTCCTAGTTGTTTTTTAACCGCATCATCACAATAAAGATCAACTTCAGCATCCAGAGAACCACCAATAACTTTATCTACTCTTAACTTTTCAAGTTGCTTATTCACTTCATCACGAACCAAAACAAGTGCATCCCATTTAACTTGTCTTTCTTTTGACTCAGATTCATTTATTTCTAATTCATACCAGGCTTCAAAAAATACAGACTCACTTCTTTTACCCGGAATAAATCTCCATATTTCATCAGCAGTAAAACTGAGTATTGGCGCCAGCCAACGCACCATCATTTCAACAAGATGATACATCGCTGTTTGTCCTGAACGTCTTGCCAAACTATTTTCAGCTGACGTGTATTGCCTGTCCTTTGTTATATCAAGATAAAAACCACCCATCTCAACAACACAAAATTGATGTAATAACTGATAGATCAAATGAAATTCGTAATGGTTATAAGCATCGATAATTTCCTGCTGTAATCGCGCGGCATGTTCAACAGCCCACTTATCCAGTTCCAACATATCATCATAAGCAACACTATTCTTTTCCGGATCAAAACCATCAAGATTGGAAAGTAAATAACGTGCTGTATTACGAAAACGACGATAAGCATCTGACGTTCGTTTTAATATTTCATCCGAGACACTCATTTCACTTCGATAGTCGGTTGCTGCAACCCACAAACGAAGTGCATCCGCACCTAATGCATTCATCACTTTTTGTGGTGCAACAACATTACCTTTCGATTTCGACATCTTCATGCCTTTGGCATCGACAGTAAAACCATGCGTGACTACATTTTTATAAGGTGCTTCACCATTATTGATTGCAACAGAAGTAAGCAAGGAAGATTGAAACCAGCCACGATGTTGATCAGAACCTTCAAGATAAAGATCAGCTGGCGCAGTTAAACGTTCATCAGCATTTAATACCGTGTCATGTGTCACGCCTGAATCAAACCAGACATCTAACGTATCAATAACCTTGCTGTATTTTTCTGCCTGATCTCCAAGCAATGTTGTAGCATCTAAATCAAACCAGGCATCAATGCCTTTTTCTTCGATAAGCAATGCTACTTTTTCGATTAGCTGTGCAGTATCAGGATGTGGTTCCTGTGTTTCTCTATTAATAAAAACAGCGATAGGCACACCCCAGGTACGTTGACGGGAAATACACCAGTCCGGACGATTTTCGATCATGCCGTGAATACGTTCTTCACCCCATGATGGTTGCCAGTTAACACCTTTGATTGCTTTTAATGCCTGCTCTCGCAATCCATTGCCATCCATACTAATAAACCACTGCGGTGTCGCACGAAAGATAATCGGCGTTTTATGTCGCCAGCAATGTGGGTAGCTATGTAATAAAGTTTCCTGATGTAACAACGCGCCCTTCTCTTCCAATACATTCAACACTGAAGCATTCGCTTTAAACACGTGTTCGCCAGCAAACAATTCTGTATTGGGTAAGAAGCAACCATTGTCACCAACAGGGTTATCGATTTCCAAACCATAACGTTGACCAACCACATAATCGTCCTGACCATGACCTGGTGCGGTATGTACTGCGCCTGTTCCTGCTTCCAAAGTTACGTGTTCACCCAAGATAACCGGGACAACACGATCATAAAATGGATGTTGAAACTTTAAACCTTCAAGCTTTTCGCCTTTACATGTTGCGATAACTTTAAAGTCTTCAATACCACAACGAGACATCACCTCTTTATATAAACCATCGGCAAGTATTAATGCTTCATTACCCACTTGCACCAATACATAATCGTAATCAGTATTGACTGCGACC
>Ga0214472_10006773_pt1 | contig 12009 bp, 10 predicted proteins | sample RVTome_6_FD_207662 | JGI IMG/M metagenome (GOLD analysis project Ga0214472, IMG submission 207662) | Soil microbial communities from uranium-contaminated site in the Upper Colorado River Basin, Wyoming, United States - RVT140D175 | ecosystem: Environmental > Terrestrial > Soil > Contaminated >...
TCTACGTGCCCAGCCCCGGCTCGGCCTACGGCAACATCCAGTTCCTGCAGAGCGAGGTGGGCTTCGGCCAGTTCATCCGGAACGTGCACCGCTGGTCGGCCCACCTCATGGTGGTGACCGTGGCGGCTCACATGGCCAGGGTCTTCTACCGGGGGGCGTACAAGCCGCCCCGGGAATTCAACTGGGTCATCGGAGTGGTCCTGCTCCTCCTGACCTTGCTCCTGTCTTTCACCGGCTATCTGTTGCCCTGGGACCAGCTGTCTTACTGGGCGGTGACAGTGGGCACCTCGATCGCCGGATTCGTGCCCTTCATCGGGGAGCAGGTGCAGGAGATGTTGCTGGGCGGCCCTCAGGTTGGGTCGGCGGCGCTGCTTCGCTTCTACGTGCTCCATGTCGCCGTCCTCCCCGCCCTGTTGGTGGTTGTGGTGGCTCTGCACCTTTGGAGATGGCGCAAGGATTCGATGCTGGATTTAGAGAAGGGATTCGTCGATGAGTGACGAGCCGGAACTGGCCGAGGGGCGCAGGTTGCTGGGTATCGTCCCCGGCCACCCCACCGCCGGGGAGCGGAAGGTACCCGAGGAACAGGGGCTGGTCATGGTCTGGCCCCACCTGCTGGTGCGGCACGCGGTTGCGGCGCTGGTGGTGCTGATCGTCACCTTGGTCGTGTCGTTGCTGTTCGACGCCCCCCTGCGGGAAATCGCCAACCCGAATGTCACGCCAAACCCGGAGAAGGCACCGTGGTACTTCGTCGGACTGCAGGAGCTGCTCAGCCATTTCCACCCGGTGGTAGCCGGGGTGCTGGTGCCCGCGGCGATCGTCATCGGCCTGGTGGCATTGCCCTATCTCGACCGCAACCCGGCACGCCGGCCGCGCTCGAGGAAGGTGGCGGTGTGGGTCTTCACCATCTTCCTGATCGTTTGGGTCATCCTGACCTTGATCGGTTTCGCCTTCCGGGGCCCAGACTGGGTCTGGGTGTGGCCTTGGGACCAGTGGTACGGGGAGCTATGACAGAGCTATTCGGACGACGAGACTTCTTGGCCCGTCTCTGGAAGTGGGGAGCGGGCCTGATCGGCGCAGCCGCGCTCTGGACGTCTTGGGACATCCTCCGACCTGTCCCGGCTGCCGGTTTTGGTGGAGTGGTGCAAGCCGTGCCACCAGACCTCGTTCCCGAGGGTGGAGTGCTCGAGCTCTCGGCGGCTCATGGTTACTTGACCAAGGTCGACGGTGAGGTGGTAGCGCTCTGGTGGAAGTGCCCCCACCTGGGGTGCCGGGTGCCCTGGTGCGAGAGCTCCGGGCAGTTCGAATGCCCCTGCCATGGCTCGGTGTTCAATCGGGTTGGGGAGCACCGCGCCGGACCCAGCCCGCGGGGGATGGATCGATTCGGGACCGAGGTCGTCGACGGGGTGCTCCTCATCGACACTGGAACCGTCGTTCCGGGATCCGGCCCTGGCACGGAGAGCCTGGACGAGCCGCCCCGTGGTCCCGCCTGTACCAGTGAGGCGTGAGCGATGCCACTGGACCATCCCGAAGACAAGGAGATGCAGGCTTCTACGGTGCGCTGGATGCAGTGGGGCGCCATCCTGCTGCTTGGCTTCGCCGCGGCTTTTCCCGTCTATAGAGCCTTCGAGCCACGCAGCCGCGCCGAGGCACAAGAGCAGCGTGCTGCCAATCTGGCCGCCCTGGGCGCCGAGATGTATACCGACAATTGCTCTCAGTGCCACGGTATCGGAGCCGGTGGCGGACTGGCACCGGCCCTAAGGTCGAAGCAGTTCCTGCAGTCGGTGACCGACGCCCAGTTGAGTCAGCTGATCGCCGTCGGCATACCAGGTTCGCCGATGGCAGCATATTCCATCGATTTCGGCGGGTCGCTCACCCAGGAGCAGATCGCGGCGATTGCCGTCTATCTGCGCTCTCTGGAGAAGGAGGCTCCCGACTTCCCTGATTGGCGCTATCCACTCTCTCAGGAGGGCCTCGGTGGCCGCGACCTCTTCAATATGGCCTGCGCCACCTGCCACGGTGTGGACCTTCAGGGCGGGGAAGTGGCGCCAGCACTAGGCCCCGGCTCCGACGCCGAGGAGGAGTCGGATGATCGGCTGGCACTGCGTGTCACCAATGGGAAGGACGAGATGCCGGCCTTCGGTGGCACTCTCGACGAGGCACAGATCCGGTCGATCGTCGAGTTTCTGCGGGAGGCGCAACAGGGTGGTTGAGTGGGTTCACGAGGTCGGAACCCTGCCCTTGCGTAGGTCTTACCCAACACGTCAGATTCGCCAGCGACTCACGGGATGGTCGGCCAGAACGAGGCCGAGCGTGCGTCGATGGTGTCCAGGAGTTTGCCCTTGTCGTCGATGTGCAGGCAAACGGTCCCAGGATCGCTCACACAACAACATTTTGCAGCTGGCGCTGAAATCGTGAGCTCGTTCGCAGACCCACGGCACCACTAAGGCAGACCGGCCGGGAAGACGGGCTCCTGCCAATCTGGGCGCTGAGGAGGATTGCTGCCCAGCAATGCCCACCATTCCTCGTCAGTGAGACGACCGTCGTCGGCGGACCGCCAGAACTCGTAGTAGGAGAAGACAGCGCCCCGGGCGATCTGGAAACGCCCATCGTCGGCCGGCACGAGCACGTACAACGAGTCGACGTTGCCGGTTCCGATCTCCAGGATGTGGAACGTCGTTCGCATGATGTCGGCAATCAGAGCCGAGTGGAGATCCTCATCGGGGAACTCTCCCGTCGTCTCGTCGACCTCGTCGGAAGAGCGAATCCACAGCGCCTCCATCACCGAGCCGATGCTGGCGAGCCACTCGTTGTCCTCGGCGGAGATGACATCGCCGGCCAGTTCGTCGGAGGCGAGACGGGCCAGACGACGCAGGAAGTCATCAAGGGCCTCGATGAGCTGGGCGTTGTCGCTATCGGAGGGCAGCAGCTCACGTTGGTTGAGGCCGTCCTCCAGCAGCCCGATCACCGAAGCCATCCGCTGGAAGGCGACCGGGTTGGGCTCCACCCAGTGCCGTGGTTCCGGGTAGTCGACCGGCTCGAAACCACCCTGCGCCGCGAAGGACTGCTTGGCGAAGAGGATCGTGTCGTGTTTGAGCTCTGTGTACGAGCCGAGACCGGTCTGCAGGTCTTTGATCTCCCAGGCCCCCGACCGCATGAAGTCGGGATAGGCCCCACCCAGGAGCTGCCACATCGGCTCCAGGGCGTACAGCCAGGCGTCGTAGACGGTCGTGGCCCAGTCGGAAGCCTCCCGCACGCTGACCATCTCGGTGAGCGCCTCGAGTTGGGGGTCGTAGTTGGTCCAGTGCTCACCGGTGTCGGGGTCGGTGAGGTAGATCGCTTCGCCGTCTCCTTCTTCGGGATAGAACGGGACTTCCTCCTCACCCAGTATCTCGTAGGCCAATCCGGAGTCGAAGGTGGCAACGAGATCCAAGGGTGTGGCGTACCTCCGTCCAAACTGAGGATCACCCACGGACGGGAACCGAAGCTGGTCGTAGATGTACGAGTCGATGACGAAGCGGACACCCATGATCCGCACGGAGGCGGCCTCGGGGTCGATGCCTACCGACCTCATCTCGATGAGCTCTCGACCAGCGGCCTCGGCTACCGCCGCATCGATCAGGCTGGGATCCTCCCGCCATCCGGAAGCCAACCCGTCGAGCTGGTCGGCGAGTTCGATCGGGGTGTAGTCGTCGGCCATGCCCACCAGGAAGGCAGTCGGCTCATATAGGAGGGTCCAGAGTTCGAGCAGTTCGGGATCCGTGACCAGCACCCTGGAGGCCAGCGCAGCCAGCGTCATGGTTTCGGCATACTCCACGACGAAGTTCTCGTTACCAAGGATGGACAGCGCCCGGAAATAGCGCTCCAAGTCAGTGTTGCGGGTGTAGTGGCCCCGGGGCCTGAAGAGGCTGAAGTCGACCAAGCACTCCATGGACTCCTCCGTGTCGGGGCAGAGCCCCGTGATCGGCGATTGCGCGAGTTCCGCTGCCTCGCGACCCAGGGATACTTCCTCCTCAGCCAACGGCCCGATGTCTTCCACGTCGAGCTCGAGGAGCACCGCCGCCGCCTCGTAGAGCTGCGCCACCCGATCGGCCGCGTCCGCGAGCGGGGTCCCTGCCAGCTCGTCAGCCTGATCACGAGCTGCCTCGACCAGCCCTGTCACCAGCTCCTCCAGAATCGGAAGAAGCTGGTCCTGCTCCAGCTCGCGGAGGATCTTGGAGAACGCCAGGTGCATGTAGTGGTAAGCGACGTCAGTCGTGACGAAGTACACCTCGCCCTCGTAGAAGAAGGTCTGATACACCGGGTGGAACAGCTGGTTCGCACCGGGCACTACCACGAAACCCTGGTGTTCCAGGACCTCTAACGCCTCGGGGCCTAGGTCGAATTCCACTGACGACGGCATGTAGATGCCTTCGATCGATGTGGGTGTCGCCGGCCCCTGGTAGGGCGGCGAGTCCCCCAGCAGGGGAATGAGCTGGAATTCAGCGAATGGGGCTACCGGACGAAGCCCAGCCGCGGACCGGACCTGGGGGACCGTGGTCGACGTGGTGGCTGTGCTCGTGGTGGTCGTGAGCGGTGCGGTCGTGGTGGTTTCCCCGGCGTCCCCATCAATACAGGCCCCAGCCAGCATGGCCAATGCAGCGAGCAGCACGATGAGACGTCTCAACGTCATCTTCCTTCCCGGACGCCCACTCCCGCCACTCGGGGTAGCGGCGTACCGGTTCCCTTGACAGGAGTATCTGCCCGGGAGCGAGATGTGCCTAGGGGCGAACGACCGTTCTTGCGTGGTCATCCGGTTTGGTTGCGGAGAATGACCGGGTCGGTCAGGCCGTCCCGGTCCACGTCGAAGCAGGCGGGTGTTCCAGGGCCTGGTAGCTCGGGAGCAGTGGCGAACCCGAAGTCCCACCACACCCAGGCACCGGTGGCGACGATTCCGGGATCATCCAGAGCATCGAACGCGAGGGCGACGCTTCCGTCACAAACGGCGACCTCGGCGACTGGGCGCAGCAGTGTCCCCGCCGCCCAGATCGGCTCCAGAGTGTCGTCGTCGAAGACTCCGAGATGGGCGCTGCGCCCGAGGGAATCTGCGAAAACCCGGTCGGGATAGAGAGCGTTGACTTCGTTGGCCCGAAAAGGGTGCCGATAAGAGACGACGAGTTCCTGCAATCCTTCGCCGGTGGCGTTCCCTATGCCGGCGTAGACGACGTCTCCCAGCCGAAAGCCCTCCAATGCGACCGGCTGCGTCGGCGGCGGCTCGGGTGTCGATGCGAGCGACCACCATTCCGTGCCGATCAGTACGGCGGGTGCGTTGGGAAGGTCCCACCCGATGAACTCGGTTCGTAGATCGGCATGATCCACCCGTCCCACGCGGAAGGCTTCGACGCCCTGACGGGAGGCGAGGACCTCCAGGATCAGGCCAGTCTGTGTGGCCGACCGTTGTTGGTCGAAGAGGAAGTTCCCGAGGCTGGTGGCGACGATCGCCCCCCCGTCGGTGATAGAGATCGGTTGCGGGACGTGGGGCCCGTGGCCCCACACGATATCAGCGCCCCAGCCGATTAGGTCCGCGGCGACCTCACCGAGGATCGGATCCTCCTCGACGAGGTACTCGACACCACCGTGCACTGCGACCGCCACCACGTCCGAGGACGCAGCGGCTCGCTCCACAGCCGCGCGGGCTGTCTGCGGGGTGAAGCGGGTGACTCCAGGGGTCGTGTCGCCGGCTTGCAGACTCAGTCCGGTGACATCGAAGGCCAACTGGGCGACGCGGATCCCGTTGACCACCATCTCGACCGGTCGGCTTGCCTCAGAAGCGGCCCGCCCTGCCCCCAGGGGCCGTATCCTTGCTTTGGTCAGGGCATCGATCGTGTCGATCAGACCTTCGGGGCCGGCGTCGCCGCTGTGATTATTCGCCAAGGCCATCACATCGAAACCGGCTCCTGCCAGTAGGGCAGCAAAGTCGGGATCGGCCTCGAGTGCATTGGGATTGTCGGAGATGTGGGGGAGCTCGGTCAGCGGAGACTCCAGGTTTGCCGCAGCAACATCGGCCGAGGAGATCACATAGCGAACGGCTTCGAAGACCGCGGGACCTTCCGCGGCGAGCACAGACGCCACCCGTCTCCCCAACATCACGTCACCGGCGAACAGCAGCCTGACCGTGGAAGGCTCAGCAGGTGGCGGTCCGGTCGTTGTGGTCTGCGTGGCTGTGCCGTCGACCGATGATCCGCAGCCGGTGATACTTGCGACCACAACCAAGACGAGGGCCACCGTCAAACGCCTCGCGCCAGTCATCCGAGACATGAACCGACGCTCATGGCATTGACATGAAACCCCATAGAGGATCGACAGCGAAAAGGCAGGGAGAACCCACGTCGGTCCGGCTGGGGTGGAGTATGCGAAGGCGAAGAGCCAAGCAGCCAGCCCCGTGAGCCACCCGGGGCGTGTCGGGTGATCAATAGGCGACCCACCCGAGGTTGCCTGCGCCGAGGCACCTTTCTCCTTTGTGTGCTCATTTGGCTCCTCGGCGCGATCATCAGACCGGGTAGGAGACCCCTCCAGAGTCGTTGGTCACAATCCGACTGGTAAGAAGCGATCCGCTGCCCAGGACACTCATCCGAGGGCGATCGTCGCCCGGCGAGGCCCGAGTCCTCAGTCCCACGAGGACCCAGCGACACCCTTGCTTAACAGCGATGGATGTCAGCTGCCGGGGATGATCCATTCCAACGAGAGATCGATCCGATCGCCCACCGGGTCACCCAGGAAGGAATCAGCATCCCCTTCAGGCGTTGTCAGGGTGGCGATCACGCGCTCGCTGGGCATGTCGAGGACGCTGATCGAAGACCCATGGGCTACTCGCAGCGTCCGGCCATCGGGCGCCAGTTCGAGACCTCGAACACCGAGACTGCCGTTGCCGGTGCTCACCACGAACGCTGCGTTGGGGATCAACGTATCACTCCCCATCTCCAGCACCGAGTCTCCCATCCCGATGTAGACCACTTCGGGCCCGACGGCGACCGGTCGGGCTTGAGCGGAATAGAGACCAGGTATCTGCTCGACTGTCTCGACCTCCAGTCGTCGGGCATCAATGCGTGCCACGCTCTCGGTAGCGGCATCAATCACGAACAGATGCTTGCCGTCACCAGATATGCCGAGCGACAAAGCCGCCTCCGATTCCGTTCCGAAGGGAAGCGGCAAGAAGATGCAATGCGACCACTTCTCCTCGAGATTGAGAGTGTGAACGAACGCCCAGCGATCCGTCTCTGGATCGTTCGGGTCGTGCACCGCTGCCTCTCCCTTGCCGATCGTGTAGAGGCTGAAGAGGAACGATCCGTCCGGTGCCATTGCCTGTGCCCTGGCGTGCCCACGCATCTCGGGATTGAGCTCTATGCCCAACTCCTGATCAGGGGTTTCCACGTCTGAGATTTCACCGGAGGCAAGATCGAGCTGACGGACGAAGTAACGATCCGGATCGGTGGGAGGGTAGAACTCCAGCAGGAACAGTGTCTCCTCGTCCGCGGAGAATGTCTCCGGCTCGAAATTGCCTTCGAGCGTGTAGGTGCGCGGCTCGCGCTCCTCACTCCATACGACGGTTACCAAAGTCTGCTCGCGAGGTTCAGGGACATACAAATCGGTCGTTTTCGGGCGAGGCGCCATCAATGCCACTGCACCGCCGAAGGGTGACACTGCCCTGATCGTGAGACTGCCCTCTATTCGAGTGGAGGCCACGACCTCACCAGACTCTGGGCTGAGCACCTCGACCTCGGTCGCCTCACCCTCCTCCTCGGCACGAAGGATCTTCGAGCCAGCGGGTGCTCTAACGGCATCGTTCACCGTATATGCCGGCTCTCCGGTGTCAACGTTGATCAGAGAGAGTCGACCTTCACCGTCGGATACCAGTACCGGAGCCGGCGGACGGCTGAGGCCAAACGCGGCCGCCGCCGAGGCGAGAATCACGACGGCGGCCACTGCACCCAGCACAATCCGGCGCCGAAGGAATGTGACACTCTTCGTGGGCGGGCTTTCGGTGCTCGAGTCAGTGTCTGTCAAGGTCTCCAACGACATCATTCCTCCTATCCGTTTGACAAGGGAGACGACGGACAGAGGCAGTTCGTTCACGACTAATCGCGCTGCACCGGTCAACACGCAGACGAAATGATCTCGACCTCGGTCAATTGTTGATCGCCCCTCTCGAGTAGCACACCCGTTACGGATCAGCGGAGACTCTCGGCGCTGCACTCATGGGAACCGATCGTCACCTCGGTAGCGTCTTATGGTGAATGAAGCGTGTGTGGTCCATCCTCCTCCTTCTTGCCTTGGTTGCTGCGGCTTGTGGCGGCGACGGAGACGGCGGTACTCCTCCGGGTCTCGGCGCGTCTGAAAGGATTGAATCGTCCCCTGGTCAGCCTGTCGGCCTGGATCCGACGGATCTGACCGCCCAGGTCACGGAGCGGGACACATCGCCAGGAGCCGACGGGGACGCAGCGAACGCTGTGGTTGCAGGGGCCAATGAGTTCGCTGTCAGGTTCTTCAGAGCCGCAGTCCCCGAACCCATTGAGAATGTCGTGGTCGGGAATTACAGCCTCGGCACGGCATTGTTTTTGACGATGGCGGGGACGGCCGGAGCCACCTCAGATGGATTCGCCGATCTCCTCGGCGTGGCTGATGTCGATCCGACAGAGCTGCATTCGGCGGTCAACGCCATCGACTTGATACTCGAGGGCCGCGCCGGCGATGGGCTCGACATCTCGACCGCAAACAAGATCTTTGTCCAGGAAGGGCTCGAACTGCGTGACGAGTTCCTCAACATCGCAGTCGGTTCCTACGGTGCACCCGTCGCAGCCGTCGACTTCGCCGGTGCGCCCGATGAGGTGGTCACCGCGGTCAACGACTGGGTGGCCGACGAGACCGACGGGTTCATCGACGAGCTCACCTCGGGATACTCGCCACAGACCGATGTGGTGCTGGCCAACGCCATGTACCTGAAAGCCTCGTGGGCGGTGCAGTTCCATAGACTCGAGGACCCAGGCCAATTCACCACTCAAGCCGGCGACGTGGTCGACGTCGAATTGATGGGCCACGACGAGTTCCTCCCTCTCCACGAAGGACCCGACTTCGTGGTGGTAGAGCTTCCCTACCTGGGAGGCAACCTCGGCCTGGTAGTCATCCAACCCGCCGACCTTGCAGCCTTTGAAGCCGACCTCACAGCGGCTCAGCTGCGCCAAATCACCGACGGTCTGCATGAGAGCGGCATCCACTTGACGATGCCGATCTGGTCGACCAAGACCAACATCGAAGCCCTCGAGCCTCTCCACGAGATCGGACTACCCACCGAATACGACTTCAGCGCCATGATCGCAGGTGGGGGCAGCGGCTATTTCATCGACTCGATCTCCCATGTCGCCCGGATCGACGTTGACGAGACCGGGACGACAGCCGGAGCAGCGACCGACGTTGTCATTGCCGCATCACATGGCCCGACTGTCACCATCGACAAGCCCTTCTTCTACTTCATCCATGATCGCGGTTCCGGTTCCATCCTCTTCATGGGACATGTCACCAACCCCACCGCAGCCAACTGACTCTCTACCCGCCCAGTCCCGAACTCCCAGGACCAATACTCCATGGCGCCACCCTGCGTAGCCATTAGTGCTGCCTCGCAGCCAACTATCATCGGAGACCGAGCCGAACGACCGGTATCGGCGCATAACGCACTCGCTCTCGACTGCGCACGGCACCTCGTGTGCGCACGGCACCTCGTGCTCGGGCCGGTCGGCCTGACAACACCGGATCCGGCTAGTTCTTAGGCCCACCCGATGGGATCGGTGGTGGTCGGCGAGGCTTCAGGGCGTGCCCAGGGCAGGTTCACCATCGAGGGCTCGACCCGGCCACCCCCAGAGAGCCGGAAAGACTCGCCACCATTCGAGGTCGTGACGATAGGCGTCCAACACCTGCGACCGATTTAGCCTGCCCTAGTCGAGCGTCGCCAGGGCCGAATGGTGGATTTCGGGGTCATAGGCATCGGTCCTGGCGGAACCGACGGCGAAGATGCCCTCCTGGGGAAGCCAGACTTCTCCAAGGCTCAGCTGGGTTAGGGGTCGACCAGGCGGTCCGAAGCCTGTCCGACCTAACACAGCGGTGCTGTCCATGATCCGCCACATCTTCCTGGGGGCCATCTGAAAGTGCTGGCCATTAGGGAGATGCCCGGCCATATTGACCTTCCCTATCCCCAGGAACGGTCCTGCAAAACCACCCATGAGTTTGAGGATCGCATCGCTCTCCCAGGCGGCGGCGGGGAGGACGGTTGCCATCCTGCTGATCATTGCCGTGGTCGGGGAGCTGTCGATGCAGAGGTCCCATCGAAAGTCGATTTCAGGTATCTCGACTACCAGGTCATTCGGTCCCTGCCAGTCGATTCGGATGTCGACCACTTCAATCGCGTGGACGGCAGCGCTCCAAAACCTTCCACACCCGTTCTGAGGCTCCGCGTTTGACCAGATGGTCCACCGCCCCGCGGGGTTGCGGTGAAACACCGCCCGGTATGGCGGAGCGAACGAGGTGGCCGCCCAGTTACGCATGGCCAGGTAGTGGCCGCTAGCGAATGGCAGACCCATAACTGCCGACCCGACCAGACGCTCGTCCTCCCTAATGGGACGGGGCAACTCCACTCTCTGCCCCTCGGCAGTTCTCGGGTCAGTCACCGTTGGATCTCCTCTTCTTGATCATGACGGAGATCGTATGGGGCGGTGAGTCGCCGCACATCGGGCAAAGACCCGACGTATTTGCCTTTTCTTACCCTTGCGGTCGGTTAGTGGTCCATAAGTCCATGGCTCACCGCGTACAGGCTGGCGCGGGCCCGATTGGTGACCCCGATCTTGGCGTATATGTGCTCGATGTGGCTACCCACAGTTTTCTTCGAAATCGCGAGTTCCTCGGCGATCTCGGGGCCCGTCGAACCCCGGGCGAGGAGTCGGAGCACCTCGATTTCACGTGGTGTCAGTCCGCCCGGGCTGCCGGGGCGTCGGCGAATCCGATGCCCGGCAGCGACGAGCACACTGTCGACTATCTCGCCGCTCATCTTTCCCTCCTTGACTTCGGCACGAAGGTGCTCCATCGCCTCATCTTTGGTCGATGCGGGACGGTACGGACGTGGCTCGAGCTTTGAGATGTACGCATCTGCGACGGCTAGTACCTGAGCACTGTGGGGGATCGCTCTGCCTTCCATCGCACGCGGATACCCCGACCCGTCGATACGCTCGTGATGCATGGCGGCCAGACGGCCAAGGTCATTGAGCTGATTCGAGTATGCAAGCATGCGTTCTGTCAGGTACGGGTGGATTCGAATCTGCTCACGGTCGGCCTCGGTCAGAGGCCCCACGGCATCCCAGACCGAGTTGGAGACGCCGAGCCGCCCCAGATCATGTACCCATCCGGCGCGTCGAAGTGTCTTCGCGTCCGACTCCGGCAAACCGAGTTCGCTCGCCGTAGCCGCGGCGAGGGACGACACGGCTTCGGAGTGGCCAAGCGTGTAGGGCGACTTGATGTCCACGAAATCACCTAGTGCAGCCAGGGCCGTATCAAGTGAGTTACCCGTAAGTGCGTGGGAAAACTCGGGGTCGGACCTGACGATGTCTCGCCAGTGTGCGACGGCATCATCGAGATCGGACAGGATCGCGTCCGCATGGCGGCAAAAGAGATTGACGAGATCTGGGTCGAATTGGCTGGCGGATCGCTCCCTCGCGATTTTGACGGCCGCGTCGACTCCGCCGGCGCGGTGGAAGACCTCTACGACATCCGCAAAGTTGATCAGTCGGGCGGTGGGTGTAATCGCCGCCCCCGCCGCGCTTTCTGGAACTCCGTTTCCGTCCCATCGCTCAAATGTCTGTTGGACAGTGATGCGAACACTCTCATCAAGGCCCATTTGTCGGGCCAACTGGTCGGCCGCGTACCAGTGGTTCTCGATCATGACCCTGGCGTCCCTCCGACCGTGCCGGGCAAACCTCGCGCTTCTGTCGAGGA
>Ga0214472_10006774_pt1 | contig 12009 bp, 6 predicted proteins | sample RVTome_6_FD_207662 | JGI IMG/M metagenome (GOLD analysis project Ga0214472, IMG submission 207662) | Soil microbial communities from uranium-contaminated site in the Upper Colorado River Basin, Wyoming, United States - RVT140D175 | ecosystem: Environmental > Terrestrial > Soil > Contaminated >...
TGCTCATCCGTTGATGGCTGGCCAGCCCCGGCTTCCCACTGCACTCCCGAAGAGCTCATGCGCCGACTCCGCGCGAAGGGAGAGACGGCGAATATCGCCGCATCCGCCCGGCAGGGCGCTGCAAGCCCGAGTGTAGGGATCGATCGGTCGTTTCGCAACGCGAGGTGGGCCACCGCCCGCGAGGCTCTCACCCCCACGTCACGAGGCATGCCGGGCACACCAAGCAGAACGGCAGGAGCGCAGAGCGGCAGGAGCGGAAGGGACGGGCTCGGAGGGGTCGAGCGCGGGCGACGGAGTGCCTAGAATACGCGCGAGCGCCCTTCGGGCGCGACTGCTATGCGCCCGAGGCGAAGTGCTCGTAGAGGGAGTCGAAGAGCTCCGCCCCACGCTCCAGCCGAACGGGGTCGTCCGCATGACGCCGCATGAGCCCGTCGATCGTCGATGCGACCCCCGCCGTCTCCGGTCGCCCGTACTCGTCGACCTTGCAGTCGATGTCGTGGACGATCTCCGCCAGGGGCGTGAGCGCCGGGTCGGCGAGTGCGAAGCGGGTCCGAAGGACCTCGAACGTGCACGCTTCCCCCACGTGCGTGAACTCGCCTTCGAACATGTCGAAGCGAAGGTCGCGCTCCGCCGGCTCGTACCCGCGCCCCGGGACAAACTGGAAGCGGGCCTCGGGGTCGATGAACTTGCGGATGAGCCAGGCGCTCGCCATCCGGTCGACACCCACGCCCACCCTCGTGACCCAAGTGCGCCCCCGCCCCACCTCGGCGGTTCCCGGACCACGCGCATCGACGGGCGAAGTGGGTTCTGTTCGTGCCTCTTCGATCGCTGCGACCGCGCGCTCGGCAGCGGCGCGGCCGGAGGCCTGATGGAAATCCACGGCCTTCACCTCCTGGAGTCGTTTCACCAGCCGTTGAATCTTGCCCTCGATGGCCGCGTTCCGCGGTCCCGCGGCCAACAGGTCGTCGAGGAGATCGCGAGCCGACGCCACGATCTCGGCGTAGTCCCCATCGCGCCTGGTTCGGAACTGGGCCACGAGGCGTTCGTTCGTCACGCCATCGACGAAGATCGCGGTGGCGAGCGTGGCCTCTCCACCCTCGTCCTGGATCTCCTGCCGGAGCCAGCTGAAGTCCTCGAGCGCCGCGTCGGAGTTCGGAAGCACGTAGACCGAGCTCTTGAGCGCCTCCGCGCCGAGCCGCTCCAGGCGCCTTCGAACCTTCGCCCGCAGGTAGGGAGGGTCGGGCGGAAGGTGGTGCGTCAGGACGAGCCAGCGAGCCTCCGCGGTCATAGCCGTCCCGGCATGTCCATCATGTTCTGCGCCGGATTCCGCCGGACGGTCGATAGTGAAGCCGCGACCATCGCGATCAACGCGCACCCCCCGAGGATCGCCGCGGCACCGAAATGGCTGACCGGGTCAGCGGGGCCCACCCTCAGGATCACGGGGTCGACCAGCCCGAGACCTGCGCGTGCGAAGAAGACGCCCGCGACGATACCGACGCTGACGGCGAACATACTGCCCCTCAGCAGCTCCAAGACCACTCGCGGCCGCGACGCGCCCAGTACCTGCCGGAGGCCCACTTCTCCTCGGCGGCGCCCGAGAAGAAGGAGCGTCGAGCCGACGAGGCCGACCGAAGCGAGAAGCAGCGAAGCCGCAGCGTAGAGCCCGCCCAATGTCGCGGTGCTCCGATGACCTCGCTCTTGCTCACGCAGTCTGTCCGCCATCCAGCGGAACTCGTGGAGCGGGACGCCGGGCATGACCGAGCCGGCCGCCAGGTGTAGTCCCTCGATGTCCATGCTCTCCCGCTCGCTCTTCACGAGTACCAGGAACGTCGTGCGCGGATCCTGGTCGAACATGAAGAAGACGTCGAGCGTGTTGTCGCTGCCCGGCCCGAATCGACCGGAGAGAGGCACGTCCGCCACGACGCCGACCACGTCGGACCACTCGGTGTGCGCCAGGCGCTGGATGCGCTGGCCCAGGGCCGCCTCCGCACCACCCCACCAGAGCTCAGCGGCCGAAGCGCTCACGAGCGCCACGCGGCGGCCACCTGTCCGGTCGTCCTCGTGCATGTCCCGACCGGCGATGATCCTGATCCCCAGGGCCCCGATGGCGCCGGGACTCACCGTGTGGTACCGCGCGACGACGGGATCCCGCTCGCCACCACCGGGTCCCGACTCCAGGCGGACCCGTGTGAAGGTATGCGCGTCGATGGGCACCTCTGGAGACCATATGAACGCGCCGCTCACGCCGGCGAGCTCGCGAGCCCCCTGGGTCAGGTCGCGGGCGTCCTGCGCCACTTCGGCGATCGACCGGAGGTCGCGCGGCACGTCGACCCGCGCGCTCAGGAGCCCGTCGGCGTCGATTCCCACGTCCATCCCTCGCAGATCTCCGAGGCTCCTGAGGGCTGCCAGCGCACCCACGGTGAGCGACATGCTCAACGTGACCTGGAGGGCGAGGGCCAACGTAGGCGTGTGGCGCCTCCAACCGTGGACAGTGTCGACGCCGGCGAGGCGTAGCGCACCGAGGCGGGCGTCCGCCGCGACGCCCGTCAGTGTGCCCACGCCGAGGGTCGCTGCGAGACTCGCGGCGACGATCGTGAGCACGTGCATCCAGCTCCAGCCGAGCGAGGCGTGCGCGGGCAGCTGAAGGAGGTCGGACCCGGCCGCGACGCTGAGGCCGACGTGGGTGACGGCTGCTGCCACGGCCGCCGCCAGTCCCGCGAGAGCGATCGCCTCCGCCGCTCGTAACCGTTGGATGTCGTTGCCCGTCGCGCCGAGCGCTCTTCGAATCGTCACGGCGCGCGCCCCTTCGTCCGAACGCTGCCGCAGGAGGCTGGCGAGGTTGACTAGAGCCACGCCGCAGAAGAGCGCGCCTCCGAGGAACAGCGCGGCGACCGGTCCAGACGCCGAGCCGACCACGCGAGCGCGTAGTGGCTCCGCGTGGAACTGCCAACCTTCATGGGTCGCAGGATAGTCGCGGCCTATGGCCGCGCCCACTCGCTCCAACTCCGCGCGCAGGCCCTCGGCCGCCAGCCCTTCACGGAGCCGCGCGTTGGCCCGAAACGAGGCGGCCGCCGGGGTCGAGAACACGCCCGCGCCGAGGAACTCCTCGGCGACGCCCATGGGGAACCACACGTCGACCGGCTCCGCTCGCTCGGGAGCGAGCGAAAGTCGCGGCGGGAGGACTCCGACGACGGTCCGCGCGCGCTGGTTGAGCACGATTGACGCCCCCGGCACGTCGGATCGCCCGGCGAAGAGCCGCATCCAGGCGGCGTGGCTGAGCACGACGGCGTCGGTGGGTGTCCCGCGCTCCCCCTCGTCGGGCCGGAACCCCCGCCCGAGCAGGGGACGGATGCCGAGGACTTGGAAGGCGTCGGGCGTGACGAGGCCGGCCGCGAGGTGACTCGAGCCCTCCTGCGTGGAGAGGGTGACGTTTATCGGAGTCTGGGTGGCCGCTACGGCCTCGAAGGCGGAAGTGCGCGCGGTGAGCTCGAGCGTCTCCACCAGCGACAACGACATGTCCGGGATGCCCAAGTCCTCCCTCGACCAATAGAGCGCGACGAGGCGGTCCTCATCTGCGTACGGCATCGCCCGCCAGAGGGTGACGTAGGCGACGGAGCCCGCAGTCACCGCCAAACCGAGCGTGGTGCCGAGCAGTCCGACGGCAGAGACGGTGAACACCGGCCTCCGCCGGAGGCTGCGAAAGCTCAGTCGCATCGCGTTCATGAGGCCACCGGGAGCAAGATCCGATTCGCTGGATAATGCAACTGCTATACGACTATGGCAACTGTGTCATGGCATATCCGAAGCGCCCGGCGAGGCACGCGCTGCTCGCTCGGGTCCAGGGCCCGAAACCCCGCCAACCCTCGGCGCGTAAGGGCACCATGGGCATACTGGTGTCGAACGTCAGGTACGCCGTGCGTCGTCTCCTGCGAGCACCCCTCTTCACGCTCGTGGCGATCGTCTCGCTCGCGCTCGGCATCGGCGCGAATACGGCGATCTTCAGCCTGGTCAACGCTGTCGTGATCCGCGACGTCGCCCTGGAGCGCCCCGAGGAGCTCGTCGACGTCTTCGAGGCGTCGGAGGGCTTTTCGCACGGCACGCTCTCGTATCTCGACTACGTCGACTTCGTCGAGGCCAGCCGCGACGTGTTCAGCGACGTGGGCGGCATACAGTACGCGTTCGTCCAGATCGACGTCGACGGCGGCGTGGAGACGATGATGGCCGAGGCCGTCACCGGGAACTACTTCTCGCTCCTCGGTGTGCAGCCGGCGCTCGGACGTCTCATCTCCGAGAGCGATCACGTCGATCGGGGCGCCCATCCCGTCGTGGTCCTCTCCCACGACCACTGGCAGAGCCGCTACGCCGGCGATCCCGCTGCAGTGGGGAGCGAGATGCGTGTCGGAGGACGGAGCTACACGATCATCGGCGTCGCGCCGAGCGCCTTCCGCGGCAGCATCCGGGCCCTCGAGGCTCCCCTGTACATCCCCATGATGATGTACGACGAGGCCCAGGGCATAGGCGACAATACGCTGGAGTCGCGCGGCAACCACAGCATGTTCGCCAAGGCGCGACTGCTGCCCGGGGCGACGCTCGCACAGGCCGAGGCGACGGCGGAGCGGCTCACGCAGTCACTGCGGGTCGACCATCCGGACCAGTGGCCCCCGTCCCAGGCGTTCGCCCTCGTGGCGACGGCCGACGTCCTCATGAACCCCATGCTCGATCGCGTGATCGTGCCCGCGGCCGGCATGCTGATGGCCGTCGTCGGTCTGGTCTTGCTCATTGCGTGCGCGAACCTCGCCAGCTTCCTCCTCGCGCGGGCCACCGATCGCCGCAAGGAGATCGCCGTCCGGCTCGCGCTCGGGGCCAGGCGGCGGACGCTGATCGGCCAGCTCCTCACCGAGACCGTCATCCTGTCCGCGCTCGGAGGGCTCGCCGGCATCGTGCTCGCGGTGCAGGCGCTCCAGGCTCTCGTGGCGGCGGATCTCCCGCTGCCGCTCCCGATCACGCTCGACCTGTCGCTCGACCGCACGGTGCTCGGCTTCTCGCTCCTGGTGTCGCTCGGCGCGGGCGTGCTCTTCGGGCTCGCGCCCGCGCTGCAGGGCACGAACCCGGACGTGGCACCCACGCTCCGCGACGAGGGCGGAAGCAGCGGACGGGGCAGGGGCGCGACGCTCCGCAACGTGCTGGTGGTGGCCCAGATGGCGGTCTCGGTGGTGCTGCTGGTCGGAGCCAGCCTCTTCCTGCGCAGCCTCGACGCGTCCCGGAACATCGACCCGGGTTTCGGGGACGCGCCCGCGGGCATCCTGCAGATCAACGTGCCGGCGCTCCGCTACTCATCCGAGGAGGGACGCATCTTCCTCGAGTCGCTCGCCGAACGCGTCGAGCAGATCCCCGGCGTCGAGAGCGTAGGCTACATCGACAACCTCCACCTCAACACGCTGAGCACGCAGAGCACCCGGATCGAGGTGCCCGGCGTCGCACCGCCCGCAGGATCGGACTACCACTCCGTGGACGACGCGCGCGTCGACGACGACTTCTTCGCGGCCGCAGGCATCTCGATCGTCGAGGGGCGCGGGTTCGACGAGCGCGACGTGCCGGACGGAGAGCCGGCGGTGGTCGTCACGCAGGAGTTCGCGCGGCGCTTCTTCCCCGGCGGCGGCGCGGTCGGGGCCACCATCCTGGCGGACGACGAGGAGGCTCGGATCGTCGGTGTCGCGAGCGACCACAAGGTCCGCAACATCGGTGAGGATCTGCGTCCGTTCCTGTATGAGAGCCATCGCCAGACGTATTCACCCTTCGTCTGGATGGTCGCCCGCACCAGCGGCGACGCCGACCGCCTCGCCCTCGACATGATCGGCGAGGCCCGGGCGATGGATCCGGAGATCATGATCGTGACGAGCACGACCATGGAGCGGCACATGTCCGTGATGTTCGTCGCTCGTGAGCTCGGCGCGCTCGTGGTCGGTGGCTTCGCCGTGCTCGCGCTGCTCCTCGCGAGCATCGGCCTCTACGGCCTCGTGAGCTACGCCGTGTCGCGGCGCGTGAAGGAGGTGGGCATCCGACTCTCCCTCGGAGCGGACGAAGGCGCCGTCGTGCGGATGCTCACGGGCTCCGGCATGAAGCTGGTGGCCGTCGGCGGCGCCATCGGGCTCGTGCTCGCGGCCGGCCTGGCCCGGCTACTCTCCAGCCTTCTCTACGGCGTCCCGGCGCTCGACGTGCAGAGCTTCGTGGCGGTTCCGGCCGTGCTGGCCGCCGTGGCGCTCGCGGCTTCGTGGATTCCCGCGCGCCGGGTCACGCGCATCGATCCGGTGGGGGCGCTCAGGAGCGAATAGGCGGGGGCGCGACGAAGTCGATGGTCTGCCGGTCGTGGCGCCGGTAGGCGCCGAAGTCCCCAGGGCCCCCGCGAACGTCGCACCGTGGCCACGAAAACGGCCCCTCTGCGACGTCCTCGGGGCCGTAAAGCATTGTATTGAAGATGACCTGGGCGAGGACGGCTGGACGTTTCGCCGCGACAGTCACGTCAACCACATGACGAAGGCCGCTGCGGGTCGGGCTCGGCTCGGTATCGGATTCGGCGGCATGAATCTCGAGTCATTCGCCATGCGAACTCACGAGCGAATGGCTGCGGATGCCGCGGAAGCAATGTGACATGAAGTTTGAAGTGCAACGCGGGTCGCCGTGGTGGGTAGGTCTCAAGACCGGAGCAGCCTGGTAGACAGCGCTCGACTGGGCTCGCTTCCGCACCGGTAGACTGGCGGCTAGGTTGTGCTTGTGGTCTTGGACTTGCTACCAAGTGGCCCGCGCCAGCAGAATTCCGAGTCCGTTAGCCCGCGTCTCAACGCGCTGTGGCACTTCAGACGGAGGCTCGGGTGGCTGACGTAATGACCGTCCATAGGGGTTGGCAGAGCGGTCTATTGCAGCCGGCTGAAAACGAACCTGCTCCGCTTCATCGGGAAGGTCGAGCTGACGTAGCCGTTCTGTAGTTGGCCGGTACTTCAGCCAGGACTGGCTCCGGGGTCGGCGACTTCGCTCGAGCGGAAGACTCCGCGGAGTCGCCCTTCATCCCGCGCTCTTGACGCGACCGCTTGCGCGTAGTTTCATGCAGGTTTCCACGGGGTGTCCGGCGACGGACCGAACTTTCGCATTTCGGCGAAGCCTGATATGGGGTGCTCCGGCGGCTCCTCCCCCCGAGCCGCCGGAGAGCAGTGCTGAAAAAGCCTGCAACATGTTGTCTCGAAGGTGGACCGGTGTCCCCGCTTCGCGCGACCGGTCTCCGTGGATTGGGGGGTTGGGTTGTCTCCTACTCGGTCGGTCTGGTACCGGTCTCTGACCCGCAGGCCGTCTCCGGTTCCGGAGCGGGCAGTGGGCGCATTGCGCAGCGCCGGCATTCCGCTCGAGCCCCTGGAACAGACGTTTTCCTCCGGCCCCGGGGTCGTCTTCATCGATGAGCGGACCCCGGAGCTGGACGCGGCGCTGGCCACGCTAAGCAACCACGGACGGGTCCGGGTGCTCGCCGTTCTACCCGAGCGAAGCGCGCTCTCCGATGCGGATGCCTGGGCCCTGTTGGGGGCGGGGGTTGCCGACGTGCTCGAGTTCGACCCGAACACCACTCAGACGGACGAGATCGTGGCCCGGCTGGAACGCTGGTCGGCCGTCGATCGTCTGATCGAGTCACCCCTTGTGCGTGACAACCTGTTGGGCTCGAGTCCGGCCTGGACGCAGCTGCTCCGTGAGATCGTCGAAGTCGCTTACTTCAGCGACGCTCCGGTCCTTATCCTCGGCGAGAGCGGCACGGGCAAAGAGCTGATCGCTCGGCTGATCCACTCGCTCGATCCACGCCCCGGCAAGCGGGACTTGGTGGTCCTGGATTGCACCACGGTCCACCCCGAGCTCGCGGGGAGCGAGTTCTTCGGTCACGAGCGGGGCGCATTCACGGGCGCCGTAGGCTCCAGGGACGGAGCGTTCGCGCTGGCCAACGAGGGCACGCTCTTCCTGGATGAGATCGGAGATCTATCCCTCCCTTTGCAGGCTCAGTTGCTTCGGGCGATCCAGGAGAAGTCGTTCAAGCGCGTGGGCGGCAACGTGTGGCAGCGCTCGAGCTTCCGACTCGTGTGTGCAACCCATCGTCGCTTGGACGATGCGGTGGAACAGGGAGAGTTCCGCGCTGACCTCTTCTACCGCCTCGGAGGCGTACTCTGTCGCGTGCCTCCGCTCCGGGAGCGCCCGGAAGACGTGATCTTGCTCTTTCGTCATTTCGTCGCGGAGTTCGCCGGTTTGAAAACAGCCCCGGAGCTGGATCTGGCGGTCGAGCGGGTGCTACTCGGTCGCCGCTATCAGGGCAACGTGCGCGAGCTGCAGCAACTGGCGAGGCGCACCACCTGCCGTCACGTGGGGGAGGGCAACGTCAGTGTGGGGGATCTGCCCGACGACGTACGTCCGGCCGCGGCACCGGAGCGGTTGCTCGACGATTCGTTCGACGCTGCGGTGCGCCGCGCGCTGACCCTCGGAATCGGTCTCAAGGAGATCAGTCGCCAGGCCGCCGATGCGGCGATTCGGGTAGCGGTGAGCGAGGCCACGGGGAACCTGCAGGAGGCCGCGCGCCAACTGGGTGTCACCGATCGCGCGCTCCAGATGCGCCGGGCGAGCGGGTGGGGAATCAAGGAGCCTGCGACCTCGCCCGAACCGCGCCACTGAGGGTCTCTGAGGCGGCCGGGTCCAGCGTGCGTAACGAGTCGCGATCGGAGCTTCTTGGGCTTCAGGGAATCGCGGCCTCACCCTGCCACGGGTCCTCGGCAGTCGCGTGTTCGGCCGCCCGAGGGGTGGACTGGTACGGACGCCGGCGGAGCCGCGGGCGCGCTGCAGCCTGCTCCCCCTTTGCCAGCAACCGGAGCAGGTTGCCGCTCAGGATCTGCCGCTGTTCCTCGGCGGGCAGTCCGAGGGCCCGCACTTTGGCCAGCTCCACACCCGGGTGGAGCCAAGGCCCGTCGGAGCCGAACAGGATCTTGTGTGCGCCGGCCCGCGCCAGGGCCTGCTCGAGCAGGTCGAATCGCCGCACGCCGGAGGTGTCGGTGTACACGTTGGCGTGGCGCTCCAAGTGGTCGATCAGCTGAAGCTGCGCCCGCCAATCGTCTGCGAAGCTGCCCAGATGCGGGATGATGAAGTCTACGCCCGGATACTGGGTGGCGAGCAACTCCACCGGTGCCACCTCACCCATGACGTCGTAGAGGACCGGAATGCGGAAGTGGTGGGCCACTTCACAAATCTCGGCGCTGATACGCGCGTCGTGACGATGCACCTTGATGCCACGGAAGCCGTAGCGGCGCACGGCGGTCTCCACGATCGTCTGCACGCGCCCGGCATCGCGCTGCGCATGCACGAAGGCGAAGCCGATCAACTGCTTCGAGTGAGCCCGCACGATGCCGGCGACGGCGCGGTTTGCAGTGGCGTAGTCCGAGTGGAAGACCGGGAAGACCACCGTGCGGTCGATCCCGGCCTCCCGAGCCCGCTCCAGGTGAGGCTGCAAGCATACGGAGGTGTCCCAGGGACCGGAAAGCCCGTCTCCGGGACCCGCGTGACAGTGGCAGTCGAGGATCATGGTATTCCAGAATTTCCCACCTAACGCGTCGCCGACAGGGCCGGTCGCACCAGGTTAGCTCGGATGCTCTTCCACTCCGCGGCGAGCCGGGCAAAGCCCGGCTCTCGACGTTGGAGCCTCCGCCCGCGACGCTCGGGGTGGCGGCTGAAGAACAGCAAGTTGGTCAGATCACCCTCGTCTCTCTGTCCACCGGCGATGGCCAGACGCAGCGCCAGATGCTCCTTACCCGCGCGCAAGGTGTCGAGGGCCTTCTGGCCCGCGTTCGCGATCGTCGAGCCGACCCCTCCCCCCAGACCCGAGCGGGCGCCCGGCTGTCCGGGCTGCCCCCAGGTACGCCATGCATCGGGAATGGCATTGCCGTCGGGGCCCACCGTGTTCCTGATCCAATAGCCGGGCCCGCCGTCGCTCAGCCCCAGCGTTCGCTTGCCCCATTCCGCCACGTGGAACCAGAGGTCGGGCCCCGGATCGTTCTGCCGGGTGCCGCTCGACTGCCGATGCGCAAGGACGTGGCTAATGCCGAGCGTTTTCTGAAGGTGTCGGAGCAGGGCCCGGCCAGCCTTGATTTGCTCCGGTGTGACCAGGTGACAGCCGTTGGTCTTCGGGGACCAGCATACGCCTTTCGTGTCGGGGAAGTTGCCCGCGAACTCCACCCCCACGCTCCGGCCATTGAAGCCGTTGGAGGTGCTCACATGCGCGGTATGGGGGTGCAGTAGATAGATCTTCCCGTCGGGGAGGACCGTGTAGTGGGCTTTGACGTTGTCGTACTTGCTCGGGTCGTTTCCGCGACGAAACGCCATCTGGTGAAGCACGACTGCATCGACCTTGCTGAGCGGTCGGGTCCGGACCCGGTAGCTCTTGGGACTGAGGTGGGTGCGGTCCTCGATGGGCGCAGAGGTCGACCCGAACAACGGCCCGACGAACCGTTCCGGCAGCTCGGGCCGCGCGATCCGCCTCGCCGCGTCTTCCAGGGCTCGCTGTGTGCGAGGTCCAACGATCCCGTTCTCGATCAGGTGACGGCTGCGTTGGAAGCGGCGCACTGAGTACCGCACTTCGGGACTCATGATCCCGTCGACAGGGAGGTGCCGTCCGTAGATCAGGTTAAGTGTGCTCTGCAGCCAGCGCACGAACTCTCGACCTTCCAGGTCCTGGACCAGAACCCTGCGTCGGACCAGCGGCTCAGGAGCGTGCCAGTCCCGGACCGGCCATCGCGGCCGGGTCGGTCGGGATGGGTCCGGCCTCCCGGGTCGGCGCGGTGGGTCGGGTCGTGAAGGCCGCGGACGGCGACGGCCGCTCGATCGTTGTCTTCGAGTGAATCTGGAACGCGGTCCCATGAGCTCCCCCTGCTATTCGAATTCGCGGTGAAGGCCGCCGTGGGTTAGGCGCAGTCTAGAGCCGTCACGGGTCTTCCACATGATGACACTCCCCAGCTGGACGATGTAGGTGGGTTCTCAGGCGAGGCTCCTGGCGGAGCTCCTGCACCAAGGCCTCGGTCGTGCGGGAGAGGTCGCCGGGCGTGTGGTCCGCCCGAAGGACGAAGCTCAGACGCGTCGAGCCGCGAGGACCGCGGCGCAGTACCGTCCGGATCCCTCGGGTCTGGAGGCGGTCGTGCAGAGCGATCGCTCCGGGGCCTCGGACATCGGCCAGGGTCTGCACAGGAAACAGTCGTCCCAGCACGGGAACATCCACACGCGCCAGCGCAGAGCGGAAGCACCGCACGTTCAGGAGGAGGCGGGCACGGGTCGAGTCTCCCTTGTGAGCGTTGAAGTGGAGCGCACGCGAGGCCGCGTGGACCACCGCGCTCGACGGAGGACTCGAGTGCTCCCGCGTGCGGCTGTTCGCCGCGAACGCACGCACCAGAGCGCGAGGTCCGGACAGCGCGGCCACCGGAGCGCCGAAGCCCTTCGCGAGTGAGCTGACCAGGATCACGTCAGGTCCGGAGATCTGCCCCGCCCGCAGTGACCCGCCACCACCCGAGCCCCAGGGCCGCCGACGGTCCACGCCCCGGCCATAGATTCCCAAGGCCTGCGTGTCATCGACGACCAACGCGCCACCATACCGCCGAGCGACGTTGAGGTAGGCTTGCAGTGGAGCACGGGATCCACACTCGGGACACAGCCCATCACTGACGATGATCGAAGCTCGCCGGCGTCCGGCGCGCAGGCCGAACTCCAGCGACTCGGCGTCGAAGTGCTGGAACCGGCGTACCGGCACCCCGCGTAGCTGGGCGCACTCGATTCCCCAGCGCGCGACTGGGTAGGCTCCCGAGTCCAGCATGATGATCACGTCCTCCTTCGCCAACAGATGGAAGAGGTCCAGGAACACATGTAGAGTGGACGGTGCCAGGACCGCCGACTCCGTTCCCTGCAACCGGGCCAGTCCTCCTTCGACTCGCCGGGCGTCCGGCGGCGCGATGA
>Ga0214472_10006775_pt1 | contig 12005 bp, 10 predicted proteins | sample RVTome_6_FD_207662 | JGI IMG/M metagenome (GOLD analysis project Ga0214472, IMG submission 207662) | Soil microbial communities from uranium-contaminated site in the Upper Colorado River Basin, Wyoming, United States - RVT140D175 | ecosystem: Environmental > Terrestrial > Soil > Contaminated >...
CCGTAGACCAGGCCGACCGGCAGGATGTACTGGGCGCAGTGGGACTTCAGCGCGTTGTCGTCGATCATGTGGGCGCCCGAGGCAGGGAACCGCAGGACGATCTCCTGGACCTCCTCGGCCGTGAGCTTGTGCTGGTGGGCCAGGTCCAGCAGGGCGTCGAGGCCCGGGTGGATGAAGGAGCAACTGGAATACAGCTTGTAGGCGAACTCGGGCAGGTAGTACCGCTTTCCCCAGTCGGCCAGCAGGGCGTCGGGGTTCCCTTCCCCCGAGAAGGCGGTGAAGACGTCGTACTTGCCCTCGAAGGGAGTGGGCGGACCGCCGAACCCCAGCCGGGCGAGGTAGGCGGCGGTCGTCCCGTTGCGCGCGGCCAGGCCCGGGTTGAACGGGCGGGAGTTCTCGGTCTGATCGCTGGCCCAGGCCAGGAGACCGGAGGCCTGCTGCATGGCCAGGCCCAGGGCAATGGCGAACTTGGGTGCGGAGAGGCGGAACAGATGGCCGGCGGCCGCGGCCGCGCCGAAGGCCCCGCAGATGGCGCTGGGGTGAAAGCCGCGGTTGTACAGCGCCACGGGGTTCAGGGCGTAACTGACCCGGCAGGTCACCTCGATCCCCAGGACCATCGCCTCCAGGAACCGGGTCCCGGTCGCCCTCTCCTTCTCGGCCACGGCCAGGCTGGTGGGCACCATCACGGCCGGCGCGTGGAGGATGCCGCCGACATGGTGCGGCTCGATGTCGCAGTAGTACGCCAGCGTCCCGTTGAAGAGTGCGGTGTTGACGCACGAGGTCTTCAGCCGCTGGCCCACCAGGCTGGATTCGGGCCGCCCGCCCAGCCGGCGGACGAAGTCCAGGAGAATCCGGGTGGCCGAGAACCGGCGCGAGGAGGCCGCCAGCATCGCCCCGAGCGTGTCCAGGAGGATGAGCTTGGCGTGGACGACGACCTCCGGCGGCACATCCCGCAGCCGGAAGGCGGCGAGTCGTTCCGCGAGCTGGGTGGAGCGGGAGACGGGTTCGACCATGTCGGGAACCTCGTGGGGAAGCGGGAGAGGTCCTTATCTATGCCAGATCCCGCACCTCGTCAAAGGCATTTCCTCTTCGGATACCACAACACGACAAGCCCGCGCTCGAGGCGCGGGGTTGTTCACACCGCAGGGTATCCGTCGCATGGCGGTCTATGCGACGGTGTACTTGCGGACCTTGTCTTCGTCGAGTTCGACGCCCAGCCCCGGGCCGGGTATCACCTCCACGTAGCCGTTCCCTGCGGTCACGTCCTCGTAGGTGAGGAGCTGCGTCGTGACGTCATCCACCTTGGACTGGGAGGCGGGCGCGCACCCTTCGGATCCCATCCCCATCTGAGCCTGCGCGGTGGACACGGCGAAGTGCCGGCAGGCCTGCCGGCCCACTTCATAGGTGTTGGCCCCTCCCACGATGCATGGAATGCCGGCCGCCTCGGCGAGGGCGGCAAGCTTCTTCGAGCGGTACAGCCCACCGTTCTTTGAGACCTTGATGTTGATGATGCCGGCGGCCCGCTTCTGGATGATCCTCATCACCGTGTCCACGGACGTGTTGCTCTCATCGGAGCTGATCGGCGTGTCCACCGCCTGCGCGACCTTCGCCATCCCGTCCAGATCCCACCGCTTGACCGGTTCTTCCACGAACTCCGGGTTGTACTTCTCCATTTTTCGGATGATCTGTATCGCCTGATCGGGCCGGTAGGCTTCGTTTGCGTCCAGGCGGATGTTCACCTCGTCGCCCACGGCTTCGCGCACCAGTCGCAACCGCTCGATGTCGCCCTGCGGCTCTCGCCCGATTTTCACCACAAGGGCCTTGTAGCCCTGACGCTTCCTCAGCAGCGCGTGCTCCGCCATCTTCTCCGGGGTGTCGATGCTCAGCGTATAGGTGCACAGGATCTTCGGATCGACCACGCCGCCCAGGAGCTTGCAGGCCGGCGTGTCGAGCGCCTTTCCCATGACATCCCAGAGCGCCAGGTCGATCCCGGACTTCGCCACCAGGTTCCGGGGGACGGCGGCATCCATCTTCAGATGGATGCGCTCGATGTCGAATGGATCTTCGCCGAGGACTTCGGGAGCCAGATATCGGTCGATGATCGGCTTGGTGCTCTCGGGGGTCTCCTCGGATACACCCCCGCCGGGAACGAAGGACGCCTCTCCCACGCCGACGACCCCTTCGTCCGTATGAATCCACACGAGAACGTTGCTGAACGCCTTCAGGACGCCGTGGGAGTAGACATAGGGACTCTTGACCGGGATCTCCACGATCCGGCTTTCGAGTCGGGTGATCTTCACTGCTCCCTCCTCCGGCCCGTCGCGATCCCGGTCGCACCGCCAGCCGGCTCTCCCGTTCCATGCACGCGACCGGGCCATCGCGTGCTCACGCACGACGCGCGACGTGAAAACGGTCGCTCAGACGGCCAGAAGCTTCGCCGTCCTCCGCTCGATCCGCCGCACGCCCTGGCTGAGCGTAAGACACAGGAGCAAGTAGAGCCCTGCCAGGATTGAATACATCCAGATAGGTCTCACCTGAACGGAGTTGATGATCGTGGTGGTTTGCGCCACCTCGCGAAGCCCGATGATGCTGGCCAGGGTGGAATCCTGGAAAGCGATGATGCTTTGCGTCAGCAACGACGGGATCATCCGGTGGACCGCTTGAGGCCAGATGACGTACAGGGACACCTGCCACGGCTTGAGGCCTGTGGCGAGCGCCGCCAGTCGCTGGTCTCTGTGGATGGACTGAATGCCGGCACGGATGAACTCCGCAAAGTAGGCCGCCTCGAAAGCGGTCAGGGCGACGAGCGCCGCGGAGAATACGCTCAGGTTCGCACCGCCGACCACCATCGGAAACGTATAGTAGGTCCAGAACATCACCATCAGGAGCGGGCTGCTCCGCAGCAGATTGATGTAGGCGGCGATGGGATACCAGATCACGCGATAGCGGGAGAGCCGTCCGAGGGCGAAGAGGCTGGCGATGGGAAACGCCAGAAGAATGGCCAGGGCCGTCAGCACGACATTGTATCTGAGCAGCGCCAGGATCAGGCCGAGGAGATTGTCAAGAAACTGGGAGGGTGTCATCCGACTACACGTTTCCCCGCTGCAGCAAGCCGGGCACTCGGACCTTCCGCTCGAGAATGCCCATGAGAATCGCTACGGCCCAGGCGAGCAAGAGGTACACGACGGTGCCGACAGTATTGGCCTCGATCCAGCGAAACGATTGGAAGCCAATCCGCTGCGTCATGTACGTGGTTTCCAGGACGCCCACGGCCATGGCCAGCGAGGACCCCTTGAAGACGGTGACAAATTCCGTGGTGATGTTCGGGACGATGATCCGGAGCAGGAGGGGAACAACGATCGACCGTTCCATCTGCCACCACGTGAGGCCGGTGGAAAGCCCCGCCTGCCGCAGGCCGTGGCCCACGGCGTTCAGACCTGACCGAACGTGGCCGGTTACCTTGGCCGAGGTGTACACGGACAAGGTGAGGACGGCGCTCCCCCATTCCCACCCGATCTCGTACAGATACCGGCGCAGATGCAGCGGCAACAGTAGAGGGAGGACAAAGTATGCGAAGAACAGCTGCACCAGCAGGGGAATGTTCCGAAACACTTCCACGTAGCACGCGGACAACCCGGCGAGCGGTTTTCGGGGCGATTCCGAGAGCATGCCCACCAGGATGCCGATCGTCAGGCCAAAACACCACGCGATCAGCGAGATTTCAATGGTCAGGTAGAGCCCTTCCAGGATCCAATCACGATAGGGGTGGTCCCAGAGGACCGACCACTGCACCTCATATCCCATGCGGCCGTCCACCTGCAGATAGTCTGATCCTACTCTCCTTGTGGGGCGGAAACGCTAACCGCCAAGACGCCAAGGCCGCCAACCATGCCAGGCTCCGATCCCCGGACGAGAGAACGCAATATCCGGTTCCTGGGGCATTCAGAAGATTCGTTCGTTTCCCCCGATAGCCCATTTCCCGTGGTGTTCTTGGCGCACCAACGGCCATGCCGGTGGTACCGGCGGTTGAGAATTTCAGATTGGGGCTAGTCCGACCAGGAGTTCAGGCGGACGACGAATTTCGAGGTCTCGTCCAGTTCTCTGGGGAGCCCCACGGGCACGAAGTACTTGTGGTACAGCTCTTGCCACCGGCCGCTCTCGCAGACCTCCACGATCGTCAAATTGATGATCGTGGCAAAGCTCGAACTGTTCTGGCGCAGGGGAAAGGCCTGGGTTGACGCGTCCACCCCGGCGTCGAAGACCCTCCACTTTGCCGGATCCGGCGTGCTCTTGAGCAAGCCATACACGATGGGCCCGTCGTTCGTGTAGGCGTCCACAGACCCGCCCTGGAGTGCGGTGAAGCCTTCCGACGGATTCTCGAATCCGATGAATCGAACCGGGCTGCTGAACATCCCCTGCGCCTGGAGTTTCCGGGTGAACAGGGTCTCTTGCAGGCCGCCCCGAGGGCCGCCGAGGCGTTTTCCGGACAGGTCCGCCGCGCGCCGGATCGGGCTGCCGGCCGGCAGGATGAAATAGGAGGCTGTCAGAAAGAACGGGATGGAGAAATCGACGACCTTGACCCGCTCCTTGGTGATGACCGTCGCCCCCGCTTCCATGTCGATCGTTCCGTTCAGGAGGAGGGGAATCCTGGTCCGGCCGGTGACGGCCACGTAGTTGATCTTGAGACTCGTCTTCAGTTCTTTTTCGAGCCGCTCGTTCACCTTCTCCGCGATTTCCGTCGAGAACCCGACATGTTTGCCTTTGTCGAGGAAGCCGTAGGGTGGGTCGGCCTCCCGAGCGCCGAGATTGAAGACTCCCGTCCGCTTGATGCGGTCGGCGGTGGTTTCCTGAGGCGTCGCCGCTGCCGCTTTCCTCGTCCCGACAACGCCGGGAACGAGGAGAGCCCCAAGGCCAAAAGTGCCCACCCCTATCACGCGCCGCCTGCTGGCCCAGAGACCGTCGCCCTTATTCTGCGTTCCCATTTGTCCACCTCCTGTGAGCGGTTTCACTGAATCCGGTTCCCCGTCTGGATGCATACCCCCGACGCACCACGAATCGAACACAGACCGGTGTCGTCTGCTGAACCGTCCCGCGTCCTCAGCGCGCCGCTCCGCCGTCGGCAGCTGATCGACTCGTTCCGGTCTTCGCGCGGCGTTTCGTGGAACTCCCCGCGGACTTCAGGGAGCGTAGGAGACCCGCAAAACGGGCGATTTCCGGCGTCCGGTCGATCCGTTGCACGATCTCGGCGATCTGCTCGGCGTGCGCCGCAGAGGTAACCGTGGTGGCGAGCGAGAGATATTTCGCGTGAATCTCCTCCGGCGTGAGAGGATTCTCCATGCTGCCCTTGGCGTGATCCACGCGACAGGAAAGCGACCGCCCGCCCGTCGTCTTCACCTCGACGATCGAGACGTAGACCTCGGGCCATCCCTTGTCCAACTCGGGATCGGCCAGCATGCGCGTCTTTGCCCGCAGGCGGGCGACCTCGGGGTGTCGCATCCGGTCCTGCAGAATGTCATCGATGATGACGCGGCCAAAGACCAGCCCGACGGGCAAGATGTACTGGGCGCAATGGGACTTCAGCTCGTTGTTGTCGATCATATGCGCGCCGGCCTTGGGGAAGCGAAGGACGATCTCTTGCACGTCGGCGGGCTGCAAGTGATGGCGATGGGCCAGGTCCAGCAGGGCGTCGAGGCCCGGATGGGTGAAGGAACAACTGGAGTAGCGCTTGTAGGCAAATTCAGGCAGGTAGAAGTGCTTTCCCCAATCAGCGAGCAGGGCCTCCGGGTGCCGTTCGCCGGAGAACGCGGTGAAGACGTCGTACTTGCCCTCGAAGGGATCGGGCGGGCCACCGAAGCCCAGGGAGGCGAGGTAGGCGGCCGTCGTCCCGTTCCGCGCGGCCAAACCCGGGTTGAAGGGACGCGAGTTCTCCGTGTGATCGCTGGCCCAGGCCAGGAGTCCACAGGCCTGCTGCATTGCGAGGCCGAGCGCGATCGCGAACCTCGGCGCTTTGAGCCGAAACAGGTGGCCGGCGGCCGCGGCCGCACCGAAGGCGCCGCAGATGGCGGTGGGATGGAAGCCACGGTTATAGAGCGACGTGGGATTGATGGCGTAGCTCACCCGACAGGTCACCTCGACGCCAAGCAGCATGGCCTCCAGGAACCGGGCCCCGGTGGCGCCTTCCTTCTCGGCCACGGCCAGGCTGGTCGGCACCGCCACGGCGGGCGCATGGAGGATCCCGCCCACATGGTGCGGCTCGATATCGCAGTAGTAGCCCAGCGCGCCGTTCACCAGGGCCGCGTTCACGCAGGAGGTCTTCACGCCCTGGCCCACGAGGCTCGATTCCGGCCGGCCGCCCACCTTCCGAGCAAAGTCCACCAGGATGCGGGTGGCGGAGTACTTCCGGTTCGAGGCAGCGAGCATCGCGCCGATTGTGTCCAGCAGGATGAGCTTGGAGTGGGCGACGACCTCCGGCGGCACATCCCGCAGCCGAAAGGCGGCCAGTCGCTGCGAGAGCTGGGTGGACCGGGAGACGGCTTCGGTCATGGTGCATACCTCATGGGCAACAGGGATGCCGCATTTCTACTCCGGCCCCTGCGCATCGTCAAGCGCATTTCCCGGCGGGACGAGATCTCAGGATCCGAGGAAGTCGAGAAGCTCTGCCATCTCCACCGGAGCGCCGCGGCGGGAAGACTCCACGACCGCCAGGGGGAGGGCCAGGCTTCGGACGTGCTCGGCCACATGGGTCTCGGGCTGGCGCTTCTCCCGGATGGCGGCCAGGAACTCCGCCAGGGCGTACCCCAGCTCGCCGCCGGGGACCGGCTCCTGGGGGAGGGTGCGAGCCTCGCCCTGGCCATGCAGGGTGACCTGGGATTTCCCGTCCAGGTGGAGCGTGCCCTTCTCGCCGATCACCGTGATCAACCCTTCCTGGGTCGTCTCCATCCCCTGGGACACCATGCTGCCGCCGTAGTCCACCACCGCGCCGTTCCTCATGCTGACGATGGCCGCGGCCGCGGCGTTGCCCTCGAACCAGCTCCAGGCCGGCTGAAAGCTCAACCCCACCACCCGCACGGCCTCCTCCCCCGTCAGGTACCGCATCAGGTCGAAGTGGTGGATGGCGTAATCCAGAAGGAACGGCTCGGGCATCGTCTCCCGCCAGGCGTTCACCGTTTTGCGCCGGATCTGTTGCCGGCACTCGAAGGCGACGTGGCCCACGCGCCCGACCAGCCCCTCTCGAAGGCCGCGACGGAGGGCCTGGATATGGGGGCGCCAGCGGAAGTTCTGGTCCACCATCACGACCTGGCCGGAATACGTCCGGGCGGCCTCGTACACAGCCCGCGCCCCCGCCATGTCCACGGCCAGGGGTTTCTCGCAGAGCACATGGCTCCCGGCACGCAAGGCACGGATCGAAGCCTGGGGGTGGAGCATCTGGGGGAGCGTGACGAGGACGGCATCGGCCTTCCCTGCGTCGAGCGCTTCCTCCCATCCGCCGTAGAGGGTCGCGCCGGACAGAGCGAAGTCCCGTTGCAGGTCTTCCGCCATGGTCCGGGTCCGCGAGGCGACCCCGATCACCTCGCAGTCGTCCCGAGCCTTCATCGCCTCCAGCCACTTCCGGGCGAAGAACCCCGCCCCCAAGAGCAGAAACCTGCATCGTGTCATGATGGCCTCCCGTTCTGCGCCGGTCAGCCCTTGACCGCCCCGGCGCCCCAGCCACGGATGAGATACCGCTGCACGGTCACGAAGAAGATGAGCGCCGGGATCGTGATCATCATCCCGGCGGACATGATCAGGCCCCAGTCGGTGAGCGCCGAGTGGAAGAGGTCCTGCACGCCGACCGGCAGGGTCTTGAGGTCATCCGAGGCGATGAGGATCCGGGTGAAGATGTAGTCGTTCCAGGCGAGGATGAAGGTGAAGATGGAGGTGGCGATGATCCCCGGGAGCGCCAGCGGCAGGACCACGTAGATCACCGCCCGCAGCCGCCCGGCCCCGTCCACCAGGGCGGCCTGCTCCAGCTCGATGGGGATCGTCTGGAAGAACGCCCGCAGGAGCCACAGGGTGAAGGGGAGACAGAACGAGGTCAGGGCCAGCACCAGGGCCAGGTGCGTGTTCTCGATGCCGATCTTCTTCACGAGAATGAAGAAGGGGATCACCACCATGATGGGGGCAAACATGTACGTGCAGAGGATGAGGCCGGCGATCTGCTCGCGACCGGGGTAGCGATAGCGGGTGAGGCTGTAGGCCCCGGCCGCGCTGACCGCCATGGTGAGGAGGACCGTGAGCCCGCACACGACCATGCTGTTCCGGAAGTAGATGAGAAAATTGGTCGTGGTGAACAACCGGCCGAAATTCTCCCACGTGGGATCCCCGGGAATGAATGTGGGCGGCTGGGCAAAGACTTCCCTGGGGGGCTTGAACGAGGTGGACACCATCCAGAAGAAGGGGAAGGAGGCCTGGAGCGCGAGCAACAGTGCCCCCCCGTACAGGAGGGCGCGGGACGAGACCCGCCGGATTCGCAGCCGGTTCACCGTCGACTCCGTCGCAATGGAAGATTGACAACCGACAACCGACAACTGACAACCGACCACCAACTGAAAACGGACAACTGACAACCGACAACTGACAAGTAATGACACTCCGTGCACATGAACCGTCTGCTGCCACGCTCATCACACCCTGGCCGGTTTGGAATTGTCAGTTTGAAATTTTTCATTGGCGACTATCCGATGTCCGCCTCCTCGCGGAACAGGCCGAAGTAGAGGACCGTGCTCACCATCAGAATGGCGAACATGATCACGGCGATGGCCGCGCCCAGGCCCGCCTGGTAATAGGTGAGGGTCCGCATGTAGGCGTATACCGGGAGCGTCCGGATGTAGCGCCCGGCCCCCGCCCCCTCGCCCATCAGCCACACCGTATCGAACTTGGTGAACATCCAGATACTCCGGAGCAGGATGACCACGAAGAGGATGCCCCGGATCTGGGGCAGCGTGACGTGGACGAATCGGCGGAGCGGCGTCGCCCCGTCCACCTTGGCGGCCTCGTACAACTCCTCGGGGATGGTCTGCAGCCGGGCCAGGATGGAGAGCAGCACGAAGGGGAAGAACTGCCAAACGCTCATCACGATGGTGGAAAGCATGATGTGGTCGGTGCCCAGCCACGAGATCGGGTCCCGCACGATCCCCAGGGCGAAGAGCCAGTAGTTCACGACCCCGTAGGTGTCGTTGAGCAGCCACTTCCAGAGGATGACCGCCACGATGGTGGGAATCATGTAGGGAAAGAGGACGATCCCGCGGACCAAGCCGCGCCCCACGAACGATTCGTTCAAGATCAGTGCCGCCGCCACCCCCAGGATCAGCTGGAACAGGATCGTCCAGACGGAGTAGATCACGCCCAACCAGAGGCTGGTCCAGAATTCTGCATCGCCCCAGAGGTAGAGGTAATTCTCCAGGCCGATGAACCGCTGCTCCGGAAAGAACGAGTGCTTGTCCAGCAGGCTCAGCCAGAGGGAGTAGGCGACCGGATACACGATGAGGCTCAGGATCAGGCCGAGGGCGGGCAAAACGACGAGGACCCCTATGAGCTGCTGGCGCCACGGCTGCCCTTGCATCGGAGGGTGTGTCATCGGCACGACAGGGAGCCCCGGGGGGCGCCCCCGAGCCGAAGGCGCCCCCCAGTGGGCGGTTGGTGGATGGAAGCCTTACAGATTCACACAGCTTCCCGCCATGTGAATTACCAGCGCTTGTGGCCGAGCTTGGTGATCAGCTCCTCTGCCCGGGCCTGAGCCTTGGCCGCGGCCTGGGCCGAGGGCATCCCCTTCACCGCGTCGGTCACCATGTCGGGGAGGATGTTCGATCCGAAGATCTCCAGCAGGAAGGGCAGCTTCAGGTCGTCCCAGTTCACGATCAGGGTCGGTCTCGCCAGGTCGCGCTCGAAGTAGTAGTAATCCATCTCCACCCATTCCTTCCAGCGCTGGTACATGGTATTCGCCTGGTAGGCCGGGCTATTCCGCACGGACTTGAGTGTCGGCAGGAGATGGATGGGGACGGTATGCAGGTACTTGATGTAGTTCTTCTCCTGGAAGAAGAACTTGAGGAACTCCGCCGCCTCCTCCGGATACTTCGAGTTCTTGAAGATCATCCAGGGCTCGGCGTCCACCTGGGCGGCCGTCTCCTTGCCGGACGGGCCGTGGGGTTTTCGCATCACCCCGAAGTACTCGAGCGTGCCCGTGCCAGGCGGGGCGTACTTCTCGATGTAGCCGGCGCTCCGACCGTGACCCTGGTAGACCATGGCGGCCTTCCCCGTGGCCAGGTTGGTGAAGGTGTCCAGGTAGCCGTGGCCCAGCCATCCCGGGGGCAGGACGGTGTCGTTGAGCTTCTTGTAGAAGTCCAGGACCTCGACAACCTGCTTCTCGGTGAAGGTGGGCCGCCGGGTCCTGAGGTCGAAGAGCCGGCCGCCGTTGGCCCGGGTCAGCTCCGCCACCAGGATGTTGATGAAGAGCGGCACACCAGGCAGGGACAGGCCGTAGCGGGTCACCCGGCCGCTCGCATCCCGCTCCATCATGGCCTGGGCCACCGTGATGAAGTCATCCCAGGTCTCCGGCGGCTTCAGCCCCTTCTGCTTGAAGATGTCCTTGCGATAGATGAGGAGGTTCGTGTTGGGAGAGTGGGTGATGCCGTAGTACTTGCCGTCGAAGCGGCACAGACTCCGAGCCACCTCGAAGATGTTGTCCTTCCCGATGGCGTTGGCGATGTCCTCCTGCTCACGCAGCATTCCCTTGTGGTAGAAGGAGGCGCAGGTGAAGGCCTGCCCGTGACTCGCCTCCGGGGGTGCGCCCGCGGCCAGGGCCGCCGTCAGCTTGGCCTCCAGGTCGCCCCAGGCCAGGGCCTCCGGGCGGATGCTGATGTCCGGATGCAGCTTCTCGAAGTCGTTGGCGATCTCTTGCATCACGGCGACCGTTTGGGGCTCTGTCTCCGTGTGCCAGACCCGGACGACTTTCTTCTCACCGCCCCAGGCCCATGGTGGCAACACGAGCAACAGAGCCAGACACGCAATGAAACTCCCTCGTCGCATGATCCCTCCTCCTCTCCGCGGGGATTCACCCTTTCCGACGGCCCCCGCTCTCTGGCGACCCGCCCCGATGTGTCAGCGTGGATCCCGGTCGGCAAACAGCACCCCGCCGCGGCCCCAGTCCACCCGCGGCACGTTCTCGAAGATCACGTGGACGCCGTCCAGGGGCGTGTTGGCGATCCGCGAGACCGCCTCGCTGATGACCTTGGTCAGCTCCCGCTTCTGCTCCAGCGTCCGCCCCTCCAAGAGACGAATCGTGATGACCGGCATGACTACGCCTCACCTCCTCTCCTGGGCGATCCCACCGGGTAGCCGAGACGCCGCGAGACCTCGAGGGCGGCGGCCCGGGTGTGCTCGGCCATGCCCGTCAGCGCGGCGTGGGACAATCGTTGGGTGGGACCGGATATGCTGAGCGCCGCCACCACCGCGCCCCGGTGGTCCAGGATGGGGGCCGCCACACAGCGGAGGCCGAGGCTGCATTCCTCGTCGTCGATGGCGAACCCCTGCTGCCGAATGCGGGCCAGCACCCTCCGCAGGGTGGCGCGGTCGCCGATGGTCCGGCGCGTCAGGCGCGTCAGGCGCTGGCCCCCGAGACGTCGGCCCAACCCGGACGGCTCCAGGGCGGCAAGCAAGACCTTTCCCAGGGCCGTGGCGTGGGCGGGAACGCCGCCCCCCACCTCCATGTGCATGCGCAGCAGGTGACGGCTCTCCACCTTGTGCAGGTTTACGACTCGCGCCCCGTCCAGCACCCCCAGGTTCACCGTCTCGCCCGTCTCCGCGGCCAGCCGCTCCATGACCGGGTGGGCCGCCTCGCGCAGGCCGAACCGGTCGGCCGCCGGGCTCCCCACGGCGAAGAGCCGGTAGGTCAATTGATACCTGTCGTCTTGGGGGTTCTTCTCCACGTACCCGCACCGAACCAGCGTGGCCAGCAGCCGGTAGACGGA
>Ga0214472_10006776_pt1 | contig 12005 bp, 11 predicted proteins | sample RVTome_6_FD_207662 | JGI IMG/M metagenome (GOLD analysis project Ga0214472, IMG submission 207662) | Soil microbial communities from uranium-contaminated site in the Upper Colorado River Basin, Wyoming, United States - RVT140D175 | ecosystem: Environmental > Terrestrial > Soil > Contaminated >...
GGACGCGGGTCCCGGGCCGGGCGGCGGCCCAGTGGACGGCCGCCGATCCGATCGCCCCGAGGCCCACCACGACGACGTCCCACTCGCGCTGCACGGGCGGACGCTAGCAGGTCGCGGGGGCCCGGCCGTGGCCCGGACCGGGTCGCGGGACGGGACCGCCGGGCTCGGACGGGCGGCCGGCCCGTAGACTCGCCACCATGCCCGACGACCGACCGGCGAGCCAGCCTGTCCACGAGGTCCGGTCCGAGCGCGACGTCCGGATCAGCGCCCGAGATGGCGTCGAGCTCTCGGCCAACCTGTGGCTGCCGGCCGGGGCGTCCGCGACCTCGCCCGCGCCGGCGATCCTCGAGATGATCCCCTACCGCAAGGACGACTGGCGGTCGAACACCGACGAGGCCCGCGGCCGCTACCTGGCCGCCAGGGGGTACGCCCTCTGCCGCCTCGACGTCCGCGGCACGGGCCGCTCCGACGGGGTCGCCCTCGACGAGTACACGGCCGATGAGACGCGGGACGGCTACGACGCCGTGGAGTGGCTAGCCGCCCAGCCCTGGTCCAACGGCAGGGTCGGCATGTGGGGCATCTCCTACGGCGGCTTCACCTCGATCCAGGTGGCCGCGCTCCGGCCGCCGCATCTCCGGGCGATCGTCCCGATGTACGCGACCGACGACCGCTACACGGACGACGTCCACTACGTCGGCGGCTGCGCCACGGCCTCCGAGCTGACCCAGTACGCGGTCAGCCAGGTCGCCTCCAATGCGCTGCCGGCCCTGCCGGCCCGCCCGGGCGAGGACTGGATCGCCGCCTGGCGCGAGCGCCTCGCTGCGACCCCCGTCTGGCTGATCCCATGGCTGCGCCACCAGCGCGACGGGCCGTACTGGCGGCAGGGTTCGCTGGCCCCGGACTACGCCCGGATCGAAGCGGCGATTCTCATGTTCGGCGGCTGGATGGACTCATACGTCGACCCGGTCTTCCGGATGCTCGAGCGCTGCGGCGCGCCGCGCCGGGCGATCGTCGGGAACTGGTCCCACGAGTACCCCGACGACGGCTACCCCGGCCCCGGCCTCGACTGGCTCCACGAGATGGTCCGCTTCTTCGACCGCTGGCTCAAGGGCGAGCCGCACGGCGCCGACGACGAAGCCGCCCTCACCTGGTTCGAGCGCGACTGGGCGCCGCCCGAGCCGTTCCCGCGGACGTGGCCGGGGCGGTGGCGGGCGGCTGCCGCGCCGACGGCGACGGCCCTCGCGCCACGCTGGGTCCTCTCGCTCGCCCAAGGCGACGAGCCGCTGCGGGGTCGGCTCGGCGACCCCGCCGGACGGGACGGCGCGACCGTGATGTCCTTCCCCCACCGCGCGACGGTCGGCACGCGCGGCGGCCTGTCGTGGGGAGCCGGCAGCCCGCCGAACGGCCTCCCCCGCGACGTCCGTCCCGATGAGGCGGGTGGGCCCGTCTTCACGACCGAGCCGCTCTCGGACCCCACCTCGATCCTCGGCGTCGCCGAGCTCGTCGTTCCGGTCTCGGCCTCGATGCCGATCGCGACGCTCGTCGTCCGGCTCTCCGACGTCGCCCCGGACGGCGTCGCCAGCCAGGTCACGATGGGCGTCCTGAACCTGACCCATCGGCGCTCGCACGAGGCGCCGGAGCCGCTCACGCCCGGCATCATCGAGACGGTCCGGGTACCGCTCCGCGCCGCCGGCTACCGCTTCGCCGCCGGCCATCGGATCCGGGTCTCGGTCGCGTCGGCGTGCTGGCCTGTCGTCTGGCCGTCGCCGCACCCGGGCACGATCTCGCTCCACCTCGCGCCGACCGGCGAGCCGGCCCGACTGATCCTGCCGATCGCGCCGGCGGCCGACGACGCCGCCGTGCCCGCATTCCGGTCGCCGCTGCCCGAGCTCGAGGAGATCGGCGACGCCACCTCCGACCCGCCCCGCTGGCAGGTCATCGAGGACGTCATGGCCGGCACGGTCACCGTCTCGACGCACGACGGCGGGGACACGATCACCGCCGACGGCAGCCGCCTCTACAGCGCCGAATCGCACGACCTGACCGCCTCGGACGCCGACCCGGCGGCCGCTCGCATGGCGAGTCGCATCCGCTATGTCCTCGAGCGCGACGGGCACGCGATCGAGGTCGACGTCGACGGCGACACCACGTCGACCGTCGACTCCTTCGAGATCGACGTCCGCCTCGCGGTCAGGCTCGATGGCGAGTCGTTCCACGACGCCCGGACGACCGAGTCGATCGCCCGTGACCTCGGGTGAGGCTGCGCCTCACCTTGGCGGTCGCTGCGCGACCGCGTCGTCCCGTGAGGGGCTACAGATCGAGTGCGAGGAGGATCGCGAAGCCGCAGATGAGGACGTTGCCGAGGATGCTCACCCCGATCTGGAAGCGGGGTGGCAGCCGGCGGTGGGCGAAGGCGCTGACCGTGGCGAGGGCCAGCTGCCACGAGAGCGAGGCAATGAACGCCCCGGCCACGAACGCGGCCCGCTCCCCGGGCCCGCGGCCGAGGTCGGGCAGGGCGAGGATGAGCGCCGCGAAGTAGATCACCGTGGCCGGGTTGAGGAGGGTCAGCCCGAGGAACCGCAGGTACGTCCCGATGACCCGGATCGGCAGGGTCGCACTGCCCGGCACGGTCCGCGGTCCGATCGTCACGAGCAGCAGCCCGCGGATGCCGATCGCCAGGAGCGCCCCGATGGCGACCACCCGGAGCGGCCCCTCGAGCGGCTCGAGGACCGCCGCGAGGGCCGTTCCCCCCACGGCCGCCAGCGCTGCGTAGAGGCCGTCCGCGGAGGCGGCGCCGGCGGCCGCGGCGGCGGCGGTCCGGAAGCCCCGCCGGATCCCGAGCTCGACGATGAGGACCGCGATCGCGCCGACCGGGATCGCGATCGCCCAGCCGGCCAGGGCGCCGGCGACGAACGAGGTGGCCACGCCTCAGGCGGTGGAGGCGCCGGGAGCGACGAGATCGAGGATCATGCCGAGGTCGCGCCGGTAGAGGCTGCCCTCGTAGTCGTTCAGGGGGTGGGGCTCGAGGGCGTGCTCCTCGACCTTGCCGGACCGGCGGACGTAGACGACCGGGTAGATCGAGCCCTGCCCGTCCGCCTCGACGGTCAATGCCACCGTGTCCGGGCCGTCCGCGTCGAGGACGTGGGCAAGGGGCAGGATCCCCCGATTCCGGATGCCCTCCTCGGGAGAGACGGTCACGACCCGGGCGAGATAGGCCTTCTGGTGCCACAGCTCGGGGCCGTGGGTCGCCTCGGCGAGGAGGTAGTCGCGCAGGTCACGGAGGGCGACCTCGGGGCTCTCGCGGACGATGCCGAACCCGGTCTCGGCGAGGCGCTCGACGAGGATCCGGGCGTTGTAGCGATGGCCCTGGACCGCGCCGGAGTAGCTCGGGATGCCATGCTTCTTGAGTCCCGAGGCGCCCGACGTGATCGTGCCCGCGAAGTGGATCCCGGGCACCGTCGCCGATTCCCAGAACGCGGTCTGGGCCGGAAGCTTGCTCTGGCCGAACGTCGCCACGCCGAGCGCCGGCAGGTCGCGGAGCGGGCAGGTGAAGCCGGTCGCGGCGATGACCTCGTCGGCCACGAGGCTCACCGGCAGCCCGTTGTCGCTCCGCTTCAGGTCGACCCGCAGCCCGCCGGGCACCTTCACGATGCCCTCGATCGCGGCCGCCAGGATGTCGACGCCGCCACCGAGGGCCGAGTCCTCGAACGGCTGGACGTAGCGGGCCCGGACGCCGACGAGCGAGCGGGTCTCGATCGACGTCTTCGCCGGGGAGGGCGAGGCGAGCGTGATGCGGCTCGCCCACTGGAGGAGGCCGGACGCGAGCTCGAAGCCGGAGTTCTGCTTGCCGAGGATGAACAGGCGCTTCCCGGCGTACGTCTCGGCCGCGCGGGTGTCGGCGTAGTGGACCGCCAGCTCGATGCCCGGCGGCGAGGGGCTGTACGGCTCGGCGATGCCGACGGCCAGGACGAGGTGCCGGCAGCGATACTCGCCGTCGCTGGTGACCACGACGAAGCGCGGCCCGTCCGGCGTGTCCTCCTGGCGGGTGGATTCCCAGGTGCACGCGTAGCGGACCGCGATCCCGGCCCGGTCGGCGAAGGCGGTCAGGCTCGCCTCCATCTCCGGCCGGGACGGGAAGTCCGACGAGCCGTCCATGAACTCGGCCTGGAGCCCCCGGAGCTCGGGCTCGTCGGCGATGAGCGAGTTCCAGTCCCAGCGCTCGAACGCGCGGCTGTCCCGGGCCGCGGGCGCGTACGGCTTGGTCCACGACAGGAGGCGCTGGAAGAACGGCCAGCGCCGGAACATCCCGCCGGGGCCGGCGTCGGCCGAGATCACCGCGTGGGCGATCCCCGCCCGGCCCAGGAAGTAGCTGGCCTGGAGGCCGCCCGGGCCCGAGCCCACGACGAGCACGGGGTACTCGCCCGGCGGGAAGGGCCGGCCGGCGTCGGGGATCGCGTCCGCCATCGGGCCGCTCAGCTCCGCAGCCGGTTCGCGTTCCGGAGCCGGCGGGCCTGGGCCTGGAGCATCCGGAACATGACCTTCGGATGCTCGACGAGGAAGGCCTCGATGGCCGTCCCGGCCAGGACGATGCAGCGGAGCGGCCGGGTGGCGATGACGTCGGCGGTCGGCGGATCCCCGAGGAGGATCGAGACCTCGCCGAAGAACTCGCCGCGGCCGAGGGTCGCCCGCTGGTCGCCGTCGACGACGACCGCGGCCTCGCCGTCCATGATCACGTAGAACGCCGAGCCCGAGATCCCCTGCCGGAGGACCTTCGCGCCCTGCGGGAAGAAGGCCTCCTCGAACTGGCTGGCCACGCCCATCAGCTGCGGCGTGGCGAGGTCGGCGAAGAGCGTCATGCCGGCGATCGCGTCGGCGATCTCGTCGCGGGTGGCCATCGTGTGGGTTGTCCTCCGAGCCGTCCCCGGGTGCGGGACGTCATCTCCGATTGTGCACCGTTCGATGGCCTCGCGGGGCCCGCGAATCTTGACGTGGACACGACGGACGCGCAGCATCCCTAGACATCCGCCGGACCGTCCCGAGGAGCCAGATGTCCCTGCCCGCTCCGCGCCGCGCCGAGCTCCTGGCCGCCTGCCCGCTGTTCCGCGGCGTCGGAACCGAGGGCATCGCGGCGCTTGCCGGCCGGGCCACCGAGGTCGACTTCCCGGCCGACCACGTCATCGCCCGCCAGGGTGAGATCGGGACCGGCTTCTTCGTCGTCGTGGCCGGCAGCGTCCGGGTCGTCCGCGATGGCGCCGTGATCGCGTCGCTGGGCCCGGGTGAGTTCTTCGGCGAGCTCTCGGTCCTCGACGGCCGGCCCCGCAATGCGATGGTTGCCGCCGAGACGGCCACGACCTGCCTCGCCATCGCCTCGTGGGATTTCGAGGCCGTCCTGCTGGCCAATCCGGCCCTGACCCTGGCCATCCTGCGCGGCGTGGCCTCGCGACTGCGCGAGGCCACCGAGGCGGTCCGGCACTGACCCGGTGCGTATGGTCCTCCCCGGCCCGATGACGATCTCCGGCGGCGAGGGCGGCGGCGCCTCGGACACCTACGCGTTCCTGTTCTCGGACATCGAGGGTTCCACGCGCCTCGAGCAGGCGGTCGGGACCGGCGTGTACGGCGCGATCCGCGAGCGCCACCGGGAGCTGCTCCGGGCGGCCTTTGCCGGGCACGACGGCCACGAGCAGGGCACCGAGGGCGATTCGTTCTTCGTCGCCTTCGCCGCCGCGAGCGACGCCGTCGCGGCCGCTCTCGACGCCCAGCGCGCCGTGGCCGCCGAGGCCTGGCCGGCCGGCGGGTCCGTCCGGGTCCGGATGGGCGTCCATGCCGGCGAGGTGTCGGTCGTCGGCGGCAGCCTCGTCGGCCTCGCCATCAACCGCGCGGCGCGGATCGCCGGCGTGGCCAACGGCGGCCAGGTGCTCGTCTCGGAGGCCGTCCGGACGCTCGCCGGCGCGGACCTCCCGCCCGGCGCCACCCTCGTCGACCTCGGGGCGCACCGGCTCAGGGACCTCCGGGAACCCGAGCACCTCTACCAGCTGGCAGCTCCGGATCTGCCGGCGTCGTTCCCGCCCCTGGCGACCCTCGACGCCCGCCCCAACAACCTGCCGACCCAGCTGACCTCATTCGTCGGCCGCGAGGAGGAGCTCGCCACCACCTGCGACCTGCTGGCCGCGAACCGGCTCGTGACGCTCACCGGGCCGGGTGGCACGGGCAAGACCCGTCTCTCGCTGCAGGTCGCCGCCCAGGCCGTCGACGACTTCCCTGACGGCGTGTTCTTCGTGCCGCTCGAGACGGTCCGGAACCCCGACTTCGTCGCGTCGCGGATCGCCGGCGAGATCGGGATCGCCGAGACGGGCGGGCGCTCCGGCCGCGATGTCGTCGTCGAGTGGCTGACCGGCAAGCGCGTCCTCCTCATCCTCGACAACTTCGAGCAGGTCGTCGAGGCCGGCCCGCTCGTCGCCGACCTGCTGCGGACGGTGCCCGACCTGAAAGTCATCGCGACGTCGCGGGCTCCGCTCCACGTCTCGGGCGAACAGGAGTTCCCCGTCCCGGGGCTGCCGGTGCCGCCGGACCCCGGCCAGCTCGGCGGCTACGAGCGGGCCGTCCAGGGCGGGGCGGGCGCGCTGGATGCGGCGCGCCTGTCGACGTACGAGGCGGTCCACCTGTTCATCGCCCGGTCCGTCGCCGTCCGGCCGGGGTTCGCGGTGACGAACGAGAATGCGCCGGCCGTCGCCGCGATCGTCGCCCGGCTCCACGGTATGCCCCTCGCCATCGAGCTCGCCGCGGCGCGGGTCAAGCTGCTGAGCCCGGACGCGATCCTCGCCCGCCTCGAGCACCAGCTCAACGTCCTGGCCGCCGGGGCGCGCGACCTGCCGGCCCGCCAGCAGACGCTCCGGGGCGCGATCGCTTGGAGCTACGACATCCTCGACGAGCCGCAGCGCCGTCTGCTCGATCGCCTCGCGGTCTTCGCCGGAGGCTTCGATCTCGAGGCCGCCGAGGCGATCGGCGGCCCGTCCGACGAGCTCGGCCTCGACGTTCTCGACGGGCTCCTGGCCCTCGCCGACCAGAGCCTGATCCGGTCGATCGAGGGCGACCCGCCGCGCTTCGCGATGCTCGATACGATCCGCGAGTTCGCCGGAGAGATGCTCGAGGGCCGCGGCGAGGGCACCGAGATCCGGGCCCGCCACACCCGGCGCTATCTCGCTCTCGCCGAGGCCGCCGCGCCCCAGCTGGCGGGCGCGGAGCAGCGCGAGCTCCTCGAGCAACTCGAGCGCGAGCACGACAATATCCGGGCGGTCCTCGACCGGACGACGGCGGCCGGCGACGCCGACGCTGCCATCCGGCTGGCCTTCGCGATGTGGCGTTTCTGGCAGAAGCGCGGTCATCTCTACGAAGCCCGCCGCCGCCTGGAGGGGATGGCCGCCGAGCCCTGGTCGCGGCGCGACCCCGTTCTTCGAGCGCGGCTCCTCGAGGCGCTCGGCGGCGTCCTCTGGTGGCAGGCCGACATCGTCGCGATGAAGGACGCCTACCGGGAGGCACTCGACCTCTGGCGGTCGATCGGTGACAAGCGCGAGATCGCGAACGCCCTCTACAACTACGCCTTCGCGTTCTCGGTCGGGCCCAACCCCCAGGACGATCCGTCGACCTACGACCCGAATGACGACGGCCTCCGGGCGATGGAGGAGGCGCTCCAGCTGTACCGGGAGGTCGGCGACCGGCGGGGCGAGGCGAACACCACCTGGGGCCTCGGCAATCGCGAATACTTCCAGCGCCTCGGTGACGCCGGCAAGGCCAGGTTCCGACATGCTCTCGAGCTCTTCGAGGAGGTCGGCGACGTCACGATGGCGGCATGGTCACGACACATGCTCGGCAGCTCCCTCATCCGGCACGACCGCTCGGACGAGGCCCGGCCGCACCTCCGGGTGGCGCTCCGGACGTTCCACGACGCCAGCGACGCGGCCGGGATCGCGATGGTCCTCGACGATCTCGCCTCGCAGGCGGTCGTCGACGACGACCTGCCCCGGGCGGCCCGGATCCGGGGCGCCGCCCGGCGCCTCACCGCGGCCACCGGGGCCCAGCTGGCGGGCTTCGTCGACGAGCAGTTCGAGCACGGCATCCGGCCCCACGTGGCCGGGCGGCTCGACCCCGACGAGCTCGAGCGCTACCAGGCCGAGGGCGCTGCGATGTCGCTCGACGAGGCCGTCGCCTACGCTCTCGGCGTCCCGGTCGAGGAGCTCGGCGCGCACCAGCACAACGTCCGCTGAGGCGGGCTACGATGGAATCGATGACGCCGACGCCGCTCTCCGAGCCGTCCGTCGCCCGGCCGCCGATCCGACTCTTCGACACCGAGCCGGCGCCGGACCCCGGGACCCTCATCCTCACCTGCGCCAACTGCGGCGCCGCGATGGACGAGCGCAAGTGCAAGCTCGTGTGCACGTGCGGCTACTTCCTGTCCTGCTCCGACTACTACTGATCCCAGCCTGATCCCGCCGCCGGGCCGGCGGTTCCGCCCGGCCACCCGAGCTGCGTCCCGAGGAGGCCGCCATGGACGTCGTGCCCGTCGCCCCGATCCGCCTCGTGATCCGGACCGCGGCGCCAGCTGGGCTGGCCTGGGCCTTCGTCACCGAGCCGGAGCGGGTCGAGCAATGGCTCACCGCCGCGAGCCCGATCGGCGCCGTCGGTGAGCCGTACGTCCTCGACTTCGGCGAGGGGAGCGTCGTCCAGGGAGCGATCGTCGAGCTGGAGCCGGGGCGCAGGTTCGCCCACCGCTGGGCCTGGCTGGACGCGGAACCCCGCCAGGAGACCCTCGTCACGTGGGTCGTCCGGCCGCTCGAGGACGGCGGCGCCGAGATCGAGCTGCGCCACGAAGGCTGGGACGAGGCGGGCGCCGACGACGCGATCCGCGACGACCACGAGGCCTACTGGTCCGGCTACCTCGACGACCTGCGGGACCTGCTCGAGGACGCCGCGAGCTCGTGACCGAGCGCCGACCCGCCGGCGGATCCGGCCGAGGCCCGATCGACCGGCTCGCCGGCTGGGCCGGCCGGTTCCGCGGATTCGAGCCGGACGCCAGGCGGTTCCTGCTCGTCACGCTCGTCGGTGGAGCGGCGCTGAGCCTCTGGTGGATCGACTTCAACCTCTACCTGGCAGCCCTCGGCTTCGACGATTCCCGGATCGGGATCATCGCCACCGCCGGCTCCGTGGCGTCGGCGCTCGCCGCCTTCCCGGCCTCGTCGCTGTCTGACCGGATCGGACGCCGGCTCGTCATGGCCCTCGGCGTCGGCGCGGGAATCCTCGCGGTCAGCGGCATGATCGCGACGGCGAACCCCCTGGCGATCCTCATCCTCGCCGCGCTCTACGGGGCCGGTAACCAGGCCGTCCAGGTCGTCTCCATTCCCTACATGACGGAACACTCGGAGCCGGCCCACCGGAATGAGCTCTTCGCCCTCCAGTTCGCGATCGGCAGCGCCACGAACGTCGTCGCGGCGGCCCTCGGCGGCGTCGTCGCCCGGTCGATCTCCGACGGTCTCGGGTTCGTGCCGGACAGCCCCGACACGTACCGCATCATCCTCGTCTTCATGACCGTGCTCCTTGGCGCGGGGCTCGTGGTGATCCTGCGCCTCGCCGACGACCGGCCGTCGATCATGCGGCGGCGCCAGCTCCTGGTCATCGGCGAGCCGGCCGCCTTCCCCTCCATCCGGCGCCGGGGACTGTCGCTCAGCCGCTTCGGCCTCACGATTCGGGACCGGCGGACGTTCTTCCGGCTCCTGCTGCCCGGCCTGCTCATTCCGATCGGCGCCGGCCAGATCATCCCGTTCCTGAACCTCTTCGTGCAGCAGAAGTTCGGCCTGGACCTGGCGTCGCTCAACGGCGCCTTCGCGGTCACGAGCATCGGGACGATGCTGGCCGTCCTCTACCAGCCGACGCTCGCCCGTCGCTTCGGCCGGGTGAAGTCGGTCGTCCTCGTCCAGGGAATCAGCATCCCCTTCCTCGTCGTCCTCGGCTTCAGCCCCGTGCTCTGGACCGTCATCGCTGCGATGGCCGTCCGGAACTCGCTGATGAATGCCGGCAACCCGATCTTCACGGCTTTCGCGATGGACCGCGTCAGCCAGCCCGAGCGAGCCACGCTCGCCGCCGCGATGTCGCTCATGTGGTCGATCGGCTGGGTCATCTCCGGGGCCTATTACTCGTTGGTCCACGCCTCGCTCGGCTTCGATGCCGCCTACACCGTCAACTTCGTGACGATCATCGTCCTCTACACGCTCGCGACCTGGCTCTACTGGCGCTGGTTCCACGACGCCGAGCGTTTGGCCGGCGAGCCGGCCAAACGCTGAGCCGTTGACCGGCTGCGCCGGCCAACGGCTGGTTCCGGTGGGGTCGGCACCGGGCGGCCGGCGGCGGTCCCGGGTCCGACGGGCTAGACTCCGCCGCATGACCGTCGAGGCGTCCGGACGCGACAGGACGGGGATTCCGAGGAACCCCGGCCGGGTCGACCTCGGCATGAAGGCGACGCTCCTCTTCCCCTCTCGCGAGATCGTCGAGCAGTACTACGTCCCGCTCATCTACACGGCCTGCCGGACGTGCTACTCGGAACTGCCGCCGGAGGAGATCTTCCGCAAGGCGACGGCTGGCGAGATCGAGGTCGCCAAGATGCAGCGGCTCATCAACGGGGTGATCGAGTCCGGCCACGGGAGCACGATCGAGCACGTCGTCTTCACGTTCGGGATCACCGGCGTCTCGCGGACGCTCTCGCACCAGCTCGTCCGCCACCGGGCCGGGGTCGCGTTCGACCAGCAGAGCCAGCGCTACGTCACCTACAAGAAGGCGGCCACGATGCTGCCCCAGACGATCGCCGATGCCGATCCCGAGCTGCGCGAACGGTTCGAGGACCAGGTCGAGGGCTCGATGGCGCTCTACGGCGAGCTCGTCGCGGCCGGCATCCCGGGCGAGGACGCCCGGTTCGTCTTTCCCAACGGGACCCGGACGAACCTGGTCATGACGACGAACCTCCGGGCGCTCATCCACATGTCCGGCCTCCGGCTGTGCACGATGGCCCAGTGGGAGATCCGCCGGCTCTTCCAGCTCATCCGCCACGAGATCTTCAGCGTCAGCCCGTTCCTGGGCTCGTTCCTCGCCCCCAAGTGCGTGCCCCTCGGCTACTGCGACGAGATGAACAACCGGGACGGTCACTGCCCCATCCGGCCCCACAAGGACCAGGTGCTCGGGGCGTGGGCCGAGAAGGCCAAGGCGGCCCGGGCAGCAGGACGCGAGCTGCCGGTCCAGTCGTGAGGATCCGGCTCCAGTTCGACCGGATCGCACCGGGCGTGGAGATCGGGCCGCACCGTCACGGGGTCGAGACCGTGGTCTTCGTGGCCGCCGGCGAGCTCGTCTTCGAGCACGGCGAAGAGCTCGAGCGGCGGGCGGTCGTCCGGGCCGGCGACGTCCTGTACGAGGCCCCATCCGAGCACCATCTCGTCCGCAACGAGGGCACGCTCGACGTCCTGGCGCTCCTCGCCTCGACGGACCCGGATCCCCGCCGGATCGGGACGATGCTGCGGCGCTGGGAGTCCGAGGACGAGCCCGTCAGGCGCGGTGGCGAGGCCTTCGTGGTCGCCGGCGAGGGCATCCGGCGGCGGCGGCTCGTGGGGCCCGGCGACTTCGGGTCGGCGGCGTTCACGGTCACGGAGGTCGAGATCGAGCCGGGCACGGCCGACGCCTGGCACCGCCATCCGCGGGCCGAGCACGCCCTCGTCGTCTTCGAGGGCCGCGGCGTCGTGACCGTCGGCGACGAGACCGAGACGCTCGAGCCGCTCAAGGGCATCCGGGTCGAGGAGGGTCGCCCCCACCGCGTCGAGAACACCGGCCGGACCACGCTCCGGTACCTCGTCTGCTCGTCGCCCGGCCTCGACCCCCTCGAGGACCGCGAGACGGCCGAGGCGCCCCGCCGGCGCCTGGACGCGTAGCGCGGGTCCGAGGCAGGTCCGAGGCTTGTCCGAGGCAGGTCCGAG
>Ga0214472_10006777_pt1 | contig 12005 bp, 12 predicted proteins | sample RVTome_6_FD_207662 | JGI IMG/M metagenome (GOLD analysis project Ga0214472, IMG submission 207662) | Soil microbial communities from uranium-contaminated site in the Upper Colorado River Basin, Wyoming, United States - RVT140D175 | ecosystem: Environmental > Terrestrial > Soil > Contaminated >...
GGAGAAACCTATGTAACTGAAATCAATCTCCGGGGCGGCATAAAGGGAGCAAGAATCACTCCCCGGGAATATCGGGAAAGGGTGGCACAGATCCAGGAGGCAGCGGAGCGGGGAGAGGGAAAAACCTTAGTGAGGTGAGGGGCGGCGTTGCTGCCGGATGTGGGGGTGCCGAACGTTGGGGTTCGCAGGCTCACCGCCAACCTACGCTATGACAAAAAAAAGAGAAGGCAACGGTAACCGCCTTCTCTTCAGATTCGTTCGGATTCGAAAGGAACGAAATTTATACCGCAAGGGTATAAGTTTCGTTTGAGCAGGCAAGCTGCTCAACTCAGCTTTATACGCAGCCGGTCGGCTTGGGCAGACCAGCCATCTTGCATGCTCCTTTACCAGGTCCTGACGGAAACAGCTCGTAGATTCTCTTCAGCGGAAAACCGGTGGTTTTGGAAAGAATACGAACCATGGGTGCAATCCCGTTTTTCTTGTAGTATTCCTGCAGGGTATCAACGACTTTGCGGTGCTCGTCGGTCAGATCAGAAATACCTTCCACACTTTTGACATAATCTACCCAATCTTCGTTCCATTCTTCCATGCCTTTGGTCAGGAAGCCATCTTCGTCTACGGTAAAGTTTTTTCCATTATGCTCGATAGTGGGCATCGTTTTCCTCCTTGGCTAATGAGTTAATTATTATAAATGTAGTTGTATATCCCAGGCAAGATGCCACTAATTACTATATGAGTCCTGCTTTGTCAAGAATATGATCGGTTATTTTTTCCTGAGCAAAAAAAATAGAAAAATTAATGTGTTAGCAAATGGTTCTCTTGGAGGAAATTCAGGTGCGGATCATTTTTTTTAAATTTTCAAAACCCTCGGGATGAAATCCGGTTTCCCGCAGGAATTCGGGATCAAGGGTCGTGGTCGGTTTGAAGTTCTGCAGGGTGAGCTGGGCGTCTGGTCCCAATTCGGCAATCCACCATTCAATATCCTCCCGGCTGTGGAAACGGGGCAGGACGGTCATCCGAAATTCATGAGTGATTCCGCTCCGCTGCAACAGACGGATGCTCTCTTTCACGGCCTGCAGGTCCACCGGGACTCCGGCGCAGCGGTCATATTTCTCCTGAACCAATGGGGCCTTCACATCCATAGCCACCATGTCCACCAGCTTTTGAGCCACCAGCCCTTCAAGAATGTGGGGCCGGCTGCCATTGGTATCGAGTTTGATCGCCCACCCCTCTGCCTTGAGGTGGGCGATCATGGCGGGAAGACCTGGAGAGAGTGTCGGTTCGCCCCCGGAAATACAGATACCTCCCAGCCACCTCTTGAAAGGGGAGAGGCGCGCCAGGACCTCCTGAAGGGAGAAAGGCTTGAGGGTTTCGGGGGCAAGGACGAGAGGGTGATTATGGCAGAAGGGGCAGCGGAAATTGCATCCGCCCAGGAAGAAGATGGAACAAAGCCTCCCCGGCCAGTCCACGAAAGAGGTCTCAAGAACCCCTCTGATGACCGGCAGGGGATGTGTGAGGCGTGAGGGGCCAGCACTCAGGGGCGTGGGCTGAGGATGGTTGCGGGTATGCAGGTTTTCGGTACCCCTCATGTGGGAAGCCTCACCAAAATTTATTGCAGGGCGCAACTGCCTGATTCACAGAGATCGCCGCTTTTTGCGGGGTTGAATTCAAGGCCGCGTTCGCCGGCCCTCAAGCCCAGAAATTTTTCGATTTCGACAAATTCATCCACCGGGGAGCTGTCATCAAGGACCAGGATGGGCAGCTTCTTGCGGGCGGTTTCGACCAGCCCGTGCCAGGCAAGGTGCGCCAAGGCGCCGGCGTCATTATCCAGCACTTCGACGCACACCTCCAGCGCCTTGAGATCAAACTGTTTTTTTAACCGGTTGCAGAGTTTACAGTCATCTTTGGTGAATAAGGTCATGGGTATCTCCCTCTTGATTAGCGGCCGCACTATGCCGTGGGCGTGAAATGGCCGGGGTTCTTATATCGGTCGCGCAATTCCCCGAGCTTCCCCTTGTTCCAGCTGGAAACCTTGGTGAAATAGCCGGTTATCCGGGTGATGCCTTCCACGTTGGTTGAATCGCAATAACCGCATTTCTCCTCCAGGCCGCGGCTGGTTTTGCCGCAGTGCTGACAGGCGGTGAATTCCGGCGAAAAGGCGATCTGGTCGTTCTGGGTATGCTTGAAGACATTGATGACAAAATCGGCCAGGGCCTCTTTATCCGGTTGCGCTTCCCCGAGCCAGATATGGGTTATAGCGCCGGCCTCGATGAGGGGATGGAAGAGGCCCTCCCGCTCAACCCGCTGAATCGGATTCATCAGGGCGCCGACATGATAGAGGGTCGAATTGGTATAATAAATTTCCCCGGTTTCAAGATTCCCTTTGACCATGCTTTTCGCCTGATCGGCGAAATGGGCCATGTCCAGCTTGGCAAAGCGGTAGGCGGTGCTCTCTGCCGGGGTCTGCTCCAGAACAAATTTCATCCCGCTGGTTTCCGCCAGCTTGTTGCAGACAATATTCATCTGGGCAATGACCTTCAGGCCGAACTTTATTGCCCGGTCGGATTCATCCATTTCCTCCCCGGTATGAATTTTCACCAGTTCGTTGAGTCCGACCATGCCGATGAGATATGAACAGCGCTGCAGCCTGAGATAACTCTGGCCGTCAAGATCCATGGCCAGCATGGCCAGCGGACCATTTTTCCCCATGGCCATAAGTTTTTCGATGAATTTTTTCTTCTGCTCATGTGCCTTGGCCGCCAACTGCATCTGCTCGGCGAGCAGGGCAAAGAGTCTGGTGTCATTGCCTTGAGCCTTGTAAGCCAACCGGGGAAGATTGATGGTAACATTCTGCAGGGCTGAATAGCGCATTTTCCAAGGTTTTTTCGCATCTTCAAGATCCGAGGCTTCCAGCTTGAAACTCAAGCGGCAGCATTCGGAAATCTTGGCGGTCTCACCGCGGTCGAAGATGAAGTAGGTGTTGCCCTTGACCGAGGCAACCTCACAGATATGGTTGAGAAAATCACGCCAGCCATCGGTCTTGAAGAATTTCTCGGTAATATGAACCAGAGGTTTGGGGAAGAAGAACGGCCGTCCGGCAGCATCCCCCTCCTTGTATACCTCAAAAAGGGCCCAGGCAAACCGTTGCGCCTGTTTTTCATATTCGCCGTAAGTTTTCCCGGTATAGCCGCCACCCGGCCCGATTGCCGGCACATTCTCGAAATGTTTGGGCACTTCCCAATAAATATTGATGTCGGAAAAGATTGCCTGCCCGCCCCGGGCCACCGCCTGCTGAGAAAATTCGTAGATCAGCATCTGCGCCAGCTGTTTGACCCGCTGATCATCCAGTTCCTCCAGATAGGGCGCATAAAAGAGATTCACCGCATCCCAGCCGATGGCTCCGGCAAAATGACTCTGCAGGGCCGCGGCGAATTTCACCATATGGGCCAGGAGCACTTCGGCATGCTTTGCCGGCGCGGCCATGGAGAGGGCGTGGGGAAGATTCAGGCCGAATTTCTTGATGTATTCCAGGGATTGGCCGGAGCAGTATGGGCGATCGATAAATCCAAGGTCATGCAGATGCAGATCCCCACCCAAATGGGCATCGGCCACCTCGGTACTGAAAACATGCAACAGGGCATATTCTTTCTTGATCCCCTCGGCCAGGGTGAGATTGGTGGCTTCCGGGCCGTGGGGAACATTGGCGTTTTCTTTGTTGTGCTGAAGGAGCAGTTCATCCACGTCATAAAGGGGAAACCCGAGTCTGGTATGCATCCGGCGGGCTTCTTCAAGCCCGTATTCCAAGAGCTTGGCGTTTACCAGTTCGCGAATCAGGGGACCGGTGACGGTCTTAACCGAACCGGTTTGAATGGTGGCTTCCACCTCGATGCTGATCTTTTCCGCGGTATCCCGGTCGATAAAGGTTTCCCGCAGCAGGGCGTCGACGATCCTTTGCCGATTCCAGCCCTCCATATCCTCCTGGGAGGTCCGGACAAACAAGGCCAGATCGGTCGAGTCCCTCCTGGCCAAATGACCTGTGGCGGTTTTTTCGGATTCCTTACTCAAATGCATGACAACTCCCATATGCCGCTCTCCTTTCCCAGGGAACCTTGAAAAATTGTCCTCTGGCCCGATCTCCTCGAACCAGCTGCCTGATTTTCCAATCATCCCTCTGTCTGTTTCAAAATAAGCCGTTGTAAATAATTTACATGTACATCCTGATTCCCAAAACGGCATAAGGAGCCGTACAGAAATGATTTGAATCGTGCAGGTTATTTTTCGACGGCTCCTAAAACGTGCATCAACCCTCTGCCCGAAAGGGCCATGCACGATATGTTGTATTCCGCTAACATTATTGCACTACATGTGGTAGGTGAGTCAAGTCAAAAAAAAGCCGGATGGAAAAAAAATAATTGAAGGGAATTAACGTTTTGAAACTATTGTGTCTTTCTGCCAATGGGCATCATCGCGGTCCGGATGGTCGGCCAGGAAATGGAGCCCGCGGGACTCTTTCCGGGCCAGGGCACACTGGACAATGAGCTCTGCAACCAGGGCAATGTTGCGCAACTCGACGAGGTCCGGGGTCAGAATATACTCTTCATACATACTGTTGATCTCCCGGACCACCACCCCGAGGCGCTCCCGTACCAGGGAAAGTCTCTTTTCCGATCGCACTATTCCCACATAGTTCCACATCAGCCGGCGAAGCTGATCCCAGTTATGAGTCACCAGGACATTTTCCTTGATGCGCTCGGCCTTGCCGGCCGACCACGCCGTTACCTCAGGAAATTCAAGAGCGCGAAGCTCCGGCCACTCATCCCGGCACTGCCGGAAGGCCTGATCCGCAAAGACCACGGCCTCCAGCAGCGAGTTGCTGGCCAGGCGGTTGGCGCCATGGAGCCCGGTGCAGGCGGTTTCCCCAAAGGCGAACAGGTTTTTTATATTGGTCCGGGCCATGAGGTCGGTCAGGACCCCGCCGCACATATAGTGGGCGGCCGGAACCACCGGAATGGGCTCCCGGGTGATATCGATCCCCAGGGAAAGACAGGTCCGGTAGATGGTGGGAAAACGTTTTTGGAGATACTCAGGGGGGCGGTGACTTATATCAAGATAGACACAATCATCGCCGCTGCTCTTCATTTCCAGGTCAATGGCGCGGGCCACCATGTCTCGGGTGGCCAGATCCCCGCGGGGGTCATATTTCTGCATGAAATCCCGGCCACGCTCATCAATGAGACGCCCTCCCTCACCCCGCACCGCTTCCGAGATCAGGAAATTCTTTACCCGGGGGTGATAGAGGCAGGTGGGATGAAACTGGACAAATTCCAGGTTGGCTATCCGGGCTCCGGCGCGATAGGCCATGGCAATGCCGTCGCCGGTGGCGATATCGGGGTTGGTGGTATAGAGATAGACCTTGCCGGCACCTCCGGTACAGAGCACCGTCACCCGGGCACGATAGGTGGAGATAAGGCCCTGTTCTTTTTCGTAAACGTACGCTCCCAGACACCGGTCAACCACGGGCTGCCCGGAAGGGCCCGGCGCGATTCCGGCCTTTGAGGCGAGCAGCAGATCCACGGCAAGGTGATTCTCGAGAAGGGTTATGCTCTCATTGAGCGCGATCTGGCGGAGCAGTCCTTCCTCTATCTCCTTGCCGGTGAGATCCATGGCATGGGCGATGCGCCGCTTGGAATGGCCCCCTTCCCTGCCGAGGTCAAGGCGGGAAGGATCCTGCTGATCATTCTCAAAATGGACGCCCAGCTCGATCAGCTCCCGGATCCGTTGCGGCCCGCTCTCCACCACCAGGCGAACCACATCCTCATGGCAGAGGCCGGCCCCGGAAATCAGGGTGTCGCGGATGTGCAGATCATAGGAGTCTTCCTCGGAAAGGACGGCGGCAATTCCTCCCTGGGCCAGATTGGTTGCCGTGTCCATTCGGGCCTTTTTGGTGACGATCACCACCTTCCCCAGCCGAGAGGCCTTCAGGGCAAAGGAGAGACCGGAGATCCCGCTGCCGATTACCAGAAAATCCGTGGTATGTTGCATATTGGTTCGAGAGAAGGTAAAAAGGTCTTTGACTGTTGGTTAAGGATTAGCGCTTTTCATATCGCTATCTCGGACAATTGGCAAGGATTCTTCTTCATGGCAGAGCTGAAACTGGTAATTTTTGACTGTGACGGGGTGATGTTCGATTCAAAGAACGCCAACCGGATTTACTACAATCATCTCCTCCAGAGGTTCGGCCATCCGCCCATGACCGAGGATGATCTTGAATTTGTCCATATGCATCACGTGATGGATTCGGTTCGCCATATTTTCCGCCACTACCCGGAGGATCTTGCCCAGGCGGATGAATATCGTCAGGCCCTTGATTACACGCCTTATCTCCAATATATGATCATGGAGCCCGACTTGCTGGAATTCCTTGCCTTTCTCCGGCCGGAACGGAAAACCGCCATCAGCACCAACCGCACCACCACCATGCCCGCGGTTCTGGATATCTTCAAGCTGCGCGGTTCCTTTGACAAGGTGGTGACCCCGCTGGACGTCCAGCAGGCAAAACCGCATCCTGAAGCCTTGCACCTGATCCTCGCCTATTTTGACCTGAAGGTTGAAAACGCCGTCTATATCGGCGATTCCATGGTAGACCGGGAACATACCGCCGCCATCGGCATGCGGCTGATCGCCTATAAGAATTCCCGGCTGCCGGCGGAATATCACGTCGACAGTTTCATGAAGATTACCGAGCTCCCCATCTTTGTAAAGGGTGAGGGGTGAAGGGCAAGGAGTGAAGAGGGGCGGCGTTGCTCCTCACTCCTCACCCCTCTCTCCTCATGAATTTCACCATGCGACTTGAAGTCTTCCACACGGTTCTGATGATTGGCCCGGATGCCGGGGCCTGCGGGGATTACATCCGGCGTTTTTTCGAGAAAACCCCTCTGGTCAGGTATGATACCCTCAATATCCTGGAGAATGAAATTTTCCCGGCAACCGAGGCGGAATTCTGGCGGCGAATAGCCGATGGCGTGGTGGAAAACCGGAAAACCGTCAAGGATCTTCTCGGGGAACTCCGGGAGGCCGGTACCAAAAATTTTGACGACCTCCTGGCGCTGCCCCAGGGGTTTCAGAGCAAAATCTTCCATACCATCGCCCACCTGCTGGACGGTTTTATCGGCATCGATTCGGGATTTTACAACCTGGTTGAGGATTCGCACTGGGTAAGCGACCAGCTGCAGCTGGAAATGAAGGAGAACCCCGGCGATTACTGGTTGTTCAGGCTGGAGGCCGTCCTGGTCGTCAAGGAACGGCTGCGGGGCAAGAGCTTGCGAACCTTTGAAACCGAAGATTAATCATGGTGGTGGTGGTGAGCGGTCTCGGCTGGTCCCCCGAGGGTGTCCAGAATCTTCTGCAGAACCGCGTCGGTTTCAGCCATCCCGGCGATGGCCTGATCGAGCAGGGCGGCCACCTCCCCCAGTCCTTCCGCCCGGACCGCATCCGCCCATTTCCTGAATTCGGTCTCATGGTTATGGTTGTGGTCAAGCCAATGGGGGAGCAGGATGCGCAGTTTTTTGACGGTTTCCTTCTCTTTCATGCCCCGGCGCCCTCCCCTGCTGCGGTCAGAAATATCTTGCCCCCCAGGATGTCAATTTTCTTCACCCGGACATTTTCCAGTATCCGGGGAGGCTCAAAGAGGGTCCCGATCTCGATGCCGTCACCGGTCACTTCCAGGACCGCGGCATTTTCCGCCACCAATTCCTCCCTGCCGTTTTTCTCCAGAATAATACTCATCTGACACATGTCTTTTCCCTGTTCCGTTTGTGGTAATCCCGCTGCTTTTCAAGCCTAAGTAATTCAGGATATAGCTTGATTTCCCTCAATAAAGGTATGATAATACTGAAAATCCAGATCATCAAGCAAAAACGCCAAAAGGGTGGGGCATGGTACTGACAGACCTGGCTGCGATACGGAAAATTCTGGCGGAAAGCCGGACCATTGCCATCGTCGGTCTCTCGCCCAAGGCGGAAAGACCGAGCAATCTGGTTGCCCGCTACCTCATGGCGCACGGCTACCGGGTCATCCCGGTGAATCCGGGGCAGGAGGTCATTCTGGGTGAAAAGTGTTTCCCCGCCTTGGCCGCCATCCGTGAACCTATCGATATTGTTGATATTTTTAGAAAATCGGTGGACGTACTGCCGGTGGTGCAGGAGGCCATTGCCGTTTCTGCCCGGACCATCTGGATGCAGGAGGGAATCACACATGAAGCCGCCGCCTGCCTGGCAAAAAAGGCGGGCTTATCGGTGGTTATGGATCACTGCCTCAAAACGGCCCATGAGACCCTGTTCCCCCCGGTGCTGGAGGCTTCATGAAAACCACCCTGATGACCCTGTTCGGCCTCGTATTAGTTCTCTATCTGAGTTTCTCCGTTCTGCTCTATGCCACCCAGCACCGGCTTCTCTATTTCCCCATCGCAGCTCTGGCTGCCACCCCGGCACAGATCGGCCTGGAATACGAGGAAATTTTTCTGACCGCCGCAGACGGTACCAGACTGGCCGCCTGGTTTGTCCCGGCAAAGGATGCCCTGGGGGTCATTCTCTTCTGCCATGGCAATGCCGGAAATATTTCCCACCGCCTCGATTCCCTGGAAATTTTTCACTCCCTGGGGCTTTCCACCCTGATTTTCGATTACCGGGGCTATGGGGCCAGCGAAGGAGATCCCACCGAGCGGGGCACCTATGAAGATGCCGAAGCGGCCTGGCATTTTCTCGTCCGGGACAGAGGGATTCCGGCCGGGGAAATCATCCTCTTCGGCCGCTCCCTTGGCGGGGCGGTTGCCGCCTGGCTGGCCGCCCGGGAATCGCCCCAGGCGCTGATCCTCGAATCTTCATTTACCTCGGTGCCGGACCTGGCCTCCTCCCTCTATCCTTTTTTTCCGGTGAGACTGTTGAGCCGTTACCGATATGACACCAGAAAGGAACTGCAGCAGATCCGCTGCCCCCTGCTGGTGGTGCATAGCCCCCAGGACGAGATCATCCCCTTCTCCCACGGCAAGGCCCTCTATGAATCGGCCCCTTCGCCCAAGAAATTCCTGGAGATCGCCGGGGACCACAACACCGGCTTTCTCCGGTCGAAAGCGGAATACACCAGAGGTCTGGCGGAATTCATCCGAGACCTTTGATGGATTCGTAAAAAGATTATCTCTAACGCAAAGACGCAAAGGCACAAAGACAATCTATTGTTTTTATAGATATTTTTTATTTGCGCCTCTGTGCCTTTGCGTTAATTTTTTGGTTTTTACGATTTCATCGCCTTTCACCTTTATCCTTTGTGCTTTGTCCTTTGTAGATGTATTCTTGACTTTTCCCCTCGCCTGGGATAAAAATCCTTATTTTTGCTGAATTTTTCCTGACTCATTATCCGAGAAAGGATGATATTCCGGGCTGGGCCGGTGCAGCGGCCCGTTTATCCGAAGCGAGTACTGAAGATATGGAAATCACTGCTTTAAAAGGTTTTAAAGATATATTGCCGGGCGAGGTTGAAACCTGGCAATGGCTGGAAAGGACGGCCAGGGATATTTTCCACCGTTTCGGCTTTGCCGAAATCAAGGTGCCCATCGTTGAAAAGACCGAACTTTTTGCCCGCTCCATCGGGGAAGCCACCGACATCGTTGAAAAAGAGATGTACTCCTTCACCGACCGGAACGGCGAATCCATCACCCTCCGGCCGGAGGGCACCGCCCCGGTACTGCGGGCCTTTATCGAAAACGGCCTGCAGGTCCGCCAGCCGGTCCAGCGGCTCTATACCATCGGTCCCATGTTCCGGCACGAACGGCCGCAGAAGGGGAGACTCCGGCAGTTTCACCAGATGAGCGTGGAAGTCTTAGGCTCGGACAGCCCCTGGCTGGATGCCGAGCTCATGGCCATGGCCTGGCTGCTGCTTTCCGAGTTCGGCCTGGCGGTCCGCCTGCAGATAAATTCTCTGGGGTGCCCGGCCTGCCGGCCCTCTTATAAGGAGGCGCTGGTCGCCTTTCTCACGCAGCGTCAGGAGCAGATCTGCGAAGACTGCCGGCGCCGGAGCAGCACTAATCCGCTCCGGGTGCTCGACTGCAAGAGTGAGCATTGCCAGGCCCAGTATACCGAGGCGCCTTCCATCCTTGCCCATCTCTGTCCGGGTTGCGAAGAACATTTTGCCGCCACCCGGAAAGGCCTTTCCCTGCTCGGCACCCCCTATGAAGTCAATTCCTTTATGGTGCGCGGACTGGATTACTATACCAGAACGACTTTCGAACTGGTGACCGACGCTCTGGGGGCGCAGAGTGCGGTGGGGGCGGGGGGAAGATATGACGGCCTGGTGGAGCAGCTTGGCGGTCCGAAAAATATGCCCGGTATCGGTTTTGCCATGGGGATGGAGCGGCTGGTGCTGCTGCTCGCTCAGCAGAACCGGGAAGTGCCCGGTGAAGCGGCCGATCTGTTTGTGGCCGCCCTGGGTGAAGCGGCAACTGAAAAAGGCTTCCTCCTTTCACATCTCTTACGCCGCAAAGGTTACCGCGTCGCCATGGACTATGAGGGCCGGGGCCTGAAAAGCCAGATGAAAAAAGCGGACCGGGCCGGGGCCCGGTTTACCCTGATCTTCGGCGATGAAGAGCTGGCGAAAGGGGAGGGGCTGCTCCGGAACATGAGCAGTAAAGAACAGGAAGCAATATCGCTTGCCGGGGATGTCGATTCGTGGTGCGGGATCCTGGCAGATAAAATAATCCAAAGATAGCAGAAAAAAGGAGCGGTCCTATGGAATCCATGGGAGGACTCAGGCGCAGTCACAACTGTAATCAACTTGACGCGGCCAATATCGGTGAAGAGGTGGTTTTGATGGGCTGGGTCCTGCGGCGTCGGGATCACGGCGGGGTAATCTTCATTGATCTGCGCGATCGCTGGGGCATGACCCAGGTGGTTTTCAATCCGGAAATCAACGAGGCGGTTCACGCCAAGGCCCATGACCTGCGAAGCGAATGGGTCTTGGCGATACGGGGCAAGGTGGAAGCCCGGCCCGAAGGCATGGTCAACTCCAAACTCAAGACCGGTGAGATTGAAGTCCTGGTCAATAATCTGCGGATCCTGAACAGCAGCAATACCCCGCCTTTTCCCCTGGATGAGGAGGGCGAAATCTCGGAGACCCTCCGCCTCAAGTATCGCTATCTGGACCTGCGCCGGCCAAGCATGGCGGAAAATCTGGTCAGGCGGCATCAGGCCGCCCATGCCATCCGCTCCTACCTCCATGAACAGATGTTCCTGGAGATCGAGACCCCGGTTCTGACCCGTTCCACCCCGGAAGGCGCCCGGGACTATCTGGTGCCCAGCAGGGTAACCCCGGGAAAGTTTTTTGCCCTGCCGCAATCGCCCCAGCTTTTCAAACAGCTGTTGATGGTGGCCGGCATGGACCGCTACTATCAGATCGTCAAATGTTTCCGGGATGAGGACCTGCGGGCCGACCGCCAGCCGGAATTCACCCAGGTGGACCTGGAGATGTCCTTTATCGAGGAAGAGGACATCTATCAACTGGCCGAAGGAATGATGCAGAAACTTTTCAAGGAAACCCTCAATCTGGACCTGCCCCTGACCTTTCCCAGGATGACTTACGCCGAGGCCATGGCCCGCTTCGGCACCGACCGGCCGGATACCCGCTTCGGCCTGGAGCTCGTCGATCTGACCGGGGTGGTCAAGGATTGCGGTTTTCAGGTCTTCCGGACGGTGGCGGAAAAAGGGGGCATGGTCAAAAGCATCAATGCCAAAGGCTGCGCCCATTTTTCCCGCAAGGACCTGGATGACCTGACCGCCTACGTGGCAAATTTCGGGGCCAAGGGACTTGCCTGGGTAAAGGTGAAAGAGGGAGGGGAATGGCAATCGCCCATCGCCAAATTCTTTACCGAGCAGGAACGAGCCAATATGGCGACCATCCTCCAGGCCGAAGTGGATGATCTGCTCTTCTTTGTTGCCGACCAGCCGACCGTGGTCCAC
>Ga0214472_10006780_pt1 | contig 12001 bp, 6 predicted proteins | sample RVTome_6_FD_207662 | JGI IMG/M metagenome (GOLD analysis project Ga0214472, IMG submission 207662) | Soil microbial communities from uranium-contaminated site in the Upper Colorado River Basin, Wyoming, United States - RVT140D175 | ecosystem: Environmental > Terrestrial > Soil > Contaminated >...
CGACCACATTCAAAATGGCAAAATAATGGAAGCGATGCGGAAGTTTTATTCAGATGATGTGGTGATGGCAGAAAACAATTCACCTCCAACGATTGGCTTGCAAGCGAACTTGGAAAGGGAACAGGCCTTTGTAGACAATACCACCTGGTACGGTTTGAAACTCAAGGGAGTGGCACTTGGGGAAAACCTCTCCACCGTTATTTGGGATATGGATTTCCACAACATCCTATATGGTGCGCGGCTGGCGTTTACCCAAGTTGCGGTGCAGCAATGGCGCGAAGGTAAGATTGTGGATGAACGCTTTTACTATTCACCTCAGCCAGTAAATGCATAAGGTGGCTTCCCATTAGGTTTGGGCAGTTCATCTGAAGCCAAGGTTTTGGTAGGGTTTTGTCAGAATTTCGCCATCCTGACTCGCAACCAGGGCTTTTTCTACCTGGACGTTTCAGGAAGGCTTTCACAAATGGAAGGGAGTGCAAAATGGGATTACTGGTAGAGGGTAAATGGAAAGATCAATGGTACGACACGGAGAAAAGCGATGGCAAATTTGTACGCCAAGCGAGTGCCTTTAGGGATTGGGTAACCAAGGATGGATCACCGGGTCCCGAAGGGCAAAAAGGCTGGCCAGCGGAGCCTAATCGCTACCACTTATATGTATCACTGGCCTGTCCCTGGGCGCATCGCGCGCTCATTTTCCGAAAGCTGAAGGGCTTGGAACCCATGATCTCGGTATCCATTGTGAGCCCTGAAATGTTGGAGAATGGCTGGACCTTTAGTGCTTTTCCAGGATCAACCGCGGATGATTTATACGGATCACAATTCCTGCATCAGGTGTATACCCGCGCAAAACCAGACTACACAGGCCGTGTAACGGTACCAATTTTGTGGGATAAAAAGCGAGAAACCGTTGTGAATAACGAGTCGGCAGAGATTATTCGCATGCTCAACTCCGCCTTCGACGAGCTGGGTGCTGTGCAGGGCGACTTCTATCCTCCCCCCTTGCGAGAAGCTATCGATACCATCAATGAGGTGGTGTACCACCAGGTTAACAACGGCGTTTACAAAGCTGGGTTTGCCACCAAACAGGAGGCTTATGAAAAAGCGGTTAACGAACTCTTTGCAGCATTGGATGTTTTGGAGCGCCGATTAGAAACGCAACGGTATCTGGTAGGTGAGCGCTTGACCGAAGCTGATTGGCGCCTGTTTACCACCTTGATCAGGTTTGATGCTGTATATGTAGGTCACTTCAAATGCAACCAGCGACGCATTGTTGACTATCCCCACTTAAGTGGATACCTTCGCGAGCTCTACCAAATGCCAGGTATTGCCGAAACGGTGGATTTTGAACATATTAAACACCACTACTACTACAGCCATGACATGGTAAACCCTACGCGGATCGTACCAGTGGGGCCGGTGATGGATTTGGATGCACCCCACGGACGCAACCGGTTTTGAGTTACCAACCAGAGGCCCCTGGCAGCCGTTCTGATGCCCTGGTTTAACCATGAGAATTCCAATAGGAACGACACCCTTTCCAAGGTGAGGGGTCCAAAGGGGGAATGAGATACTAAGACGGATGCATCCTCGTGGAGGACCCTGTTCTATGGAGGGAATTTCAATTTCCAGGTAGATGCTAATTTGGCAAAGGCTTCTAATTTCCCTTGTTAGGGGGTAAGATAAATTGGTTTTCAACCAAAGCGGGACAATTCATAGAGTCGAATTCATTCATTCCTTTGTTTTCGATGGGGTTTTGAGAAGGATGGGTGCACTTTCAAAGTGCGTTTAAGGTTCTCTAGATCTTTTATCTCCAAAGGCAGCTCCCTGGATTGAACCCATCAGGTTGGAAAATTCCAGTGACGGAACCCTCTGCCAGTGTACCTTTTCTGCCAAACCTGGCAGGGCTGGAGAGGGCAAGCGACGTCGAATTCCTGATGGGGAGCCTGTAATTGAAAACTAGAGTATGGTTAAATGAGTCCACCTCTCTTTCGCCTCAATACATTTGGAAGCAGCGTGGCTGACAATGGTTTCACGAATTAATTTATTCGAATACTTTAGCGACATGTGTGCAAGGAATATTATTTTTTCCTTCAAAGGTGTCATTACCGAGGAAATCCTGGCAGATCTCGGCGAAATCATCAAAAACCATATCAGCGATTTCAAATACCGACCGCTGGTTGTCAAGCGTGTGTTCTCCATATTCATCGAGGTAGCTCAGAACATTCTTCACCATTCCGCAGAGAGGGTGACGCTTGGTCCCCATGGCGAACGGGGTTCGGGAATTGTAATGGTGATCGAGTCTGAATCGGATTTTGAGATTGTATCTGGAAACTTGATTTCTAATTCGAGCTCGAAAAGTATTGAGGAATCCTGTAAATTGATCAACTCATTGGACAAAGAAGGGTTGAAGAAGGCATTTCGCCAGAAAATCAAGGCTCCTTTGGATGAAGGCAACAAGGGCGCAGGCCTGGGACTGCTGGACATCGCACGAAAATCAGAGAATCGAGTTACGTTTAAGATTGATCGCATTGATGACGATCACTCGTTTCTTCGGCTCTCTGTAAAGATTGAAAAATATGAGGCGGATGAACATGGAAAATCTGGACATTGAAAAAACCAAATTTTCCCTCCATATCCATTGTGATGTGACGACTGGGGTTTGTGAGATGACAGGGTCATCCTATCCTGAGAATGCGTTTGAATTTTTCACGCCGGTGCTCCTTTGGATGGAGCGTTACATCGCTGAGATTAAAGGCCCTTTCATGCTTGAGCTGAAACTCGAATACCTCAATACAAGTTCTTCGAAATGCATTCTGGACCTGTTCAAGACGCTGGAAGATTATGCGCTTCAGGGAGGAGCGGTGAAGGTGACCTGGTATTACGAAGAAGATGACGAGGACATGATGGAAACCGGGGAAGAATTCTTGGAGGATCTGAAACTTCCCTTTGAATTAAAGGTTTTAGAAGCCCTTTGATCACCACCATGGAGAAGGAATTTGCCCGATGATGCCATCTTCAAAAAGGGATAGCGACCAGGAACTCTTTGGCAAAGAGCGTCTGGTCCTCCGGGATAATCAGGCGCGAATAAAAATGGGGCCAGGCAAGGATAACCAAGAGCTTTGGGAAACCTACCAGACGTTGTGCCGCCATTATGAAAGTCTGTTAAAAGTGAGTATTAAACTTACTAAAGTTAGCGACGCAACCCAGCGCAAACTCATGCATGCCAAAGAGGAAATTGACAAGCGCACTCAGGAGTTGGCAGAAAAAAACGAAGCCCTTTACCACACGTCGGTAACCGATCACCTTACGGGCATTTTCAATCGGATGTATTTGATGGAGGCTTTGAAACGGGAGTTCTCTGCCAGTCGCCGGCACGGTCATCCGCTGTCGTGTGCAATTATGGATATCGATAAATTCAAGAACTTCAATGATGCTCATGGCCATTTGACGGGTGATCTTGTGTTGCGGGAAACTGCCACGATGATCCAAAGTCAGTTGCGCGAGCAGGATGTTTTTGGAAGGTATGGTGGCGAAGAGTTTTTGCTGATACTTTCTGGGACATCGGTTTCCAGCGCGGCCAAAGTTGCGGAGAAGATTCGCGAAACTGTGGAAAAAGCGGTGTTTGATCCAAATGGGAAAAAGTTAAGTGTTACCTTGAGTTTTGGGGTGGCCGACATCGAGACAGATTTCCCGGGAAGTATGGATGAGATGATTCAAAATGCAGATTCCGCACTCTACCAAGCTAAAGCAGCGGGTCGAAATCGCGTCATGATCTTTATGGGCCAACAGGGTGACGCTCCGGTTTTTTGTTAGAATGCCTGCAAATTCAGGTTCGCGGTTATGCAAGCTTTGGACATTTTAAAAATGCCAAGCAAGGTTCGATGAATGCATTGGGTGTTAATTAACCCGGGGTACTGAGTGGGGGAAATGGTTATCCTTCAGGGACTTGCACGTGCGAATGTAGTGTACGCATGAGCCAATCAAAAAAGAAAATCACCATTCTTGGGGGAGGAATGGCGGCATTGAGCGCTGCTTTTCACCTCACCAGCGACCCGTGCTGGCAGGATCACTATGATATTTCGCTTTTCCAAATGGGTTGGCGCCTTGGTGGGAAGGGTGCCAGTGGGCGCAATCCAAAGCACCACGATCGCATAGAAGAACACGGTCTGCATGTCTGGTTGGGTTTTTATCGCGAGGCGTTTGAGCTTATTCGGCGCTGCTACTCTGAGCGAGAAACGGGCCGGCCAACACCACTGGCCGATGTGAACCAAGCGTTTCTTCCATGTTATCGCCTTGCTGGCGTGGAGTATGTGAATGGTAAAAAGAGTCCGTGGACGGTAGACTTTCCACCCCAACCGGGACAGCCAGGCGACTTGGAAACAGCAGAACCAGGCCTGTGGCAGGTTGTGGCCAGGGTCTATCGCTTCATGAAGACTTTGGACGCTCAGGGAGCAGGCCTCTTTACCGGGCTCCAAAGCCCCCATTCCGAACCAGAAAGCTTGGGCAAGCGAGCGGGTTTGCCTTTAGAGTTCTCGCATTTGAAGATGAAATTAAGCCTGGGTGGCTTGGCGGTTTTAGAGCTTATTCCCATGCTCTTTGGAAAAGCAGGCAGTAAAAAGTTGCGGCGTTCAAAATTATCCAGACGCAGTATTTTATGGCTCTTGGATCGGTGCCGGTCCGAAGCGTGGGCCAGTGTAAGCGACCGACTGGAGAAGGATCAGCAGGCTCGCCGTTCCTGGATAATGATGGACTTTTTCCTTGCTACCCTGAAGGGTTTGCACTGCGAGGAAATTACAGACTTTGATGGCATGCGCCAGTTGGATCGCTATGATTTTCGCGAGTTTCTGGCGGCGCATGGTGCAACCGATCTGACCCTTCGTTCGCCAGCCATCTGTGGTTTTTACAACCTGGGATTTGCGTATTTGGGCGGGAAAAAGTCGCAGCCATCGCTTGCCGCAGGTGTGATGTTGCGGTTTTCCCTGCAAATGTTTTTCACCTATCGGGGCGCAATGTTTTGGAAAATGCGCGGGGGAATGGGCGACGTAGTTTTTGCACCGCTTTACCAGGTCCTGAAAAAACGCGGCGTGAACTTTCATTTTTTCCATAAAGCTACCCATTTAGGTCTGTCACCCGACCGCTCGAAGATTGAAACCGTGGAGCTTGTTCAGCAGGTTCAAACTCGGGAAGGCAAGCCTTATGAGCCCTTGATTGCGATAGGTGGAGAAGCCTGCTGGCCCAGCGAGCCCCTGTTTGAACAGCTCAGAGAAGGTGAAGAACTGGCAGCGCGTGGCGTCGATTTTGAGGCTGATTGCAGCGGTCGTGAAACTGGCAAAACGGTGACGCTTCAGGCTGGAACGCATTTTGACGCCTTGATTCTTGGGATCAGCTTGCCAGCTTTGCCGCCACTTACCGAGGAGTTGGCATCGGCAAACCCCGCGTTTGCTGCCATGCTCCAGAGATTGCCAACCGTACAGACCTGCGCGGCACAGCTCTGGCTAAAACCTGGGCTGCAGGAATTAGGATGGGATCCTGCGACTGCGCTATTCGATGATGACCAGGAAGCTCTGGGAACCTGGTCGGATATGACCCATTTACTGCCGCTGGAATCCTGGGGAGAGACCAAGGTGGGTCATTTGGGTTACTTTTGCGGAGTCCTGGAAGATCTTGAACCGGAACCCGGCGAGTCAGAGGCAGCATTCCGAAAGCGTGCAAACAAAGTTGCTGTGGAAAAAGGACGGGCTCTTCTTTCCCAATTAGGCCGGATTTGGTCAGGTGGAAGAGAGAAGGGGGGAGCAACGGCTTTGGACCCAGATGCTTTAGTGGGTTCTGCTGAAAGTATGGAAAAACAATTCTTTAAAGCCAATACCTTTCTCTCCGATCGCTATGTCCTGGCGGCCAAGGACACCCACCGCTACCGTCTCAAGACCGATGCCTCTGGTTTCGAAAACCTTTACCTGGCGGGTGACTGGACGGACAACGGCCTGAATTATGGCTGTATTGAAGCCGCAACGCGATCAGGTCACCAGGCGGCAAGGGCCTGCCTGAAAAAAATGCAGGTTCCCAGAGCTAGTACTGTAAACCCAGCAAAGTAATATCATCCACCTGGACATGGTTGGCTTTATGCGCCAAAAGTGCAGAAGAGAGCGCGCTTTGGTGTTCGCTGAAGGGCCTGCCAGTAAGATTGCATAGGAAAGCTTTGAGGCGTCTGGACCCGTATTTCTTCCCTGAATCACTGGCTTGATCTGTAAAGCCATCGCTGGCCATGTAAATACAATCACCTCGTTCCAGCCTTAGTTCTTTTTGGGTGAAGGTGGTGGTATTGGGACGACGTCGGCCACCTACTGCGCGTCGGTCGCCTTTGAATTCAAGCAATTTACCCTTTCGAACCAAATACAAGGGCCTGCGCGAGCCAGAAAAGGAAAGTTTCCCGGTCTTTCGATCCAGGCGGAATAAACAGAGTTCCATACCATCGTTAGATTCCGTGCCCTGTTCCTGGCGCAGGGCATCCCGAACCCGTTCGTCCAGCATGTTGAGGACCGACGCCGGTTCATTCACACCCTGTTGATTGATGATTTGGTTCAGCAAGGAATGGCCCATCATAGAGAGCAATGCTCCTGGTACTCCGTGGCCGGTGCAATCCACGACGGCGACCATCACGTGCGTTTTAGAAATGCTGAACCAGAAAAAATCTCCTGAAACAATATCCCGAGGTAAGTGGATCACAAAGGCATGGGCAAAAACTTCGGTGAGATTCTCTGGATTGGGTAAGGTGGCATTCTGAATCCTCTGCGCATAACGAATGCTACTGATGAGTTGCTCATTTTTGTGCCGTAACTCGCGTGTTCTTTCACCGACGGTGTGTTCAAGATTTTCGCTGTAAGCTTCCAGCGAACTGTAAAGATGTGCGTTTTCAAGCGAAATCGCTGCCTGGGAAGAGAGAATCTTCAGAACTTCCAACCGCTCAGGCGTAAACGCATTGGTGGTCAGGTTGTTTTCCAGATAGAGAATGGCTACAAGCTGTCCCTGCTTCAACAAGGGTTGGCAAAGAATGGATTTTGGTTTTTGACAGAGTACGTAGGTATCGTGGACAAAGGTCCCTTCGCTGGTGGCATTCTCCAATACCAAAGGCTTTTTGGTGCGCATCACATACTGAACTATGCCAATGGGAATTTCTTCGGCTTGCCCCTGCATCGGCAAGTCGGTTCGCACTTCAAAAGGTGCATCACTACTAACCCCAGCTTGAGATTCAATGGTCCATGTATCTGATTTAACCATAATCAACAAACCGCGTTGCGCTCCGGCGTTTTCGATGGCTATGCGGATGAGTTTATCCAGCAATTTTTCCAGAACAATTTCACTGGAAAGTGTTTCAGCCGCCTTCATTACTGAGGCTAAATCCAGTACTTGGCTGGAGGTCTCAGGATCGGAATTGGAAAAGGGATGAAGTGAACCCGGTCCCAGTGTTTTATTGCCAGACCATGAGGTTGAGAAAGCATCGAAATAGCGTTTGCGCAAGTCGTTTACTTTGGCAACTGCACCCCAGCGCTGGTAGGCATTTTGCGCGCTTTTCAGGAAAAATTGACCCAGGGCACTGCCCTGGTTGTTTAAATAGAATCTGGCGCACAATTCAAATGCCAATGCTTCTTCAAACAGGAAATCATGGGCACGGGCGCCCTGGGTTGCTGCATCGTAGAATTCCTTGGCTTCGCGGTGGTGACCCAGCAACCGCGCCTTTTCCGCTTCAATGAGATCGACCTTGTGCTGATGATTTACCGGTGCCTTCGTTGCCCATTTCCTGAGCTTAGCTAAATTTGCCTGAATCTTTGGCCAGAAGGCTTTTCGTTTGTCGGGCTGGAATTCAAGCAGGGCCAGACGAGCCAGTGAATCAAGGAAATGGAAATAGGGAATCAAGAGCTTGCCAGCACCACTTTCCATGTAGCGCCTCGCATGATCTGCATGCACAACAGCTTCCTGGTAATTGCCAAACAAATAGCAAAGAAGGAGTTTGTGGAAATACAGTAAGAAGTTCGCCAGTTGATCTTCGCCTTGATCATGGAAAGGTTTTTGGGCTATTTCGTCGTAGCATTCTCCCTGGAGTGCCATCACCTGGTCTGAACGGCCCAATAGGTTGAGAATTGCCTGGCTGCAAATAGCGGTATAGCGCTCTGCCATCTCGTGCTGGAACGAATGCAGCGCCTTTCGATAAGGTGCCATGTCCTCAAAAAGTTGACCCAACTCTTTGCCCGTTACAAACGAGTAAGTGGTGTAGACAAAAACCGACCACCCAGCGTACTCCAGATCGCCTGTTTCCAAGCCTGCCTGGTAGGCATCAAGCAAGGGGCGCAAGCCCATTTTGGCATCCTCTTTCCAGTGCCATATAAAGGTGTGGTAGCTGTAAACCGACTTGGCTTTGTATTCGTGGGCCTCTAGTTTTGGGAGCATGCTAAGTGCCATTTTCCCAAATTTGTAACCACTCTCAATTTCCCCAAGTACGCCGCAAAGCATGACGCCATAGGCCGTATAGGTAAAGGCTGCTGGGATGGGATTACCATGGCGAACAGAGAGGCGCACCTGCTGGAACATGATCAGGACAAAGAGCTCGGGCTTGGTGATGTAAGAGGCAGAAACAATGCTGCTCATGATGCGAATGGCAGCGAGGCAGGTGGGGTCGGTCATGGGCGGAAGCGTTGCCAGCGATTCGACCTTCTTCCCGGCCAAAACGAGCTTGGTTTTTAAAAGCGAGCGCAGAATGTCTATTTTCCCAGGATTTTTGGGAAATGCGTAGCCAAGCTTTTTGAGAATATACAATCCGGTCTTCACAGCTTCCACTGGATTGTTATTGCTGAGGTGGGCAAAGACTTTGATCTCGTAAATCTTTACCCGATCCAACAAGGAGTCTGCATGCTGGATCACCTCTTGGGCGATGCGCTCCATCTTCTCAAAATCGGCATTTAAGTATGCGGTTTCTGCCGCCTCCACATGCAAACCCAGCATTAAACCGTATTCGTGCTTCCAATGGACGGGATTTAACAAACCGAGACCGGTTTGAAGATAGCGGTATGCAGGGCCAAATGCTGCGGAAAGTTTGGCTTTTTGCCCAGCTTGCAGGTTGAGGCGCGCCAGGCGGATTTTTTCTGAATCCTGCGAAATGAGGGTCATGCCTTCATTGAGGTGGTTGACGATGGTGAAAAGGTTCTCTTCCATGGAAGATTCATCGGCGTGTTCTAATAGCAACCGGCCAATATGAAGATGGGTTTCCTGGCGTTTGTCTAGAGCAACAATCGCATAGGCCGCCTGCTGAACTTGGTCGTGCAGGAAGCTGTAGTGGGTATCTGCCTCCTGCCAATCATCAATGATTTTGTAGTTGTCATCCAGCGGTACCACATAACCCTCGCGAAGAGCTGCCCAAAGCGTCTCTGCGCACTCGCGCGGTTCCGTTTGGCACACCACGGAGAGGGTTTTTAAATCGAATTGGTTGCCGATACAGGCAGCAAGCTTAAGAGTATTCTGGGTTGCCAGAGGAAGCTTGCGAATATGGGAAGCCATAAACGCCGCGACATTCTCTGTTCCCTGACTCCGTTCAATGGCGGTAAGATCCCAGCGCCATTCCTGGTCTGCCAAATTAAAACTCAGGGACTTCTCACGGTATAGGTTTCCGAGGAACTGGTTTAAAAAGAAGGGGTTGCCGTTGGTTTTTTCCATACACAATTTGGCAAGAGGCCCGGTGGTGGTCGGCTTGTGATGTAAACTATCCGCAATTAACTGGTTCACATCTTCCAGCTTTAGCGGACCTAGCTCAATTCGCGAAATCCTCGCATTCGCTCCTGCCATGTCCTCAATACTTACTGCCAGGGGGTGTGAGGCGTCTACTTCGTTGCTGCGATAGGCACCAAGAATGAGCATGTAACGCTGCTCAGGATCGGTGGCAAGGCGCTGGATCAACTTTAGCGAGGCGGTGTCTGTCCATTGCAGATCATCCAGAAAGAGAACTAGCGGGTGTGATTCTGTGGCGAAGGTTTTTACAAAACGCTCAAATACCAAATGGAAACGGTTCTCTTGATCGCCGGGGGAAAGATGCGGGACCGGAGCTTGCGGACCAATGATCAATTCGATCTCTGGGATGACTTCTATCATGACCTGGCCATTAAAACCCAAAGTTTGAGCCAAAGTTCCCTGCCAATGGCGAATCTCATCAGGGCTCTCGGTGAGGATTTGTCTAACCAGATCACCAAATGCTTGGATAAGAGGTGCGTAGGGAATATTGCGGCGGAACTGATCAAACTTGCCGATAATAAAAGAGCCTTTGGCCGCAAGAATTGGTTTGTGGATTTCCTGGACCAGCGACGATTTTCCTATCCCTGAGTAACCTGAAACAAATACCAGGCTGGGTTGCCCGGCCCGCGCCATTTCAAAAAAAGAAAGCAGCGCCGCTAGTTCTTGCTCGCGTCCGTAAAGCTTTTCAGAAATCTGGAAGCGATCTGTTTGGTCCCAGCGTCGCAAGCGTCCGTCTTGAATGGTGCCCGTGGTTTTCAGTTGCTGGAGGAAATGGCGCAAATCGGCGGCGATGCCATGTGCACTTTGGTAGCGGTCTTCCGGCGATTTGGCGAGCAGGGTAAGAATCAGTTGCGAAATGGGTTCGGGAATGTGGGTGTTGTGGGTGGTGGGAGGTGGGGGTTCCAGGGCGATATGGGCATGGATTTGTTCCAAGGGGTCGTTCTGGGAAAAAGGTGGGCAGCCGCAGAGCATTTCATAAAAGGTCGCGCCAAGTGAATAGAGATCTGTTCTGCAATCAATTGCCCGATTCATGCGACCGGTTTGTTCCGGCGAGAGATAGCGGAGGGTACCTTGTAAACTGTTGGGGTTCTTTACCGCAGAAGCTTCTCGGGTCAGTTGGGTTGCGATACCGAAATCGATGATCTTGATGTCATTGCCGACTTTGTTCCAGACAATATTGGAAGGGTTAATGTCTTTGTGAATGACATTGGATTCGTGAATGGCAGCCAAACTTACCGAGAGTTGAATGGCGAGGTCCAAAAAGATATCCAGAGGCATTTTCTGGCCTTGCATGAGTTTCGCTAAGGACTCACCACCAAAATCCTCCACGATCAAAGCCAGGCTGTTCTGGTACTTTTCCAGAGAATAAACCGAAACCACACCATCGATAGCAAGACTCTTGGTGATTTTATATTCACGTTTAAATTCTGCGATTTCTTTGGGGGTGGGAAATTCTTTGTTCAGAATTTTAATAATAACGGGCGTGCGATCGGCGTCGCGGCTGGCGCGAAAGACCAGTGAGTGACCGCTCTCGAAAATTTTTCCCGTGAACGAATAACCCTTCATCGAAATCATGAAACACTCATTGCGAAAAGGAGCCTTTGGATTCATTGAATTTTGATATGCGAATTCGGCAGAAATTCTAACATGATTCGGTATTGGGTGTTGGTTTGGAGAAGGGCTTTGTGCTACCAGGTGGGAAAAATTTTGATCCATAGCTTTTTGATAATTGACAACGGGTGGATAGGTTGGCGAAGGCCCGTTTTGGGACCTGAGAAGTTCCCACTTTGTAAATGAGGGGCTTTGGTATACTCAGCCAAAACACAAAGGGAAAGTGAGCTAATCCCGGTTGAGTCTGGCAATCGCTGGGGATGCCACTTTGGCCTTTCATTTTTGAGAAGAGGGGGAGGTATGGGAGTCCTGGAAGGAAAAGTGATCATTGTGACCGGCGCGACATCGGGCATTGGCAAGGCAACAGCGCTTGAAATTGGCCGTCAGGGCGGCATTCCCATTGTCGCCGGACGTCGTGAGGACCGGGGATTAGAGGTGGTTGAAGCGATTTTAGCGATGGGCGGCAAGGCTTTGTTTGTGAAAACGGACGTTTTGGTGGAGGAGGATGTTGCCCGCCTGGTTTCTGAAACCGTGAAAACCTATGGGAAACTGGATGGTGCGTTTAACAACGCGGGCGGGCTGGGGTGTATTGGTCCCATGGAGACGGTGGAAACCA
>Ga0214472_10006782_pt1 | contig 11999 bp, 9 predicted proteins | sample RVTome_6_FD_207662 | JGI IMG/M metagenome (GOLD analysis project Ga0214472, IMG submission 207662) | Soil microbial communities from uranium-contaminated site in the Upper Colorado River Basin, Wyoming, United States - RVT140D175 | ecosystem: Environmental > Terrestrial > Soil > Contaminated >...
AACAGCGAGCGCGCTCGCCGTACGGGATCGAGTCCACTTCATTGTTCATTCCCCTTTGGTGAATTCGGCGCTCCCTCGTTGGAGCACTCCTGTCACTGTAGCGTCATGCGAAACGATACGAGTCGGCGGGACAGTCACGGAATCGTAACGATCTGATAGTGACCGCAATGCGACTCAATCACCCGTCGCGACTGCCCGCGCGCGCCGTGATGCCCGGGTCGTCGAAAGGTTCTAGGCAACAACAAAATTCACGCTGGTGAGCACGCCAGCGGCGAGGAACGCCGACGGGTTCACCTTGGCGTCTGAGGCGATAGTGATCGTGACCGAGTCGCCGGGCACCAGCGTCACGAGCGCATCGGAGGCGACGGCCGACGGGTCCACCTTGTCCACGAGGATCGTCAGGTCCCTGACAAATCCCCGCGCGCGCACCGACACCTCGTACCCGCCCTCGACGGCGGTGGCGATCGCCTCGAACGGCGCCCGCTCGTAGGCGACGTCCTTGTCCTCGGCAAACGTCCACACCCCGCGCACGTGGTCCTCGTCTCCCGCGTAGCCGGCGTCGGCGATCAGCACCTCGCCCGACGCGTCGGACGCCTCACGCACATGCGCGGGGACGTCGAGCGTCACCGCCTCGCGTGGCCCCACCAGCAGGTGCGCGGTCGCCACGGCGAGTTCCGTGCCGTCGAGAGCCATGCGGGTAAATGTCAGGGTCTCGTTCCACTGCTCGTCGCTGTCGTTCACGGCCACGAGGTGCACCGTGCCGTCGGGGTCGAGCCCGCCGTCGTCGCCGCGCGGCTGGAAGGTGAGCAGCCGCGGCGCAAAGACGTGCCTGAGCGCGTAGTAGAGGGGCTTCGGTCGCTCGTCGCCGTCGATCGCGGCCCATGAAGTCACGGGCCAGCAGTCGTTGAGCTGCCACACGATCGCGCCCGCAGTGTGCGGCCACCACGACCGGTAGTGGGCGATGCCGTACTCGATGGCGCGCGCCTGATTCAGCGAGGTGATCCAGTGCCACGTCTCGAAGTCGTCGGAAGCGGGCAGGTGGGGTGCGAAGCCGCGGTTGAGCTTGTCGTTGCCCTCGTGCGCCTTCTGGTGGAGCAGCCACACCGCGCTGTCCTGGTCGAACCCCTTAGGCGGCAGAGATCGCCGCAGCGTGGCCCACGTGGCGGGACCCTGGAACCCGAACTCTGCGCAGAAGCGCGGCGCGTAGTCACGGTAGTGCGAATAGTCGACCTGGTTCCAGACCGTCCACTCGTGAACGGTGCCCCATGTGGGGTCGTTCGGATGCACCTCTGCAAGCGAGTGGTGCGGGCTGAACGGGCTCGAAGGCGTGTAGACGCGGGTCGGGTCCAATTCGGCGACGATCGCGGGAAGTATCTCGTCGTAATACTTCAGGCCCCACGTCTTGTCGCCCTCGACCACCGAAGGCCAGCCCCAGTCGCACCAACCCCAGAGGTTCTCGTTCGAGCCGTTGTACATCGCGAGCGAGGCGTGAGGGCTGAGCCGGGTAACGTTCTCGCGCGCCTCGGCAACCACCTCCTCGACGATCGGCGAGCCCTCCGCGTAGGCCGCGCAGGCAAACAGGAAGTCCTGCCACACGAGCATTCCGCGCTCGTCGCAGACGTCGTAGAAGTCGTCCGTCTCGAAGATGCCGCCGCCCCACACGCGCAGCAGGTTCATGTTGGCGCCCATCGCCTGGTCCACCCGGCGCTCGAGGCGGTCCCGGGTGATGCGGGTCATGAGGTGGTCGTCGGGGATCCAGTTGGCGCCCTTGATGAAGATGCGGCGGCCGTTCACCACGAACGTGAATCCCGCGCCATCACCCTCGTTGGTCATGTCGACCTCGATCGTCCGGAAACCGATGCGGCGCTCGTACGATGCCAACAGTTCGTCGGGCGAGTGCAGGTCCACATGGAAATCGTGAAGCGTCGGCTCGCCGTGGCCGTGGGGCCACCACAGGTCGGCGTCCGGAACCTCGACCCTCACCACCACGGTCGTGTCCCCGGGCTCGACCGTCGCCTCGGAGGCGGCCCCGGCGACGGTGGCATACACGGTCAGCGGCACGTCGCTCGCGCGTTCGACCTCCACGTGGGCGGTCACGATGCCGGTGGACCCCTCGACGCTCACGAGCGGGCGCACCGAAGCGATGCGAGCAACGCGCCAGCGCTCGACGCGCACGGACTTCCAGATGCCCGCCGTCTGCAGGTCCGGTCCCCAGTCCCAGCCGAAGGAGCACGCCATCTTGCGGATGGCGTGATACGGGTGCGGGTACGGCGACGGTCGGAACCCGATTTCGTCCTGAACGCCCTTCGCGTGCACCAGCGCGGAGGCGAAGTCGACCACCAGGTGGTTGTCGCCGCCCGTGAGCACGGTCCGGACGTCGTACCTATACGAGCGGTGCATGTTCACCGTGCGGCCGAGCTCGTGACCATTGAGGCGCACGGTTGCGACGGTGTCGAGGCCGTCGAAGACGAGGTCGACACGCTCGCCCGAGGTGGGATCCGTGGCTCCGAAATGGGTGGCGTAGCGCCAGTCGCACGCCCACATCCACTCGAGGGCCTGCTCGTTCATGCCTAGGTAGGGATCCTCAATGAGACCTGCGCGCAAGAGGTCAACGTGAGTGGAGCCAGGCACTTCCGCGTCGATCGTCGTCCCGGCCACCGTCGCCGGGGCGTCGCCGCCGATATGTGTGAGGGTCCACCCTTCGCGGATGGGATTGGTCACGTGGGTCGGGGCGGTCATCGGCGATCCTCGTAGTGTCGACGGGCGGAACGGGCGGAACGGGCGGAACGGGCGGAACCAGTCTCGCACGCGAGTCCTGCCTGGGTGGCCGGGGTACTAGGTCCCACAACGCGGAGCCGCGCCGGACCTACCGTGGACGAGTCGGCAGGAGTTCCCCAACGGGTGCTCGGGAGGGCCGGCCGCCCCACCAGGGCGCACACAAGGAGAGCGACGAAAAATGACGACAGCAGCGCCCAACACCTCCGTGATCCGGGACGACGCCGACGACCCTCGCACGCACGCCTGGCGCGGATTTTCCGCCGGCGTCTGGTGCGACAGCATCGACGTTCGCGGTTTCATCCAGGCCAACTACACGCCGTACGACGGCGACGCCTCGTTCCTCGAGGGTCCAACCGAGCGCACGTCGAGCGTGTGGGCCACCCTTTCGGCCATGTTCCCCGAGGAGCGCGCCAAGGGCGTCTACGACGTCGATTGGAAGACCCCTGCCGGCATCACAGCGCACGGTCCGGGCTACATCGACAAGGACAACGAGGTTATCGTCGGCCTGCAGACCGACGCTCCGCTCAAGCGCGCCATCATGCCGCTTGGCGGGTGGCGCATGGTCACCAAGGAGCTGGAGACCTACGGCTACCCGGTAGACCCGGACCTCGAGAGGATCTTCACCACGTACCGCAAGACCCACAACGAGGCCGTGTTCGACGTCTACCCGCCGAACGTGCGCGCCGCGCGCTCCGCCCACATCGTCACTGGGCTGCCCGACTCGTATGGCCGTGGCCGCATCATCGGCGACTACCGGCGTGTGGCGCTGTACGGCGTGGACGCTTTGATCGAGGGCAAGAAGCTGGAGCGCATCGAGCTCGACATGGAGCGCTCCGAGGAGAACGTCATTCGCGATCGTGAGGAGAACGCCGAGCAGGTGCGGGCGCTGCGCGAGCTCAAGCAGATGGCCGCGTCCTATGGCTTCGACATCGGCCAGCCGGCGGCCACCGCGAAGGAGGCCGTCCAGTGGCTGTACTTCGCGTACCTCGGCGCCGTAAAGGAGCAGAACGGCGCCGCGATGTCCCTTGGGCGCACCTCGACGTTCATCGACGTCTACATGGCCCGCGACATCGCGGATGGCGTGTTGACCGAGTCCGAGGCCCAAGAGCTCATCGACGACTTCGTCATCAAGCTACGCATCGTGCGCTTCCTGCGCACCCCTGAGTACGACGATCTGTTCTCCGGGGACCCCACGTGGGTCACCGAGACCATCGGCGGCATGGGTGAGGACGGGCGTTCGCTCGTCACCCGCACATCGTTCCGCTACCTCAACACTCTGTACAACCTTGGCCCCGCGCCGGAGCCGAACCTCACCGTGTTCTGGTCCGATCGCCTCCCGCGCGGTTTCAAGGAGTACTGCGCACAGGTGTCGATCGACACGTCGGCGATTCAGTACGAGTCCGATGACCTGATCCGCAAGGAGTTCGGCGACGACACCGCGATCGCCTGCTGCGTCTCCGCCATGTGCGTGGGCAAGCAGATGCAGTTCTTCGGTGCCCGCGTGAACCTGGCCAAGTCGATGCTGTACGCAATCAACGGCGGCCGCGACGAGATCTCGGGAAAGCAGGTCGCCCCGGTGACTGCCCCCGTGGGTGGAGATGTGCTCGACTACGACGAGGTGCTGACCGCGTTCGACAAGCTTCTCGACTGGCTGGCAGAGACCTATGTGGACGCGCTCAACTGCATCCACTTCATGCATGACAAGTACGCATACGAGCGGCTCGAGATGGCGCTGCACGACAAGGACGTGATGCGCACCATGGCGTGCGGCATCGCGGGACTGTCGGTGGCGGTTGACTCGCTGTCCGCGATCAAATACGCCACAGTGCGGCCCGTGCGCGACGCGTCGGGTCTGACCGTCGACTACGAGATCAGCGGCGAGTTCCCGGCCTACGGCAACGACGACGATCGCGCCGACGACATCGCGGTTGACCTCGTTCACCGCTTCATGGAGAAGATCCGCCGTCAGCCCACCTACCGCGGCGCGACTCACACGCAGTCCGTCCTGACGATCACCTCGAACGTCGTGTACGGCAAGGCGACGGGCAACACGCCCGACGGGCGTCGGGCTGGAGAGCCCTTTGCCCCCGGAGCCAACCCCATGAATGGCCGCGACAAGCACGGCGTCATGGCGTCGGCCCTATCCGTGGCGAAGCTGCCCTATGACGACTCGCAGGACGGCATCTCTCTGACGACCACCGTGACGCCCTCGGGCCTCGGGCGCGAACGTCATGAGCAGGTGGGTAACCTGGTGGGCATCCTCGACGCCTACATGGTGTCCGATGGATTCCACGTCAACATCAACGTGCTCAACCGCGAGACCCTCGAGGACGCGATGGAGCACCCGGAGAAGTACCCGCAACTGACGATCCGCGTGTCCGGCTACGCCGTCAACTTCGTTCGACTCACGCGCGAGCAGCAGCTCGATGTGCTGAGCCGAACCTTCCACGCCGGGCTCTAGACGCCGTCCGTGGTGCCCGCGATCGGCGGGCGCCACGCCCGGTCGTCGTCGAAGGAGGTCCCCCATGGCCGACGACGCCGTCCCCGTCACGCTTCACACGTCGCCTCCGATGGAGGTGGCCGACGCGGAACTCGCCGCGAGCGAGGCGCTGCGCGACCACCTGACGGGTTCGGTCCACTCGTGGGATTTGGTGACGGGCGCCGACGGCCCCGGCACGCGCATGACCCTCTTCCTCGCGGGGTGCGGCATGCGGTGCCAGTACTGCCAGAACCCCGACACCTGGAAGATGCGTGACGGCAAGCGCCACACGGTGGACGAGGTGATGGACCGCGTGACCCGCTACGCGACGATCATGAAGGTGACGGGCGGTGGGCTCACCATTTCCGGAGGCGAGCCGCTGTTGCAGGCACGCTTTGTCATGAACATCTTCAAGCGCTGTAAGGACCTCGGCATCGACACCGCGCTGGACACGTCGGGACTTCTGGGTTCGCGGCTGAGCGACGACGACCTGAACTACGTGGACTTGACGCTGCTCGACATCAAGTCGGGGCTGTCGGACACGTATCAGCGCGTGACGGGACGCCCGCTTCAGCCCACGCTGGACTTCGCGGAGCGACTGTCGCGACTCGGCAAGCGAACCTGGATCCGCTTTGTCCTCGTCCCGGGTCTCACCGATGCGGAGGACAACGTGAACGCCGTCGCCGACTTCGTCGCCGGCCTCGAAGGCGTCGAGCGGCTTGAGGTGCTGCCGTTCCACCAGTTGGGCCGGGACAAGTGGGAGGCGACGGGGGAGCCGTACCTGTTGGAGACGGCCGAGCCGCCCTCTCGCGAGCTCATGGAGCGAGTGAAGCGGCAGTTTGCCGCGCGTGGCATACCGGTGATGTAGCGCCCCTTGACCCCTGGGTCGCGCGCCGGCCTTGGCGCCCCCACCGCCTGTGCGCCCCGGCCGCCTGTGCGCCCCGGCCGCCTTGGCGCCCCCACCGCCTGTGCGCCCCGGCCGCCTTTGCGCCCCCGCCGCCTGTGCGCCCGGCGCGCGCTGTGAGTACATGAGTGCGCCAGACACGCCCGTTCTTGCACTCATGCACTCACAGGATGCCGGGTCGCTCGTCGGCAACGATGACTAGTCCTCCGGGCGGAACAATTCCCGTCGCGCCAGGGCCTGGCCGGTCCGGAACGCCAGGGCCCCCGTGACCACGCTCGTCACCACGAGCATCGCCCACCCCGTCCACTCGGGAGCGCCGGACGCGGGAACCTCCGCCAGCGCCACGATCGCGGCCGCAGCGATCGGGAACGTGTAGGCCCACGACGCCAATGAGAAAGGCACGCGTCGTAGGCTTCCGGCTTGAACTGCGAGCAGTCCGAGGTGGAACGCTGCGACGCCCACCAATACCCGGGCGAGGGGGTCATCCCACGCGCCCCCGAGCCGCACCCACGCGAGAGCGGCAACCGCCGGGGGAGCGACGAGGATGGCCAGCGTCGGCGCCAGCCGCGGGGGAATGACGCCCGCGATGAACAGCCGAGTGAGCACAATCGGCAGCAGCGCGATCCAAAAGACCAGCCCCACGGCAAAGAAGTACCACGCAAGCCACGCGGGTCCGATGCTCGCGAGCGGCGCCGCAAGGTTGCCAACGATGGGGATGAACCAGGCAGGGTGAATGTGCACCTGTTGAACGGAGGCGTCCGCGATCCACGTGCGCATGATCAGCAGGGTCGTCGCCGCCATCGCCACGGCGCCCGACCACCACAGTGCGGCGGCGGCACCGTGAGCGCCGGCAGGCATCGCGGCCGCGAGTACCAATGCCGAGACCGGAATCGTCGCGACGAATGCCCCCCGGACGGGATGACGCGCCTCGGCGAGCACCGCATCGCTGTGAAGCACCGCCTTGGCGGCGTACGCCCCGAGCAGCGTGAGGAAGATGCCGAAGGCAAACCAGGCGAGGACGGCACCGACCCAAGAGGGCACGCCGAGCACGGTCGAGGCGAGTGCCCAAGCACGCGCGGTCCCGGCCACGCCCATGACGATGGCGAACGCTCCCACGGGAAGGTGGCGCAGCGAAGGACGGGTTGCGAAGGCGAGCATGGTTCCTCCAGGAAGGGTGCTCTCTTCCTATACCCGGAGGGGCACGGCGATAGGTGGACCTTGGTCCCGTGCGCACGATCTCGTCGCGCGCCGCATGGCGCCGCACAGATTTTGCCGCCATGGTAGGCCCTAGGTCCCCGCGAGCGTCGTCTCCCGTGCGCGAGCATGGGCCTGACTGACGTATACCCGGGAGGACCCATGGCCGTGTCCATTGCCGCGCTCGACGAGAGCGGTTTGGGTGAGCAGCGCGCCGCGCTCACCCCACCCGTCGTCGCGACCCTCGTCAACGCCGGCCACTCGGTCGCCGTCGAGTCCGGTCTCGGCGCCGCCGCATCGTATGACGACCACGGCTATCGCGACGCGGGAGCCCGCGTCGGCGATCGCGCCGCCGCCCTGCACGGCGCGGACATCCTGGTGACGGTGGGACGTCCGGACGAAGGCACACTTGCGAAGTTGCGCCCCGGCCAGGTCGTGGTCGGCCTTCTCGACGTGTGGGATCAGCCGGAGGCACTCGCGGTTCATGCCTCGCGCGGCGTTCGGCTCATTGCCCTTGAACGCCTACCGCGACAGATCAGCCGAGCACAGTCGATGGATGTGTTGAGCTCGCAGGCGTCGATCGCCGGGTACCGCGCCGCAATCGTCGCGGCGGAGCAATACGGGCGCTACTTCCCCATGATGGTCACCGCGGCGGGCACCGCGAAGCCCGCGACCGTGCTCGTCCTCGGCGCCGGCGTGGCCGGCTTGCAGGCCATCGCGACGGCCCGACGCCTCGGAGCGCGGGTGACGGGCTACGACGTTCGGCCCGCCGCGCGCGAGGAGGTGACGTCTCTCGGAGCGGCCTTCCTCACCACATCAGTGGGTGACGCCGCGGGCGAGGGCGGGTATGCACGCGCCCTCACCGACGACGAGGCAACTCAACAGCGCCGCGAGCTCAGCAAGGCCATGGCCACGTTTGACATCGTCATCACCACCGCAAAGGTGCCCGGCCGAACCCCGCCCCTCCTCGTGCTCGGCGACACCGTGGCCGCGATGCGCAGGGGATCGGTGATTGTCGATCTCGCCGCGAGCGATCTGGGCGGAAACGTTGCCGGGGTCGTACCCGGCGAGCGTGTCGTAACGGATAACGGCGTCGTACTCATAGGTGCCGGCACGATCGCATCGGACATGGCGGCAGCCGCGTCGGACGCTTACGCGAAGAACATTGCCGCGGTGCTGGCCGCGATCTCCAACGACGGTGAGGTCGTGATCGACCCCGACGACGACGTGATCGGCGCGATGCTGTTCGCGCCCGCAACCGAAGGAGTGGACGCATGACCGGTCAACTGCTGAGCGACCTGGGGCTCTTCGTGCTCGCGCTGTTGGTGGGCTTCGAGGTGATCTCCAAGATCCCGGCGACGCTCCACACACCGATGATGTCGGGAGCCAACTCGATCCACGGCGTGGTGCTCGTCGGCGCGATCCTCATCGCCGGCGTGGTCGACACGCCATTGGGCTACGTGCTCACGTTCGTCGCGGCGGCGTTCGCCGCCATGAACGTCGTGGGCGGCTACGTGGTGACCGACCGCATGCTCGGGATGTTCAAGGCGCGACGCGCGCCGTCGGAGACGGAGGTCGCGAAGTGAGCGCCATCCAGGTCACCGTTGCGCTCGTCTACCTGGTCGCGGCCGTCACGTTCGTTCTCGGCTTGCACATGATGCGCTCTCCGGCCACGGCGCGGCGCGGCAACCTGCTTTCAGCGTCGGGCATGGCAACGGCTATCCTCGCGACCGTCGTCTTGGTGGGCGCCGGCCAGGGCGGGCTGCACGTCACGGCGGGTGGCTGGGTGGCGCTCGGGCTTGGCGCCGTGGTGGGAGCCACGGCGGGTGTCGTGGGCGCGCGTCGGGTCAAGATGACCGCGATGCCCCAACTGGTCTCCATCTTCAACGCGGTGGGTGGCGGCGCCGCAGCGCTCGTGGCGATCCCGGAGCTGCTCAGCCGGTTCACCGAACTCGACCTCGTGGGCGGCGCGTACTCCGCCCTTTCCGCTTCGCTCACGGTGCCGGTGGGTCTCGACATCCTCATCGGATCCGTGACATTCTCGGGCTCGCTTATCGCCGCAGGCAAGTTGCAGGGTTGGGTGTCCGGCGCGCCGGTGTCGTTCCCCGGGTCGCGGATGGTCGCGCTGCTATCCGCCGCCCTTGGGCTCGGGTCCCTGGTGTGGCTCGTCGTGAGCCCAGGGATTGCCCCCATTGTCGTTCTCGCACTGGCGGCCCTCGCGTTCGGCGTCCTCATGGTGCTGCCGATCGGCGGGGCAGACATGCCCGTGGTCGTGTCGCTCCTGAACGCTTTCACCGGTCTCGCCGTCGCTATGGCCGGCTTCGTCGTGGGCAACACCATTCTGATCGTCGCGGGCGCCCTCGTGGGTGCATCGGGCTCGATCCTCACCAAGCTCATGGCAGACGCCATGAATCGCTCGATCATGGCGATCATGATCGGCGGATTCGGCACCGGCGACTCGGCAACGACCGACGTCGGCGCGGTTGGCGGCGAGGTGCGTCGCACCGACGTTGACGATGTCGCGATGCAACTCGCCTACGCGCAGAAGGTCATCATCGTGCCCGGCTACGGACTTGCCGCCGCGCAGGCACAACGGGAGGCGGGCGAGCTCGGAAAGGTGCTGAGCGAGCACGGGGTCACGGTGTACTACGCGATCCACCCCGTCGCAGGACGCATGCCCGGCCACATGAACGTGCTGCTCGCCGAGGCCGACGTGCCGTACCCGCAGCTCAAAGAGATGGACGAGGTCAACCCCGAGTTCGACACCTGCGACCTCGCGCTCGTCATCGGCGCGAACGACGTGACCAACCCGGCCGCCCGCCGCAAGGGCAACCCCATCTCGGGTATGCCGATCCTCAACGTCGACCACGCGCGCTCGATCATCGTGATCAAGCGTTCGCTCGGCCACGGGTACGCCGGGCTCGACAACGAGCTCTACGTGAATCCCAAGACCGGCATGCTGTTCGCCGACGCAAAGAAGGGGCTCAACGACATCCTGGCCGCGATCAAGGAGTACGTCGCTTGAGCGGGTGACCTACGTCCCTAGCACGAGGCTTGCAGACAAGGAACCATATCGGGCAGGGGAGTATCCGTCCGAAGGGAAACCACAACGATGTCCGTCCTTGATCGCAGTCGCACCGTCGCCCCGGCGGGATATAACCGCTGGCTCGTGCCGCCAGCCGCTTTGGCGGTGCATCTGAGCATCGGCCAGGTCTACGCCCTGAGTGTGTTCAAGGATGCGCTGCGAGAACGCTTTGACGCCAGCCACACGGCCATCGGCGTGATTTTCTCAATCTCCATCGTCATGTTGGGTCTTTCCGCCGCGTTCGGCGGCCGGTGGATGGAGCGCAACGGCCCCCGCAAGACCATGGTCGTCGCTGCCCTCGCGTGGGGCACCGGATTCGCCATCGGCTCCCTCGGCATCTTCAGTCAGCAGCTGTGGCTGGTGTACCTCGGGTACGGGTTCGTCGGAGGAATCGGGCTCGGACTCGGTTACATCTCGCCGGTGTCCACGCTGATCAAGTGGTTCCCCGACCGCCCGGGCTTGGCCACCGGGCTGGCGATCATGGGATTCGGCGGAGGCGCGATGCTTGCGGCGCCGCTATCCACCTTCCTCTTGGCCAACCTTGCGGACACGGAGACCGATGCACTCGGTCCGGCCTGGCTCGCGATGGGTGGCATCTACATGACCCTGATGCTGCTCGGTGCAGCCGTGGTGCGTGTTCCGCCCAAGGGGTGGAAGCCCGAGGGCTGGCAGCCCAAGCCCAGGGCGTCGTCGTTGGCGGCCACAGGTCAAGTCAACGCCAAGAACGCCATCAAGACGGTGCCGTTTTGGCTCCTGTGGATTGTGTTGTTCACTAACGTCACCGCTGGGATTGGGATCCTCGAAAATGCCAAGCCCATGATTCAGGACTACTACCCGCAGGTGGGCGCCGCCGCCGCCGGCGGCTTTGTGGGCCTGCTGTCGATTGCGAACATGAGTGGCCGAATCGGTTGGTCCACCTTGTCGGACTTCATTGGCAGGCGCTGGACGTACGTCATGTACCTCGGAGTCGGCGCATTGGCCTACACGACGGTGGCATTCTTTGGACCGAAGTCGATCATCCTGTTCGTGGCGGTGATGGTGGTCATCATCAGCTTCTACGGCGGTGGCTTCGCGACCATACCGGCGTACCTCAAGGACGTCTTTGGTGAGTTCGAGGTTGGCGCGATCCACGGGCGGCTGCTGACCGCGTGGTCTGCCGCGGGCATCGCCGGACCGCTCATCATCAATAGCGTGCTCGACGTGCTCGAGGGGCGCGGACTCTCCGGCGCCGATCTGTACCGTCCGTCGCTACTCGTCATGGTGGGCATCCTGCTCATCGGCTTCACCGCGAATCTCCTCGTGCGGCGGGTTCCGGAGAAGTTCCACGAGCACGACGACGCCGTGCCCGATCACGAGAAGTACCACGACGAGCCGGAGCTTGTCCCGGCAGGAAAGGAATGACTATGCACGACCTGACCAAGGCGTCCTATCCGCTCGCTTGGGCGCTGTGGGCCATCGTGGGAACGGGGCTCCTCGTGGGGGTGTCGCAGACCGCGATCAAGGCTGCCGCACTCTTCACCGGTTGAGCAATCGAAAGACCACGCCATCGAAGCGGGGCC
>Ga0214472_10006783_pt1 | contig 11997 bp, 10 predicted proteins | sample RVTome_6_FD_207662 | JGI IMG/M metagenome (GOLD analysis project Ga0214472, IMG submission 207662) | Soil microbial communities from uranium-contaminated site in the Upper Colorado River Basin, Wyoming, United States - RVT140D175 | ecosystem: Environmental > Terrestrial > Soil > Contaminated >...
GGAGTCCCGCGCTTTCGATGTCAACTCTTGGAACCAATTCTTCGTCAGAGCATTCGCAGCGTTGATATGAGGCGTCGAACAACTTGACGTAGATGATGGTCCTTGATGGTTCTGCCATCCTCTATTGTTTTTTCGTCGACTTCTCTCGCTGTGCAAGAGCAGACCCGGCGGCAGACTTGGAATCCGCCCCTGTTCGCTTGTCGCGAAGCACACCGGACGCTTTTTTTGCTACCGGCTTACTGGTTACTTTCCTTCCACCTTTAGCCATGACGTACACTCCATTTCAAAAAAACGTCAGCCGTCCCAATAATGGGAATACAAACCCGTTCGCCCGAAGCGAATTGAGCACGGCTGCGAGACATGCCAATTGCGCCATGAACAGGCAAACACCAATGAACGACAGTATATGTATTCGGGAATAAAAAGCAAGCCCCCGGTCAGCCAATTTGCGGACCGGGGGCTTAGACATGTCTCGCAGCAAGAGTTTACAAGAATGCGGCTCCGTGGAATACCCCCGTCAAAGGTAATCCCGCATCGCCACAAACAAATCATCGATATCCCACAGCGTATCGACCACGCCAGCCGCCATCGCCGGGGTCGGTCGAAGTTGCCCGGCGCGGCCGCTGTCGTCGGCGTACCGTGGACGCCAGCAAAAGTTGTAGTGGCAGAAGTGCAGCGCCACGGCCGCTTGCAGGTTTTCCAGTTTCTTGCTGAATGCGATAGTCAGCCGCACAAACCGTTTGACGAAGGTTCGCACGGTCAAATTGCAGCGCTCGACGTGCGAAGTGCATATCGTCAGCAAGTCCTCTATGCCGCGAATCCCACGACGATCGGCGTGGATCATTTCCGGCGGCGCGTAACGGCCTGGCTGGTCGGCGTTGCGGTAGTCTTTGACGATCTGGCTGTATTCGACGTGCTGGCCGAAAGCCAAGTCCACGGCCTCGCGGTAGCCTGTGAATGCGTCCATCGAGATTTTGACTACTGGCTTGTAGCCGCCGGCCTTGAATGCGTGAGGATCGCTTTCGTGAGGTTTGGGAAACCGCATCCGACTGGCCAGGTCCACGAGCAACCGGCGTGCGTTGTCGGCGCTTCGCTTGCCGATCAGATGGCAGGGGACCAACTTCGTATCGGCGTCCACGCCGTACCAATGATATTGGTCGCCAATGTCGAATCGCGTCAACTTCTCTTGGGCCTTCAATCGGCCTTGCTTTTTCCGGACGAACGTCCATTGCTCGTCAATCTCGACGTGCTTGAGCCGCAGCGACCGCAGGCGATCGTCCATCAACCGTTGGGCTGCCTGGCCGTAGCTGACCAAAAGGTTTTGAATCGTCTTCCGGTGGACGCCGGACAGCCGGGTTGCGCCGCGTAGGCTGTTTCCTTCGACCAGCAGATTCAGGATGAATTGCTGTTTTTCCAGGGATAGGTGATTGGCCATTGCGAAAGGCTCCCATTGCTGGGGGCTTTCGCTATGATTGAGGTACGCAGCAATCTGGCGAAAGCCCGGTTGTATTGGCCCCGACCTGGATTGCCGTCCAGGTTGGGGCTTGTTTGATTATAGTTTACTAAAATCAAATGGATCGTCAATTAAGTGGGGTTGAATTTTGACTACGTTTTTCAAATAATTGGTGCATGGCTGATCGACCGTCGAAACGTGGTGGCAAGCGCGCGGGTGCTGGTAGAAAACCAAAACCCCCCGAAGACCGGCGTGATAGGGTATTTTCAATCAAGTTGACTGCCGATGAAAAACGATTGCTTGATGATACCGACGCGCGTTCTTGGGCGCGAGGCGCACTGTTGCGATCCGCCAGACAACGGCAATAGCGGAGAGAGGGGGAGTCGAACCCATCCGTGAGAATGGACCCCTTCGGCAGATTATAAATCTGCTGCGCCGCCGAGACGCGCGTCGCTCTCCCAATTGGAAAGCGGCTGTTGGTAAAATTTGGATGTAGCCATAGTGTCAACGATCCAGAAGTGAACGATTAGGTTCGCAGCATCATGGCGATTGCTGACAAATCCATTCTTGGCATTGGCATCTATTCCCCACGTGAAGCTGCTCGCTATGCGAGGGCGTCCACGGCTCGTTTTCGCCGATGGATATACGGAACGAAGCGTAGCGATTCTGTCATCGATCCAGATATACCACGCGATGGATCGCGAGAGCGCGTAACGTTTCTGGATTTTGCGCAAGCACTCTCCGTCCAGGACATCCGGCTTAATGTTGGAGTTCCACTGCAACGGATTCGAGAAGCCTACGAAAAGGCTCGTAAAGATTTCGACCTAGAGCACCCTTTCGCAGTAAAAAACGGCATTTTCATTTTTGGAAACTTAAATGATCCTAGCCACTGTGTTTTGGGAATCTATCCACGCGCAGAGCAGTCGATTGACCCAGACTTTCTCGGACAAAAGGCGGTTCAGCTTACTGGCAAGAAAAAGGGTAATCTTCTGATTTTTGAGGTTGTGCAGGAATTCTCAAGACGACTGGCATATTCAACAAAGGGTCTGGCCGACGAATTCCTTGCCTTTGAACGATTCGGCTATCGGATACTGATGCAGCCGGATTGTAGGTTTGGTAAGCCATATATCGACGGTCTGGTTTACGAAGCAGAAACACTAGCGGACGCAGCAAAACATGAGGGCGGCGTTGACAAAGCTTCTGAGTTGTATGAAGTCCCGAAAAATGCGGTCAAGGCCGCATTGGCGTATATGCACGAACTTGAAACAAAACCGCAAAAAATCAGCCCCAAGAAGATTGCTGCGTGACAAGCATTCGCCATCGACTTCTTATCGATGAGTGTCTGCCGCCAAAACTCATTACCGCGTACTTGAAGAGTCACATCGGCCTATCGGGCGATGGTGTCGACGCTGTTCACATCAAAGTGTATCTCGGCGGCGGCAAGAAGGACCCCGAATGGGTTCCTAAAATCGCAAAAGACCGGAGATGGTGCGTCCTGAGTGAAGATCGCGGCAGCCACTCGGCCCGGCATGATGCGTTACCAATTGTGTGCTTTGAATATGGAGTAACGCTAATTCGACTCTCTTCGCCAGTTGTAAAAAAGAAAATTACCTTCTATGGTCCACAGATTCTCGCCAACTGGCCTTCGATCATGGGTGCGCTAAGAGGCCCAAAGGGAGCGCAATACCTTCTGCGACAGCACAATACCCGATCAACGGACACTCATCTTCAGGCGGTGCGAGCGCCGAATGGGTTCACGATTGAAAAAGGCGTGCTTGTGAAACAGTCAAAGGTGGTTCCGAGCAAGGCCAGATAGGCTGCAACAATTCTGAAGGTTTGTGACGTTTCCATTTGACACCCCCTCGAAATGTACCACTTCCGCGCCGTCCGCGATTGAGCCGGATTGAGCCATCGACAGGCGTTTTCTAGACTTTTTGGGCATCGACGCGACGGACCGCGGTCGGCAATGTGCGTCGCTTAACAACAATCGGAGCTTAAAGACGAATTGATTTGAACCGTCCGCCCCAAAAACCATAGTCGACAGGGTCGCATGTCAAAAAAATCTCTCGTCGCGGTCTCGCTGGCCGCACTCGCCGCAACCGTGATCATGTTGGGGCTGGCCGACGATGCCTGGGGCCGTGCCGGAGGTGGCGGTGGATATACCGGGGGCGGCGGAGGAGGTGGCGGCGGCTGGGGCGGCTCTGGAGGAGGAGGCGACGGCGAGGCGCTGTTCTACCTGATTTACCTCTGCATCCGGTATCCGTATATCGGGATCCCGTTGTTGTGCGTGCTGGCCGTAATGGCCTACTTGTCGCGCGACGCGGGGCGCAACGCCTACCGTGGCCGCGTGATCCGCCGCGGGTCGGCCGTCATGTCGGCCCAGCGACGGCGGCAGGCGGTCGGAGCGCTCAATGAGGGTGACCCCCAATTCGACGAAGCACAGCTTTACGACCGGGTCCGCCAGGCGTTCACCAAAATCCAAGCGGCCTGGTGCGCCCAGAACCTCGAGACCGTCCGGGCATTCGTTTCCGACGGCATTGCGGAACGGTTCACGTTGCAATTCTCCGAGCAGGCCGCGCTGGGCTACCGTCCCCAAGTGGAGAACATTCGCTTCCGCGACGTGCACGTGGCCGGTGTGCGAGCTGGCGAGGTGTTTGACGTCGTTACTGTCCGGATTGCGGCGTCGGCCGATGCGTATCGCGTCTCGCTTGCCGACGGCCGGCAAATCAGCGGCAGCGTGCAGGACAGTCACTTCGTGGAATTCTGGTCCTTCATTCGCCGGCACGGCGCGAAGACGTCGGCCACCGCACGCGGATTGATCGAAGGCTTTTGCCCCAACTGTGGCACTCCAGTGGAATTGAACCAATGGAACCGCTGCGAGTCGTGTCAGTCGCTGTTGCGCAGCGGCCGGCACGATTGGGTGCTGGCCGAGATCACGCAGGAATCGGAATGGCGCGCCGTGGACGCCGAAGACACACCCGGCGTGAAGGCCTACCGCGCGCGACACGACCCGCAGTTCAGCGAGCAGCATCTGGAAGACCGCGCGTCGGTCATCTTTTATCGCCGCGCGACGGCCGATCGCTTGGGCGACGCTGAACCGCTGATGAAAGTGGCCACGGCTGAGCTTTGCCGCGAGTTCACCACGCAGTTGCGAGCAGACCGGCAGGCCGAAAATCCGCCAGGCGGCGCCCGGGCGTATTACGGCGAGTGTGCCGTCGCGTCGGTGACCACCTTGGGCGTGACGCCGGGCGATCCGTTGGATCGGGCGGTGGTCGAAATCCGCTGGTCCGGCGTGCGGTACTTGATTTCGACCGACGGAACGCGGCGGCGCACGGGGCACAATTCGGTGTTCCGCTCGCTGTACGAATTGGGACGCCGCGCGGGCGTGAAAACCAATGCCGACTTGAGCGTCTCTTCGGCCCACTGCCCTGGGTGCGGTGCGCCGGAGTCGGACGCCGCCGCGCACGCCTGCGAGTTTTGCGGCGCCGTGCTGAACGACGGTTCGCACGATTGGGTATTGCTGCGCACGCTGAACCATTGGGACGCCGAAGCCCAAGAGCTGCTGCGCCGCGTGCGCGCTGGCGCCGCGGCGAGCGAAGCGGACGACGGTCCGTTGTCCGCCGCCGCGGGCGACACGGCCGTCCTGGCCTGGCTGGTGAAAGTGGCGCTGGCCGACGCGGAAGTCGATGAAAAGGAACAGCTCTTGTTGTCTCAGTTGGCCGGCAGGAGCGGGGTTTCCGAGGACCGGTTGCAGGCGTTGATCCACGCCGCCCGGCGCGGCGAACTGGACGCCCCGCGGCCTCGCGACGACGACGAAACCCGGCGCTGGCTGACGGCGATGGCCGATCTGTCGATGGCCGACGGCCGCATCCACCGCGACGAACTCCGCGTGCTGAGCCACGTCGGCCAGCACTGCGGCCTGAGCGCTTACGACGTCAAGCTGCTCGTCCGCCGCCGCCACGGACAATTGTATCAGGCGGCCAAACAGGCGATACGAAAGGGCGAAAGCGCATGATGGGCGCCGGGCGGTGAAAAGGTTATTGGGCTACCATGAAGAACATGAAAGTCATGAAGAGAGACGGGATGAAATAGGGATCAGTGAGCCGCGGTTGCAAGACGGATGCGATCTCATTCGGAGTATCGTCTCCCATCAACTTCATGCTCTTCATGACCTTCATGGTGGTATTACCGTTGGTCACTACTCTCCTTGCACCGGTCCTTTCATAGCCCGGGCGTGCAAATCCCGCCACGCTTGCGTCCCGTCGTCGGGGACCATTTCCAGGCGGACGCCGCGCTGGAAGACGGGCAACTCGCCGGTGAGGGAATGTTGGTACAGGCGTTCGCCGTGGGCGTAGTGCCACACGGGGCCGCTGGGGAAGATCACCCGCAGCAGTCGGTCGGGACCAAAGGGGCGCTCCTCCGGCTTGTCGATGCGAAATTGCTCCAATGCGTCGAGGTCCAGTTCGACGCCGAGTCCGGGACCGTCGGGGATCGCGGCCGTGCCGTCTTGGACGGGAAACGTCGGTTTGAGCAGATCGTTTTCATAAAGTTGATGGCAATTGACGGCCGGCCAGCGGGCCCAATCACAGACGGCCGCGAAGTGCAGCGAAAAGGCGGCCGTGATGCCGGTGCCGACTTGTTGCAGCCAGAACGGCTTTTTGAACGACTCGCACACCGCCCCCTGCCGCAAGACGGCGGTCGCGCCGCCCCCGACGACGAATCCGTCGCAGAGGTCTTCGCCCAATTGGACCGCGATGTCCGGGCTGCCGTAATGATGGGCGATCGCCGCGCGGGTGAATTGCTGCACGCGGCGGCCGCCGGCCACGTCGCCCTGTGGAATGGGGCTTTCCCAGATGGCGACGATCGGGAATCTCTCCTCAACGTAGGGCAGGATGCGCTCGGCATGATCGGCATTCAATAGCGTGGCGTTGAAGTCGAAGTCCATGTCGAACGACTCAGGCACTTCGGCCGCGACGGCCGCCAGTTGATCGTAAAGATCCCACCAGGGCCGGGCCTTGGTCTTGAAGCTGGTGTAGCCGGTGCGGTGCGCCAACGCGCATTCGGCCGCCAGGTCGGCCGGCGGCATGTCGAAGTCCCACCAGGAGACGTGCGCCCTGTCGCGCACCTGCCGCCCCAACAGCGCGTGGATCGGCACCTCGGCCGCGCGGGCCACGGCATCGAACAGCGCCATCTGCAAGCCCGACCCCAGGCTGTCGTCCCACATCAGTTCGGCCGCGTTCTTGCACCACGCCCGCTTCAGGTCCTCCTCGCCGGTCGCCCCCCAGGTGTAGAAACTCATCGTCTCGCCATAGCCGACCACGCCGTTGTGCAGGGTGACTTTGCAAATCTCGAAGATGTCCCAGTGCGGCAGCTCGCGCATCATGTTCCGCGCGACAATCGGCCGGTAGGGGGTTTTTATGGAAAAGCGGTCGATACCGACGATGTTTAAGTCCATGATGAAGTGCTCGGCAGGGCAGGAAGAATTTCGAAATCCGAAGCACGAAATCCGAAACAAATCTTAAATCCAAAGGCTCAAATTACCATAACCCTCGGCCGTCTTTGTTTTGAACATTTGGATTTATTGTTTTGAATTTGTTTCGGATTTCGTGCTTCGGATTTCGGATTTTTCGCTGTCGCGTGCCATTAACTCTGGGCATGATCGCTCATCGCTCGCCGAATCGCCAGCCCCACACCGGGATCGACCATCGCAGAGGTCGCCAAATGCACTGCTTCGGCGCCGGCGGAGAGATAGGCGCGGACGTGCTCGGCGGTGCTGGCGCCGCCGACGCCGATGAGCCGGACGTGCGGGGCGCGGGCGGCGGCGACGGTGCTGAGCATTTTTACCTGTTCAAGGGACGCCTGGCGAATGGCGTCGCCGCAGATGCCGCGACGCTGGCCATCGAACAAGAGCGCGCCGTTCTCGCCGCGGACGGCGGCCGCGACGCTGTTGGTCATGGCGATGGCCGTCACGTGGTCGGCCACCGCATCGAGCAACTCCTCGGCCGCCGCCCGATCGGTCAAATGGCCGATTTTGATAATCAGCGGCACTCGCCCGATGGCATCTCGCACCCGTGCCGCCACGAGTCCCGCGGCGCGCGGCTCTTGGTACAACTGTCCGTCGCGGGTGGCCACGTTGGGACAGGAGAAGTTGGTTTCCACGACGTCGGCGCCGCTTTCGGCCGCCCAGCGGGCGCACTGCGCGTAGTCGTCGGCCAATTGATCCAACGACCAACCGGGTTGGATGGTGCCGACAACGGAGACCGACAAGAGCTTACCGGGCGGCAGTTTCTCGCGGGTATGCTCGACGTCGGCCCGCCAAACATCCGGTGATTTGGACGGCATGCCGAACGACACGGCCCAGCTTCCGGACATCTGTGGTTCGGCCGGTAGTTCGACTTCCTCACCGGTAAGTTGACCACACCGGACGGGCGCCAAGTTCGGCAGCGGATAGCACTCCCGTGAGCCGCTGCGGACCGTTTTGTACGTCAGCACGTCAAAGCCCAAGCTGGCGTAATACAGCACCCAGCGGCCGCCCAGCAGCGGGCCGGCGGGGATGCCCAATGGTGAACGGACGCGCTTTCCGCAGAACGTCCAATCGCCGGGCACCGCTGGGATTTCGATATCGACCGGATCCGGCGCGTGGTCGTAATTCCACTCGTAGGATCGCGCGCGGTCGTAACGGGGTAAGTCAGACTCAGACATGGTGTTCAATTGCATCCACACTTATCCAGTCAGTGGCAGGACAAGAGCCACCGGCGAGATCGAAAAAAAGGATCACGCAGAGACGCAGAGGACGCGGAGAGCGATACGTTTTCCGGCTTGATCTTCCGTCCAACAATAAAGTGCCCTCAAACAAAGCGTAGTGGAACAACTTCGTTCTTTGGTCCGGCTTCTCCAAGACGGGCAAGAGAAATGCAACGATCAAAATAATCCCTTGTCTCTCTGCGTCTCTGCGCCTCTGCGTGAGGTTTGTAACCTCTGCGTGAGCTATGTAACCGTCACCGTGCTCCGCCGCGAAACGTGGCTGCCACCCGCGGTGCGCGGACGGCCGGATTGTCAGGAGACCGTCCCGCAACCTACTGCCCTCTGCCCTCTGCCCTCTGCCTACTTTTCTTCCTGCCGGTCCAGATACCCGGCGCTGGACTGAAAATACTTGCGGCGGCGGGTGGCGGCGGTGCCGGATTCATCGGCCTGTTGCTGGCGCAAGTCATCCAAATTTGCCTGGCAGTAGCGGCAGCCGATGGTTTCCAAATGGAAGATGATGTACCGCGACAGGTCGTCGGCGAGCACGCCCAACAGGTGGCCGCCGAGTTGTTCGCGGCTGGGACAGGTGAGCCGGTGTCGGCGCCAGATCTCGCCCAGGCTGTGAATGCCCGAATCGCGCCGGGCGTTGATGGCGACCAACTTGAAGGACAACGCCTCGTCGCGGCGCAGCGCGTCTTCGATGTCGGCCATCTCGGCCGACGGCAGCGCCTCGTCCAGATAGGCCTCGAGGTCGGATTCGATCAGCTTACGTGGCACGTGCCCGGCCCTCAATCAGAGTTCAATTCGGGAAACACTTCTTGCGAGAGGCCTTGTTTGCGGATCGAGGTCCGCAATTTGGCCAGGAAGTCGAACTTGTAGTTGGCGACTGTCTGTTCGGAGACGCCCAGTTGTTCGGCCACGTCCTTATTGGCCATGCCGCGCACGAACAAAAGCTCCGTGCAGCAGATTTTTTCCCAGTCGCCGCGCGTGCGCCAGTGTTCCACCTGCGCGGCCAGGGCCGCGGCGAGCGCTTTCTCTTCCAGGTGCCGTCGTTCGCCGCTGCGCATGATACTGCTGGCGGCGCGGCCGCGGCCGGGCAACTCCCAGTCGCCGCCGCCGCTGCTGCCGGCTGACAAGGGCAACGTGGGACGGCGCCCTTCGCGCCGCAAATGATCGGTCAGCTTATGTGCGGCGATGGAAAACAGATAGCTTTCCAGCGGCCGCGACTCGTCGTAGTTAGGCAGGCTGGAGAGGAAACCGATGAACGTCTCCTGCACCACGTCCTCGCTGGCGGCGCGCCGGCGCAGACGGCTTTCGACGAACGCCAGCAGTCGACCCTCGAAGCGGTCGATCAACTCCTGCCAGGCGGCCGGTTCGCGGGCGCGGATCTGGCTGATCAGGACTTGGTCGGTTTGTTTGGCTGAAGACAAGGCACTATCGGCACAGCAAGTGTCGCGGTTGGGAAAGCGGCCGCTTCGGGGCGCCGACGGTCAGATCACCCGCCCGACGAGCAGCACGCCGACTGCCACGATTGCCAGTATCATTCCTGCCGCGGCCACACGCAACCGTCCCGAGTAATATCCCTTGGTCGCCGTGTCCAGTTTCAGGTAACCGTAGACGGTGGCCAGCAACAAGATCAGTGCGCTGGCGCCGATGCCGCCGGCGATCAGTCTGCCGGCAATTACCGCGTTTTTGTAATGGTTACGGATGTCGCGGTGCGTCGTCTCGTCGAAGCGCAGCCGGGCGTGCAGGTTCATCATCTCGCCGAAGATCTCGTGATCGACCTTTTCCTGCCAGATGTCGGTGACGATCCGCTCATCAATGTACTGCATTGGAAGGTTTACGATTTGGGCGGCGTCGGGTTCGATCAGCCGGTTGATGTGTTCATTGGCACTTCGCTGGATTTCGACGGCCACCGCCGCTTCTGCTTCATTCAACGTCTTGAACGGCCCGACGTAGGTCGTCGTCACGTAGGCGCCGCCGTCCGTCTTGCCCGCCGGCTGATCGACCCAGGCGGGGCGTTGGGAAGCGTTGGAAAACCGCGAGTCGCCGGGGGATTCTTCGTCTTCGGCAAGTTCTTCGTCACCCGCCGCCGCGCCGGCGACCAGTGGATCGACTTCCGTGACAACTTCCGCCAGTTCCCCCGCACCAGCGGACGCGCTCCAGGTTCCCGACCGAGCGTCGCCCGTCCAGTCGGAGCCTCCTCGCTTGCCCACGGGCCAGTCGCCGTTGACCCAGTTTTCGCTTCGTCCGCCGCGGGGCCAACGTTCTTCGGATGACGAGAACGTCGCCTCGGGATGTTCCGTGCGATCATAAACGAACCGCCCGCGCGGCGGACCATAAGGCCCGCGGCGGCGCCACTGGCGAGCTTCGACGCGACCCGCGCCGGGCCCGAGGACGATCGATCGTTCGTAGTCGTAGGGCGGGTAAACGTCCGCCCTATGAGCGCGGACGGCCAGCACGAAACACAATCCAGCGAGGAACACCAGGCTGACGCCGCCCAAGATCATCATCACGACCGGCCGGGCGCCGTAGCGAAACAGCAGATACAAGAACGCCAGGATGGCGATGACGATGACCCACTGCGCGATACCAAACATCTCGGTCCCCTTTCTCCTTTAGACCTGCGCGGCCGCCAGCGAACGTTTCATCCGGCGACGGGGGTCGATCCACGGGCTGGCCAGTTGTACGGATATGGAAATCGTCGCGGCCACCATCATGCCCCAGGGCTGCGGAAAGCCCCAAAAAATGCTCAGCAGCATCGCCCACCCCGTACACACGCCGGCGGCCCAAAGGCTGAGCCGCGCGTTGCGCAGGGGATCGGCCTGCCGCCACCAGCGGAGCATCGGGAACAGGAACCCGAAAAAGGCCACAAACGAGGGCAACAGCGGCTGCCCGGCCGGCCCGAAATACGACAGCGCGTCACGATCGATCTCCATCACCAGGGGCCTGGGATCGACCATCAGTTCATCGGCATACGGCAATTCAACGAACAACACGGCTGCGGCCGCACCGGCCAGCAGTCCCAACAACAAGCCCATGACCAACATGACGAAACGGCGCAACACCGGTTCTCCCCGGGTGCCTTCCCAGAACTTGGCGGGGATCAACACACCCCAACTGCCCGCGACGCCGACCAACGCCAACCAGGCGAATTGCTGCGGCTCGGTGCCGCCGGCAATCAGCGTCATGACGACCGTGATGGCCAACGCCACACCGGCGGCCAAGAGCAGCGAGCCGACCAGTTCCGTGGCGTGCTGGCGCGTGGACTTGATCGGCAGCGCTCGCATGGAGCGTTCGCTGCGGCGGCGCTGACGTCGCGCCTGGGCGTTTTGACGGTGAACGTGACGCGCGGCGGCCCGTTGCGCTTGCGCGGGGGCCGTCCGGGGAGTAGGCGTCTGCGCCGGCGGCGCGGGGTACGGCCGGACGCCCTGACGCGCCGCTTTGGCCACCGGCGGCGTGGGCCGCGCGCGGCGCGGCGTGTGCCGACTTTCACCGGCCAGGATAATCGCGCGCATCAGCCGATACCCGCCATAGACGATCGCCGCGACCGCCAGAATGGCAATCAACGGCGCGCCCAGATTAAAGAGCACAAAAATTGCGACCACGATCAGGATGACTTTGGTGGGCGTATTGAAGTTGGCGTCATTCCAGGCATTGACCAACTGCCGCCAGGCGTCGCGGATGCCGCGGATTACCGGATCATCATTGACCACCAACTCGGCGACCGGGACAGGCTTCGCCTGCCCGCCACGGTGTGGCGACCCGTTGGCGGCGGCCGGTTTTTCCTCGCGGTGCGG
>Ga0214472_10006784_pt1 | contig 11997 bp, 13 predicted proteins | sample RVTome_6_FD_207662 | JGI IMG/M metagenome (GOLD analysis project Ga0214472, IMG submission 207662) | Soil microbial communities from uranium-contaminated site in the Upper Colorado River Basin, Wyoming, United States - RVT140D175 | ecosystem: Environmental > Terrestrial > Soil > Contaminated >...
ACAATAGAGAAGCCGCGGTTTCTTCATTGCCCAAATACCCGACTGCAAGGTCGCAACCGGCGCGACGGCAGCGGCTGGACCCTGCGCAGGCAAAGTGCTTAAGTGCCCGGCGCAAAGCGAGGAGGCCCGGCATGGCATTCGGCACGCATATCCGCACCTGGTTCGAGGGGCGCTGGCATGAGGGCGACGTGGCGGTGATGCGCGCCGCCGATCACGGCATCTGGCAAGGAAGCTCGGTGTTCGACGGGGCGCGGTTTTTTGAAGGCGTGGCGCCCGATCTTGAGGCGCATTGCGCGCGGGTGAACCGTTCGGCCGCGGCGCTGATGATCACCCCGACAATGACGCCCAAGGCGATGGTGGCGATCGCGCGCGAGGGGCTGGCGGCCTACGGGCCGGACGACGCGGTGTATATCCGGCCGATGTACTGGGCGATTCACGGCTCGGATCTGGGTGTGGCGCCCTTGGAAGGCGTTACCGGCTTCGCGCTGTGCCTTGAGCAGGTGGCGATGCCGGCGGCCGAGGCCGGCACCACGCTGACCACGACGCAGTTCCGCCGCCCGGTGCTGGCCGACAATGTCTGCAATGCCAAGGCCGGCTGCCTTTACCCCAACAACGCGCGCATGCTGGTCGAGGCGCGGCGCAAGGGTTTCGGCAACGCGCTGGTTTGCGATGCGGCGGGCAACGTGGCCGAAACCGCCACCGCCAATGTGTTCATGGTGCGTGACGGCGTGGTCTTGACGCCGATTGCCAACGGCACCTTCCTTTCGGGCATAACCCGGTCGCGGCATATTGCCAACCTGCGTGCCGACGGGGTCGAGGTGCACGAATGCGTGTTGGGCATCGACGATTTCCGCGCCGCCGACGAGGTGTTCCTTTCGGGCAATTTTGCCAAGGTCACGCCGGTTCTGGGCTTTGACGATGTCAGCTATCAGATCGGCCCGGTGGCGCGGCGGGCGCGGGCGCTTTACTGGGACTTTGCGCATTCGGGTGCCTGACACGGGCTGTTGCGCAGGGCAGTTGCCAAGCGACGTGCTTCCGCGCCATGATCGCCCCCGATGACGGAGAGGCAGATGCGCAAGTTTCTGGTGGTACTCGACGATACCCGCGAATGCCTGAATGCGATGCGTTTTGCAGCGCTGCGCGCGGCGCATACCGGGGCCGGGGTCACGATATTGTCGGTGATCCCGCCAGAGGAATACCAGCACTGGATCGGCGTTGCCGAGATCATGCGCGAAGAGGCGCGCGAGCGGATCGAGGCGCATTTCGAGGTATTCGCGAAATGGATGCGCGACCGGCAGGGCGTTGACCCGGAACTGGTGATCCGCGAGGGCGAACCGGCGCTGGAGATTCTGGCGCTGATCCGCGAAGACCCGCAAATCGGGGTGCTGGTGCTGGGCGCGGGGTCGGACAAGACCGGCCCCGGTCCGCTGGTCACGCAGCTGTCGCGCAATTCGGCCAGCCTGCCCTGCCCGCTGACCATCGTGCCGGGCGATATCTCGAAAGAGCGGCTTGAGGAGATCACCTGAACCGGCTGCCCGGGCACTGATGTCGAGGGCGCCAATCTTGACGAAATCACTTGGCGGGCGCATATCAGGCCCAGCCAGGAGGCCCGCATGTTCATTCAGACCGAATCCACGCCCAACCCCGCCACGCTGAAGTTTCTGCCGGGGATGACTGTTCTTGAAACCGGCACCGCCGATTTTCCCTCGGCCGAGGCCGGCGCCGGATCGCCGCTGGCGCGGCGCATCTTTGCGCAGCGTGGCGTGACCGGGGTGTTCTTGGGCGCCGATTTCATCACCGTGACCAAGCAGGACGCGGTGCTTTGGGAACATGTCAAGCCGGCGATCCTTGGCGCCATCATGGAGCATTTCCAGTCGGGTGCGCCGGTTCTGGAAGGCGCTGCCGAGGCCCACGGCGGCCATGCCAGCCATGAAGGCGAGGATGGCGCGATCGTGGCGCAGATCAAGGAACTGCTGGATACGCGCGTGCGCCCCGCGGTGGCGCAGGATGGCGGCGACATCACCTTTCACGGCTTCGACCGCGGCGTTGTCTACTTGCACATGCAGGGTGCCTGCGCTGGCTGCCCGTCCTCGACGCTGACGCTGAAGATGGGCATCGAAAACCTGCTGCGCCATTACATCCCCGAGGTTACCGAGGTGCGCCCCGTTGCGTTCTAGGCCGCTGGTCCTGGGCTTCGACACATCGGCCGCGCATTGCGCGGCCGCTTTGCTTTGCGGCGAGGCATTGGTTGGCTCGGTCAGCGAGGCGATGGAAAAGGGCCAGGCCGAACGGCTGATGCCTTTGCTGGCAGAGCTGCTGGCGGGCCAGGGCGCCGGGTGGCGCGATCTGGCGGCGATCGGGGTGGGAACCGGGCCGGGCAATTTTACCGGCGTGCGGATTTCGGTGGCGGCGGCGCGCGGGCTGGCGCTGTCGCTGGGCATTGCTGCGATCGGCGTGAACCGGTTCGAGGCGGCGGCCCTTGGCCTGCCGCGGCCGCTGCTGGTGGTCGAAGATGCGCGGCACGGCACATGTTACGCGCAGGGCTTCGGCCCCGATGCGGCGGCGCGGTTGACCACCTACGCAGCGCTTGCCGAGGAAACCGCGCCGGGCGCGCTGCTGGCCGGCACCGGCGCGGTGCACCTGGCGGCGCTGCTGGCCGGGGCGCGGGTTGCCGGCGCGGCCATGCCGCTGGCCGAGGCGATCACGCGGCTTGCCGCGGCGCGGATGGCCAGCCCGCAGCCACGCCCTGCACCGCTTTACCTGCGCGGCGCCGACGCCGCACCACCCGCCGATCCGGCACCGCTGATCGTGCCATGACACCGGACGGTCTGGCGGCACTGCACGGCGCCTGTTTCACCACCCCACGGCCCTGGACCGCGCCCGAATTTGCAGCATTGCTGGCGCTGCCCGGGGTCTTTCTTTGCGGCGATGGCGCGGGCTTCGTGCTGGGTCGCGCCATCGCCGGCGAGGCCGAGCTGCTGTCGCTGGCGGTAGCGCCCCTGCAGCGCCGCCGCGGTCGCGGCACAGCACTGCTGGCGGCATTCGAGGCCGCGGCGCGGGCGGGCGGCGCGACGCGGGCGTTTCTGGAAGTGGCGGCCGGCAATGCGGCGGCCCGCGCGCTTTACGGGCGGGCGGGCTGGCAGCAAACCGGGCTGCGGCGCGGCTACTATCGGCACCCCGACGGCCACGCAGAAGACGCAATTGTTCTGGCGCGCCTGCTTGACCCGGCGTGAGTTGCGCGCCCGCCGCAGATTGCTATTGACCAGTTCAGCGCGACTCGCCCTAATCTGCGGGTCCGCGGGCATTTGCCCGCCAACGGGCGTTCCCGAAACTGGGCGCCACAACAGACCGGGAGACTTCAATGACGATCATGAAACAGTTCCTTGGCGCGGCGGCGACGCTGGCGCTTGTTGCCGGGTCCGCGCTGGCCGAACCGGCGCTGATCTATGACCTTGGCGGCAAATTCGACAAGTCCTTCAACGAAGCCGCCTTCATGGGCGCCGAGCGCTGGAAGGCCGAAACCGGTGGCAGCTACAAGGAACTGGAAATGCAGTCCGAGGCGCAACGCGAACAGGCCCTGCGTCGGCTGGCCGAAACCGGCGCCAACCCGATCGTGATGACCGGCTTTGCCTTCGGCGACGTGCTGAATGCGGTGGCGCCAGACTATCCGAATACCAGGTTCGCCATTGTCGATATGGTGGTCGATCAGCCCAACGTGCGCTCGGTGGTCTTCACCGAAGAACAGGGTTCCTATCTGGTCGGCGTCATGGCGGCACTGGCGACCCGCACCGCCACCGTCGGTTTCATCGGCGGCATGGACATTCCGTTGATCCGCAAGTTCGGCTGCGGTTATGTGCAGGGCGTGAAGGCGACCAACCCGGCCGCCGATGTCATCCAGAACATGACCGGCACCACCCCCACCGCCTGGAACGACCCGGTGAAGGGTGCCGAACTGGCGCAGTCGCAGATTTCGCAAGGCGCAGATGTGATCTACGCGGCAGCAGGCGGCACCGGCATCGGCGTGCTGCAGGCGGCGGCTGATGGCGATATCCTGTCGATCGGCGTGGACAGCAACCAGAACCACTTGCAGCCCGGCAGTGTGCTGACATCGATGCTGAAGCGCGTTGACAACGCGGTTTATGACGCCTTCAAATCGGGCGATGCGCTGGAAACCGGCATCAATGTCATGGATCTGGCTGCCGGCGGCGTTGGATTTGCGATGGATGAAAACAATGCGGCCCTGGTGACCCCGGAAATGCTGGCAGCGGTGGAAGAGGCCGCCGCCAAGATCATTTCCGGCGAAATCATGGTGCACGACTACATGTCGGACAACACCTGCCCGGTGAACTGACAGAACATGCAACCGGCTCAATCATCGGGGCGGCAGGAAACTGCCGCCCCCGTTCCCGCCATAGAACTGCGTGGCATTTCCAAGGCTTTCGGGCCGGTGCAGGCGAACAAGGACATTTCGATCCGCGTGATGCCGGGCACGATCCACGGCATCATCGGTGAAAACGGCGCCGGCAAGTCAACGCTGATGTCGATCCTTTACGGGTTCTATCGCGCCGACGCGGGCGAAATCTTCATCGGCGGGCAACCGACCATCATCCACGACAGCCAGGCCGCGATCGCAGCAGGGATCGGCATGGTATTCCAGCATTTCAAGCTGGTGCAGAACTTCACCGTGCTGGAAAACATCATTCTGGGCGCCGAACAGGGGCAGCTTTTGCGCCCCTCGCTGGCCCGGGCGCGCAAGTCGCTGCAAGAGCTTGCCCGCGAATACGCGCTTGAGGTGGACCCCGACGCGCTGATCGAAGAGCTTTCAGTGGGCCAGCTGCAGCGGGTCGAAATACTCAAGGCGCTTTATCGCCACGCCGAGGTGCTGATCCTTGACGAGCCGACCGGCGTGCTGACCCCGGCCGAGGCGGACCATCTGTTCCGCATTCTGGGCAACCTGCGCGAGCAGGGCAAGACGATCATCCTGATCACCCACAAGCTGCGCGAGATCATGGAAATCACCGATACGGTCAGCGTGATGCGGCGCGGCGAGATGACCGCAACGGTGCGCACCGCCGACACCAGCCCCGAGCAACTGGCCGAACTGATGGTCGGCCGCAAGGTGCTGCTGGATGTGGCCAAGGGCACCGCCAACCCGGGCGCGATGGTGCTTGAGGTGGAAAACCTGCGCGTCGTTGATGCCGACGGGGTGGAACGCGTCAAAGGCATCAGCTTTGCGATCCGGGCGGGCGAAATACTCGGCATCGCCGGGGTTTCGGGCAACGGCCAGTCAGAGCTGCTGAAGGTGCTCGGCGGCTTTCAGCACGCCACCGGAACGGTGCGCATCAACGGCCAGAAAATCGACCTGGGCGGGCGCCATGCCAACGGCCGCACAAGACGGCAGCGCGGCATTGCGCATGTGCCCGAGGACCGCCAGCACCTGGGCCTGATCATGGATTTCAGCGCCTGGGAAAACCTGATCTTCGGCTATCACCACGCGCCGGAAAACCAGAAGGGCGCGCTGATCATGGACAATGCTGGCATCATCGCCGAGGCCGGGGCCAAGATGCAGCGCTTTGACGTGCGCCCGCCGAACCCGGCACTGGATGCCAAAAGCTTTTCCGGCGGCAACCAGCAAAAACTGGTGCTGGCGCGCGAAATCGAGCGCAACCCGGATCTGCTGCTGGTCGGGCAGCCGACGCGCGGCGTGGACATCGGCGCGATTGAGTTCATTCACAAGCAGATCATTGCATTGCGCGACGCCGGCAAGGCGGTGCTTCTGGTCAGCGTCGAGCTGGACGAGATTCTTGGCCTGGCCGACCGCATCGCGGTGATGTTCGACGGCCGCATCATGGGCGAGCGCGACCCCGCGGCGACCGACCAGCGCGAACTGGGACTGCTGATGGCCGGCGTTGGCGGGGAGGCCGCGTAATGCAAAGACTTCCGGTCTGGGCCGATGTGGTGTTGATCCCGGTGATGAGCCTGATTGCCGCCTTCCTGTTTTCGGCGCTGGTCATCCTTTACATCGGCGAGAACCCCTGGGAGGCGCTGAAACTGATGGTCGATGGCGCGCTGGGTTCCGCCTATGGCTGGGGCTACACGCTCTATTACGCCACCAATTTCATGTTCACCGGACTTGCGGTTTCGGTCGCCTTCCGCGCCAGCCTGTTCAACATCGGCGGCGAGGGGCAGGCGATGCTGGGCGGGTTGGGCGTGGCGGTGGTGGCACTGGCGCTGCCCTGGCCGCACTGGACGCTGGCGCTGCCTGCAGCAATGCTGGGCGCGGTGGTCTTTGGCGCCGCCTGGGCGGCGATACCGGCTTGGTTGCAAGCACGGCGCGGCAGCCATATCGTCATCACCACGATGATGTTCAACTTCATCGGTGCCGCGGTGCTGAACTACGTTCTGGTCAACGTGCTGCGCCCGCCGACCAGCATGGATCCGGCCACGGCGCGGTTTCCCGCCGGTGCGCATTTGCCGACGCTGCATGAATTGCCGCTGATCGGCGGTATCTTCGACCGCAACACCCCGGCCAACATTTCGCTGTTCATCGCGCTGGCAGCCTGCGTTGCGGTCTGGGCGCTGCTGTTCCGCACCCGGCTTGGCTATGAAATTCGCGCCTTCGGCAAATCGGAATCGGCGGCGGTCTATGCCGGTATCTCGCCGTTTCGCATCACCATGTATGTGATGCTCATCTCTGGCGGGCTGTCCGGCATGATGGCGATCAACAACGTGATGGGCGAGGCCGAACGGCTGGTGCTGAACGCGGTCGAGGGCGCCGGCTTCATCGGCATCGCGGTGGCGCTGATGGGGCGCAACCATCCGTTCGGGGTGTTTCTGGCGGCGCTGCTGTTCGGCTTTCTCTATCAGGGCGGGGCTGAGCTTGGGCTTTGGACCAGCATCCCGATAGAACTGCGCATTGTCGTGCAGGCGCTGGTGATCCTGTTCACCGGCGCGCTGGACAACATGATGCGCATGCTGGTCGAACGGGCCTTTGCCACGGCGCGCAGGAGGGCTGCGTGATGGATCTGCAAACGCTGCTGCAAGTGCTCGATTCCGGCGTGCGGCTTGGCACGCCGCTGCTGCTGGCCTGCCTTGCAGGGCTTTTTTCGGAACGTGCCGGGGTGTTCGACATCGGGCTGGAAGGCAAGATGTTGCTGGCGGCGTTCTTTGCCGGCGCGGTGGCCTTTCTGACTGGCTCGGCCTGGCTTGGCCTGCTGGCAGGGATCGCCGGGTCGATGTCGCTGGCGCTGGTGCACGGCCTTGCCTCGATCACCTTTCGCGGCAATCAGTTGATTTCGGGCGTCGCCATCAACTTTCTGGCCTCGGGGCTGACCGTCCTGATCGGGCAGAACTGGTTTCACCTTGGCGGCCGCACGCCGCCGCTGAAAGGTGCGGCGCGGTTCGAATCGATTACCCTGCCCGGCGCCGATGCGCTGGCCGGGGTGCCGGTGCTGGGACCGATCTACCATGACCTGATCTCGGGGCATACGGTGCTGGTCTACATCGCCTTTGCCGCGGTGCCGCTGACCTGGTGGGTGCTGTTTCGCACCCGCTTCGGGCTGCGGTTGCGCGCCGTGGGCGAAAACCCGGCGGCGGTCGATACCGCGGGCGTTTCGGTGGTGCGGCTGCGCTTTACCGCGGTGCTGCTTGCCGGCGTGCTGTGCGGCATCGCCGGCGCCTATCTGGCCACCTCGGCGCCCTCGGCGGGCTTTGGCAAGGAAATGACCGCGGGCAAGGGCTTCATTGCACTCGCAGCGCTGATATTCGCGAAATGGCGGCCCTGGACAGCGCTTGGCGCCACCATGCTGTTCGGGCTGCTGGAAGCGGTTTCGATCCGCTTTCAGAACATCGGCGTGGGGCTGTTTGTGGTGCCGGTGCAGTTCATGCAGGCGCTGCCCTATATTCTGACCGTGGTCATTCTGGCGGGTTTCGTGGGCAAGGCCACGCCGCCGCGCGCCGGAGGCGAAGCCTATGTCAAAGAGCGCTGAGCTTGCCGCGCTGATCCGCGCCCGCGCCGGCGATGCGCCGCCGCGGCTGGGGCTGATCCTGGGTTCCGGCCTCGGGCATCTGGCCGATGCGGTGAAGGGCGTCGCAATCGACTATGCCGATCTGCCCGGCTTTCCGCATGCCGGGGTTTCGGGGCACAACCCGCGGCTGGTGATCGGTGATCTGGAAGGCGTGCGCGTCGCGGTATTCGGCGGCCGCGCGCATTACTATGAACGCGGCAACCCGGCCGAAATGCGGCTGCCGCTGCAGGTGCTGCGCGCGCTTGGCGCTGAAAGCCTGCTGCTGACCAATGCCGCGGGAAGCCTGCGCGCCGACATCCCTCCGGGCGGGCTGATGCTGCTGCGCGACCATATCGCCTTCGCCGGCACCAACCCGCTGATCGGCGAGCCGTCGGAGGCGCGTTTCGTGCCGATGACCGAAGCACATGACCCCGGCATCCGCGCCGCGCTGCGCGCCGCTGCCGCCGCCGAGCGCGTGGACCTGCCCGAAGGCGTCTATTGCTGGTTCTCGGGCCCATCGTTCGAAACCCCCGCCGAAATTCGCGCCGCCCGGGTGCTGGGCGCCGACGCGGTGGGCATGTCGACCGTGCCCGAAGTGATCCTTGCGCGTTTCCTGGGGCTGCGGGTGGCGGCGGTATCGGTGGTCACCAACATGGGCGCCGGATTGTCGGCCGAGGCGATCAGCCACGAACATACCAAGGCGATGGCGCCGCTGGGTGCGGCCAAACTGGAACAGGTGCTGCGAAGATACCTGCGCGATCTGGCCTGAGCCCCGCCCTGTTTGACACCGCCCCATGCGGCGGGCAAGGTCGAAGCAACGCACCCCGTCCAGGCATCCGATGCTGATCTACCTGCCCATCGCCGAAGTCGCCGTGAATGCGCTGCTGCTGCTAGGGCTGGGCGGTATTGTGGGCATACTTTCGGGGCTGTTCGGCGTCGGCGGCGGTTTTCTGATCACGCCCCTGTTGTTCTTCATCGGCATTCCACCCGCGGTCGCGGTGGCAACCGGGTCGAACCAGGTGGTGGCCTCGTCGGTTTCCGGTGTGCTGGCGCATCTGAAACGCAAGTCGGTGGATATTCCGATGGGTCTGGTGCTGCTGGCGGGGGGCGTTGCCGGGGCCGCACCGGGGATCTGGGCGTTCAACCGGCTGAAGGCGCTTGGCCAGATCGATTTGGTGGTGCAGCTTTCCTACGTGCTGTTCCTCGGCTTCATTGGCGCATTGATGGCGCAGGAGAGCCTGCGGGCCTGGCACCGCGCGCGCAGCCCCAATCGCCCCCGCGCCAAGCGGCATCAGCACAACTGGGTGCACAACCTGCCGCTGAAGATGAAGTTCCGCACCTCGGGGCTTTACATCTCGGTGATTCCGCCGCTGCTGGTCGGGCTGATCGTCGGGGTGCTTGCGGCGATCATGGGGGTCGGCGGCGGTTTCATCATGGTGCCCGCGATGATCTACCTGCTGGGCATGCCCACCAAAGTCGTCATCGGCACCTCGTTGTTTCAGGTGATCTTCGTTTCGGCCTTCACCACCATGGCGCATGCCGTGACCAACCAGTCGGTCGATGTGGTGCTGGCCTTCATGCTGATCATCGGCGGCGTCGTCGGGGCGCAGATCGGCACCCGGCTTTCTGGCCGACTGAAGGCAGAACAGTTGCGCATCCTGCTGGCGGCACTGGTGCTGGCGGTGGCGGTCAAGCTGGCGCTCGACCTGCTGCTGATGCCGGATGAACTGTTCAGCCTAGAACGCGGGAGGGCGGCATGATCCGGCTGCTGCTGCTCATGCTACTGATCGCGGTTCCGGCGCGCGCCGAAACCGTGGTGGCCGGGCTGTCGCTGGACGAGATCGGCATAACCACCAGTTTCGACGGCTCGTCAGTGCTGATCTACGGCGCGGTGCGGCGCGATGCACCGGAACCGCCGGGGCCGCCGCTTGAAGTGATCGTCACGCTTGAAGGCCCCTCGGGTGCCGTCGTCGTGCGCAAGAAGAACCGGCAGGCGGGCATCTGGATCAACACCGAAAAGGTCGGCGTCGCCGCCACGCCAAGCTTTTACGCCGTCGCCAGCACCGGTCCGCTGGCGCAGATACTCGACCCCGGTGAAGACGTGCGCCAGCGCATCTCGGTGCCGCTTGCGGTGCGCGCCTTTTCCGGCCCGCTGGAGGTGGCCGACGCGCGCCCCTTTACCGAGGCCTTGCTGCGCATCCGCATGGCCGAGGGGCTCTATTCGCTTTCGGAAAGCTCGGTGACGCTGGTCGAAGGCACGCTGTTTCGCGCCGATTTCCAGCTGCCGGCAAACCTGATCGAAGGCGATTACCGAACCCGCATCTTCCTGCTGCGCGGCGGCATCGTGATCGACGCTTTCCTTGCCGCCTTGCCGGTGCGCAAGGTCGGCATCGAGCGCACCATCTTCGTGCTGTCGCAACAGAACCCGCTGGCCTACGGGCTGCTGTCGCTGCTGATCGCGGTCAGCGCCGGCTGGATTGCCTCGGCGCTGTTCCGGCTGCTGCGCAACTGAAGCCCCGGGGCGCCTCAGAACGCCTTGAAGGTCATCGTCGTCAAGGTGCGGCTGATGCCGGGAATGTCAAACAGCGCCTCGTTCAAAAAGCGCCCGACGTCGGCATCGTCTGGCACATAGACCTTGGCCAGCAGGTCGTAATCGCCCGAAGTCGAATAAAGCTCGCTGGCGACCTCGCGATCGTAAATCGCATCGGCCACCTCATAGGTCCGGCCCGGCTGACACCTTACCTGAACAAACACGCAGCGCATGTGCGACCTCCCGTTGCCCCGCCACAAACCTAGCGGCCCGCGCGCGCGCCGAAAACCCCCCGCGCGCGGGCAGTGCCGTTCCGACGCGCAATTTCGCCGCGCGCGAGTCCGTTGCTGTTGCGCAACGCCGCTTCTTCATTGTTCAAATACCCTCTTCGCCACCGCCCGCCTCCAGCACCAACCCGGCGGCGGTGCGCGACAGATCGTCGATGCCAAGCGGCGTGGTGGGGCGCGCAAGGCGGTTGCGCACCACCCACAAAAGCCGGTTCTCGGCGCGGGTGATGGCGACATAGGCCAGGCGTTTCCACAGCGGTATGCCGGCCTCGACGCGGCCGGCCTGCGCGGCGGCGTAAAGGTCTGGTGCGAACACCTGCACGGTGTCCCATTGGCTGCCCTGCGCCTTGTGGATGGTGACCGCAGCACCATGCAGGAACGCCGCCCCCATGCGCGCGGCATAGGGAATGAAGGGCTCGACCGCGTCCGGCATTTCGATCTTGATGATCGAGGCGACGCCCACCTGCGGGTCTTCAGCGCCGACCACATGCAGGCGCGAAAAGCCGGGCTTGCCGCCGGGGCCAAGGTAGATCACCTGCGCCCCCTTGATCAGGCCGCGCGCCTCCAGGTCGATGCGTTTCTTGCGGTGTTTCAGCGGCAGCTCGATGCCGTCGCAAATCAGCGGCTCGCCGGGCAGCAGCGCATCGGCGGGGGCGCCGTGTGCGGCACGAAACGCCGCGATCAGCCGCACCCGGGTGATGTTGCGCCAGACCAGCGCCGGGCTGCGCGCCATCAGATCGCAATCGACGCGCTCGGCCCAAACCACGCGCGGATCGCGTCGCGATGCCGCCTCGACCATCCGCTCGAAGGCATCGAAGCCCAGGTCTGCGTCGCCCAGGGCATGCGCCAGATCGAGGATCGGGTTGTCTTCGGCCTGACGGTGGATACGGTGCAGATCAAGCCTGCGGCCGTCGCCCAGCCGGTCAAACACCATTTCGCCCGACTGCCCGACCGGCGCCAGCTGCGCCGGATCGCCGAAGATGATCAGGGTGGGGAAGATTTCGCGCAGATCGTCGAACTGCCTTTCATCCAGCATCGAGGCTTCATCGACCAGGCCGATGTCCAAGGGTTCGTCGCGCCGTTTCCAGCCCTTGATGAAATCGGAGCCGCGCAGCCCCGCGGCGGCCAGCGCACCGGGGATCGACTTGACGGCATCGTAAAACGCCTTGGCGCG
>Ga0214472_10006785_pt1 | contig 11996 bp, 5 predicted proteins | sample RVTome_6_FD_207662 | JGI IMG/M metagenome (GOLD analysis project Ga0214472, IMG submission 207662) | Soil microbial communities from uranium-contaminated site in the Upper Colorado River Basin, Wyoming, United States - RVT140D175 | ecosystem: Environmental > Terrestrial > Soil > Contaminated >...
GTGGGAGAGGGTGACCGCCGGCCGGCGGTGGCCTCTGTGTCATGCTCTGTCCCTCACCGGAGGGGGAGGGAGGAGATGCGTTTCAGCGTGGATCGAATTGCGGCTCGGGCCGTCGCTATCGTTCTGTTGGGGTTGCCTGGCGGGACCCTCGCAGTGGCAGAGGGGGAGTCGGAGGCGAACCCGCCTCCGCGACCGCTTGCCGTCGGTGACTATGCGCGAATCGCGGACGTCGAGGACCCGCGGCTGAGCCCGGACGGCGAGTGGATCGCCTACACGGTCACCACCGCCGATCTGGAGGCCGACGAGTTGTCGACGCGCATCTGGCGTGTGCCGGCGGCGGGTGGCACCGCGGAGCCGCTTACCTCGGAGACGGAGTCTTCCTCGTCGCCTCGCTGGAGCCCGGACGGACGCTTCCTGGCGTTCCTGTCGCGGCGGGGCGAGGGTCCCACCGAGGTGTGGACTCTCTCTCTGCGCGGCGGCGAGGCGGTGCGGCGCACCGACACCGCGCAAGGCGTCGAGGCGCTCGAGTGGTCGCCCGACAGCCGGCGGATGGTGCTGGTGATGCAGGACGCGCGGCCGGAGCAGATCGAGGCCAAGAAGCGACGCGACGCGGGGGAGCCGGCGAAGGAGGAGACGCCGCCGCCGCACGTCATCGACCGCCTGCAGTTCAAGGAAGACTACGAGGGCTACCTCGACCGCTATCGCGCGCACCTCTACGTGCTGGACCTCGACTCGGGGCGGATGCGGCAGGTGACATCCGGCGACTACGAGGACTCGGAGCCGGCGTGGTCGCCGGACGGCCGGACGCTCGCGTTCGTCAGCGATCGCTCGGAGGAGCCGGACGCGAGCTACAACACCGATCTCTGGCTGGTCCCCGCAGACTCCCCGGACCAAGGCGCCAGCCTCCTGCAACTCACGCGCAATCGAGGCGCCGAGCGCGAACCGGCGTGGAGCCCGGACGGCAAGTGGCTGACCTACGGCTCGGTGACCAACCCGGCGGCGATCGATTACGCCACCTTCAACGTGGGTGTGGTGTCGGCGATCGGCGAGAGCGAGCGGGCGCTCACCGCGGAGCTCGATCGCGTGGTCTACGAGCCGCGCTTTTCGCCGGACGGCAAGTGGATCTACTTCGTGATGGAGGACGGCTCCGAGCAGCCGCTCGCCCGGGTGCCGGCCGGCGGCGGCGCGGTCGAGCGCCTGATCCGCGGCGCCGACACGGTGGTGGACTACGACATCGGCGCTCGCGGGACGGTGGTCGTCGAGCTCTCCCGCCCGCAGCAGCCGTCAGAGGTCTTCACGTTGGCGGGCGGCAAGCTCGATCAGCGCACCCACGTCAACGACGAGTTGCTCGCGGGGCTCGCACTCGGCGCGGTCGAGAAGATCCGCTACTCCAGTCCCGACGGCACGCCGATCGAGGGCTTCGTCGTCAAGCCGGTGGGCTTCCAGGAGGGGCTGCGTTACCCGGTCGTGCTCTGGATCCACGGCGGCCCGATGGCGCAGTACGACTACCGCTTCGACTTCGAGCCGCAGCTCTGGGCGGCCAACGGCTACCTGGTGGTGATGCCCAATCCGCGCGGCTCGACGGGCTACGGCGAGCCGTTCACGCTGGCCATCTGGCGCCAGTGGGGTGTGAAGGACTACGAAGACGTGATGGCCGGAGTCGACTACGTGATCGAGCGGGGCTGGGGCGATCCCGAGCGGATGGGGGTGGGCGGCTGGTCGTACGGCGGCATGCTCACCAACCACGTGATCACCCGGACAGATCGCTTCGAAGGAGCGATCACCGGCGCCTCGGCGGCGCTCTACGTGGTCAACTACGGGCACGATCAGTACCAGCGCTGGTGGGACAACGAGCTGGGCCTTCCCTGGGAGCCGGAGGCACGGAGCCGCTACGATGCGATCTCGCCGTTCAACCGGGTCGAGAACGTCGTCACGCCGACGCTGATCGTCTGCGGCGAAGAGGACTGGAACGTGCCGGTCATCAACTCCGAGCAGCTCTACCTGGCGCTCAAGCGACTGGGAAAGGCCCCCACCCAGCTCGTGGTCTACCCGGGCGAGTACCACGGGTTCCAGGTGCCGTCGAACAGCGTCGATCTCTATAGGCGCTACCTGGCGTGGTTTGCCGAGCACGTCAAGGGAGTGGCGTCGTGAGGTGGCAGCCGCTCGTCGGGTGGGGGGTCGCGGCGCTCGTTGTGAGCGGGGCGGCGACTGGAGAGCACGGCGAGGGCGCGATCCCGGGCTTCTCGGTTGCCGGCGCACGCGCCCAACTCGCCGTCGAGCACGAGCTCGCTGGCTCGCTCGAGTCCGAGAACGTGGCGCGGCACTTCCGCTACCTGACGGAGGAGCCGCATCCCGCGGGCAGCGAGCAGAACTACCAGCTCGCGCTCTACACCCGCGACCGCTTCGTCGAGTACGGGCTCGAGGACGTCGAGCTCCACCGCTACGACGTGCTGCTGCCCTGGCCCAGGGAGGTGCGGGTGCAGATGCTCGAGCCGCGCACCTACGAGCCGACGCTGCGTGAGGACGGCATCGCGATCGACAAGGACTCGTGGGATGCCGACGTCGGCCCGACCTACCTCGGCATGTCGGCCTCGGGCGACGTTACCGGCGAGGTGATCTACGCGCACAGCGGCAACCCCGAGGACTACGACTGGCTGGAGAGTCAGGGGATCGATCCACGCGGCAAGATCGCCGTGGTCCGCTACTCGGATCCCTACAGCTATCGCGGGTTCAAGGCGTGGGAGGCGGAGCGGCGCGGGGTCGGGGCGATGCTCATCTACTCCGACCCGATGGAAGACGGCTTCAAGAAGGGAGAGGTTTTCCCGGACGGCCCCTGGGGGCCGAAGAGCCACATCCAGCGCGGCGCGATCACCTACGACTTCATCGTGCCGGGCGATCCGTTGACCCCGGGCTGGGCGTCGATCGAAGGCGCGCGCAGGATTCCGCTCTCCGAAGCGCGTTCGGTGCCTGGCATCCCGGCGGTTCCGATGTCGTGGGGAGAGATGCAGCCGATCCTCGAGGCGCTGGGTGGCCCGCTGGCGCCGTACGACTGGCAAGGGGGACTGCCCATCACTTATCACGCGGGTCCCGGGCCGGCCAAGCTGCGCGTGGTGGTGCGGATGGACGACGAGATCCGCCCGATCTGGGTGGTGAGCGGCAGGGTGCGCGGCGCGGAGCTTCCCGAGGAGAGCGTGGTGCTGGGCAATCACCGCGACGCGTGGGTCTACGGAGCGGTCGACCCCTCGAGCGGCTCGGCGACCCAGCTCGAGCTGGCGCGCGTGCTGGGAGAGCTCAAGCGCGACGGGAAGCGGCCGCGCCGAACCGTGGTGCTGGCGAGCTGGGATGCCGAGGAGTGGCACCTGACCGGCTCGACCGAATGGGGTGAGGAGTTCGCGAGGAGCCTGGGCGAGGGGTGTGTCGCCTATCTCAATGTGGACAGCTCCACCGCCGGCCCCGACTTCCTGGCCGGAGCGGTGGCGAGCCTGGACTCGACGGTGGAGACGGTGGCGCGCGACGTGATCGATCCCAACACCCGCCGCAGCCTGCTCGATGCGTGGTCACGGCGTGTGGGACCCGAGGGAGCCCTGGTCGAAAACGAGCTGGGGAGCGGCTCGGACTACACCGTCTTCCTGAACTACCTGGGCATTCCGATCGTCGATATGGTCTTCGACGGGCCGTACGGCGTCTACCACTCGCAGTACGACAGCCTGCTGTGGATGGAGCGCTTCGGGGATCCAGGCTACCGATACATGACGGCGATGGCGGAGGTGTGGGGGCGGATGGCGCTCCGCCTGGCGAACGCCGAGGTGCTGCCCTACGACTTCGAGAACTACGCACGCACGGTGGGCGGTTTCGTCGAGTCGCTCGCCGAGATGGCGGGCGCGGAACACCTCGAGATCGAGGGCGCTCGTGCCGCGGTCGCGGCGTGGGAGGCTTCCGCGGCGAAGGCGCGCGCGCTGGCCGATCGTTGGATGGCGGCCAACGGCGGCGGGCCCTCGGCGAGCGACCTGCAGGCGTTCAATCGGCATCTGCTCTCGGTCGAACGGCGGCTGCTGATTCCGCAAGGGATCCCCGATCGTCCGTGGTTCAAGCACGCCCTCTACGCCCCGCGTTACACCTACGCGGCCCTGTCGCTGCCCGGGGTGGTCGAGGCGGCGGAGCGCGGCGACTGGGGGGCGGCCAACGATCAGCTGGCCGTGCTCGCGGAGCGCATCGCGGCTGCGGCGAGCGAGCTCGCAAAGGCGGCCGCGATCGGGCAAGCCGCTGGGGAGGCGCCGTGAGATCGATGCGACAGCTCCTTCTCTCCGCCGGTGGCGCACACCTGTTCCTGCTGGGGGCGGTGCTGGCCCAAGCGCCCGAGGGAACGCTGGCCGGCTTCTCGCCCGAGGCTTCGGCGGCAGAGTGGGCGGCCGAGCGGCAACTCGTGGAGCAGCTTTCGGCGGAGCGCATGGGCGAGTACCTGCGAGAGCTGACGAGCCGTCCGCACCCGGCCGGCTCGGAGGGCGCTCGCGTCACGGCCGAGTACCTGCTCGAGCGGTTGACCGCCTTCGGGCTCGATGCGGAGATCCTGCGCTACGACGCCTGGCTGCCGCTACCGGTGTCTGTCGCGGTGGACCTCCTCGAGCCCACGGTCGTGAGCCTGCCGACGATCGAGGGACGCATCGAGGAGGATCCCTTCACCCACGACAGCGAGCGCTTCCCGGCCTGGATGGGCTACTCACCCACCGGCGAGGCGATCGGTCAACTGGTCTACGCCCACTTCGGCTCGCAGTGGGACCTGGAGGCGCTGGTCGAGCGGGGCATCGACGTGCGCGGCAAGATCCTGCTCGAGCGGCACTTCGGCACCGGGGTCGGGCGGAAGATCCGCAACGCGGAGCTGGCGGGAGCTGCCGGCGTGCTGCTCTACGCCGACCCGGCCGAGGACGGCTTCCCGTTCGGCGAGATCTACCCCGAGGGCAACTGGCGGCCGTGGGACAGCATCATGCGCCGCTCGCTCATCTTCCTGCCCTACGACGGCGACCCGCTTTCCCCGGGCTGGGCCTCGGTGCCCGGTGCCCGGCGGCTCTCGCCCGAGGAGGTCGACCTGCCGAGGATTCCGGCACAGCCGGTCTCTTACCGCACGGCCCTTCACCTGCTGGAGCAGATCGGCGGCCCGGTGGCCCCCGCCGAGTGGCAGGGCGCTCTGCCGGTGACCTATCGCCTCGGTCCGGGGCCGGCCAAGGTGCGCATCGAGACCGAGATGGACTATCAGTACCGGCCGATGTGGAACGTCATCGCGCGGCTCGAGGGCGCCAGCCAGCCGGACCAGTGGGTGGTGGTCGGCAACCACCACGACGCCTGGATCTACGGCGCGGGCGATCCCTCGAGCGGCACCGCCGCCCTGCTCGATCTGGCGCGGGTGCTCGGTGGGATGGCGGCGCGCGGCGAGCGCCCGGAGCGCACCCTGATCCTCGCCTTCTGGGACGCCGAGGAGATGCTGCTCGGCGGCAGCACGGAGTGGGTGGAGGAGCACGCCACCGAGCTTCTCGAGCGCGGCGTCGCCAACCTGAACATGGACTCGGCGGTGTTCAATCCGGAGCGGCCGCTCTCCGTCGCCGCTCACCCGGTGCTTCATTCGCTTTTCCGGGAGGTCTCCCGGGCGGTGATCGATCCGCGCACCGGGCGGAGCACCTTCGACGTGTGGCGCGACGGGCAGAACGCTTTCCGCAAAGTTCCCGGCGTCGACGGCTGGGGCGAGTTCTTCGATGCCGAGACGACGCTCGAGAGGCCCTACGTGTTCGAGGCCCCGTACGACGACGCCGCGCCGTTCTTCAATCTGCTGGCGCTGCCGGCATCGGACATGTACTACGGCGCCGATTACGGCATGTACCACTCGCTCTACGAGAACTACCACTGGATGTCGACGGTGGTGGATCCGGGCTTCGCCTACCACCGGGTGATGGCCGAGATCCACGGCCGGGCCGCCCTGCGGCTGGCCAACGCCGAGATCGTCCCATTCGACTACGCCGAGGAGGCGCGGTTCTGGCGCAAGGCGTATGCGGACCTGAACCGGGTGGCGCGGGAGCGAGGGCAGGTCGTGCCGAGGCTCGATGAGGCCTTGTCGCGCATCGATGCCTGGGAGACGGAGGCGAAGGCCCTGGCTCGCGACGTCGAGGCCCGGCTCGCCTTTCCCCTGCCGCCCGGCGCGGCGTCAGAGCCGGCAGCGCTACGCATCGCCGAGATCAGCCGCGCCGTCGCGCTCGTGGCGCGCGACTTCTACCGGCCGGAGGGCCACCCCGGCATGCCGTTCAACCGCAACCTGTTCGCCGGATGGCTCTACGAGACGGCGGACGTCTCGGGCGGCACGCTGCCGGGGCTGCGCTTCGCCCTCGACCGGGGGGACCTCGAAGAGGCGGAAGTCGAAGCCGAGGTCCTGCTGGCGGCCTTGCAGCGCCGCTTCGCCGGTTTGCGGGCGATCCGACTCGATCTCGCCGACACGCCGTGAGACCGCGGGGGGTGGTCGCGGCCTCAGGCCATGACGGTCTGACTCTGCTCGCGTAGGAACTGCGCGACGTAGTACGGCCCGCAGACCCCTCTGCCGGTCGAGCCGCTCGCCTTCCAGCCGCAGAATGGGTTGACGCCCGGCCAGGCGCCGGTGGTCGCGCCGCTTCTCCGGTTGGCGTAGGTGACGCCGGCCTCGATGCGATCGAAGAACCGCTCCACCTCGGCGGGATCTTCACTGAAAATCCCGGCGGTGAGTCCGTACTCGGTTCGATTGGCGAGCTCGATCGCCTGGTCGAGGGAGTCCACTTCACCGAGGCAGAGGAGGGGCAGAAACAACTCGTCGACGAAGAGCGGATGATCCGCCGGCAGGCCCTCGACCACGGTCGGCGCTACGTAGTCGCCATGCTCGAGCGCGCCTTCGACCAGGACGTCGCCGCCGGTGAGAATGCGCCCGCTCTTCCTCGCCGCGGCGACCGAGCGCTCGAAGCGTTCGCGAGCCGCGCGATCGATCACCGGGCCGAGGAAGATGCCGTGCTCCATCGGGTCGCCGACGGGGAGGGCCTCGGCGCGCTCGACGAGGCGGCGCTTGAACTCCGCCGCCACGCTCCGCTCGACGTAGACGCGGCTGCAGGCCGAGCACTTCTGGCCGCCGAAACCGAACGCGGCGCGTGCCACGCCTTCCGCCGCCTTGTCGAGGTCGGCGCGGGCGGTGACGATCGCCGGGTTCTTGCCGCCGAGCTCGAGGTAGCAGGGCCGGGGCCGCTTCTCGTTGAAGCGCCGGTAGAGCCAGTGGCCGACCTCTTTCGAGCCGGTGAAAACGAGGCCGGCGACCGCCGGGTTCGAGACCAGTTCCTCGCCGACCACGGAGGCCGAGCCGGTGACGGTGTTGAAGACGCCGGCCGGCAGCCCGGCCTCGGCGAGCAGGCGATCGAGCGCCAGGCCGGAAGCCGTCGCTTCGCTGGCCGGCTTGAAAACGACGGTGTTGCCGGACACCAGGGCGCCCGCCGCCATTCCGGCGGCCAGGGCGACGGGGAAGTTGAAGGGTGAGATCACTCCCCATACGCCGTACGGCTTGAGGAGATCGCGCGTCCGCTCATTCGGGGCCAGGCGTCCCATCGGCCGCGAGAAGCCCTCCGCCGCCTCCATCTGGTGGCAGTAGTAGCGCAGCAGGTCGGCGGCCTCCTCGGCGTCGGCCAGCGCCTCGAAACGGTTCTTGCCCACCTCCAGGCTCATCAGCGCGGCGAGCTCGAAGCGCCGCACGCCGATCAGCTCGGCGGCGCGGCGCAGCACCGAGACGCGCTCGGACCAGGGAACGGAGCGCCAGGCGTCGTAGGCCACCTGTGCGGCGCTGATCGCCTCGGCGACATCCTCGCGGCGGGCCCGCTGAAAGCGACCCACCACGATGCGCCGGTCGATCGGCGATCGGTCCTCGAAGGTCTCTCCGCTTTCCCGGGCTTCGCCGCCGATCCACATCGGCGCCTCGCCGCCCGCCCTCTCCCGCGCCGCGGTCGCCGCTTCTTGAAACGCGGCGTCGACCTCGTCGCCCGGAGAGGAGGAGGTGGCGTAGGTGATCTTGAAAGGAGTGTCGGGGGTCATGAGAAAAGGGGCGGCGGGCTGTACCCGCCGCCCCTCGAGAACTCCGCGAAAAACGGCTACCGCTCGTAGCCCAGGCGCAGCATCAAGCGTCGCGGCTTGACCCAGGCCGTGGGATAGAGCTCTTCTCCCGGGGCCAGGATCGTGGTCTCGAAGAAGTCCGTCGCGTCGTCGTTCAGCAAGTTGAAGAACTGAAGATCGACCTTGAACTCTCCCTCGCCGACCGGGAACCGCTTGCCGATCGAAAAGTCGATCAGGCTCTGGAAGGGATGCCGGAACTGCTCGCTGGTGAAGTAGTCCTGGCGGCCGGCGTTGGTCCCGTGGGGAGCCCGAACCTGCGTGAAGTAGGGTCGGCCGCTTTGCAGGTTGACGTTGGTGCTGGCGTGCAGGTTCCACGGCAGCTCGAAGTTGGCTTGCACGCGGAACATGTGCGGCCGATCTCCGGTCTGCACCGCCCCATCGACGTTGAACCACTGGTTGGGCGACGAGCCCTCGCGCGACCCGTAGAGCGGGTTGTTCTGCCACTGATCCAGGGCGCGCGGATTGAGGCCGGTGGAGTCCGAGTAGGTGTACGAGGCCTGCATCCCCCACCAGTCGGAGAACCGTCGGTTGACGGTGAGCACCACGCCCCAGTACTCATTCCAGTAATCGTCTAGGAACCCGGCCGCGGTGTGGCCCGGCCGGTTGCCCTTGCGCACCGTGGGGAAGACGATCGGGTCGAGCAGCGTATAGGTCTCTCCGGTGAACGGGTCGGTGAACGGCAAGGCGTCGTAGACCCCGTCGTCCAGAAACTCCCAGCCGATCATGCCGGTGGTGTCTTTGTAGACCCCCATGAGGCCGACCGAGTACTTGTCGCCGATCTGGCGTTCGAAGCCCAGTGCGTACTGCAAGGTCTTCGGCGCCTCGAGGTCCGGGTCGACGTTGTTGCCACCGGCGCTGAAAGTGAACCACGGGATGTCGAACGGGCCGTCCGGACCGGTGGTCGAGGCGAACGCACTCAGCGTGGGCGGGAACGGAGGAGGTGAGTTCCAGTTGCCGCCGACGTTGCCGTCGTAGTAGACGCCGAAGGACCCCCGGATCACCGTCTTGCGATCCTCGCCGGCGTTGTAGGCGAAGCCGATGCGGGGCGAGACGTTCTTCCAGGTGAAGACCGGATCGATGCCCGGGAGCTTCTGGCCGGTGGGCTCGCCGAAGCCGTCGAGGCGATCGAAGGCGGGGGTGATGCCCTTGTTGTGGTCGTAGCGGATGCCGGCGTTGAGGGTCAGCCGATCGCTGATCGCCCAGGAGTCGTCGACGAAGACCGCCCAGGCGTCCTGCTCGTTGCCGTAGAAGTAGGGGAGCTGCTCCCCCTTCACCCAGTAGTCGTAGTCGTACCCGTAGTAGTTGTAGACGTAGTGGTAGTAGTAGGTACCGGTCGCCGAGGCGGCGAGCAGGGTGACCGCCTCGCCCTTGCTGGCCTGCACGCCGAACTTGAAGTCGTGGTCGCCCTTGATGAAGTCATCGGCGAAGTGCGAGATCGAGAGACTCGCCTGGTCGGTCGAGGTGTCGTAGGTCCACGGATACCACACGCCGCCTGCATAGGTCGTCGGACCGCCGCCGGGCGGGTTGTAGTCGATGAAGGCCGGCTCGTCGCTGCCGGTCTGCGACAGGTAGTCGTCGTTGCTCTCCCAGCCGGAGTAGCGCGCCTCGAGGAAGGTCCGATCGCTCAGGATCGACTGGTAGTTGAGCCCCCAGACGGTGTCGTCCCCGACCTCTCCCGCGCTCGCCGACTGGGTGGTGAAGGCACTCGCCGGGTCGGGGTAGCCCCACTCGTTGTAGCCTACTTTGAGGTCGAGCAGGTTGCTGTCGTTGATCGCCGCCGAGAGCTTGACGTCGTAGCGGTCCTGGAACCACACCGGGGTGACCTCGGGATCGCTGCCCGGGAAGGCGTGACCGTCACGCCAGTACTCGTAGCCCACCAGGAACCACAAGCGGTCCTTGGCCAGCGGGCCTCCGAGAGTCCCGGTGAGATCCCAGAACTCGGTCTGGTCGTACTCACTGAACTCGGACTGCTCGAAACCCAGGTCGGAGTCGACGAGCGAATCGTCGAACCCGTAGGCGTTGATCACCCCCTTGAAGCTGTTCGAGCCCGACTTGGTGACCACGTTGAGCGCCGCACCGAGCATGTTGCCGAACTCGGCGGGTGCGCCCACGCCCATCACCTGGATCTCCTCGATCATGTCGGGGTTGATGCTCACCCAGGAGGTGCCGGTCTCGGGGCCGGTGACTTCGATGCCGTCGGTGTACCAGGCGTTGGACTGGACGCTCGAGCCGAAGGCGACGACGCGGGAGCTGTCCTCGGCGCCGAGGCTGACGCCGGGCGCCACCGTCATCATGTCGTAGAAATTGCGGGCGGTCGGCAGGTCCTCGATGAAGTCCGCGGTGAAGGTCGTTCCCGCCGACGAGCTGGTGACGTCGACCAGCGGCGCGTCGCTCGACACCGTCACCCGCTCGGAGAAGGTGGGATAGAGCACGAAGTCGGCGGTCGCGGTGCCGGAGATCGTGACTTGCAAGTCGTCCCGGCTTTCGGTCTGGAAAGAGTCCATCTCCGCGGTGACGCTGTAGGTTCCGGGGGGTAGCGCGGTGAACCGGTAGGTGCCGGTCTCGCCGGTCAGTGCGGTGCGGGTGCCTCCGAGAAGCGCCTCGCTCGCCACCGTTACCGTGACCCCGGGGATGGTACTGCCCTGCTCATCCGAGACCGTGCCGCGGATACGACCGGTCGTTGTCTGTGCCGCAAGCGGGAGGCTCGCGCAGAACAGCAGAGCCGCCGGCAGCAGGATGCTCAAAGCTCGCCTTTTCATTCCCTCACCTCCACTCGAAGTTGTCAGAGCTCGACGGCGGGTGAAAACGGGTCGGCCTTCCCCCGCAGACGAGCACGGCGTACAGCTCAGACGCACCCCGACCCGGTTCGCGGATCGGAGCTTGCCCTTCGCCACTTCACGCAAGTACCTGCGTTGCACACTAGAAGCCTCTCGATGATACTCCAGCGCGGTCGCCCCATCCAGTATTCTCGCGTCGGACGCGACGAGAGGCCGCGTCATTCGATTCTTGAACTCCACGAACCGCAAGCGGATCCTGCTGGCCGTCCTCGGCGCCGCCTTCGTGTGGCTCGCCGGCGCGGAGATCTTCCGCCGGCGCGCTTCGCCGCCCACGCCGGCTCCTGGCCTCGAGGACTGGCGCTTGGAGCTCGAGGCGGTCGCTCCACAGGGCCTCAACGTCGTCCTGGTGACCATCGACACACTGCGCGCAGATCGACTGTCGTCGTACGGCAGCCGTTTCGTCGAGACGCCGCACATGGATGCGCTGGCCCGGGAAGGTGTGCGCTTCAGTGCGGCGGCGAGCACGGTGCCGTTCACCCTGCCGGCGCACAGCTCGATCATGACCGGCACCTACCCGCCGCTCCACGGCGTACGCGAGAACGTCGGCCATGTGCTCGACGATCGGCTGCCGACGCTGGCGGAGCGCCTGGCCGCGGGGGGCTGGACGACGGCAGGCTTCGTCAGCGCCTTCGTGCTCGACTCGCGGTGGGGGATCGCGCGCGGCTTCGAGACCTACTTTGACCGCTTCGACCTGGGAGAGAAGCCCGAGGCGAATCTGGGGGCGGTGCAGCGCGACGGGCGCGAGACCCTGGACGAGACGATCCGTTGGTTGGACGAGATCCCGGAGAAGCCGTTCTTCCTGTGGCTTCACCTGTTCGACCCTCACGATCCGTACACTCCGAGCGAACCGTTCAAGTCTCGCTATCCGCGCAACCCCTACGACGCCGAGGTCGCCTACGTCGACTCTCTGGTCGGCGAGTTGCGAGGCGCTCTCGAGGCGCGGGACCTTCTCGATTCGTCTCTGGTGGTGCTGACCGGCGACCATGGCGAAGGCCTCGGCCA
>Ga0214472_10006786_pt1 | contig 11995 bp, 11 predicted proteins | sample RVTome_6_FD_207662 | JGI IMG/M metagenome (GOLD analysis project Ga0214472, IMG submission 207662) | Soil microbial communities from uranium-contaminated site in the Upper Colorado River Basin, Wyoming, United States - RVT140D175 | ecosystem: Environmental > Terrestrial > Soil > Contaminated >...
ACTGTAAAGCAGCTCTTGATCCCGGTGGTGCCATCGATACGCCCTTCGTACCCTGCCGTTCTGTGCCGAATGAGAGTCCCGTCTTGCAACCTAATTTCTTCCAGTGTTTTTGACATGTCACCCTCCAAAAGCCGAATAAAAAAGCCTCCGGCTCGTTTAAAGCTCAGAGGCTTTGTCGGATTATCGAGAACCAAGCTCTAAAGCAACTTTGATACTATCACTCTTGGTCCCGGTTCAACAACCCCTCCGCAGCCTTGGCGAGGGAGGGTCAGTCAAAACCTCCAAGCGCAAAAAGCTAATGTGGCTTCGCTCTGCTAGGGAACGTAGATGTGGACGGAATCCTCGTCCATATTGTTACCGCGCGTGATCAGACCGACGATGCTACGGACGTTGCGGCTGACATCTCCTATATCACCGCTAGGAAATCCATTTTTGACAAATCTGCCGATGACTCTGTCCTCTCCCAGGGTCACGATCTGAAGATATTCCCCATTGTCCTGCTTGAAGTACCGCTCGGTGCCGGGAGCCGGGGTATCCAACTGAGTTTGGAGCTTTGTCGAAATCTTAATGCCGACAAATAATCGTTTAATCAACTCGGCCATGGAAATTCCCCCTTTTCTTACTCACTATCAAAGCTATCATCAAACCATCATAGGTAGTTCGCGCGAGCGGCGCCGGCCGTAATCGGGGCTGGTGAACGCCCAGAGAGAATTCATAACTCTCTCCATATATACGGGCGCTTAACCTGTGGATTTTGGAAGAGAAGGGGAAAATAAACCCCGGGGACCCGCTCGGCGTAAACCCAGCGCCGAAGTTTATACTACCACAGGCATGTAAGTGGTTGGCCTGGTCTTCACCTCTTGCGCGCCATTTATTGAATAGGAGAGCACAACCCTGCATTGATTCTATAGGACTGCGAGACCGCGCGCAAGCGACAATTGGCCAGCGCTTTTGGTATTTGACTGTGTTCGGGGAATCTGGGCTTAGTGGCTTTCTGTACGCTCCTACTCGTTTTTCTTCTGCTCCAGCCACTTCGCCAGAAAGCGCCCCGCCACCTCTCGTCCACCCAATCCGAACGCCAACGCTAAGGCGAGGCAAACTGCGCCGAAGACCAAGACGAACGACCACATGACGATCTCGGATGCAATGTCGAGGATCTCGAAAATTCCCGCGACGACAAAAATTGCCGTGCCCACATATGCCGCGCGCCCGATAGAACCGGCCTGTTCCAATCCCGCATTGGCGCAGGATGTACGCGTAACGTTCTCGAGAAAGTTGGCAAAATAGAGCCCCAGAATCAACGTAACCAAAGCCGCCACGATCTTGGGTATGTAGAGATAAATAGTGTGCAGCGTGTCGGTGGCGCCGCTCAAGTTCAGCGTTTCCAACGTCGTAACGATGGCGATCAGAAAAAGGAACCAGAAGGCGAGCAGGCCGACCAGTTCGGAAGCGGTCTGCTTGATGCCGCCGCGCTCGAGCGCTTGCTTAATGCCCGCACGGTCGGCGAGCGTATCGAACTTGCAAACGCGAAGAATCTGGACGACGACCCGTTTGATGATGTTGCAAACCACCCAACCCACGAAAATAATCACCACCCCAAGCAAAAAATTGGGCAAAAAGACCGCGATTTTGGTTACGAAAGCGTCCCAAAATCCGGTCACCGCGACGATGGGGTTCATGTATTCCTCCTTACGGCAAGCTTTATCGCTTGATCGCTAAAATAGGGGACGGATGGCGAGATTGTCAACCGCCAACCATGGCGGCAAAATCTTGTGCCCCTCAACCCGTCATGGGCATTTCTGGGAGCCCGCGTGTGGTTGTGCTCTTGAGTTCATTTGTGGTAAAAGACCCTCCTGTGGAGGAAGGCCGGTATGATGGTCGTGTTATCTAGCAAATCACCGAGTTACTGCAAACGGTGGCGCAAAGCGCTCAAAGGGCAGTCCGTCGTGCATGAGGTATTCGACAAGCACGCCTTGCTTAGCACGCTGCGGGAATTCAAGCCGACCGTTTTAGTAATTGACAGCGATTCTAAGCGATTCGCCAATCTAGCGTTAGTTAGCGAAATCACTCAAATTAGTCCTCTCACTCGTGTCATAGTTTTGACGAACCGCGCTAGCGCAAGCGGCGCGGCAGATGCGATCGCGGCCGGGGCAAAGGGTTATTACTCAAAAGAACTGAGCGGAAGCCTTCTCAAAAAAGCCGTTCGAGTGGTTGCGAACGGGGAACTGTGGGTTAGCCGAAAACATGTATCGGCCTTGATCGAAGAATTGTTCGAGTTGAACAACCGCCAACAAAGTGGAGTCAAGCTGGATTCGGCTCATGAATGCGAACAAACGTCCTATTACACGAAGGAACTAACTCAACGTCAGGGTGAAATTGTCAGACTGGTCGCCACGGGCATGCCGAATAAATTAATCTCCGACGCGCTCCATATAAGCGAGAGGACGGTCAAGGCGCACCTGACGGAAATTTTTAGAAGACTGGGCGTTGGAGGTCGCACCGAGCTTGCCGTCAATGTGTGTAAATTACCCAACTCCTTGCCGTGCCGTTTCCGCGTCTTAGGGCCAGTTGCAGCCTGATTTTTTCTGGCTACTTACTCCGTAATCGTGCGAACGCAATTTCCAATATTTATTCTTATATCGTCGTGAATGGATACTCGTTGAATTATCCCAACCCATAGGCAAAACCCTCCGCTGGATGTGGGAATTTCTCTACAGGGTCTCTCTTTTGGGCATTCACAATATTGAGCCTCCAGCCCGTTAAGCGTCCGAATTTACAAAACAAACCCATCTCACGGCTAAACTCTTAGGAAGGCCCTGAATCTTGGTATGATTTCTGCTCGCCTTTTAATGAACCTATGTCCAACATCGCCGTAATGATAAGCGGTCGAGATCGATTTATCGCTGCCTGTCGCAAAGCCCTCTCAACGGAGAGCGATATCCTGATCGTCAAATATACAACGGACCCGGTAATGAACGGAGAGATCGCGACGGCGATCGCCGACCGGCGCCCGGGCATCTTACTCGTCGATATCGCGTTGCTTCGTGAATCGCGGTACTCTCAGTTAACCATACTTCGCTACCTGAGCCCCGGTACCAGGTGTATTATGCTATGCGAGCAGGCGACAGAAAGCGATATCTTGGACGCGTTATCTCACGGCGTCATGGGCTATCTCAACGCAACGGACATTGACAGATTCTTGGCGAAATCGGTTCGTGCGGTGAGCACCGGCGAGGCCTGGGTGCCGCGGCACATCACCTCGTCAATCGCCGAACGTCTCGTCGGACTATCCCCCCGAGTTCCGAATTCACTGCGCGTCCACCGTTCCACTACCCCACTGCCATTTCAATTGTAGACCTCCCGTCCGTTCGCACTCGGGTGACCTGCCAATCTTGAGGTCTCCGACCGGGAACACGCAGATACTTTTCTTTTCGCGAAAACAAAGTCTTCGGTCCGCTGACAATAGACCCCGCGTTGCCGTCTCTCTTCACTCCGGTTGCGAATCATTGGCACCCGCTTTTTTTCTTGCGGTGAAAATTCTTGAGTTAGTGCGAACCGCGAGGCACCGGGCTGCCGACCACATCACATAAAAAAGAAGCATCGAACATCGTACGCCGCCGGTTCAGGCTTGGAGGTTTTTTCCCCGAAACTTTCCGATCAGACCCGTATTTGCGTTTAGCTTGTGATTCCTCTTGTATTGTTCAAGCCGCGTGTGATATGAGTTGCGCCCGGTTGGAGGACAAGAAACCATGATGGTGCTCTTAGCTTCCCAATCACCGAGCTATTGTGAACGGTGGCGCAAAGCGCTCAAAGGGGATTTTGTGCTCCACGAGGTAGGCACCAAGCGCAACCTGGTTGCCACGCTGCGCGAATTCAAGCCCGCGGTTATGGTTCTCGACTACGATTCGAAACAATTTGGCAAACTAAATTTTATAACGGAGATCACCCAACATAGTCCTGATACCCGAATCATCGCTTTGACCAATCACCCCGCCGTCAGCGTCGCGGTATCCGTGATCGCCGCCGGGGCGAAGGGTTATTACTCCAAGGGGCTGAGCGCAAGCCTGCTGAAAAAAGCCGTGCAAGTTGTTGCCGACGGGGAGCTGTGGATAGGGCGTAAACATGTATCGGCCCTGATCGAAGAATTGATCGAGTTGAACAACCGTGATCAACGAACCGTCAAGTCCTCTTCGCCCCAAAAGAGCGAGGAAGCTTGCCCCGGCATCAACGAATTGAGTCAACGCCAGAGTGAAATCGTCACGCTGGTCGCGACGGGTAAACCGAATAAATTAATCTCCGACGCGCTCAATATAAGTGAGAGGACCGTCAAGGCGCACCTGACGGAAATTTTCAAAAGACTGGGCGTTACAGGTCGCACCGAGCTTGCGATTAATGTATGTAGATCACCCGGCCTCGCGCCATGTATCGGCGTGCGCATTTCCCGAGGTGCGTCGGGGAGAAGTGAAGTGAAAGGATAAATGACCGGCCTCGCGCCATATGTCGGTTTTCGCAGTTGGCATTTTTACATAGTTTTTTTGTGGACGCTTGGCCGCTAATCGCGCATTCGCAATCTTGTAAGAATTTTCAATTCGCCATCGATCGAGAGTAGTTGATATGCCCCACGCACGGGCAAATTTTCCGGTGGAAATCCCCTTGTCACTCGAGTGGATTTTCGGGAGCATAGCCAACTGTTTGGACCTGAAGACGATTAACCAGTTAATTTGTAGATAGTTTTGGGAGATGCCCGCTGACGCGAGGCGCCGTAATAATGTGATGGCGTAAAGTTTGCTCAGGGAGGAGCAGTCAGTATTTTTCAAACCATGAGACTGGGGCATCACGGCCGTCAATGCCGGAAAGTGAAAGACACGGACGGCTCATCTCACGGTTCAGATAGCGGTGTGTGGTTTTGTCGCATTTTGCTGGGAAGTTTTGAAAGGTTCAATGCGGAACATCGCCGTAATGATCAGCGGCCGAGACCAATTGTCCGCGGCTTGTCACAAGACCCTTTCAACTGCGAGCGATGTCCGCATCGTGGAACAAATCGGCCCAGAGCGGAAGGCCGAGCTGGCGACGGCTGTCGCCAGGCGGCGGCCGCGCATATTACTCATTGATATCGCGTTCGTTCGTGATTCCAGGTATTCGCTGATAACCATACTTCGCCGGCTGAGTCCCAAGACCAGATTCATTCTCGTGTGCGAACGAGCGGCACGGAGCGAAATCATGGACGCATTATCCCATGGCGTGCTGGGCTATTTGGAAACCAAGGACATCGACAAGTTTTTGGTGAAACTAGTTCGGGCGGTAAATGCCGGTGAAGCCTGGGTGCCGCGGCACATCATCTCTTTAATGGCCAAGCGTCTCGTCGAACTGTCCGCCTAGATACAACTTCACTGCGTCTTCGCTGTTCCACTACCCGCCGGCGTTCCTCTTCTAAACCCTGCGTTCAGGGCGTCCGTTTGCGCACGATCGCTATTCCGTTTTCACGCGTCCCCACTCGCCGCCCGGCTGCCACTCTGATTATTTAATTATTTCTCTGCCGCGTTCTTGCCGCGCGCTCTTCGACTTCTCCGCTCGATGGTCGCCCGTAGTACCAAAGTACAATGGACTAAAAGACAATTGCGGACGCAAGCGGAAACAACGTAGAACGACGGCAAGTCAAGTATTCCTGAGCGGGCCGGGTGGCGCGCTGCTTGGTGCTAGACGATCGAAAGAAAAGTTGTACGAACCAACAGACGGGCCAAAAAAAATAGGAGGAAGGAAAATGAAAAAGAAATTAGCGTTTACCGAGGGGATATTCGCGGTAATCTTCGTTTTTCTAGGCAGCCTCATACTCACACACGCTGCGCTAGCGGTGGATGCTTTGCCGGAGGTCGGTTCTCCGCCTGCGGGTGACCCGCGGCTTGAGCCGATTCCGGGCGTGCCGATCCATCTTAAGAACTTCAACGTGAAGGGCACCGACGTGAACGGTACGTCGGTGAATTTGACGATGCGCTTTCCGCCGCGCGTCAACGGGCAGAATCAATCGGACGGCGACAAGCACGCCGACATGTTCGTTTTCTATTTCTCAGACGACCTGACGCGTGTGCCGGGGCAGTTGCCTGTGGTAGAGGCGGTGCCATTGCCGCTGACCGCCAACAATCTCAAGGCGCGTCTTTTCAGCCCCATCTGGGAGTTAAGCGCGGTGCTGGTGGACCGAGCCTTATACGGCGCGTTACCCGGCCCGATCACCTCGGCCTTAGAGGCCGAGACCTCGCCGGCGGTTGTCAAGATTTTGCAGACCAACATTTTTCTCAACTGTCCGATCGTTCCCGACGGCACCACGGTCGATGCGGTGCCGGGCGGACCGGTGGCCAACGAGCCCACGGTGCAGCAGGCTTTTTTTGAAGGGCAGATCGTTAACTTTGTCCCCTATGACATCGAGGACGGCGGTTTCAATCCCCAGATTCTGTTTATCTTCAAGGACGAGGCCGGCAATCTTCTCACCAATGATACACTGAACCCTGGCCCGAATAATCCACACATGGTAGCTTCCAAGGCTCCGGGTGAACCGTTCTACAGCACGATTTGGGAGATCTGGACCGTGACGGTACCGGTTGGAACCGACGTCACCACCATCACCTCGGCAGCTCAGATCACCCTGGCTGGCGTCCCGAACCCGCTGTTCACTATTGAATCCACGGGCATTCGGCTTAACTGTCCGGTGGTCGCCATCGACGGCACGCCGTTCCCATTCGAAGACGGGTTTGCGCTGTTGAGCAACGTGATACGCTCCCCGGGGCGCAAGCCGATTCACTTCCCCGAGGCACGGTTCACTCCGTCACGCACTTTTCTGGTCACCGAGGTGACGCTGCCCATCACAGTGGCTGAGGCCGAAGTGAGCACCAACCTCACCGATTTTCCTCCGATCTCTCCGGACGGACCTCCAGGGTCGGATAAGGGCAACGTCATTCCGATTATCCTGGTGAACCCCTACCAGACCAACTCCTCGGGGCCGAACACCACCGGCGAGCGCATTCGCTTTGAGCAGGCTGATCTTGATGCGGCTGCTCTTAACGGGCTATTGCCGGCCGATATCGAAACGAACGTCGCAACCTTGATTGCCGATGGGCTTTTGTCGCCGGAATGGGCTCCGGGTGTGCGCCCCTACTTTGATCGTCTGGCGCAACTGGTCGGTAGAGCGCTCTTCGAGATGGTGTGGGACACTAACAGTGGCGGCGACCAGAAAGATGTGACCAGTTGTCTGGCGTGCCACTCGATGCCGCACTCGGGCGGGGCGGCGCGCGGGCTATACACTCTGCGGCGCAATTCAGACCGGGGAGGCAACGTCAACCCCGGATCGATGTGGGGCAGCGGACCCGCCGAACTGCTGCGCGCGCAACTGATCGCCGCGGGCGCGATCTCTTGCAACCCGGCAGGGTCGGTGGGGCTGGCAGGCTCAAACTGCACCACTTTCGCCCATGGCTCCACTGGGGGAATCGCTAAAATGCGCGACGTCGTTGCCGGGGCTTTCAACGCCCATATGGGCATGCAGACGACCGAATTCGTCCTGGGACGACCCGATCGCAACGCCCAGTGCGGCTTTGCCGTCAACAACACCGCTGACGCTAGCCTTTGCGATTACGACCGCGACGGTGTTAGCAATGAATTGAGTGCGGGAGAAGTGACCGCGGCGACCGTGTTTTTAGCCAACCTGCCCGTTCCACGGCAGGCCAACGATGACATCATCATGGATCTTCTCGGCACTACCCCGGAATCCGTCCAACGCGGGAAATTTCTCTTCCGTCGCGCGATCGACCGCAGCGGGGTGGCATGCGCGACCTGCCACAAGCCGTTCACTCCGCTCTCCGGCACCGAGCTGGTAGTTGCCAACCCGGAGACAGCAGGGCTGTACCCCATCGAGGTAACGCACCATGCGGCCGAGCAGGCCGATGTGGACGAGGGGTTGGCCCAGTTTGTCGGGCAAGCGGGGCTGCGCAACTGGGGGGATTTTGAGTTGCACAAGATGGGCAATATCATGAAGAACGGCAATCCGGCGCGCGACGTGATGAAGAGCGCGGAGCTGTGGGATGTGGGAGCCGTTTATCCCTGGGGCCGCGACGGGCGCTGGGGCGGCACGCAGTTGAAAGATGTCATCCTGGCCCACGAGGGCACCTCGCTCCAGTCGTTTGACTTCTCCAAGGTGACCGTTACCAAGGCGGCGCAGAAGAACGTCATCGTCGGCGGCGTGAAGATGTCCACACAAAAAATCACGATCAAGAATACCACCCACAGCGATATACTCGGCAGCTTGACCAATCCCATCCGAGTGATCCTGACCAACACCATGACCCCGGGGATCTTGGCGTCCAATCCTGACGGCACGGCGCCCGACGGCGGGCTGCGCCAGGGGGCGTTCTGGAAGATTACCCAGAATATTGTTAAGAAACCCGCGCCCGGCGTCCAGATTACTCTGACGTTCATAAATCCGACGTGGGCCAAGCTCAAGTACGGGTTATCGATCCAGGACGATGAAGGATACTCGGAGGCGGCGGCTTCGGCCAAGGGCTTCCGGGGTCTCAACAGTGCCGACCAGGAACACCTCATGAACTTCCTGCGCGCCCAGTTGGTGGGCGGCAAGGTCGGCGAGGGCAGCGGCTTGGTACCGGAGCCGATGCTCGAACCGGTGAACTAGAGGCGAGGTTACAACAGCGGTGAATGGCGGCAACGTGCATCGTGCAACATGAGGCACAACAGAGTTCCGTTCGTGGCAAGACCGTTAGGTCGAACCACGAACGGAACTTCCTGATGTCATGCAGCCCGCGAAAAATCGCGCTAAACGAATATGTGCTCGTGCTCGGGGTCACACCGTATTGCAAGGCCTGACCCTGGCTGCTTGCGTGCTTGGATGCGAAGGAGGTGATGGAGATGATCAATACCATGCTGACGGGGATGAGATGTCGCGCCACCAAAGACATCAGAAGCCACCAGGGTTTAACCAGGAGATTTACCGAAGGGACCGTCCAGTTTGACCTCGATAATCTGGGCCGCCACCTCATAAGCGTGATCTGGGACAACGGAGTCACCGACTACGCCTATCCCTTCGAGATCGAAATCATCGATAAATGCACGGGGTCATGCACGTGCACGGGGTCATGCACGGGGTCAGGTCTTGCAATACGACAAATGGCTTGATACAAGCCCTCCACTCCATGGCGCGACCTCTTCGTTTGGAGTTCGCGGGGGCAGTCTATCATTTGACCAGCCGTGGCAACGCGCGTCAGGAAGTCTTTTGAATTGATGGACCCAAACAGTCTTCAACTTTGACAACCAGATCAATATTGGCTGTCATGCAAGCATTGGACTTGACATAGAATACATATGAAAGTAGCTTATGGCGCGTCCTTACGCCATGCCATTCGTGCCGGACGTGGCCTTCGGTGGCGAAAGCTATATCGACGTTGATCGCTCTTGCTGTCGGTTTCGATTTAAGTTGTGGCCAGAGGTACACCTTTGATGCAGCCAAAAGCAACACGCAGCCCGGACTTTCCAGCCCTCTTCTCTTTCAGTGAGAAATCCGATGCATTTCACGGGTTCGGCTGGGGTGAAGTAAAGAGGATCAAAAGCAGGATACTCGTAGTTGCCTCCGAAATTGACCTTCGGTCTAGCTGCCAGAGATTTCTTTCTGGCAGGCAATACTCCGTCACCGCGGCGAGAGACTATGATGAAGCTTTGGGAAAACTTGACGAAGCGGAGTTCGATGTCATATTTGCCGGGGTCACGTTATCTACGAAATCGGGATTTGATCTCTTGAAGGAGATCAAGAGAAGAAACATTGATGCTCCTGTAATTATGGTTGCAGAGCACCCTGATGTCGAGACGGCATCGGAAGCCGTTCGGCTGGGCGCTTTTGAGTGTATGTTCAAACCTGTCCATCAGTTGCTTCTGATCCATACCGCAGACAAGGCATTTCGATACAAAGCCCTTCAGGAGGAAAATGCCAGACACCGTTCAAATCTCGAGGCGCTCTCCCGAAGTGTTAAGGATTCCGTTATCACGGTAGATAAGAACCTGTTGGTGGTTGGGTTCAATGGCGGGGCAACTAACGTCTGCGGCATCACTCGCGATTATATCGGGAAGCCTTTCAAATGCTGGCGGGCCAATTGCAAAGGCAAGTGCCTTGCTGCCCTTAAGAAAACCCTGGCCACTAATAATTCAGTGGAATTGCGCCGGACCGAGTGTCGTCGTCACGATGGTCGCACGCAGGTGGTCACAATAAGCGCGTCTCCATTTAAAACGCTTGGGGATCAAGTTTCCGGCGTCGTGATGGCTGTGAAGGATGAAACCCGCGTTAACGCGCTTGAACTAGCCCTACGGGAACGTCGGCAGTTTCACAACATCATTGGGCAAGATCCAAAGCTGCAGAAGATTTATGGGATTCTGGAAGTTTTAGCTGAGACCGAAACAACCGTCCTGATTACCGGCGAAAGCGGGACGGGAAAAGAACTGGCTGCCGAGGCGATACATTACGCGGGGGCGCGAAGCGATAAACCGCTGGTCAAAGTAAACTGCTCGGCTCTATCGCAAAATCTGTTGGAGAGCGAGCTTTTCGGACATGTCAGGGGGGCATTTACCGGCGCCGACCGAGATAAGATTGGCCGGTTTGAAAAAGCAAACCGCGGCACCATTTTCCTCGATGAAATCGGCGACGTTTCCTTGAATACACAGATGCGGCTGCTTCGCGCAGTTCAGGACAAAGTGATCGAGCGTGTAGGAGATTCGACGCCGATAAAAGTGGACGTCCGTGTGATTGCCGCAACCAATCAGGACCTGCCCAGATTGGTCAGACTCGGCAAGTTCAGAGAAGACCTATATTATCGTCTGAAAGTCATGCAGTTCCAGTTGCCAGCTCTGCGAGAACGAAAGGACGATATTCCGCTGTTGATCGATCATTTCGTGCGGAAGCTCAGCAGTAAACTTAAGAAGAAGATAGATGGCGTCTCGGAGGATGTGCAACGGATTTTTCGGAATCACTCCTGGCCCGGTAACATCAGAGAACTCGAGAACACACTCGAGCATGCCTTTATCGTTTGCCGGCAGAATACGATTACGATTTCAGACCTGCCCGAGCATTTTCACGAACAAGAGGCAACGACGAGTCGTTTTATAAATCAAAATATGCCGGAATCGGAGACGATCTTGCAGGCGTTGATGAAATCCGCATGGAACAAATCCATGGCTGCGCGTCTCCTGGGTGTGAACGTGAGAACGATCTACCGTAAAATACAAAAGTACAACTTACCAATGAAAACGAATCTTACATGACTATGTCGCGGTTTCATGACTGTCATGAAAGTAGGACATGTCGTAGTTTTCAAGATAGGAACTCCCTCGCTTCTTGCGACCGTTCGCGCTAGGACCAGCTTGCAGCTGCTCCACTCGCTAGCAAATTTTATCTGAAAATCGGTCAAGTACAGCGCTCCCCTGGGTGACGCTATCGTCGCGAAGGCTTTCCGTTGCTTCCTGGCATAGATGTTGTGTACGGGTATCCTCCGGCAGAGAAAGTGCGTGGTGCCGTCGATCGTATCTTGCCGTTGACAGTTCAGTTGAACACAGACGAGTGAGTGCAAATTAGAAGTAGAAAGGAGCAGCCCATGTATCTACCACGGAACGCCTCGAAGGCGCTATTAAGGGAAGCGGAAAACGCGCGCCGCAATCGCGCCGAGATCGTCAAGGCATTCTCCCACGGACAGGTGACCCGGCGTGACTTGATCAAGTGGGGATTGATCACCGCCGCGGGACTCATAGTACCGAAAAATGGTCTGAGCCCCTTCGCCAAGAGCGCCTACGCCGATTCTGATATCCCTACCGGTGCCCCGCCGAGCCCCCTGTTTGGCGTCAAGCCGTTTACTCAGGCCATGCCGCGATTCGATGTCTTGCCACGGAAGGCGTTATATGAGTCTGACGGTGTGACCTGTACCATCGACCACGAACCGACGGAGATGGCCTATACCCCGGT
>Ga0214472_10006787_pt1 | contig 11993 bp, 8 predicted proteins | sample RVTome_6_FD_207662 | JGI IMG/M metagenome (GOLD analysis project Ga0214472, IMG submission 207662) | Soil microbial communities from uranium-contaminated site in the Upper Colorado River Basin, Wyoming, United States - RVT140D175 | ecosystem: Environmental > Terrestrial > Soil > Contaminated >...
CGCACCACCTCGACCATCCGATCCTCCACTTCCTCGCCGCTCTCGCTGGGGTCGGTCGCGACGTAGTACAGGTTGAGCTCCAGTGCGTCGGCTCCCGCCTCCTGGATCAGGCGTCCGTACTCGAGCCAGGTGCCGAGGTGGGTACCGTTGAGCGAAGCGATCACCGGGACGGCGACGCTGCGCCGAATACGCGCGATCTGCTCGAGATACTGCTCCGGGCCGAGGGCGAGTTCGTCGGGCTCGGGGAAGTAGGTCAGCGCCTCCGCAAAAGAGTGGGCCGGCGCGTCGACGAAACTCGAGGCCGCGAGCTGCTGATTGACGATCTGCTCCTCGAAGAGGGAGTGCATGACGATCGCCGCGGCGCCGGCATCCTCGAGCCGCCGCACCGTGTCGAGATCGTCCACCATCGGCGAGGCCCCCGGAAGGAAGGGGTGGGGTAGATCAAAGCCCAGGTAGCGCGTCGTCGTATCCATCGGCATCTCCGATCGGGTTCAGGCTTCCGCCGGCGTCTCATCGCCGGACGGTTCGCTCCGCGGAATCGTGATCCCCGCGAGCTGCTGGTACACCGCGTAGCGCTGTTCGGCCTCGCGCTGCGCCTTGACGAGGAACTCCTTGTAGCGTTCCGGATCGAGCTTCTCGACCATGCGGAATCGGGTCTCGAGCTCTCGCACCGTCTTCACCCTCTCCTTGGGCGGCGCCGAGTCGAGGACCAGCGGCGGCTTGCCCTCGGCGACTCGGCGCGGATCGAACCGGTAGAGCGGCATGATGCCCGAGCCGACGAGCGATTGCTGATGCTCGACGCCTTTCGAGAGATCGTAGCCGTGTGCGATACACGGGCTGTAGGCGATGACCAGCGACGGGCCCGGGTAGGACTCGGCCTCGCGCAGCGCCTGCACGGTCTGGTTCATCTTGGCGCCGAAAGCGATCTGGGCGACGTAGACGTGGCCGTAGCTCATCATCTCGAGCCCCAGGTCCTTCTTCCCGATCTCCTTGCCGTTGGCGGCGTACTTAGCGGTGGCGCCGAGTGGCGTCGCCTTCGACTGCTGCCCGCCGGTGTTGGAGTAGACCTCGGTGTCGAGCACCAGCACGTTGACGTCGTGGCGGGTGGAGAGAACGTGGTCGAGCCCGCCGTAGCCGATGTCGTAGGCCCAGCCGTCGCCACCGACGATCCACACGCTCTTGCGCACCAGGTAGTCAGCCGCCTCGGCGAGCTGAGCCGCGTCGTCGCCGTCCATGCCGACGAGGGCGGCGCGCAGCCGCTCGACCCTCTCTCTCTGCACCGCGATGCCCGCTTCGTCCCATGTCGAGTGAGCGAGCAGCTCGTTTGCCAGCGGCTCACCCAGTCTCGACGCCAGGCGCTCGGTCAGCGCGCGGGCTCGGCGGGTTTGGGAGTCGACCCCGAGCCGGAAGCCGAGCCCGAACTCGGCATTGTCCTCGAACAGCGAGTTTGACCAGGCCGGCCCCCGCCCATCGCTGTTCACGGTGTAGGGCGTCGACGGCAGGTTGCCACCGTAGATCGAGGAGCAGCCGGTAGCGTTGGCGATCAGAAGCCGGTCGCCGAAAAGCTGGCTCAGGAGCTTCAGATACGGCGTCTCTCCACATCCGGCGCAGGCTCCGGAGTACTCGAAGAGCGGCTGGAGCCATTGTGAGCCCTTGGCATCGAAGCGGGTGACCCGCGACCGGTCGAGCTCGGGCAGATCGAGGAAGAACCCGTAGTTCTCGCGCTCGCGCTCGCGCACCGGACGCTGAGGCTCCATGTTGATCGCCTTGCGGCGTGGATTGGCCCGGTCCTTCGCCGGGCAAACCTCGACGCAGAGGTGGCAGCCGGTGCAGTCTTCGGGCGCCACCTGGATCGTGTACTTGAGGCCACGCAGGTCGGGCGCCTTGTAGTCGATGGAGAGGAAACTCGGCGGCGCGCCGGAGAGCGCCTCGGCGTCGTAAACCTTGGCGCGGATCGCGGCGTGGGGGCAGACCAGCGAGCACTGGTTGCACTGGATGCAGATCTCCGGATCCCACAGCGGGATCTCGAGGGCGATGTTGCGCTTCTCCCATTTCGTCGTGCCGGTGGGGAAGGTGCCGTCGACCGGGAAGGCGGAGACCGGCAGCAGATCGCCCTTGGCGGCCATCATCACCGCGGTGACCTTTTGCACGAAGTCGGGCGCTTCGTCGGGCACGAGCGGCGGTCGGGAGAGCGTCGAGGTGACCTCGCCCGGAACCTCGACTCGGTGCAGGTGGGCGAGCGTCGCGTCCACTGCCTGGAAGTTGCGCTCCACGAGCACCGGCCCGCGCTTACCGTAGGTCTTGCGGATCGCCTCCTTGATGCGCGCCACCGCCTCCTCCCGCGGCAGGACCTTCGAAAGGGCGAAGAAGCAAGTCTGCATGATGGTGTTGATGCGCACGCCCATCCCGTTCTCGCGCGCCACCCGGTAGGCATCCACAACGTAGAGCGAGAGCTCCTTTTCGAGGATGGTTCCCTGGACTTCCCGTGGCAGGTGATCCCAGACGTCGTCGGAGGCGTACGGCGAGTTGAGGAGGAACGTCGCGCCGGGGGCGGCGCACTCGAGAAGATCGAGGCGCTCCAGGAAGTCGAACTGGTGACAGGCGACGAAATCCGCGTTCTTCACCAGGTAGGGCGAACGGATCTCCTGCGGCCCGAAGCGCAGGTGGGAGATGGTCACCGCACCGGCCTTCTTCGAGTCGTAGACGAAGTAGCCCTGGGCGTGGGAGTCGGTCTCCTCACCGATGATCTTGATCGAGTTCTTGTTGGCCGAGACGGTACCGTCGGAACCCAGGCCGAAGAACACGGCGCGCACCCGCTCGGCGGGCTCGATGTCGAGGCTGCGGTCGACCGGCAGCGAGGTGTGCGTCACGTCGTCGACAATGCCCACCGTGAAGTGGTTGCGGGGAGAGTCGGCGTTCAGATGGTCGAGCACCGCGCGAGCGCAGGCGGGATCGAACTCCTTCGAGGAGAGTCCGTAGCGTCCGCCGACCACGCGCGGGAGGCCGGCGGCGAAACGCTCCGCGCCGGATTCGACCAGAGCGGTCACCACGTCCAGGTAGAGCGGCTCGCCGAGCGCTCCTGGCTCTTTGGTGCGATCGAGCACCGCGATCTTGCGCACTGCCGAAGGCAGCGCAGCGACGAAGCCGGCGCCGTCGAAGGGGCGGTAGAGGCGCACCTTGAGCACTCCGACCTTCTCGCCGCCGGCGTTTAGCCAGTCGACGGTCTCGTGCAGGGTGTCGGTCGACGACCCCATGGCCACCACCACCCGGTCGGCTTCGGGATGGCCGTGATAGTCGAACAGGCCGTAGCGCCGGCCGGTCAACTCGGCGAAGCGCTCCATCGTGGCGCGCACCACTCCGGGGCACTCGAGGTAGAACAGGTTCGAGGCCTCGCGGGCCTGGAAGAAGGTGTCAGGGTTCTGAGCGGTGCCGCGGAGCATCGGTCGATCGGGGGTGAGCGCCCGCCGGCGGTGGGCGAGGATCAGCTCCGAGTCGAGCATCGCGCGCACGTCGTCGTCGGTCAGCTCCTCGATCTTGCTGATCTCGTGGGAGGTGCGGAAGCCATCGAAGAAGTGCAGGAACGGAATGCGCGACGCCAGAGTGGCCGCCTGCGAGATGAGCGCGAAGTCGTGTGCCTCCTGGACCGAGGAGGCGGCGAGGAGGGCGAGCCCGGTCTGCCGGGCCGCCATCACGTCGGAGTGATCGCAGAAGATGGACAGCGCGTGGGTGGCCAGCGTTCTGGCGGCGACGTGGACCACGAAGGGAGTTAGCTCACCGGCGATCTTGTAGAGGTTGGGGATCATCAGGAGGAGGCCCTGCGACGCGGTGAAGGTGGTGGTCAGGGACCCGGCCTGGAGTGCCCCGTGCACGGTTCCCGCTGCCCCGCCCTCCGACTGCATCTCGATCACCTCCGGCACCTGTCCCCAGACGTTCGGGCGGCGGGTCGCCGCCCAGGCGTCGCAGGACTCTCCCATCGGCGAGGCCGGAGTGATCGGATAGATCGCGATCACCTCATTGGAGCGATAGGCGACGGAGGCCGCCGCGTCGTTGCCGTCGATCGTGATGCGTTGTCTTGCCATGCGTCCTCCCGCTGGGGTTCCGGGGTCACACTGCCGCACGTAGGCGGGGTCCGCGCCACCCATGGGGGTGGATTCCCTTTTTTTGCCCTCCCGCCTGTTCGAGGAGCGGGGAGGGTCGACCCTGTGGCTATAATCGCGCCGGGTCATGAGACTTTTCCGAGCCGCCATGGGGAACGGGTCGAGTCGGTGGCCGCGGTGGGCCTTGCGCTTCCTACTGGCGGCTCCCGTGGTCTGGTTGGCGGTCTTCCACGCCGCGCTGCTCGGTCGCAGGTTCGCCGACCAGTCGCTGCTGGAGCCCATGGTCGGGCTCAAGTGGTTGATCTCGGCGGCGCTGCTGGGTGCTCTGCCGCTCGCGCGGCGGGCGGGAATCCGCCTCGCCGAGCCACGGCGGGCCGCGGCGCTGGGAGTGCTGGTGCTGCTGCTTCACCTCGCCCTGCCCACGGCCTCGATCGCGGGGCCGCCGATGGGAGAGATGCCTGCGCCCCTGGGCTGGGCCTTTCTCGCCATCACCCCGGCGGCATTCGGGCTGGTGGCGATCGCGGTTTCGCGGCTCCTTACTCCGCGGCCGGCGCTCGGCATTCCGCACGCCCTCCACTGGGGACGGCTGCCGGACGGTCAGCGCGACCCGTGGCGCGATCGTGCCGCGGTTCACGTCTTCAGCCGCCCTCCGCCCGCTCTCTCTTCGCTCTGAGCCCAGTCCGGCGGTGAGCGCGTAAGCGCTCGCCGGTCGAACCGACACGTCGAGCCGAACCGCGCCTTCGGTGCGGAACGGCCGAGCTACGAGCAGCACGGGGCGACTCCACTCCGGTCTCCGGAGCGGCGGCACCGTGCGGAAAGTCCTGAGGAGAGACGGCATGTCTCCTGAGCAGCTACATCAGGTGATCCTTCACCTGCCGATCGTCACCACGATCTGCGCGGCCTTCTTCTGCGTCCAGCTCTTCTCGCGCTATCGCGCGAAGGGCGGCGGGCTCCACCTTCTCTGGTGGGGGATCGGGATGGCCACGTACGGTCTGGGGACGACGACCGAGGCGCTGACCACCCTCTTCGGATGGAACCCCACCGTGTTCCGGCTCTGGTACATCTCCGGAGCGTTTCTGGGCGGCTACCCGCTGGCCCAGGGGTCCATCTACCTTCTGATGTCGCGCCGCTTCGCCCACCGATCGGCCTGGCTCGTCTGCGGGCTGATCGCCGCCTCCTCAGTCCTCGTCCTGCTCACCCCGCTCGATCCGTCGCTCGCCGAGGCGCACCGCCTCTCCGGCCGGGTGATCGAGTGGCGCTGGATCCGTGGAATCAGTCCATTCATCAATCTCTATTCCGTGGTCTTCCTGGTCGGGGGAGCCGTCGTTTCGGCGCTCCGCTTCCGGCGGCATGCGGAGCTTCGGCACCGCTACTCGGGCAACATCCTGATCGCCATCGGCGCTCTGCTGCCCGGCATCGGAGGCGCGATGACTCGCGCCGGCGTGGTTGAAGCTCTCTATGTGACCGAGCTCGTGGGCCTGGTGCTCATCTACCTCGGTTACCGCCTGAACGTGGCGGGCAAGTCCGTGCCCGCCGGCGCCTCTCCGCTCCGCTCCCAGGGACCGGTTCTTTCTTCCAAGTGAAAGCGAGTCATCCAATGAGACAGCCCTCCATTCTTTCCACCGGCCTCCTGGCGTTCGCCCTCGTGGTGGCGCTGCCCGCGATGAGCGTGGCCGAGGCCGTCGCGGAGGCCGCCGCAGACAGCGCGGCCCACGCCTCCGATCAAGCGTCCGACAACTCGGCCGACGACTCGGCCGACAATCTGTCCGATCCCGCTGCCTCCTTCTTCGCCAGTACCACGGTGACCGCGACGGGCAGCGAGGTCGACGTCTTCGACATCTCGACTCCCGTGACGGTGATCTCCAGGGACGAGATCGAGCGGCTGGAGCCGGAGAACGCGGTCGACCTGCTGCGCTCGCAACCGGGCGTCGACGTCAACGGCGTGGGCCCGAATCAGGCCCGCCCGATCATCCGCGGTCAGCGCGGCCTCCGGGTGCTGTTCCTGGAGAACGGCTTGCGGCTCAACAACGCCCGCCGGCAGACCGATTTCGGAGAGATCTCCGGCCTGGTCAGCCTCGATCAGGTAGATGCGGTGGAAGTCGTCCGCGGTCCGGCCTCGGTGCTCTACGGCACCGATGCGATCGGCGGCGTGCTGAACCTGGTGACCCACGCTCCGATCGCAGGCAGCGGGTTCCTCGGCTCGGCGGGCCTGCGATACGGCACCTCCGGCGACCTCACCCGGGCCGAGGTAGGGGCAGAGCGCCGAGGTGAGTCCTTCTCGGTGCGTCTGGGCGCCTCCTACCGCGACGTCGACGACTATGAGTCGGCCTCGGGCCGCTTCGGCGAGATCGATCTCGACGATGAGACGGTGGTCAACGACACCGGGGTGCAGGACGACAGCTTCTACGCCGATCTGGGCTACCAGCTCGACGACAACCATCGGCTGCGCCTGCGCTGGAGCCGGTACCGGGCCGACCAGACGGGCTTCGGTTTCGTCGAGCCCGAGCTCTTCGGAGATTCGGAGGACTTCCGCATCCGCATTCTCTACCCCTTCCAGAGCTTCGACCGCTATGCCTTGAGTTGGGTCGGTGTGGTGCCGGGGATCGCCGACTCGGCGGAGGTTCAGCTCTACCAGCAGAGCAACGAGCGCGAGCTGGTCAACGACATCGACATCAACATCGGCGTTGTGGTGCCGGGTGCGCCACCGTCCAGCGTCGAGTCGGACACCCTGAACTTCACCGATCTCGACACTCTCGGTTTGCGGGCCGAGCTGTCTCGCGGCCTCGGCGATCGACAGCTCCTCACCTGGGGCGTCGAGGCCTGGGAGGACGACTCGTTCAACACGGACAGCTCGGTGACCACGACGACCATTCGGGTGCCGTTCCCGCCATTCGCGTTCGTGGATGTGGGCGTCGACACCGTGGCGAACGCACCCAACGCCCGGCATCGTAGCTACGGCGTGTTCGTCCAGGACGAGATCGTGGTGAATGATCGACTTACGGCGACCCTCGGTGCCCGCTATCAGGACATCGCCACCCGCGCCGAGGCGACGCCCGGCTGGGATACGACGAACCTTGACTTCGACGATGACGCTTTTGTCGGCGCCTTCAACCTGATCTACGAGCTGCGACCGGAGCTCAAGCTGATCGCCTCGTACGGCACTGCCTTCCGCGCCCCCAACATCGTCGAGAGGCTGTTCAACGGACCGACTCCGGAGGGGATCGGGTTCCAGCTCCTCAACCCCGACCTGGTTTCCGAAGAGAGCGACAACGTCGATCTGGGGCTCAAGTATCGCCGCGGCAACGCGGTCTTCGAGTTGATCTACTTCCGGACGGATGTCGACGACGGGATCGTCCAGGACTTCCTCACCGAGGAGGAGATCGCCCAGCTTCCGCAGCAACTGCAGGACGAGATCGTCGCGTCCGGAGCGGAGTCGGTGGTGCGGCAGGTCAACGCCGACAGCCTCCGCTACGAGGGCTTCGAGACCGTGATCGGCTACCGGCACGCCTCCGGGTTTACCGTCGGCGGCAACTTCACGAAGATCGACGCGGACCGGCTGGACTCCGAGAACCCGCCGACCGGACAGTCGTTCTCGGACAAGTTGAACGCCTACGCGCGCTACGAGCGTCCAGGCGGTCGCTGGTGGGCGGAGTACCGGATCCGCCACAATGGCGAGGGCGAGGCCAACCTGCAGGCGGGTGAAGCAATTCCACCGGTCGGCGAGACGCTGCCGTCCTTCACGGTCCACGCCCTGGCGGGCGGTGTTACGCTCTTCGAGCGGGCTTCGCAGCAGCATACGCTGGGCCTGGTGATCGACAACCTGACCGACGAGCTATACGCCGAGTTCTCCAATGCCACGTTCTTCCGGCCGCAGCCGAAGCGCAGCGTCAGTGCCAGCTATCGCGTGAGGTTCTGATCTCCACCGTGAATACCGGGCTCCCGTTCCCCTGTCGCCGCTTGCGAGCCTGTCTTGTCACCGGGCTCCTCCTGGCCGCACTCGCCACCGCCGGCGGGGGAGCGGGAGCCGTCGAACCACGCCTCGGCGTTGACAGTCGTTCGCTGCTCGGCGAACCCGCCGGGGTGGCCCTTTCGGGCGATGAGCTCGATCGGGTCACAGAGTCGCTCGCCTCTCGCATGCGTTGTCCCGTCTGCCAGGGGCTGTCGGTCGCCGATTCGCCAACCGATTCCGCGCTGGCGATGAAAAGCGAGGTGCGGGAGCTTCTGGCGGCGGGTTATGCGCCGGCCCAGGTGCTCGACTACTTCGAAGGCTCCTACGGCGAGTTCATCCGCCTGGCACCCAAGACGCGGGGCTTCAACCTGATGGTCTGGCTGGCACCGATCGCCGCTCTGCTTCTGGGCGCGGCGCTGATCGCCGCTCGCCTGCGCCGTCGGAGCGCGCCGAGCACCTCTCCGACGGGTCGAGCCGATTCGGGCCCGGCCGCGGAGCTCGACCTCGCCGACTACCTGGCGCGGGTGCGTCGTGAGGTCGGAGGGTGACCGGCAGCCTCTGGATCCCAGGGCTGGTGGTCCTCGCGATCGGACTGATCGCCGGTGTGCTGCTGGCGCGGCGCTTTCGCCTGACGAGTGCGCTGCCGCGTGGTGATCTCGACCTGAAAATCAGCGACCTCGAGGCGCGACGAGAGGAGCTCTACCAGAAGCTCCGCGCGAACGACTTGACGGCCGATGATCGTGCCGCGCTCGAGCTTGCCGCGGCGCGCGTTCTACGGGAGCTCGACCAGACTCGCGGTGCGGCGGGCCTCCCAGTGCCCCCAGGCGCTCCGCCCCCAGAAGCGGCGCGCAGCCCGGAGGTCGCACCGATGGGTGTGCCTCGCCACGGGCGTTGGAACGGGGTGATCGGTTTCGCCGCAGGAGTGTTCGTCGCCGGCCTCATCGGCCTCCTTGTCTACTGGGCGGGGCGTGACGCGGAGCCGGGCGAGAGAGCCGCTCCCTCTCCGAGAGGGGGGATGGCCGCGGAGATGAGCGGCGAGCTGCCACCGGATCATCCGCCGATCGAGCCGGGACCTACCGCCGCGGAGGCGGAACAGCTCGCGGCGCTCGAGCGCCGCTTGGCGGTCGATCCGTCCGACCTGCGCGCGCGCAAGGAGATCTCGCTCGTGCAGCTCTCCGCGGGGATGTACCTCGAGGCGTTCGAGTCCGCCGATCAGGTGCTGACGGAGATCCCGGAGGATCCCGACGGGCTGTTTGTGCAGGGGGTGGTGCGGCTGACCATGGGGCAGAACGAAGAGGCCGTCAACCTGTTCGACCGGGTGTTGGCCCGCTTCCCGAATCACCTGCAGGCGATGGCCTACCGCGGTCTCGGTCTCTATCAGTCCGGTCAGGTGGAGAGGGCGGTCGATACCTGGGAGATGGGCCTCGAGATGGCCGGCGGCAGCAGCCCGCAGCTCGAAGCCCTGTTGCAGATGGCGAGTCAGCAGCCGCTGCCCGAGTTCGGGGCCTCCCCCGCACCGCCGCCCACGAGTCGTGCCGGGGCGCCGGCCGCACCCACCGCGGAGACGGAGCCTGCGGCACCCTCGGCGAGCAGCGCCCTGGGCACCGCCTACCGCGTACGCCTCGACCTCGCCCCGGGTGCACAGCCCCAGCCCGGCTCGGTACTGTTCGTGGCCCTCCGTCCGTCCGCGGGCGGCCCCCCGACAGCGGTGCGCAGGATCGGCTCGCCCCGCTTCCCCCTCGAGATCGAGCTTTCGCAGGCCGATTCGATGATGGGCGGCGACCTGCTCGACGCCGGCCTGCTCACCGCCCGTCTGGATACCGACGGCAGCGCGACCACGCGCGGTCCAGGCGATCTCGCGGCCCAGGTGGAGGCCGCGGTCGGCGACTTCGTCTCCCTGGTTCTGAGCCCCGAGTAGGGGCCTCTTCTCGAAGGAGCCGCGCGCCCTCCCTCAGGGTAGGGCTGGAGGCCACCCTTCGACCGGTGGCTCACGACTCGGGTGAGGCGGGACAATGAAGCCGCGGCGGTCGCGGGGAGGTCCCCAGAGGGCGTCCCGCGGGGTCGCTCCATCGCCGGGAGGAGGAGGTGTCATGACGCGCAGAAGGAAGCCAGCCCCGATCGAGCACGAGGGAATGCGACCGGAGTCGCTCATGATGAGCTACGGCTATCATCCCGAGTGGTCGGAGGGGGCGGTCAAGCCGCCGATATTCCAGACCTCGACGTTCTGCTTTCCGAGCGCAGAGGCGGGCAAGCGATTCTTCGCTTGCGCCTACGGCCTCGAGGCTCCCGATCCCGAGCGCCCGATCGGGCTCATCTACAGCCGCCTCAACAACCCCGATCTCGAGATCCTCGAGACCCGCTTGAACTTGTGGGACGGCGCGGAGCAGAGCGCCGTCTTTTCGTCGGGCATGGCGGCCATCTCGACCTCGATCCTGGCCCTGGTAGGGCCGGGCGACTCAGTCCTTTTCTCGCGGCCGGTCTACGGCGGAACGGACTACCTCCTCGAGCACCTGCTTCCCGGTTTAGGGATCGCGGTGCGCGAGTTCCCGGCCGGAGCGGAGGCGGATGCCGTGGAGCCGATCCTCCGGGAGCAGGCCGCCCTGGGACACCCGGTGCGGGTCCTCTTCCTCGAGACGCCGGCCAATCCCACGATGATCCAGACCGATATCCGCGACATGGCGGATCTGGCACACCGCTACGGCGCTCTTTGCGCGGTGGACAACACCTTCCTGGGACCCCTCTATCAGCACCCGCTGAAGCTAGGTGCCGACCTCGTGCTGTACTCGGCGACCAAGTACCTGGGCGGGCACAGCGACGTGGTGGCCGGGGTAGCTCTCGGCGCGATGCCGATCCTCGAGCGGGTGCGCCTCTTCCGGACCATCCTGGGCACGATGCTCGATCCCCACTCGGCCTGGCTGCTGCTGCGCTCGCTCGAGACCGCGAAGCTGCGGATCACCTGCCAGCGGAAGAACGCCGAGCGCATCGCGCGTTGGCTCGCCCGCCGGCCGGAGGTTTCGAATCTCTACTACCCTGGACTGCTCGAGGCCGGCCGGCAAAAGGAGATCTTCCTGAAGCAGTGCAGCGGACCCGGCGCGATGCTCGCCTTCGAACTCGGCGGAGCGACGGAGGAAGATGCCTTCCGATTCCTCAACGCCATGCGCCTCGTGAGGCTGGCGGTGAGCCTCGGCGGCACCGAGTCCTTGGCCGAGCATCCGGCCACGATGACCCACGCCGACGTGCCCCGCGAGGAGCGGGCCAAGCTGGGAATCACGCCCGGCCTCGTCCGCCTGTCGGTGGGCATCGAGCATCCCGATGATCTGATCGCCGACCTCGACTACGCGCTGTCGCAGGTCGAGCTCTCCGCGTCGGCCGGCAAGGCGGAGAGCGAGGAGACCCTTGTCCTGGCGGCGCAGGAGGAGTACTGATGGTGGATCCAGAGAGGCCAAGGACCTGGCAGGAGGCCCGGGAGCGGACCCTCGAGACCTGGGGGGAGTTGCGGGGATCGATCGTCGACCCCGACGAGGTGGAGCTGCTGATCGGCATCCACGCCGCCTGTGGGCTCTGCCAACTGTCTTCCGACGAGAAGGCCGCGGCGATCGCCGAGGGACGCGCCGCGGAGGGTGCGATCAAGTGCGATTTCTGCCCCTTCTACGACCAGTTCGGGGGTTGCCGGACCCTCAATCGGGAGATGACCGACTGCGTTCTCGAGAAGGACTGGCGGCAGCTCGAGCGGCTGGTCGATCGGTTCATGGACCAGACCCGACGCCTCGAGATGCCCGCCAGCTGGACGAACCGCGGGGCGCCCCCACTGGGGGGGCGATCCGGGTGAAATGGTTGCCGTTGGTATGATGCGTGCGTAAGGGAATACCGAGGAGGAGTGTCGAGATGACCAGACTACACAGTCGCTGGAGTGTCGTGGTGGCGGTCACCGTTCTGTTCGGCGCCGT
>Ga0214472_10006788_pt1 | contig 11992 bp, 9 predicted proteins | sample RVTome_6_FD_207662 | JGI IMG/M metagenome (GOLD analysis project Ga0214472, IMG submission 207662) | Soil microbial communities from uranium-contaminated site in the Upper Colorado River Basin, Wyoming, United States - RVT140D175 | ecosystem: Environmental > Terrestrial > Soil > Contaminated >...
AACATTGCACTGTCAGAACCCTTGCTCTATAAACACCTGATCTCCGAATGTGCTGATGTCACCGGTATTAATGTCACGGTACAACTGCCGCGTATTAATGAAACAGCAGAAAATCCAGATGTTGTCGCCGCGGCAAGAAAAATGGCCAGCACGATCGAACAGAAATATCCGCACCTGAAAGTACGGCTCACCGGCATGATCATGATGAACAATGCCTTTACCGAATCTTCAATCACAGATATGCAGATCCTGGTACCGATCAGCTTTGCCATTATGCTGTTTTTGCTGGCTGTGTTTGTCGGCAGTATGTTATCTACCCTGGGGACCCTGCTGGTTATTGCCTTTTCGATTATTACAGCAATGGGAACCGGCGGATACCTCGGGTTTCCCATCACACCGCCATCTGCCAGCGCGCCGACAATTATCCTGACGGTTGCCATTGCCAATTGTGTACACATACTGGTGACCTTTCTTCACAGCATGCGCCAGGGACTGGAAAAAGATAACGCCCTGATTGAAAGCCTGCGTATCAACCTGCAACCGGTCTTCCTGGCGAGTATTACTACCGCGATTGGTTTTCTGATGATGAATTTTTCGGATGTGCCGCCATTCCAGCACCTGGGTAATTTTGTCGCCATCGGTGTCGTCGCCTCGTTCCTGATGTCCATCACTTTCCTGTCGGCACTGATGTCGGTTTTGCCGGTGAAAACAAAAAAGACCGGGGAGAAAAAAGACCACTTGATGGAACTGGTCGGTGAATTTGTTGTACGCCGGCGGTCAGTTTTATTTTGGGGGATGTCCGGCATTATTCTTTTTCTCCTGCTCGGCCTGCCCCGTAATGAACTGAACGATATTTTTGTGCATTATTTTGAAGAGTCCATACCATTCCGCGCGGACACGGATTTCACAACGGACAACCTCACCGGGATCTACACCATAGACTACTCATTGCATTCCGGTGAACCGGGTGGTATCAGCAATCCCGGTTTTCTCAAGGATGTCGATGCCTTCGCCAACTGGTACCGGCAACAACCGGAAGTGACACATATCAATACCATCACCGATATCATGAAACGCCTGAACATGAATATGCATGCGGATGATCCCGCCATGTATAAACTCCCGGACGAACGTGACCTTTCCGCGCAATATCTCTTGTTGTACGAGATGTCCCTGCCCTACGGGCTGGACCTGAACAATCAACTCAATGTGGACAAATCATCGACCCGTATGGCGGTTACACTGAAAACACTATCCACCAACGAACTGCTGGCACTGGAAGCACGTGCCAGCCAGTGGTTGGCACAACACGCCACGTATATAAAATCAGGCATTGGTACCGGGACATCCATGATGTTCGCCCACATCGGCAAGCGCAACATCATCAGTATGTTGATGGGCACAACCCTGGCGCTGGTATTGATCTCATTCATACTGATATTTGCATTGCGATCCGTGAAAATCGGACTCATCAGCCTGATACCGAACCTGGCGCCGGCAGCCATGGGCTTTGGGCTGTGGGGAGGTTTTGTGGGCGAAATTGGTTTGTCCCTGTCCGTGGTCACGACCATGACACTGGGTATAGTCATTGATGACACGGTGCATTTCCTGAGTAAATACCTGCGTGCCCGGCGCGAGAAAAATCTGAGTCCACCAGATGCGGTGCGTTATGCCTTTTTAACGGTAGGCCGTGCCCTGCTGATCACCACGATCGTCCTGGTGGCCGGTTTCCTAGTGCTCGCCTTGTCTACATTTGAACTGAATTCCGGCATGGGACTATTGACAGCTATTGTGATTTCCCTGGGTCTGATCGCTGATTTCCTGTTCCTGCCGGTACTGTTAATGAAAATCGAGGAGAAGTCGAATGCAAAAGTGGTTGTATCTGATCCCGCTACTCATACTGTTGTCCCCTGAACTTCTTGCGGAGACTCCGGAAGAAAAAGGGCTCGCCATCGCTGTCGAGACCGAAAAACGGGACAATGGCTGGGGCGATCAAACAACCGACATGGCAATGATCCTGCGCAATAAACAGGGTGAGGAAAGCCACCGTACCTTGCGTATCAACACGCTGGAAGTTGACGGCGACGGTGATAAAAGCCTGACCATCTTTGATGATCCGAAAGACGTCAAGGGCACGGCATTCCTCAGTTATACCCATGCGCTGGTTCCGGATGACCAATGGTTATATCTGCCTGCGCTGAAACGGGTTAAACGAATATCCTCTGCCAACAAATCCGGCCCGTTCGTCGGCAGTGAATTTGCCTATGAAGATCTCACCTCGCAGGAAGTGGAAAAATATACCTACACATGGCTGCGGGATGAACTACTGGAGGGAAAGAACTGCTTCGTGATTGAACGGTTCCCGGTTTATGAAAATTCCGGATACACACGGCAGATCGTATGGATAGACCAGGAAATTTACCGGCCGCTCAAGGTAGAATTCTATGACCGCAAGAACGCACTGTTGAAAACACTCACCATAAAAGATTACAAGCAATACATGGACAAATTCTGGCGTCCGGACAGTATGCATATGATTAATCACCTGACCGGCAAGGAAACTTCCCTGATCTGGAAGAACTATCAATTCGGCAATGGCCTGACAGACCGGGATTTCGATCAGAACACCCTGAAACGGGCCAGATAAAACAGTGAAATTTATTTTGTTACGAATTGCTGATCACTAACCGATGGAACGGTATTTAACTTATGCAGTAATACTCTTCGCCATAAGTCTGATGTCCCAAGTCGGTATTGCAGGAGAATGGAGCGGGCAAGTCGGCCTGGAATTCCGTTATTTCCCGCAGGATGCGATTGATCCGCGCCAGGATTACAGCACCAACCTGTCGCCGGTTTTCGAACCAGAGTATTACCATGAATGGGACAATGGTCGGCAACTGTTTGCCTTTGTGCCGTTCTTCCGGTTTGACCAACACGACGCCAATCGCACTCATTTTGATGTCCGTGAGCTTACCTATGTCAAGGCAGCAGACACCTGGGAACTGCGCCTCGGTGTACGCAAGGTGTTCTGGGGTGTGATCGAATTCAATCACCTCGTTGACATCATCAACCAGACAGACCTGGTTGAAAACATCGATACCGAAGACAAGCTTGGCCAACCCATGATTAACCTCGCCCTGATCCGCGACTGGGGCACCGTAGACTTGTTCATCATGCCCTATTTCCGGGAACGTACTTTTCCGGGCAGGCATGGCCGCTTGCGTACCCGGCCACCGGTCGCTGATGACCTTGCCCGGTTTGAATCCGGAGCAGAAGAAAAGCATGTGGACCTCGCCGCACGTTATTCCCACTTCTTCGGGGACTTTGATGTGGGTATTGCACATTTCTATGGCACCAGTCGTGACCCGCGTTTCATTCCGGCATTGAAAGTCGACAAACCGGTGTTGACCCCTTTCTACGACCTCATCAACCAGACCTCGCTCGATATACAAGTTACCCGGGGCAACATGTTATGGAAACTGGAAGCACTGCATCGCAGCGGCCAGGGTAAAACCTGGAATGCCGCTGCCGGTGGATTTGAATACACCTTTACCGGGATCCTTGAAACTGCCATAGACCTCGGCCTGCTGGCTGAATACCATTATGATGATCGCGATCAATCGGCCTCCACCATCTTTAATAACGATATCGGACTGGGCGCCCGCCTCGCCTTCAACGATGTGCAATCCACTACAGCCCTCATCGGCCTGCTTGTCGATCGGGACAACGGCGGAAAATTTTTCAACATCGAAGCCAGCCGCCGTATCGGAACCAGCTGGCTGCTGGAACTGCAAGGGAGATTTTTATTTGACCAGGCCAGCACCGATCCGGCCTTTTCAATACACCGCGATGACTATATCGAGCTGTTCCTGACGTATAATTTTTGAATTAATAATTTTATGAAAACTATCTTATTAATAACATTGTTGGCAATCGGGTTTCCACATCATCTCTTTGCTGAATTACCTTTCATTAATACTCCGGAAATATATTTCCAATGCAATCAGGATGCTGACTGTGCTGTGGCGGGTGACAGTTGCCGAAGCTGCGGAAAACTCATCGTTATAAACAAAAAATACCTGAAACAATTCAATGAGTTTGACCTTAATTTAAGGAAAGAAAAAAATATTCAGCCTACCTGTGAATCCTGCGACACCAGCCAGGTCATACTTAAATGCATCGAGAATAAATGCTCACAATAACCTCACCTGTCATGATCAGAATAAAATAGGCGAAATTAGTGAAAGGACAGCATAATATTGTAATAATATTGGGGTCATGATCGGAGAATAGTAATGAATAAATACAATTCATCAAAGCTATTGATCATAGCTATCACCTTGCTGATTGTTCACCAGGTCGGCATCTGGATGTACGGCGCAATAGGGACCATCGGAGGCGTCCTTTCAGCTATCGTAATTGGTGGTGTAATAATTTACCTGGGGAAAGTTTCGATAGGGGGCAAGTTCAAATACAGTTGGTTTATCATCCCTTCACTCCTGTTCATAGTTGTACCTTTTGTTCTGAAAATATGGCAATTCTTTACTGAAGAAAAATCACTTGTTGAAAGAATAATTAGAACAGGTTCCCTTCCTGATAGGCTTCTTGATTCCAGTCTTGCTCCTGTTATGGGTATATAAAAAGATTCAGGACGAATGACTAGACGGACTGTAGCAATCTTGATTTAACAGGTAGAAATTCTTCCCGGTCCTGCAAATCGACCGACCCGGACCGGAATTTAGACGTAAAATGGCGGTATGTCAGCAAGATTCAGAAAAAAACCACACCCGGCCGTAACTTTAACACGGACGACTTGCGCTGTTTTGTTCTGGATCCTTTCACAGGTGGCCCATGCGGTCGACCAGATGAAATTGAATCTGGATCGCATCGAATATGGCGACATCTCTGCAGATAACGTTGCCGTAGCATTGATTTTTGGCCACGGCGAGTCTGCAACATTACGCATTTCTGCAACTCGTTTATCACTGCCCCCTGCTCATATTTTCGAACAACTGGAAATCAACTGTAAAGAAGGTTCCCTGACTGCCATTCAGATCAAGTGCCGTGAGGGTATTTATCATGCACAGCATCAAGATCATGGGAAGATCACCGGACGACTGAGTTTAAGCTACCGCCTGGATGGCATCGCAGGTGAAATCGTGCTGGACAGTATCACTGCGGGCGATGGAACGATTGCAGGCGATCTGAAGTTTAATGCTGATGGCTGGGATGCCGGGATACAGGGCAACAAGCTTGCCCTTACATGGCTGCACAAAATGATTGAGCCTCTCGGCGTATGGCCCTCGGATTACAGTGATGAGAGCGGCAGCGTGGATGTCGATATGCGGATACAAGGCCGTCATGCTGATCTGCATCATGTTCAGGGCATCATTCGCACCCATGCCATCGGTTTCTACGGTGTAAATGCGGCAGAAAATCTTTCCAGTGATATGAATTTTGATGTGAAGGCGCTGGAAGGATGGGACATCAAGGCCGAAGGAAACCTCGGCAACGGTGCACTCTATGTGGAGCCCGGTATAACCCTGGGCACTGTCCGCCCCGGCATTGCACTGGAAATTACTGATCAACCGCTGCGTTTCGCCATCGACATGCATCTTGATGAGTCGCTGCAACAGGTCAACCTGCGCCAGCTTGATATCGATCATCCGGGCGTGATGACGGCACAGGTGCAGGTGGAGGCTGAACTGGGTGAAGAAATAAATATTCACATGGCGGACGTTGCATTGACGGCCACCGGCGCCGGTAAATTTTATACCACCTGGCTGCAACCGTTTTTACTCGATACACAGTTCAGTGCCCTGGAAATTGCAGGCGCCCTTGAAACAAAGGCGCGAATTACGGCCAACGAACTCAGGCATCTGGATCTGCATTTTGACGATCTGCATGCCTATGATGGCAACGGGCGTTTTCACATCGCCGGACTGGAGGGTGCGCTTCGGGTCACCGATGCAGCCATACCGTTACAATCCAGCCTGTCATGGCGTGGCGCCGGGATCTACCGCATCGATATCGGCGCGGGAAAACTGGCACTCGAATCCCGCAACCAGGCGATTAATATCACCCATTGGGAGAACGTGCCGGTGCTGGATGGCCTGTTGCAGATTGATGCGTTCAATATTACCAGTGCGGGCCGGAAAGATATGACTGTAAAGATCGACGGGTCACTGACTCCGATCTCCATGGCCGATTTTACCCGGGCCATGGGCTGGCCGATCATGTCCGGTGTGCTGACCGGCGCCATCGATGGCCTCACCTACAGTCACAGCAACCTCGTGGTTGATGGCCTGATTAACCTCGGACTGTTTGATGGTAATGTGATCGTCCGCAATCTGCGTATAGAGGACCTGTTCGGACTGGCACCGGCATTGTACGCGGACATTGATATCCACAGGCTGGATCTGGAACTGCTGACCGGACATTTTTCCTTCGGCAAGATCCAGGGTCGGATCAGCGGCGGCGTGCATAAGCTGGAATTGCAGGCGTGGCAGCCGGTGTATTTCGAAGCAGCACTGGCCACACCGGAAGATGATAAAACCCGGCATCGCATCAGCCAGCAGGCGGTGGACAACCTGGGATATATCGGCGGTGGAGCGGTCAACGCCCTGTCGAACGGGTTTCTCAGTATTTTCAAGGAATATTCCTACGGACGCCTGGGCATCAGTTGCCGGTTATATAATGGGTCTTGCGAAATGGGCGGCGTCGGTGACACGCCGGAGGGCTTTATTATCGTCTCCCGTGGTGGTCTGCTGCCGCCCTGGATCGAAGTCAAAGGCACCGGGCATTCCATTACCTGGATTGCTCTGGTCGAAGGATTGAAAACCATCAGTAGCAACCAGCCTGAATTCAAGTAAGCTGTATCTTATGAACCATAATTCGATATGGGAATCAGATAAACCGGGTACTGCAGAAAATATTGGCAATAAGAACAAAAATGAAGAGGAATCGAGCAATGAATTATACGCGTGAAATCAGGCTACTGGTGCTGTTAATCTTTGTGACCGGATGCATAACCGTGAATGTCTATTTCCCAGCCGCCGCGGCAGAACAGGCCGCGGACCGTATTATCAAGGAAGTCTACGGCGACAAGCTGGAAAATATGCCGCCAGCCACGCCGGCACAACCCGATGATCAATCCTCTTATGAAACATTACCGGAACAGGGTGTCGCCTCACGCCTGCTGGAATTTCTGGTGCCCGCTGCCCAGGCACAGGAAGCCAATATGGATATCTCCACGCCCGCCATCAACAAGTTCAAGGCTTCGATGACCCAGCGCCACACCCAGCTGCAACCTTACTATGACAACGGCGCCATCGGGATGGACAGCAAGGGACTCATTACCCTGCGTGATCCCAAGGCCGTTTCCATCAAGGAACGTAATACCGTGAACCAACTCGTGGCGGCGGAAAACCAGGACCGCAACGCGCTGTATGCGGAGATCGCCAGCGCCAATGGTCACCCTGAATGGGAAAGCGATATCCGTAACACGTTTGCCCGGCGCTGGATCGCGAACGCCCCCGGCGGCTGGTACTTCCAGGACACCAGCGGCAATTGGAAACAGAAGTAAGCGCGCTGATCGTTTCCGCCCTTTGCTTTTTTTCAATCGGCAGATCAATCATGGCCGGTGCATCGTCGATTATCATTCATCAACAATACTGAAATTTATTACAGCGGATAAAACTTATCATTAACAACATTATCCGGAATTAAATGCTATGGATTCATCTCAAGACACTTTTAACCAGGTTCCTGCGACAGCCATCGCGGCCATGGAAAATGGCAACAAGTTTGAGGCCATCAAGATCGTCCGCGAAGAAACCGGCCTGGGCCTGAAAGATGCAAAAGACCTCGTTGAGCAATATGCACAACACAATCCAGTAATAAAATCACAATTTGAACTACGGCAAAGCGAATCCCTGCAGGGTATGAAATGGGTGATTATTTCTATCGTTATAATCGGGTTAACTTACTACTATCTCATCGCAAAATAGTCCTTTTTAAAACGTATCTTTTTGTTAGTTAAGATTATTTACTTGCTAATGGTGCGCTGCAAAAAATAGGTTTATCATTGTCCCGACTATAACCATCGGTTGAGGAATAATAATAACAATAATGAAAAACCGCATTTATATCCTTCATATCATCGGGATGTTATGTATAGCTCACAGCCTGACCCTGTTGCCACCGATGCTGGTATCGCTGTGGTTTCAGGATGGCGAGATTGAAGATTTTTTCATCACCTTTCTGCTGCTGATCATCGCCGGTTACCTGCTCTGGGCGCCGTTCAGAAATCAGGCCATTGAACTGAAGCGCAGTGATGCTTTCCTTGTCGTTTCATTATTCTGGATGATCCTGAGTCTCGTCAGCGCCCTGCCCTTTATCATCGGCGGACATCTTGGATTTGTGGACGCATTGTTTGAAGCGACCTCCGGATTTACCACCACCGGTGCTACTGTCGTTATTGATCTTGATAAGTTCCCCCCATCCATACTGTATTACCGCCAGCAACTGCAATTTTTCGGTGGCATAGGTCTGGTAATCCTGGCCATTGCGATCCTGCCGATGCTGGGTATAGGTGGTATGCAACTTTATCGTGCGGAAACACCCGGCCCGATGAAAGATGAAAAACTTGCCCCACGGCTCGCACAAACTGCACGTGGCCTGTGCCTGATTTATATCGGTTTAACGCTGTCCTGTGCCATTGCCTACTGGCTGACCGGTGTTGATGCGTTTGATGCATTACAACACGCCTTTACCACTGTTTCCACCGGCGGATTTTCTACTCACAACGAGAGCTTTGGTTATTTCAACAGCCCGGTGGTGAACTTCATTGCCGTACTCTTCATGCTGCTCGGGGCAATTAATTTCGGCGTGCACTTCCTTGCTTTGAAAAACAGGAAACCTTCCCTTTATTTTCACGATACCGAAGTGCGCAGCTTCCTCAAGATCGTCATTGCCGCCGTAATATTTTATACAGGGTCACTGTATTACACGAAAGAATATACGAGTCTTTTCCACGCCTTCGATCACGCGCTGTTCCAGGTAACCTCGGTCATTACCAGCACCGGCTTCGGTGTCACTGATTTTTCATTGTGGCCGGCCTTTTTACCCGTCATGCTGATCTTTATCAGTTTCATTGGCGGTTGCGGCGGTTCAACTGCAGGCGGCATCAAGGTGATCCGGATCATTACGCTGGTAAAACAGGCCGCACAACAGTTGTTTCTATTGATCCATCCCAAGGCCTACCGTCCGGTGATGATCGGTGAACGGGTACTGGATAATAATGTTATACAGGCCATCTGGGGTTTCTTCGCGGTTTATATCATCGTCTTTGCAATGTTGACACTGCTGATGATGATGGCCGGGCTGGATCAGGTCAGTGCTTTCGCTTCCGTCGCCGCCACCATGAACAATCTCGGCCCGGGCCTGGGCGAAGTCAGCATTACTTTTGCGAGTGTCAGCGATGCCGGTAAATTGATCGCCGTGATCGCCATGCTGCTCGGACGCCTGGAAATCTTTCCACTGCTCGTTATTCTGTCACGGGGCTTTTGGCGGAATTAATCTTCACGCAAGGCGTTTTGGTTTTCTTGCATATTGAAATTCAGGTAAACCACCCAAATCAATATTCAGAATCTGTTTATATAAAAAAATGATTGCTGTAAGTGCCTGGTTCTGTGTGGCGGCAGAGATATTCTCCTTATTCACCAAATAATTCAGAAAACTGCTTATCTCTTCTCCCCCCATTTCTTTCGGATGGCGTTTCTCGTGGGAAAGAATATACCGGCGTATCCACAGAATGTAGGCATCTTCGGTCTTGATTGAATAATGTAAATACCGGATCTTTTGCCTGACTTGATCGAGTAATTTGGGTGGTTGTTTGTTGTCCATATACCTTTCTCCATGGTTAATGTTCCAATACAGTGTCCCCTATTAAAATTCTAGCCTGATTTGTAACCCCTTGAATAGCATTTAGTAAAACCCGCTTTTTAACAAGTCTAAAATATAGAGGACACTCTTGTTTTAGATATTAAAAATGCAAAGTGGACAGACCGGATATAGAATGTCTATACTCACCTGCATCTGTTAAGCGCATGAATAATAAGGAGGTTCCCCGCATGTACACTTTGACCCCTATAACAGCATATCGGACAAAGTGTCCCTTAAAATATAGTTATGTGTCTTGAAAAAAATAAGAATGAAAAATAAATTTCATATTGCCAAGCTGTTAACACAAAAAATATATTGAATACCTAAACCGGATGACGACATTGTTTAAAAAATCTGCTACAACTGAAGCGCATGCGACGTTGCTGCTGAAGTTCACTTCCAGCAGACAACGCAACATCGCTTCAGTAGGGACTTTAAACAATGTTGGCGCATTGGTTTTTCAGGCTTTGATTTAACCACCTCGGGCGCATTCCATATGTCTACTCTATCTGCAAGACGCCACATAACCACTCACTCAACACGACGCGCAGAAAATATTGCGCGCGTGTTAGTTCGAATCCGTTGGGCCTAAATGGACATTATGGGAATATATTTTATAGCAGCTGGTTCATTTTCTAAAAACAGAGAGAAAACCTTAGATAAACCCCGCACGGTCGAAGAAATTTGCCAATTTCTGTCACCGAAGGACCGGGATTATTTGAAAAGTTTCTTTCCTGGAGGAAGTGGCGTTTATGTTTGGGGGGCAAATGACAAAAACAAATCAGATTTGTCTCAACTCAAAGCCGGCGAATATGTGCTTGATGTAAAAAACAAAATTGTTATACAAATTTTTAGATATTGTTTTTTTGTACCCTGCAACAACACAAGGCTTCAGGAGTTTTTAGGGTGGGATAGAGAAAAACCGATAGCAGAAAGGCGACCTTACCAATACGTCTATTTTTTGAAATCTCCCCTTCCAACAACTAGAAAAGATAAAAAATATTTTCAAAATGCATTAAATCTAAATTCAAATCCACAATGGCTTATCGGACAAAAATATTTCAATGATAGCGAGGTATTCGCTGCACTTAAGCGAACCTCATCTGCTTCGATTGAAGTTTTTCTTGGTATCACTCCCGGCAATATAAAGTGTCCTCAAAATCCTACACCGCCAAGCATCTCCAAGCCTGATGTAATAATTAGGCGACATCCAGAAGTTACAGCTACTATCCCTTCTTTTGATCCTCCAGATTGGCTAAAAAATTTAATCGGCAAGGTGACAGCATTAAAGAATGACACTGGACACCTTGAGAGAGATCATGAAGACCTTGTCGCGTCCCTTTTTGAACTTTTAGGATATGAAAGAATTCATGATATAAAATTTCGGCGAGGAAATATAGATATACGAATCGAAAAAAACAACATTCCTTTGGTCACCATTGAAGTTAAAGCAGATTGGGGTCTTTCATCAGATAGTCGTGGAGCTCTAATCCAAGCCTATAATTATGCAAATGAAACAGGAACACCATATGTTGTAATTACAAATGGTGACAGATATTGCATTTACGACAGGAGGCAAGGCATGTCGTATGAAGAAAATCTTATCGCAAATTTATTAATAACTGACATTGATCAAAATGGTGTCAATAAGTTGAATTCATTAAGAAAAGAAAACATAAAATAACTGACAATGCCAACAATCGGGTCAACCTGACCGCGGGAAGCTCGGCGGCGCTACGCGGCAAGGTCATTGGCGCGGTCAGGTTACCCGTGGCGTTGGGCGTTCTAATGCTGAGATTGTTTGTAGCGAGTGTTGCCTTGGAGGTGGCGTTCTTTCCATTCTTTTGGTTTTTTTGCATACCTGAAAGATCTAGTCCAGGGACGGACTTGATCAACGGCTCTATAAACTAAAGATAATAAAGATTCAGATATATATTTGATTATGCAACACTCTGCATCTTGTTGGCATAATTGATCTTCCCCCGAAATAGTAGACACCAGGTTAAGAGTGATATTCTTAACAACGAGAGGTGTTTCAATGACAAAG
>Ga0214472_10006789_pt1 | contig 11992 bp, 12 predicted proteins | sample RVTome_6_FD_207662 | JGI IMG/M metagenome (GOLD analysis project Ga0214472, IMG submission 207662) | Soil microbial communities from uranium-contaminated site in the Upper Colorado River Basin, Wyoming, United States - RVT140D175 | ecosystem: Environmental > Terrestrial > Soil > Contaminated >...
GCTCCCCAACGATCAGGAGGGGTTCGAGGCGCTGGCCCACAACCTGGCGGCCGCGGAGAGGATGGGACCTCTGGGCATCTTCATGACCGATCGCTTCACGCCGAGCGCGCCGCTCCTCGCGCGAATCTACGCCCTGCACGTGTCCGCCCTGCCGCTCGTCCTCGTGGCGCTCCTCGGCCTCCACCTCTATCTGATCCGGTATCTCGGGATCCACACGCGCGCCGGGGAGCCGACGCGGGGGACTACGTTTCGCCGTCACTTCCTGCGGATCGGGGCCTACGCCGCCTGGCTGACCGCGGGGCTCGTCGCGCTGGCCCTCGTCGTTCCGCGCGGCCTCGGGCACCCCGCCGTCCAGGGAATGGAGGTGACCAAGCCGCCGCTGCCGTTCCTGTGGATCGTCGCGATCGAGAACGGGCTGGGGATCGGGGCGCTCGCGATCGTGGTTCCGCTCGTCTTCGTTGCGCTGCTGCTGGTCCCGCTGGTCGATCGGAGGCGAACGGACTCCGCGAACGGGCGGCGGTTGAGGGTCGTCCTGATCGCTCTCGGCTGGGCGGTCCTGATCGCGCTCACGGTGGCGGCGTGGTTTGCGCCCCAGCAGCAGCATCTCGGCATGTGAAGGAGGAGGACGCATGCGTGGAACCGGGAAGAGAATCTCGATCGTCGTCGGGGCGGCCGCCCTGGCCGGCGCTCTCGCCGCCGGCGCGGCGGGCGGCCACGGCGCGGTGATCCGCCTGGGAGCCCAGGTTGTCTCGGCCGGCGACTCGCTGGCCGTCACCGGGGAAGGATTGGGGGTTCGCGCGAAGATCACGCTCGCGCTCGAGGGCGCTTCGGGCAGGAAGGTGCTGGGCACGCTGCAGGGCGATGCCCATGGGCGTTTCGAAACCGTGGTCGTGATCCCCGCCGAGACGCCCGCGGGTGCCTACCGCATCGTCGCGGAGGGCGGAGGGGAGCGCGCGACCGAGGATCTCCTCGTTTCGGCGGCCGTCGGGGGCGCGCGGGCGCAGGGATCCCCGGCGGCTGTTCCCGAGGCGCCAGAAGCGACGGCGGAGGAAATGCGCCTCGAACTCAGGCGTTCGGCCGCCGAGACCGCGATCGCCTGGGGACTCGTCGGAACCCTGGTCATCCTCGGGGCGTGGCTGGTCCGCCGGCCGATCCGTCCCTAGCTGACCTTCTCCATCTCCCGGCCACAGCAGCAGCGCGGATCCTGATTGCCCCGCCGCCGGGCTGAGCCCCGCGGGCGACCTCGATCTCGCAGCCGCAGCTCTCGTTCGTGCAGCGATAGCGCTCGCCCTTGTGCAGTGCCATGACGTCCCTCCTCGCTCCGATCCGTGGTTACCGGACTCTCTCACGATCCTAGGCGGTTCGTGATAGCCGATCTGCAAGGAACGAGACTTACCGCGGCGTGAACGTGGCTTCCACGTCGTCCAGGTAATAGGTGCGTGAGAATTCGGAAGTGCCCCAGACGCCGAGCGCCAACCACAGCTCGCCGCCGGGGCCCGCGGTGGCCGTGAAGGCATGGCTCTTCTCGAGCCAGACGAAGCCGACGTCCTGATCCTCGCCGTTCGACGTGCTTCCCTGGAACGTCAGGTCGCCGCTGGTCTCGAGGTCCTCCGCGGAGACGCCGGCGATGATCGTCCACGTGTTGATGTCGCCGAAGTCGGCGGTCCCGAACGCGTACGAGAGCTCGACGTCGTAAGCGGTTCCAGGCTCCACGTCGACCGCACGCTCGATCCAGATCTTGCCGGCGTCGTTGAGGTTCTCGAGGTCGAGTCGCACCGACCAGTCGCCCTCGTCGGCCTCCTCGTCCGTGCGCTCGATCGACCATTGGACCGGCGGGTCGTCGAGGTCGGTCCCGTCGGGCGTGAAGCCGTCGAAGCCGGTCTCGAAGGAGGTCGCGAAGCGGATCGTTCCATCAGGGCCGGTGGTGTCGTCCGCGCACGCGAAAGCGACGGCGGCCAGCGAGACGGCCAGGAAGTTCGTGGGAATCCGCATCGATCTCGGCATGACACGCCCCTGACGGAGCGGGACCGCCTCGCGGCGCTAGCGGGGATAGGGCAGGGGAATCAGCAGCACGCCGAGCGCGCCGCCGAGGAGCGTGAGCCCGATCACCGCCCCGAGGAGATCGTGGAAATAGTAGGACGACACGGTGATCACTGCCCCCAGGAGGAGGTTCGCCAGCGATATCCACGGGCGGATCGGGATGAGCCGGGCCAGAGCGGTGGGGGCGGTCTCGCGCATGGGACGCTAGCCTATTCCGCACCCCGTCGCTTGGCAAGTGGACCCCCCTCCCGTAACGTCGGCCGCATGTCCGGCGCGCTCCCGCTCGCGGCCGTCGTCCTGTCGGCGCTGCTGCTGTCCGGCATGATCGCCGTTCTGGTCCTGCTCCGGAAGGGGGAGGGGCCGCGCTACAGCGCGAGCCGTGCGTACGACGCGAACCGCCGCGAGGCCCTGCGGGTGCTGACCGGTGAGGCGGTGGACAGGGTGACCGGCGAGCAGTGGTACGAGCCGGCGCGACGGGCTCCGGCGCCCGCGGACCCGCTCGCCGCGCCGTTCCGCCGGGCGGTGGCGGAGGCGCTCGAGGTCGTGGTCCCCGCCGACCGGGGGCTCGCCTTCGATTCCGAGGGCCGGGCCGCGCTGGAAGGCGCCGGGACCCGGGTCCTGGCCGCGCTGTCGACGGCCGATCTGCGCGCCGAGGACCTCGACTTCTGGGGGGAGGGCGCGCGCCTGCTCGTGGGGCTCGTGCTGTTCAACCCCGAGCCGCCCGGTGGCGACGCGAAGCGGGTGACCCTCCCCGTCCAGGCTCTCTTCCCGGCCCTCGAGCGGGCGGGCAGGGGCGATCTGGTCGCGCGGTTCGGGAGGTTGCGCGGGGGGGAGGCAGGGGAGCCGGGCTGAGAGGCGCGGGTCAGGAGCCCGCCGCCGCCCCCAGGAACTGAGAAGCGAACGCGTCGGGGCCGACCGGCGAGCCGGTGGCGGTCTCGGCCAGCTCGTCGAAGTGCGGCAGCGCGCCGGGCGCGAAGATCCGCTCCCGGAGCCAGATCCCGATCTCATGCTGACCGCAATAGGTCGGCGCGCCGTTCAGCGCCTCCGCCCGCAGCCGCTCGTCGATCTGGGAAGCGAAGCACTCTCCGAGCAGGTAGTTGTGATAGTAGACCGGTGCGCTGACGACGTGGATCTTGGCGGCGTAGTCGGCCGCGCCCGCGGGCCGCTCGGGTGCTTCGAGGCCCTGATAGCGCTGGACGAGCGACCACCAGAGCGCGTTCAGGTCCTGGGCGGGATCGCGGTAGAGCTCTTTCTCGAAGCCCCGCATGACCATCGCCCATCGGGAGAAGACCAACATCTGGCCGCGCAGCTGCCGCAGCGCGGGCTCGCGGAGCTCCTCGGCGCGTGACTCGTCGACGACGCCCATCTCCCGCATCCACTCCGTGTCCCGCGACAGTCGACCGAACAGCATCGCGATCGCCTCGGTCGTCAGGGTGTGGGACGGCCGGCGCAGCATCCAGGGGAGCGCGCGGGAGATCCCCTCGTCGTAAACGGCGTGACCCAGCTCGTGGAGCGTGGTCCCCATCCAGCGCTCGTTCGGACGCAGGTTGAGAAGGATCCGGATGTCGCCCTCGCGATCGATGTCGGTGGCGAAGGCGTGCTGGTCCTTCCCCTCCTGCTCATAGAGGCTCGACCGGGCGAGGATGCCCTCGACCCCAAGCCCGATCCCCTGGTAGAAGCGGCGCGCGATCTCGATCAGGTCGGCCTCGGCGTAGACGTCGTCGAGATCGATCCCGAAGATCGCCGGCATCTCCTGGAAGAAGCTGTTCTGATAGTGCCAGGGGCGGAGCTCCGAGCCGTCGTCGCCGTGGATCTCTGCGAGCCGCTCGTCGATCTCGCCTTTGAGCTCGCCAAAGGGCGCGTCGGTCAGCGCGAGCAATCGGTCGAAGAAGCGATCGATCGCCGCGGGATCCTGCTCCCCGAGCCCGAGCTTCATGTGATAGAAGTCTGGGAAGCCGACGACGCCCGCCGCCTCGTTCCTGAGCCGGACCAGCTCGTCGAGGCGACCGGCGACAACGGGACCGACGGACTTGAGGCCCTCCCACGACGCCCGCAGGGTCTTGGGATCCCGCTCGCGCGAGAGCGCGATTTCGAGGTCGTTGAACGTGCGCCGCCGGTCTCCGACGACGGGCCGGAACGTGGAGAAGTCGCGCTCGATGTGGGTCGAGAGCCGGTTGATGCGCTCGCTCAGCGTCGGGTCGACCTGCCGGGGGAGCGCCTCGAGGTAGAGGAGCTCGACCGTGCGCCGTTCCTCTCGGTCGGCCGCCGGGCGGTCCCGCGCCTCGCGCAGGAGCTCGAACACCCGCGGATCCCGGTACAGCCGGTCGATGCGGTTGCGGAGCTCCTCCAGCCGGCGGTAATCGCTCTCGCCGCCGGTCACCGCGGCGTCCCACCACGCGCGGTTGACGTCGATTGTGAGCGGACGGATCTCGGTCAGGAGCTCGCGGAGAGGGGCCTGCATGGGCGGGAAGATAGAGGATCGGCGGGGCGCAGGTCAGGGGAGGGATTTGACGGCCCCCCTCCGGACCCCCAGAATGCAGGCCGTGCGCGACCGAGCGTTCGCCCTCCTGATCGCTTCTCTGGCCCTTGCCGGCTGCGGGGTGGAGCCGCCGCGTCCCGCCGGCGGGGACGGGCTGCCGGACACCGCCGTGGCGGCCGACAGAGCCCGGCTGGTCGTGCTCCGCGCCACCCAGCTCCGACTGGAGCCGGACTCCACCTCCCCCGGCGTGGTCGACGTGCCGGGCGGGACCCTGCTCAGGGTCGCGCCCGAGTCGGCGGGTGCGGCGGAGGAGGGATGGGTGCGGGTCGCCACCTGGGACGACCGCCGGGGCTGGCTCCCCGCCTCGCTGGTCGTCGAGGCCAGGCTCTGGGCTCACTACGGAGAGGCGCTGGGCGGGGTCTCTCCGGGCCTCCTGCGGCCGGCCTATCCGGTCGAAGGCGGCCGCTGGGGAGTCGAGGCTCCGTTTCATTCGCCGGGGTTCACCCAGGCGTCCTCGGCCTGGCTGCTCGGCGATTCGGCGCGCGCGGCCCGGATCGTCGAGATCGACTCGATCGAGAACGTCTGCGGGGAGGAACGCCACCGCTTCGCGGTCACCGATCGGATCGCCGCGGCCGAGCAGTGGCCGCTCCTGGACGTGGGGGTGATCGCGGCGCCGTCCGGACGCCGGCCAGCCGCGCGCCTGCTGGCCATTCACCAGCTGGTTCCCCACCCGGCGCTCGCCGAGCTCGCGGGTCGGGTGGCGGCCGGGCTCGGCCCTCCCGGAGGAGGCGACCCGGCGTCGATCGAATGGCTCGCCTTCGGCGAGGACGCGGCATGGGCGACGTTCTCGTGGCCATCCGAGGATGCCGCGACCCGCAGGTGGCAGTTCGCCGCGGCCCTGGTCCTTCGCCGCTCGCCCGATGGTTGGGAGCTCGCGGGGACGGTGCCGGTCACGCCTTCGAGCGCCGAGATTCCGACTCCCGCCTGGCGTCCGGTCGCGGCGTATTCGACAGGGACCGGTATCGCCAGCATCCTTCTCCTCGAGTCGTTCGAGTACGAGGGCGCGCATCTCGACGTCTGGATCGAACGCGGCGGCGAGTACCTGCGTCTTTATCAGGGCTACTATTGGGGATGCTGACCTCGAGCGGAGTCGTGGACTTCGGCGCGAGGTCCGGCTATGCTTCTGCGTCATCTCATCGACAATCGGGGGCGGATCCAGAGGAGGTGTGATGGAGGACACGTTCAAGGAGTTCCGGAAAGGGGTCGCCGAGCGCCTACGCGGCGCGCGCGGCGAGTTGACACAGGCGCAGCTCGCGGAGATCACCAAATACACGCAGCAGATGATCAGCCGCTACGAGAGCGGCCGCGTACCCAAGGCATTCTGGTTCCTGGCCGGGCTCTCGGAGAACGCCGGTCTGGACGTCAACTACATCCTCACGGGTCGTCGCCGGCGCAAACCCGGCGCCACCAAGCTCAACAAGTCCGACGCCCCCAAGCGGTGATCGGGGGCGCCGGTCCCGCAGGACGCTAGAGGTGTCCCGCTGGTTCAACTGCGGGACACTGCTGGCGCTACTCGGCGTCCTCGTCTTCGTGATCCTGGGGATCGCGCTCTTCCAGATGCTGTGCCACGGCCCGGCCGGCGAGCCGGGGAGCGGCTGGATGCGGTTTCCCGGTTGAATCGGACCCGCTGACCGGTGCCCGAGGCGGACGCCCTCGTCGTCGACCCCACCGGCGTCTTCGTCTACCTGGCCGGAGTACTGGCCTGCATCTACGCGCTGGCCGGAATCCCCCGCCTGCGCGGCTTTTTCGAGATCCTCCCGCCGATCCTCTGGGCGTACATCGTACCGATGCTCTCGACCTCGCTGGGCATCCTGCCGGCCGCGTCCCCCGCCTACGACTGGATCACCCGCTACGTGCTGCCGGTGGCGCTGCTCCTGCTGATGATGACCGTCGACGTGCCGGCGCTGCTGAAGCTCGGCAGGCCGGCCACGATCATGATGCTGGCCGGGACGGCGGGGATCGTGATCGGTGGCCCGGTCGCGCTCGCGGTCTTCGGGCACTGGCTGCCGGTCGACGCGTGGAAGGGGCTGGCGGCGCTGTCGGGATCCTGGATCGGCGGCAGCGCCCAGCTGGTCGCCGTGGCGGAGTCGGTGGAGACGCCCGACGCGATGCTCGGGCCGATCATCGTGGTCGACACGGTGGTCGGATACGGCTGGATGGCGATCCTATTGTTCCTGTCCGGCTGGCAGGGCCGCTTTGATCATTGGAACCGCGCCGACACGCGGCTGATCGAGGAGACGAACGCCGCGCTGGCCGAGAAGTACGAGGCGATCCGCCGGCCGATCACGATCCGTGACGCCGCGCTGATCCTGGGGATCGGATTCGTGGGGGCCTATCTCACCGTGCGATTGGGCGATGCGCTTCCCGAGCTCGGCGACCCCAAGATCATCTCCCACACGACATGGGCGGTCATCGCGGTCACAACACTCGGGCTCGCGCTCGCGTTCACCCGGGCTTCGGAGCTCGAAGGGGCGGGCGCTTCACGCCTCGGATCGCTCGCCCTCTACCTCCTCGTCACCGCGATCGGCGCCCGCGGGGACCTCGCCGCGATCCTGGACGCGCCGATGTTCCTGGCCACGGGCGCCCTCTGGATCGCAATCCACGTCGCGATTCTCTTCGTGGTGGCGCGCTGGATCCGGGCGCCGCTCTTCTTCCTGGCCACGGGGTCGATGGCGAACGTGGGCGGCGCCGCGAGCGCCCCGGTCGTGGCCTCCGTTTATCATCCCGCGATGGCCCCCCTCGGAGTGCTGATGGCGGTCGTGGGATACGTGATCGGGATCTACGCGGCGCTGACCTGCGCCTGGTTCCTGGCGCAGGTCGCGATCCACCTGCTGTAACGGTCGTCGGAATCGATGACGTGAGGAGCGGAACGAAGCAGATCGGCCGTTTTCAGCGACCGAGAAACTATTCGTAGCGGAGGGCGTCGATCGGATCCAGCCGCGCCGCTCGGTTCGCGGGCCACAGGCCGAAGAAGATTCCCACCCCCGCGGAGAACGCCACCGCCAGCAGCACAGCGCCCAGCGAGACGTCCATGTTCCAGTCGGCCGCGTCGCTCAGGATCTTCGACGTCACCGCGCCCACGACGATTCCCACCGCGCCGCCCAGGATGCAGAGGACGAGCGCCTCGAGAAGGAACTGGGCGAGGATCGCGCGGCGGGTGGCGCCGAGCGCCTTGCGGACCCCGATCTCGCGCGTCCGCTCCGTGACCGACACGAGCATGATGTTCATGATCCCGATGCCGCCCACCAGCAGGCTCACCGCGGCGATCCCGGCCAGCAGGAACGTGAACGTCTTCGTCGTCTCCTCCTGCGTGCCGAGGAGCTCCTGGCGGTCCTGGACCCAGAAGTCGTTCTCCTGCCCCGGCCGCAGCCGGTGCTCGCGACGCAGCACGCGCTCGATCTGGGCCATCGCCGCCGACATCCTGGTCGGGTCCTCGATCTTGGCGCTGAAGTTGCTGATCCGGTCGGAGCCGAGGACTCGGAAGCGTGCGGTCTGGAGCGGGATCAGGATCTGCTCGTCAGGGTTGAAGAACCCCTGGCTCCCCTTCTCCTCCAGGACGCCGACGACCTCGAACGGCACGTCGTGGATCCGGATCGTCTGTCCGACGAGGCCAGCAGCAGTCGTGCCCAGGACCTCGGGGACCGCCCCGCCGAGGACGGCAACGCGAAGGCGGGCCTGGTCCTCGCGCGCGGTGAAGAACCGACCCAGCGCGAGCGCGTAGTTGTTGACCTCCGCGAAGTCGGCCGTCGACCCGGTGACCCGCACGCTCGCGTTCGTGTTGCCCATCTCGATCTGGACGCCCCCGCCTGAGATCTCCGGAGCCACCTTGGAGACGAGCTCGGCTTCGCGGGCCACCGCCTCGGCGTCCTCGATCGTCAAGGCGGTCGACAGGATGCGCACCGAACCGAATCCCTGCCCCGGACGCACGGTGAGCACGTCGGTCCCCATGGCCGCGATCTGCTCCTGGATCGCGGTTCGTGCCCCGCGGCCGAGGGCGACCATCGTTATGACCGCGCCGACGCCGATCACGATGCCGAGCATGGTGAGCGCCGAGCGCAGCTTGTTCGAGCGCAAGGACTCCAGAGCCACCCGGAGGATCTCCCAGAGCAGCATTACGGGCTCCGCTCGCGCTGGACGCCCGGCACGCCGCTCCGCTCGCGGACCCGGTCCAGCAGTTCCCGCTGCTGGATCAGCGACTGCGGCACCATCACGACCGAGTCGCCCGCCTCGAGGCCCGACACGATCTCGGTGCTCTCCCAGGTGCTGAGGCCGATCAAGATCGGCAGGGCGGCGAGGCGCCCCTGGGGATCGTAGCGGAACGCGTACGCGGGCCTCGGGCGAGCCGGATCGGCGCGCTGGGCCTGCTCGCGGGCCTCGCGCCCGGCGCGCCCGGCGGCCATGAGCCGCTCCCGTTCGGCGGGATCGAGGCGCGTGAAATACTCCCGCCGCTCCTCGGCGGACATCGAGCGCAGCCGCTCCGCCGCCTCGTCGGGCATCCCGCCCACGGATGCGCCCTCTCCGTTCGGACCGCCGCCGGGGTCACCGGGAGCGGCCGCGATGGGCTCGGGCAGCTCGATGCCCAGGACCGGAGCCAGCTCCTGCGCCTCGTCGGCGGTCTTCACCGCCGCGTTCGGCAGCCGGAGCACGTCCTCGCGCTTGCCGACCTCGATCTCGACGTCCGCGTTCATGCCCGGCCGCAGCAGGTCGTCCTCGTTGCGGATGCGCGTCAGGACCGCGAACATCGTCACGTTCTGCTCGACCACCGCCTGCGGCTCCACCTTGAGCACCGAGCCCTGGAACTCCCGATCCGGGTACGCCTGAACGGTGATCGTCGCCGGTAGGCCGGGCTGGACGCGGCCGATGTCGGTCTCGTCGACGAGCGTTCGGACCTGGACCTCCGAGAGATCGGCCATGCGGACCAGCACGGAGCCCCCGGTCACCTCGCGGGTCGAGGTGACGATCTGGCCCTGCTCGACGTTCCTCTCGACGATCGTGCCGGAGATGGGGGCGCGAACGGTCACGTCGTTCCGCTTCTCCCGGGCGAGCTCCAGGTTGGTCTGGGCCTTGACCAGAGCGGCCCGCGCGTTGGCGTGCTGGAGCGTCGCGCCCTCCAGCTCCTCGTCGGTCACGACGGCCGAGTCGTGAAGCTCCTGGATCCGCTCCAGCTGCCGCTCGGCCACCTGCAGGCCGGCGCGAGCGACTTCCAGGTCGGCCTCCGCCTGCTCGAAGGCGTTCTGCACGTCCCGCGGGTCGATGCGCGCGACCAGCGCGCCCTTCGCGACCCGGTCGCCGAGCTCGACCGGAGCCTCGAGGATCTCACCCGACGCCTGGGACTTGACCTCGATGACGAGGATCGGCTCGACCGTACCCGTGGCCGCCACCGTGGACTCGAGGTCGCCGCGCTCGACGACCGCGGTCTCGAGACCCTCGGGCGACGGGCTCTCGGCGTTCCCGCCACATGCCGAGAGCGCGAGGGCCAGCGAGAGCGCGAGCGTCAGCGGAGAGCGTCGGATCACGGCAAGCTCCTTCCGAGCAGAGCTTCGAGACGCGCGACTCCGATCGCGTAATCGAAGCGTCGCTGGATGAGATCGACCTCGGCCTGGCGCAGCGTGATCTGCGACGACTGGAGGTCGAGGATCGTGGCCAGGCCGACGCGATAGCGCTCCTCGGTGACCCGCAGGTCCTCGCGGGCGAGCTCGACGGTCTCGATCGCGAGGCCGACGCCCGCGCGTGCGAGCTCGATCTGATCGTATGCCGCGCCCACGCTGGTCCGCGCGGCCAATACGGCCGCGCGCTCGACCGACCGGGCTGCGTCCGCTTGGGCGCGGGCCCGGAGCAGCGAGCTCTCGCGGACGAGGCCGTTGAACAACGGGTAGCGGGCCGTCAGCGACAGGCTCCAGCTCTCGTCCTCGGGCGGGAACGTCTCGCTGCGCCACGCCTGGCTGGCGCCGAGCGAGAGCGAGGGCCAGTAGCTCGAGCGCGCGGCGGCGACCTCGGTCCGCGCCGCTTCGGCCGAGGCCGCGGCCGCCTGGACGCCGGGGCTCGTCTCCACCGCCAGCGCGAGCGCCTGCTCGCGCGTGAGCGGGAGCGCGGTCATCGCCAGCGTGTCCTCGGCGGCCGGCGCCACGGTCTCGTCGAGCCCCACCGCCTCGGCCAGCGCCAGCCGGGTCTGGAGGATCGCGTTCGACGCGCCCAGCAGCGCGACGCGGGCGTTGTTCAGGTCGACGGCGGAGCGCAGCTGATCGGACAAGGTAGCGCGGCCCAGCTGGACCTGGCGCCGGGCGAACTCGAGCTGGTCCTCCTGACGCGCCACGCGGTCGGCCTCGACCTGATACAGGTCCTCCGCCGCCAGCGCGGCGTAGTACGCTTCCTTCACGGCCAGGATGGTGGCGAACCGCTGCTCGCGATAGTCCGCGTTCCCGGCCTGGAGGCGGAGCCCCGCCGCCTTCAGGTCGCTCGTCCGCTGCCAGCCGGTGAACAGGTCGTAGTTCCCCGTGAGCTGGAACGCGTGGCTCTCCTGGGTGATCGCGGCGCCGGTGGGATCCAGCCGACCGGTGCTCGAGTTCTGGTAGCCGTACGTCAGATTCAGGGAGGGGAGGAAGGCCCCCAGCGCGCCCAGGCGGTCGGCGGCCGTAGCGTCGCGCTGGGCGTCGGCCTGGGCGAGCGCGGGGCTCCGCGCCAGCGCGGTCTCCAGCGCCTCGACCAGCGTGATCCGCGGCGGCTCGGGAAGGGCCTCCTGCGCAAGAAGGGGGGACGCCAGCAGCATCCCCCCCAGAAGGATGGAGATCGATCGACCGGTCATGTCGGGGATTGGACCGCCCTCGATGGAGAAACGTTCAGTCGCCGTTCCCTGGCGAGTCGGAGGCGCCGATCCCCGGGAAGGTCAGGACGACCCCGGCGGAAAGCTCGGCGTGGGCGAGCCATGACCCGTCGTCGCAGGCCAGGCCGTCGAGCTCCGGCACATCGGACGCGCACGGCTGGGCGAAGAGGCGCGCGTCGGTCCTCACGCCGATCGGCCCTCCGCCGAGCCGGAAGCCGAGCCCGGCGCCGAGCAGGAGATCGGCGAACTCCCGGTCTTCGCGGCCGGCGTCGAAGGCGATCCGGCCGGCCGAGGCGGTCGCGAAGACGTCCGAGTGGGACGTTCGGGCGAGCGACCGCCGGACAGTGACGTGCGCGAGCGTCGCGACCGTCCCGAACGGGACCCCTCCCCGGTCCGTCGTCGAGGAGCCCGCGGGGGCCACGGCGACGGCGGGAGTTGAGGCGCCGCCGATCGAGACGTGGGCGTAGGTTCCTTCGACGCGCCAGTCGGGGGCGATCTCGTAGGACGCCGTCGCTCCCTTCACGAGGGTGGGGCCCGAGAAGCCGACGCAGCCCAAGAGGTCCCGGTACACGCAGCTCCCGTCCACGAACAGG
>Ga0214472_10006790_pt1 | contig 11991 bp, 7 predicted proteins | sample RVTome_6_FD_207662 | JGI IMG/M metagenome (GOLD analysis project Ga0214472, IMG submission 207662) | Soil microbial communities from uranium-contaminated site in the Upper Colorado River Basin, Wyoming, United States - RVT140D175 | ecosystem: Environmental > Terrestrial > Soil > Contaminated >...
CGCACCCATGTCGGTCACTTTCGCCATTGGCGGCATGGAAACCAGCCTCACGATCTTGCTCGTGCTGGCGGCATTTTACCTGTATCTCGTTTCGCACCCAACTGGGGCCGCGCTGGCAGGCAGCCTGACCCTGCTGGCCCGACCTGACGCGGCTTTGTTTGTTGCCCCACTGGCCCTCGACCACCTCCTGGCAAGTTTGAGCCTACTTCGTCAACGCAGGCTGGATCCAGGCCCCCTGGCCCGGCAGGCGACAGCCTTTGTGCTCCCATTGGCGATCTGGACCGTCGGCGCGACCTTGGCCTATGGCAGCCCCATCACGCGGTCGATCGGGGCCAAAGTCGATGCCTACCTGCTGGCGCCGGATGCGGCCCTGATCCGACTGCTTCAGCACTACGCCACCCCTTTCCTCGGTCATAAGACGTTCGGCCTGTGGTGGATCGCTGTCGGCCTGGCGTTGTTTCCGATCCTTTTTGGCCTCGGGGCGCTCTTCGCCATCCGGCGCAACCCGCGCAGCTGGCCGCTGTTCGTCTCGCCCTGGCTCTACTTCGCGGCCTTTTCGCTGGCCAATCCTTTGATCTTCCGTTGGTACTTGGCGCCACCCCTCCCCTTCTATTTCCTTGGCATCCTGCTTGGCGGACATCGGGTGGCTAGCGACCTGCGCCGGCCCGGCAGCGCCTGGCTGCTGGCGGCCGCCGCGCTGGCGCTCACATTGCGCGGCTGGTGGCTGCACCCGGATCACGGTCCCGATCGTCCAGCGCCGGATATGGCTTACATCGAACTGGAACTGCTGTATGAACGGGTCGGAGCGGAGCTGGCCGGTGAGATCGGCCCCGGCGAGACCCTCGGCGCAGCCGACATTGGCGCCCTGGGTTACACCACCGGAGCCGTCATTATCGATACGCTCGGGTTGGTGTCGCCGGCCGCCGGTGCCTACTACCCGGCCGACCGCAATCTGTATGCCATCAACTACGCCATCCCGCCGGAACTGGTTTCTGATCTGGAGCCCGACCATCTGGTGATCCTCGAGGTCTACGGCCGCAACGGGCTCCTGCTCGATCCGTCATTCGTTCGCAGTTACCAATTGGTGCAGACCATCCCAACCAACATCTACGGCAGCCGCGGCATGCTCATCTTCCAGCGCAAGGCCACTCCATGATTCGACGGCGGTGGTGGGGCGCCCTGGCCACACTCCTGCTGCTGGCTCCGGTCTTCCTATTGCAGCTCGATCAAGTTCCGTTCCATCCGGACGAGAGTTCCTTGCTCTACCAGAGCCGCGATCTGGAGTTGGCCCTCCACTCCACGCCGTCTTTGTTTGACTACACGCAGTGGGAAACGGACCCGGCCGTCGCCTACCGCGTGCTCAACGCACCGCTTGCCAAGTATGTGCTGGCACTGGGCCGGGGCGCGGCTGGCTACGGTCCGGCGTCGGTCGACGTGGACTGGGACTGGGGACTGGGCTGGCGGCAGAATCTGGCGGCAGGCGCCATGCCGCCCGCCGGCGGCTTGCTCGGCGCCCGGGCCGCCAGTGCCCTGCTTGCATTGTTGGCCGCACCGGTGTTGTGGTTGGCGGGCCGGCGCCTCGGCGGCAATTGGGCGGCCTGGGGAGCAGCCGGCAGTTATGGATTGAATGCGCTGGTGTTGCTGCACGGGCGCCGGGCGATGGCCGAAGGCACGCTGCTTTTCGCCGCCTCGCTGGCGGTCTTGACATTGCTCAGCGCCAACCGGCGACCGCTGCTAGCTGGAGCCGCCGGCGGACTGGCATTGGCGGCAAAGCACTCAGCATTGCCGCTGGCCATCAGCGCTTGGCTGGCGGCGTTGCTTACCCGATCGACCGCGAACAGCGGGCCGGTCAGTGCTCGATGGCGGCGGCTCGCGCTCGCGCTGGTCGGCACCGTGCTCGTCGTCTTGGTCCTGTCGCCCTATATGTGGTCCAACCCCTTCGAGGCGGTCCGGGCGACGGTTCAAGCCAGGAGTCAACTGCTCGCCGAGCAGGTCCGCCTGACCGAAGAGTTGGCGCCCGACCGGCTCCTGAACCGGCCCGACGAGCGGTTGGCGGCGATGGTCGGCCACCTTTTTTTCTTGCCCGTGCAGCTGCGCGAGATCGGCAACTACGACCTGGCGCTGACGCCGGCCTACCAGCAGTTCCAAAGCAGCTGGCGCGGCCAATTGTTGCGCGGTGTCGTCGCCGGCGGCATCTTGCTCGGTTTGTGCTTGCTTGGGGTTGCGCTGAGCACGGTCGGCTGGCGCAAGCTGACGATGGAATCCCGCTGGCAACGGACTGTCCTGCTTGTGGCGACCGTCCTGCAAGGGATAACGCTGCTGCTGGCCAACCCCCTGCCAATTCAGCGGTACTACTTGCCCTTGGTACCGCTCGTCTGCCTGTGGGCCGGAATCGGTATCACCGAAATCGTCCGCGGGGGACGACAGGTACTGACCGGACGAAGGACAAACCACGAAGTCGCAAAGGTCACCTAGGTTTGACCACAGGAGCACGAAGGCCGGTCCAACGGCGAGCGGTCCCCACGATCCAAACTAAATGAGAGAGCTTCTTTGTGCCCCTCATCTTCCACTTCGCGCTCTTTGAGTCTTCGCGGTTAGCCGGGAGTAGCCGTCGCCTCGGGTGTCGGAGTCCAGGTCGCTGTCGGCGTCGCTATAGGCGGAGTTTCCAGCAGGTCAAGCGAATCCTGTACCACCGCCTGCCGGATTTGCAGGATGGCCTGATCAGGCGCCGTCTGGCCATACCAGATGGCGCCGGTCGGCGCCTGGCGACCCAGCTCGAGGGTCCGGGTTGATCCGTCGGTCAGTTCGAGCCGGAGGCGGTAAGCGGGCGCGGCCAAGCCGTATTGGCCGCGGTCGTCGGCCTCAAGCTGGCCTGCCGGAAGAACGATCAGCAAGGACGTCACTGCCCGCTCGATCCGCCCGCCGTCGGCCCAATCGGCCGGCGGCTCCTCCAACTGCCAGCCGGCGCCGGGTTGCCGGCGGGCCCTGACGCGCGATCCATCCCCAAGATCTATGACTTCAATGGCAACCACGTCGGTCGCCGCCAATTCCCACAGCGGCGCCGGCGTAGGCGTTGCTTCGACCGCTTGATCGGTGTCGGATCTGGTCCACCAAACGGCCACGACCAGGACGACCAAGAAAAGGCCCAGTGCAATCCAGGTGTTGCGCCGGATCATCTCGATTAGCCCGCTCGGCGCCGCCGCCACCAGACCGAGACCCCCAGGCCGATGACAGCGCCTGGGATCAGGATGACTACGGTCAGCAAGATCAGCCCGACCGACTGCACGGTGGGGGGCAGGATGATCCTGCTCGTCGTCTGGCGAGGCGTGATCTGGATCAATTCTTCCTGATGCGTCAGCCAATCGACGGCGTTGACAAAGAAATCTCGGTTGCCGGCGCCAAAGATGTCACCGTTGGCGGCAAATTCAGAGTCGCCGATCACCACGACTCTGGCGCCAGTGGCAGCGTTGTCGACGGCTGCCGCCAGGGTTAGGGGTCCGGCAAAATCTGCCCCTTCATCGAACGCAATCTGGGATTGCTGCGATAGGCCCTCGAGGTTGGTCTCGCCCCATGAGTTGAGGCCAGTCATCGCCAGCGCGGTGGCGACCGGCCCCTCGCCACCTTCGCTCCCGAGCAGAGCAAGACTGCGGGCCGTCGGGAAGTAGGTCGCCAGGTTGCCCATGCGGTCGGTGATCGGATGCGTTCCGTAGCTGGCGGCGATCCCGGCAAACGGCCTGCTCGAGTCGAGGTCGACCACGACGTCGTTGTGCAGCTCGACGCGCCAGGTCTCGGCCAGGTAGCTGACCAGCGGATCGTCGCTGACGCCTTCGCTCATCAGCACCGACGGCTCGATCATGGCCAGCAGCGATCCGCCGGCCTGCAAGTAGCGGTCGATCGCCTCGACCTCGACCTGCGTCAACGGGCTCTGCGGGCCAGCCAGCACCAACACGTCGCTGCCGGCGGGCACATCAGCTTGCGCTGCCAAGTTCAGCTGTTCGATGGCGTAGTTCTTTGTGGTCAGGGCCCGTTCGGCTTGGCTGTAACCTGTCTGAGCCGTCTCCCCGGTTTCGTGTTCGCCATGGCCGCTGACCATGGTAACGAGCCGCTCGCCCTCCTGGGTGACGCGGATGATACCGCCGGTAATCTCGCGCTCATTGGCGAAAGTGAGCTCGTGTGATTGATCGCCCTGCACGACGACCAGGGTGCCGTCGCGGGTGATCTCATAGCGGTCGGCCTCAAGCGGATTGGCGATCGGATCGACATACCTGACCTCGATCAAGTCACCACTTTCAACGCGGTAACGCTCAAGCAGCGGCTCGATATTCTCTCGCGCCCGCGCCTGATCGGGCGAATAGAAACCCACGATCTCAATCGGCTGCTCCAGCGAATCCAACAACGCCAAGGTCTCGGGGGCGAGCGAATACTGTTGGTCCTCGGTTAAGTCCCAAATCTGCGGGTTGTGATAGGCCAGGTAGTTGATCACGCCCAGAATGCCGGCCACGGCCAGCGTCAGCAACAAGGCGTTGCTTCCGTAGCGCGCCTGCCGACCACTGAGCCACCTCTGAACCCGCTGCGGGTCCAGCATCACACCGGCGGCCAGCCCGGCGATGGCCACCCCAATAGCGATCTGAAACCCAAGGTTCGTCTGGCGTTGGACAACATACCAGCCGCCGGCGAAGAGCAAGGCAGCCAGGCCGACGAGAAAAGCGTACGGTGCGAGTCGTTTGCGATCGAGGTTCATCGCCATCTCCGTGCCTGGATGGCCTGGGCCCCAACAAACAGGGCCAGTATCGTCATCGACACGTAGTAGAGAATGTCGGTCAAGCTGAGTATGCCCCGGTATAGGTTGTTGTAGAAATGGTCGACCAGTCCCAGGTAGCCAGCCAGCTCGCTCCACGCTCCGCTGCCGCTGCCAAGCCCACCCAAGATCCACAAACCAAGCAGCAGCCCGAGCGTAGCGAAAAAGGCCGGCAAGGGATTGTCGAACAGGCTGGAAACCAGCACACCCAGCGCCAGCATGCAGGCCGTCAACAGGAAGAGCCCCAGGTAGGCCGAAACCAGCAGCCCCTGGTCGATTCCCGGATCGGCCATTTGGTGCATGATCAGAGGGTAGACCCAGGTCACGGCCAACAACGCCGTCATGAAGCCAAGACTGCCCAGCCACTTGCCTACGACCAGCTCCCAGTCGCGGACCGGTGCGGTCAGCAGCAGTTCTAGTGTGCCCATGCGTTGTTCGTCAGCCAGCAACCGCATCGTTAGGGCCGGCGTGGCGAAGACCATGATGGTCACCAATGGACCCATCACCATGCGTCCATCCGGTGAAATGTTGCCGCTCTGCACCCCGAAGTAGATATTAATGAAGAAGATGCCGCCCAGGATCAAGAAAACCGAGGCGGCGATGGCATAGGCCAGTGGCGAGATGAAGTACAGGCGGAACTCTCGGCTGGCAATCGTCCAGACGTTTCTCATTCAGCTGCCTCCTGCTCGCGGGTCAGCTGCAAGAAGACCTCTTCCAGGCTGATGCCGGCCGGCCGGAGCTCAAGCAGATCGTGGCCGGACTCGACGATCAGACGGGCAACCGCGGCGCGCGGATCCTGGCCGGGTTCGCTGTGGACCACGATCCTGTCTTCGGCAGGCTCAAACAAGACTTGGCGAACCCCGGGCAGGGCCTCGATCTGGCTTGTCAACGCGGCCTGGCCCGCTGCCACCTGGACGTACAGCCGGTCACCACCGGCCAGTTGGGCCTGCAGATTGTCCGGCGTATCCTCGGCGACGATGCGGCCCTGGTTGATGATCAAGACCCGATCACAAATTTGTTGGGCTTCGGACAGGATATGCGTCGAAAGCAAAACCGTCCGATCTTGCCCCAGGCCGCGCACCAACTCGCGAACCTCTATGATCTGCGCCGGGTCAAGCCCAATCGTCGGTTCATCTAGGATCAACACCGGTGGCTGATGCAGCAGCGCCTGCGCCAGCCCAACCCGTTGGCGTAAACCTTTGGACAAGCTGCCGATGAAGTTGTCGGCGCGTCCAGAGATGCGGACTTCGCCCATCACCGTCTCGATGCGTTCCGCCAGATCACGCACGGCTCGCAGTCGCCCCATGTATTCCAGGTATTCGCGGACGGTCAATTCGGGGTACAACGGGACCGTTTCCGGCAAATAGCCGATCCGCTCCCGGACTTGCAGGGATTCGTCGACGACGTCGTAGCCGGCCACGCTGGCCTTGCCCGATGTCGGCGGCATGTATCCGGTTAGGATGCGCATGGTGGTCGTCTTGCCGGCACCGTTCGGTCCCAGGAATCCGACGATCTCGCCTTGATCGGCGTGAAACGCCAGATCCCGAATTGCCGGCACGCGGCCGTAGTACTTCGTTAAACCCTGAACCTGGATCATCGTGTGCGCCTCAGTTCCAACTGGATGAGGGTGGGTGGCCGCGGTGGCTGGCATCGACCGACCGTCGTGAGTTATAGCAAGAATGGCCAGCAGCCGTCAAGGATTGGAGCTGACGCCGCTCGCTTGACATCATCTGTTCCGCAAAGTACAATCCTGCGCCGCCGACCCAACAGCCAATGGGAGTCTAGTGAATGTACTCGATGCAGGGGTTGAGGGAGTTCGAAGCCCTCGCCATCTGGGGGGTGCTGGGTGTCGCAATCATCGGTCTGCTCTACGCCATATTCCTTCGCCGCCAAATTCTAAGGGAAGACACTGGCACGCCGCGCATGCGGGCGGTCTGGAACTCGATTCGCGAGGGCGCCGAGGCTTACCTTAGCCAGCAACTCAGCTCGATCCTCCCGATGATCGCCATCTTAACGGTGGCGCTCTTCTTGTCGGTCTACATCGTCCCCCCAACGCCCGAAGCATTGGAGCGATTCAGCACATTTGACGAGGCCAGCGTGCGCCTCATCATCGGCTTGGGCCGAGCGCTCGGCTTCGTCATGGGCGCCGGCTTCAGCCTGACGGTGGGCCAAATCGGCATGCGCATGGCCGTCCAGGCCAACGTCCGGGTGGCTTCAGCCGCCCGCACCTCGTTTGGCGATTCGCTGCGCATCGCCTACCGGGCCGGCACGATCACTGGCATGCTGACCGACGGGCTCGGTTTGTTCGGCGGCACGATCTTGTTCATCATCTTCGGTATTGCTGCGCCGGACGCCTTGCTTGGCTTCGGCTTCGGTGGCACGCTGCTGGCGCTGTTCATGCGCGTCGGCGGCGGTATCTTCACCAAGGCTGCCGATGTCGGGGCCGATTTGGTGGGCAAGGTCGAGGCCGGCATCCCAGAGGACGACCCCCGCAATCCAGCGGTGGTGGCCGACCTGGTCGGCGACAACGTCGGGGACTGCGCCGGCATGGCGGCCGACATTTTCGAATCGTACGAGGTCACGATCGTCTCCGGCCTGATCTTGGGCCTGGCCCTATGGCACATCACCGGCAACCTGGAGTGGATCATCTTCCCGCTGCTGGTGCGCGGCATCGGCGTCTTGTCGTCGATCATTGGCACCTACGCGGTTCGGTCGGAGCCGGGCAAACCAGGCGACGCTATGGCCTCGATCTTCCGCGGCTACCTTACATCGGCGGCCATTTCGGTCGTGCTGTTCGGTCTGACGGCCTACTTCTACATCGGACAGAACGTCCCCGGCGGCTGGTGGCGACCGTTTCTGGCAACCGCCGTCGGCGTCGGCTTGGCCATCACCATCGACCGCGTGACCGAGTACTTCACCGGCAGCCATAGTGCGGCGGTCAGAGAGATCAAGAAATCAACCAACACTGGTCCGGCGACGACCATCCTGTCGGGCCTGGCGGTGGGCTATGAGTCGAGCGTGTGGGCCATCCTGGTGATCGCTGTCACGATTATGGCCTCGGTTTTGATCTTCGGTAGCGTGCCGGGGATCGATCCAACCCAGCAGGTGACCTTTGTTCTTTACGGTGTAGCCATGGCTGGCATCGGCATGCTGACCTTGACCGGCAACAATGTGGCAATGGATAGTTACGGACCGATCGCCGACAACGCCGCCGGCATTGGCGAGATGGCCTGGAGTAATGAGGACGATCCCAAGCTTGACCGGGCACGTCAGATCATGGCCGATCTGGACTCGGTCGGCAATACAACCAAGGCCATCACCAAGGGAGTCGCCATCGGCTCGGCGGTGATCGCTGCCGTCGCGCTGTTTGGCTCGTTCATCGTAGATGTCAGCCGGGCCCAGGCCTCGCTAGGCATCCCGCTTGAGCAGCAGATACAATCGATCGGTATCCGGGTTGACCTGCCCCAGGTGTTCGTCGGCTTGCTCATCGGCGGAGCGCTGCCCTGGCTGTTCTCATCGTTTGCTATCAACGCCGTCTCGCGGGCGGCCGCTTTGATCGTCGAAGAGGTGCGCCGCCAATTCCGGCTGGGAGTGCTTGAAGGCACGGTTGAGCCCGATTACCGGCAGGCCGTCGCCATTTCGACAACGGCAGCCCAGAAGGAATTGGTCTCGCTGGCCTTGCTCGGTGTGATTACGCCAATCGTCGTCGGGCTCACCCTGCGGGTGGAGGCCCTGGGCGGTTTCCTGGCCGGGGCGATCCTATCGGGCCAGTTGCTGGCTGTCTTCATGAACAACGCCGGCGGTGCCTGGGACAACGCCAAGAAATTGATCGAGGACGAACCGGCCAACCCGGCCATGAATACGGGCAAGGGCTCGGAGCGTCACATGGCAGGCATCGTCGGCGATACCGTCGGCGACCCGATGAAAGACACGGCCGGCCCGGCGCTCAACCCGATGATCAAGGTCGTTAACCTGGTGTCCGTCATCATCGCCCCGATCGTGGTCAAATACAGCGAGCTGGGAATCATCGGCTGGATCGTGGTCGTGCTGTTGCTGGCCGTCCTTGGCTGGGCTATCTGGCAGAGCAAGCGGCCGGCACCCGAGGTGGCGGCGGCCTAGGTTGTCCGACAGTAGATTCCCTGGCGGCCCCGCCAATGGCGGGGCCGCTTTGATTCTGGACCGGATCTGCCGCAGGGTGCCGTCTGTTCCCGTAGCACCTTTTGGGCTAGGATTGCCAGCGTGATCAGTCGCAGGCCCAACGCCCGATGACCAATACCCCTCAGCCATTGAACCGACGCCAGGCCAGCTGGCTGTTGCTGCTGGCCGTGCTTGTCCTGCTCCTGGCCGGGGTCGGTCTAGACAGCCTGTCTCCGAGCCTGCTGCTGATTGGGGCAGGCGTGCTGGCCGCCATCCCGGCGCTGTGGTGGCTATGGCCATCCGACCACGAGCGCCGTCTGCCGCCGCCGTCGGTTGTGCTGCCCGGGCTGACGCTGCTGGCGCTCCAGGCGTTCTCGCTGATGTGGACACCGTTCCCCGCCCCCGCGTACAAAACGTGGGTCGAAACCTGCCTGCTCCTGTCCCTGCTTGTGGTCGTCACCGACGCCACACGGCGTGGCTGGGGCCCACGCAGCTGGCAGGACGCCGTCATCGTCACTGCGCTGGTGTTGGCCGTACTTGAGATGCTGCTGTTTGGCCTCTGGCTGCTCGAATGGCAAGCGCTGCGCGGCCCAGTAGATGCTGCCCTGCCACCGGCCGGCTACCGTGCCAGCGGTCTGCTGCTCGGCCATCCCAACGTGCTCGCCGGGCTCATCAATCTGGCGCTGCCACTGATCGTGGTTCGCTGGTTTTCCCAACGGGATACGCCCAGTCGGCACCTGGTCCTCATACCGTTCGCCCTGCTGCTGGCTGGGCTGTACCTGACGTCTTCCAGGGCCGGCTGGATCAGCGGTGGCCTCGGACTGGCAACCGTCGTTTTGCTTCTCTTGGTGGCTACACGCAGTTCTTCTAGCTCCAGCATGAGCGCGCGCGTGCGCCGGATTCCGCGTTGGCAATGGGCAGTCGGGCTGCTGACGGTCGTGTTGGTTGGCGCCGGTCTCTACTGGCAACTCTCCTCCAGCGGGCGCCGTCCGCTGACCCAGGCGAGGAGCGCCGTTTGGCAGGCATCGGTTGAGCTTATCGGCCAGTCACCGATCTCCGGACATGGTTTGCGCGCCTTTCCCGTCCGGTACGCCTCCCTGCCATTCAACTACCATGAAGAAGATATCCCGCACGCTCACAATCTCCTGCTGCAGGTGGCGGTTGAGAACGGCGCCGCCGGCGTGGTTGTTCTTCTCGTTTTGCTGTTTTATGCGGGCCGGATCGGCTGGCGTCGCTGGCGGGACGGATCGGTCACTACCCGCATCGCACTGTCCGCTTATGCTGGAGCCGCCGCAGCCTGCCTGAGCCACAATCTATTCGACTACTTGCTCGGACCGCCGCTCTACAGCGCGGCCGTCGTCTTCCTTGCCGGAGCCGCGCTCGGCGGCACCGGAGCCGTCAACCTGGATGGACCACGGCCGGTTTCACGCCTTGCACTCGGGCTGGCACCGCTGCTGGCGGTCGGGGCGATGGCGCTGACCCTGGGCGGGGCCTGGGACCAATGGCGCGGTGCCCTCGCCGGGCAGACACACGACTGGCCGGAAGCAGCCTCAAGGTTGTGTCGGGCAGCGCAGGCCAACCCGGCCGAGCCGGTGGCAGCCTCGGGCTGTGGGTTGGCAACCTGGTTGGCGGGATTAAAGGATGGACCGCCACCTGCCACCTCCCTGGCTGCCCTGACAGCCGCCACCGAGCGGGACCCGGGCTGGGGGACCCACGCTGCCAACCTAGGGGCCGGCCTGCTCGCCGGCGGCGATGCGGCAGCCGCCGTCGAAGCGCTCGACGCGGCCCTGGCCGTCCATCCAACCAACCCCGACTTGCTGCTGACCCGGGGTTATGCCGCCGAACTGCTGGGCGACCTATCCTCGGCGAAGGAACTCTACCTGGCCGCGCTCGAGCGCAACCCGTGGGGTTACAACGCCGCCTTCCTCCAGGCCGAGCCGTGGCGGACGGCCGGGATCGACCTTGAGGGCCTGGCGGACGACTTCACGTCGGGCCAGGCGCACCTGTGGCAGGCCCAGCTGGCCGTTGCGCAGGGCGATCAGGCGGCGGCCGCGGCAGCCCTCGATCGGGCTGCGCCTTTGACTCCTGGCAACTACCGGCTGGCTGTGCTGCGGGCCGAACTTGCCTTGCTGGCTGGTGACGCACGCGAAGCACTCCATCAGGCGCGATTGGCGAATTTCCTGGATTCGGACCAGCCCGCCGCCCGCGAGATCCTCGCGGTCGCTTTGTTGGCCGACCGATCGTCGAACGGCGAGGCCGGCCAGGCCATCGTCCGGGCTGCCGAAGGCCTGGTCTTCACCAGCCGTTCGCAGCGGTATTTCTTTGCGGCGCATGGCCGGTTGGGGCTGGCCACCGACCGTGCACCCAACCTCATCCTTGGCAGCGCCAGCGCTCGCCTGGTGGCCCTGGCCCAAGCCCTTGTGAACGACCATTTCGTCGATCTAACCGAATCCGAACGCTTGGCGTTGAGCTTGTTGATTCGCCATTGTGCTTGCCAGCCTGAGGGGCTCATGGGCGATCCCGCCCTTGGCATTGGGGCCGCTGTGCCCGAGGCCCCATGACGGCGACAAGCGGGGATCCCTCCGAGTCAAGCAGATCTGAAATGTCGGGCAGGAGGGTAATCCCCTTCCACCCCTGGCTGCTGGCGTTGCTGACGCCTTTGTTGATCCTGGCCCAGAACGGTCTCGAAATAGCGCCAGGCCAGGCAGTACGGTCGGTGGTATTCGAGCTGCTTTTCGCCAGCCTGGTATGGCTTGGTTGCCGCCTAGCTACCGGCGAATGGCGCCGATCTGCACTCGTCGCTTCGGCCTTCCTGCTGGTGTTTCATGCATACGGCCGTTTCTACGCTGGCAGCGGCCACAGCGCCGTCCAGGCGCTGCCGCTGGTTGACCGGCTGGCCGGCAACCACGCGCTGCTGCTCCCGCTGGCCATGGCAGTCCTGGCGTTCCTGGCCTTCGCCGTCTCGCGCCTGCACCGCTTTACGACGGGCATGACGAATCTGCTTAACATCGTCAGCCTGACGCTGTGCCTGGTGACGGCCGGCACCATCGCATTGC
>Ga0214472_10006791_pt1 | contig 11991 bp, 9 predicted proteins | sample RVTome_6_FD_207662 | JGI IMG/M metagenome (GOLD analysis project Ga0214472, IMG submission 207662) | Soil microbial communities from uranium-contaminated site in the Upper Colorado River Basin, Wyoming, United States - RVT140D175 | ecosystem: Environmental > Terrestrial > Soil > Contaminated >...
GCCACCTCGCGATCAGAGCCAATGGCATAATCGCGCCATTCGCCTTCGACGACCTTGCGACCATAGAGCGACAAAATGGTTTCAAACTCGGCGCGGGTGAAGAAAATGTCCGGTTCGAGGATCGGCTTTTGCGGGGTGGGATTATTGACGATTGTCAGCGATGTCGGGGCGGTGCCATCAGGGCTATCGGGCATTACGCTTCCAATCTCAAAGTGACCTTCCAATGAAAAATAGTCGCACTTTTCTGTCATTTTTGCGAATTTTTCCGGATCACAAAAATGCCTTTTTTCGGCCCTTGGGTGAACACAGTGGAACGTCATTGTCTGATCGTTGCCTCACTGGCCCGGTCTTCTTGACCTTCCGGTTTTATCAGCCCCCCAGCCCCACCGGGATGGAAATATGGGGACCGGGCCACCCCCTTCACTAGCCAGTTTGAGTGAGGCGGCATCTCCAAGACTGCCAATCTGTCGCCGCATGATACCCCCATGCGGCGACATTTTTGTTTGTATTTACAAGCGCTAAGGCCGTCTCGTTGAGGCCCATGAAACATCTTTCACTTGAGGCCCGCGCAGGCTTGCCCTACACATCGAATAAAGGGAATAGGGGGCAGGTTGCCATGTCATCGTGGCGCTTGCGGGGAGAGTTATCATCACGCAATTTCAGAGCAGTACCTTAGGCAAGATGAGCGATACATCGAGCGATACCATGATTGTGATTGACGGGCTTACCAAGCGCTTTGGCCCTTTTACCGCCGTGGATTCCATCAGTTTTTCGGTCGCGCGCGGAGAGGTTCTGGGGTTTCTGGGGCCCAATGGCGCGGGTAAATCCACGACCATGAAAATGGTAACGGGATTTCTCTCCCCCAGCGCAGGTTTCGCGAAGGTCTGCGGTCATGATGTGGTGTCAGATACGCTTGCCGCACAGCGCACCATTGGCTATCTGCCGGAAGGTGCGCCAGCCTATGGCGATATGACGCCGCGCGGGTTCTTGCGTTTCATCGCTCGCATCCGCCGTTTGAATGGCACCGCTGCCGACAAGGCGATTGAACAGGCGGTCGCCGCCACCGAACTTCAGGGTGTGCTTGATCAGCCGATTGATACTTTGTCCAAAGGCTTTCGGCGCCGGGTGGGGCTCGCGCAGGCGATCCTTCACAATCCGCCCGTGTTGATCATGGATGAACCGACGGACGGACTTGACCCCAATCAAAAGCATGAAGTCAGAAAACTGATCAAGAGAATGGCAGCCGATAAGGCCATCATTATCTCGACGCATATTCTGGAAGAGGTCGATGCCATCTGTTCACGTGCGCTCATCATTGATCGCGGCCGCGTGGTTGCTGATGGTACACCAGCAGAATTGATTTCGCGTTCGCGATATCACAATGCAGTGACCCTTACGGTCGAAGGAAAGCTGACGGTTGCCTCCGCTGAAATGCTGAAGGCTCTGCCGGGTGTTGTCAGTATGGAAGTGTTGCCGCGTGGTAGCGAAACTGTTTTGACGCTGTTTACCGCGCGCGGTACGGCGACCGATACAGTCGCGGGTGATCTCGGACTTCTCGATGCAGTGGCAAGCGTTGCGCGCGAGCAGGCCTGGGTCGTGCGCGGGCTTTATGGTGAGCCTGGTCGTCTTGATGAAGTATTCCGTGCCCTGACGCGTTCCGACGTTGATGACGTCGTTTTGAGCCAATCGAAAAAGAGTGCCGCATGAGTGAACTATCTGCTGTATTCCGCCGTGAGCTTGGCGGATATTTTGCGACGCCGCTCGCGTTTATTTTTCTTATCGTTTTCCTTTTTACGATGGGCGCCTTCACCTTTTACATGGGTGGATATTTTGAAAGCGGGACTGCGGATCTTCAGATTTTCTTCAATTTTCATCCTTGGCTTTATCTCTTTTTGATCCCGGCGATTTCGATGCGTCTGTGGGCGGAGGAGCGTCGTACGGGTTCTATTGAACTGTTGCTTTCATTGCCGGTGCCGCTCTGGGCTGCGGTGCTTGGCAAGTTTCTGGCAGCCTGGGCGTTTTCCGGCATTGCGCTGGTGTTGACCTTTCCAATGTGGCTCACGGTTGACTATTTGGGCGATCCCGATAATGGCGTCATTCTGGCGGGCTATGTTGGAAGTTTCTTCCTCGCCGGTGGCTATCTTGCGATTGGATCGTGTCTCTCGGCCACTACTAAAAATCAGGTGATCGCCTTTGTCGTAAGCGTTGTCGCCTGTTTCCTGTTTACGGTTTCCGGCCTGCCGCTTGTCACTGATTTCTTTGCGAGCTGGGCGCCGCAACAGGTGCTGAACACGATTGCTTCATTCTCTTTCCTCACGCATTTCACCGAAATCACGCAAGGGGTGATCGACCTGCGCGACATCATCTATTTCACCTCCTTGATTACCGTTTGGCTTGTGGCTTGCGGTATCGTTGTCGATATCAAGAAGGCAGGGTGAGCATCATGCAACAAACTCATCTTCGCTCTGGCTATCGAATGGCCATTCTGGTCCTGCTGGCCATTTTCTTTCTGGCTATCAATCTGTTTTCAAATGTTGTTTTTCGTTCCGCCAAGATTGACCTGACGCAGAGCCAGCTTTTTACGTTGTCGCTGGGCACGGAGAACATTCTGCAGAAAATTCAAGAGCCGATCACGCTCAAGTTTTTCTATTCGGAGCGTCTGGCAAATGAATATCCGCAAATTCGAACATATGCCGGACGTGTGCGCGATCTGCTGCAGGAAATTCGAGACCGCTCGGATGGAAAAATCAAACTTGAGGTGATCGATCCTGAACCCTATTCAGGCGATGAAGACCTCGCGATGTCGTTGGGTCTTAAAGGCGCACGGACGACTGAGGGTGACATTATTTATTTTGGTCTTGTCGGCACCAACCTTGTGGACGGCATTGAACAAATTCCATTTTTCACCACGGAGCGTCAGCAATATCTCGAATATGATGTGACGCGCCTGATCCAGAATCTGAATCGTCCCAAGAAACCGGTGCTGGGTATTGTCACCAATCTGCCGATGGACACAGGCGCTGGCGGCTTGATGGAAGCCATGAAGGGCCAGTCAAAGCCGTACATGATCTATGAGGAATTGCGCGACCGCTTCGAGATCAATTTTCTTGAGCAGAATTTCGTATTGGTTCCCAAGGATGTAGACGTGCTGCTGATTGCACACCCGAAGACATTAAATGAGACGACGCTTTACGCCATTGACCAGTTTGTCATGCGTGGTGGCCGTGTTCTGGCGGCGGTTGATCCGCATTCGGAAGTCAGTTTTACAACTGGTGATGATGGCCAACCGGTGCAGGGCTATACCGCCGCCTCCGACCTTGGGCCGCTACTGGCTGATTGGGGGGTGACATATGATACCGCGCATATTATCGGCGACCGGAAACTGGCGATGCAGGTGGCGACGGGGCTCGATGCGCATCGTCAGACCAGTGACTATGTTCTTTGGCTGAATGTGCCCAAAAGCAATCTTGATCCCGACGATATTGTCACGGCCAATGTCGATCAGCTTAATCTGGCGACCGTCGGTGAGCTTTTGCACGCCAAGGGAGCGACGACGCATTTCACGCCATTGATCTGGTCATCGAAAGACTCCGAAGTCTATGACCGCAGCTATGTCGAAGGTGGACCGACGCCTGACACGCTGCTTGAGGCCTTCAAGCCCTCGGACGAACGTCATGTCATAGCAGCGCGTATTTCGGGACCGATCAAGAGCGCCTTCAGTGCGGCGCCAGCTTATGACAAAAACGAAGATAAATCGAAACGATCAGATAGTTCCGATGTGCCGCCACCCTATCTAGCAGAAACAAAGACTGATGCGAATATTATTGTGATTGCTGATAGCGATCTCTTTGATGACCGTTTCTGGGTGCAGACTCAGGATTATGATGGCGAGCGTGTTGCCAAACCAATTGCCGACAATGCCAAGTTCATCCTCTCGGCAATTGATAATCTCATGGGTTCGGACGATCTTATTTCTCTGCGCGCCCGCGAGCGTGGTGATCGTCCTTTTGTGGTCGTGGAAAATTTACGTCGTGAGGCCGATAGGCATTTTCTTGCCGAGCAGCAGCGCCTCACTGCAACGATCAAGGATACCGAGCAACGTCTGACGGCACTGCAGACCCATACGAGTGACGATGGACAATCGTCTTTGCAAGAGCAGGACGAAGCCGCGAAATTCCGTGCGGATCTTCTTCAGAGTCGTAAAGCGCTTCGCGAAGTTCAACGCAATCTCCGGCGTAATATTGATCAGCTTGCGACACGGGTCCGTTTTATAAATGTGGCCCTTATGCCGATCCTTGTGGGTTTTTCTGCTCTGGGACTCGGTGTCTTCCGCCATCGCCGCCGCAAGGCGCGCGCAGCCAAGGGGATTTGAGTGATGGCTTCGTCCATTGAAACGCTGCGTCATAACAAGCCGTTGCGCCAGCTCGTTGTGATGGGGTTGTTGACAGTTGTGGTGGTCGCAGCCTCGATCATTGCTGTGATCCATCAGGAGAGCGGCGTCAGGCAGCAATTTGTGCCGACGCAGATGTATCCAGGTCTTGAAACGCACCTCGATGAGGTTTCCAAGATTGTTTACATGCTGCCCCGCGGCATGCGTGATCCGGAAGAGATTACGATTGAGCGTGTTGGCAAGGACAAATGGGGTGTGGCCCAGCGCAATAATTATCCTGCCCAGAATGCACTGGTTCAAAAGGCCTTGATCGGGGTGGCGGAACTTGAGCTTTATCAGCCGCGCACTGCGCGCAAGGAATGGTTTCAGCGTTTGGGATTGCTTGAGCCAGAGAAGATAGGCAAGGCGGTTCGCATCCAGTTCTTTGACAAGAGCGGGAATAAGGTGGTTTCGATGTTGGCAGGTAAAGTGCCCGAGCAGACCATCGACGCGCGCGGTGAAGGCATGATCTATGTGCGGCGTGATGGCGAAGATCAAAGCTGGTTGGCTCGCGGACGTTTACCCTTGTTCCAGACAGCGCCGGACTGGCTTGACACGAAATTCCTGGATGTCTCGCGTGACGACATCAGGCGCGTGACGCTTTGGGCACAAACGGATCACCCCGTTATCATGTCGCGTTTATCCAAAGATGATAATGATTTTGCCATTGAGAATGTGCCGAGCGGCAGCGTGACGCGTGGCGCGCCGATTGTGAACGGTGCTGCAACATCCATCGTCGATCTGAATTTTGAAGATGCGGTTCCGCTGTCTTCTATCGCTATCCCTGATACCTCGCCTCAAGCTATATTCGAGACATTTGACGGGTTGAAGGTCTCTCTGACAATCAACGGAGCCGGCGGCGGGCTTTGGGCAAAGGTTGCAGCCAGCGTCGAAGCTGGCGGGACTGACGTGACGGCGGCACAAAAGAAGGCTGACGAAATCAATGCCCGCGTTGAGGGCTGGGCCTTTAAATTGCCGCAGATCGTGGGTAGTCAGATGACCCAGACGATGGACCTGATGACCCACGCTGAGGGTGTGAATTAAGGGCCTTTGTAGCGGCGTTTAGACGTCGCTCAGGACCACGATAGGCAAATAAAAAGGGCGCTTTCGGAAGAAAGCGCCCTTTTGGTTTGTTAGGCGTCCGGCTTAAGCCGCAAGGTGACGCAGCACATATTGCAGAATGCCACCGTTGGCGTAGTAGTCGAGTTCGTCCTGCGTATCGATGCGGGCCAGAACCTTGATTGACTGCTTCTCGCCATTGGCACGTTCAATGCTGAGTTTTACCTTGGCGCGTGGCGTGACATTTTTCAGGCCTTCGATGGTGATGATCTCAGAGCCATCGAGGTTGAGGGCCTGCCAGCTCATGTCGTCGATGAACTGCAAGGGTGCGATGCCCATGCCGACGAGGTTCGAGCGATGGATGCGCTCAAAGCTCTGGGCAATAACCGCCTTGACGCCGAGGAGCATGGTGCCCTTCGCCGCCCAGTCGCGCGACGAGCCGGTGCCATATTCCTTGCCTGCGAAGACGACGAGCGGGGTGCCACGGCGTTTGTATTCCATCGCCGCGTCGTAGATCGACATTTCCGTGCCTTCCGGCTCAAGCTTTGTCACGCCGCCTTCGATACCTTTCAGCATCTGGTTCTTGATGCGGATATTGGCGAAGGTGCCGCGCATCATGACCTGATGGTTGCCGCGACGTGCGCCGTAACCATTGAAGTCCTGCGCGCCAACCTGTTTGGAGATCAGGTAGGAGCCTGCCGGGCTCTGGGTCTTGATGTTGCCAGCGGGCGAGATGTGGTCGGTCGTGATCGAGTCGGCGAAGAGGCCGAGGATCCGAGCCTTGCTCACATCTTCCAGCGGGGTCAGCTCGCGTGTCAGACCTTCGAAATAGGGCGGGTTCTGTACATAGGTTGATTCAGAATCCCAGTCGTAGGTCAGGCCGCCCGTGACCTTGATGCTCTGCCAGTTGGTATCGCCATCAAAGACATTGGCATAGCGCGCGCGGAACATTTCCGGTGTGACGCAGGAGCGAACCGTTTCGGCAACTTCTGCGGTGCTCGGCCAGATGTCCTTCAGGTACACAGGTTTTCCATTGGAGCCGGTGCCGATCGGGTCTTTGGCAATATCGATCTGCGTTGACCCGGCAAGTGCATAGGCCACAACGAGCGGCGGTGAGGCAAGGTAGTTTGCCTTCACGTCGGGAGAAACACGGCCTTCGAAGTTCCGGTTGCCCGAGAGTACAGCGGAGGCCACAAGATCATTCTTGTTGATGGCCTGGCTGATTTCGGTTGGCAGCGGACCGGAGTTGCCGATGCAGGTGGTGCAACCATAACCGACCAGATCAAAGCCAAGCGCGTCCAGATCGCTCTGGAGGCCGGATTTGGTGAGGTAGTCGGTGACGACCTGCGAACCCGGTGCCAGCGATGTCTTGACCCAGGGTTTGACCTGGAGGCCAAGCTTGCGGGCATTGCGGGCGACGAGGCCTGCAGCCACCAAGACCATCGGATTTGAGGTATTGGTGCAGCTTGTGATGGCGGCGATGACGACGTCACCATGCCCGAGGTCGAAGTCCTTGCCTTCAACGGGCACACGCTTTGCGTTCTGACCCGGCTTGCCGAATTCGCCAGCCAGCGAGCTGGCAAAGCTTGTGGCGACATCGGTCAGCGCGACGCGGTCCTGAGGACGTTTTGGTCCGGCAAGGCTCGGGACGACTGACGAGAGGTCGAGTTCAAGTGTATCGGTGAAGATCGGGTCGGGCGTGTTGGCTTCACGGAACATGCCCTGTGCCTTGGCATAGGCTTCGACGAGGGCGACGCGCTCTTCCGAACGGCCGGTGGCCTTGAGGAACTTGAGCGTTTCATTGTCGATGGGGAAAAAGCCGCATGTGGCACCATATTCGGGGGCCATATTGGCGACAGTCGCCCGATCTTCCAGCGTGAGGTTGTCGAGGCCACGGCCAAAATATTCGACGAACTTGCCGACAACACCGCGTTTGCGGAGCATTTCAGTGATGGTGAGCACCATGTCGGTGGCGGTCACGCCTTCAGAAAGCTTGCCGGTCAGCTTGAAGCCGATGACTTCGGGGATCAGCATGGAGACCGGCTGGCCGAGCATGGCCGCTTCCGCTTCAATGCCGCCGACGCCCCAGCCCAGAACGGCAAGGCCGTTGACCATTGTCGTGTGGCTGTCTGTGCCAACGCAGGTGTCGGGATAGGCGATCTCTTCCTTGCCCTCAGTTTTGGTCCAGACGGTCTGGGCCAGATATTCGAGGTTGACCTGATGGCAGATGCCGGTTCCCGGCGGGACCACGCGGAAGTTGTCGAAGGCCTTGGAACCCCAACGCAGGAATTCATAGCGTTCCCGGTTGCGGCCATATTCGATTTCGGTGTTTTGGTGGAAGGCCTGAGGTGTGCCGAATTTGTCAACCATGACCGAGTGGTCGATGACGAGATCGACAGGCACGAGCGGGTTGATCGTTGTCGGATTGCCACCGAGGGTCTTCACGGCATCACGCATGGCGGCAAGATCGACCACGGCGGGGACGCCGGTGAAATCCTGCATCAGGACGCGCGCCGGACGATAAGCGATTTCGCGATTTGAGGTGCGCGACTTCAGCCAGGCTTTCACTGCCTTGATGTCGTCGGCATTGACGGTGCGACCGTCTTCATAGCGCAGCAGGTTTTCCAGCAGCACCTTCAACGAGAAGGGCAGACGCGCCGTGCCGGGCAGACCGTTTTTTTCGGCTGTCTTGAGGCTGTAGTATGTATAGCTGCGCTTGCCGACCTTGAGGGTCTGCTTGGCACCAAAGCTATTGCCCGTTGCCTTTTTGGCCACAACCTTTTTGGTCGGGGCTTTCTTGGCAGCAGTCTTTTTGGCGGCAGGTTTTTTTGCCGGTGCGGATTTTTTCACGGCTGCGGGCTTTTTCGGCGCTGCTTTGGGTTTGGCAACTGCCTTGGCGACGGCCGCTTTTTTAGCGACGGGCTTTTTGGCGGGGGCTTTTTTGGCCACCAGTTTCTTTGGCGCTGTCTTTTTGGCGGCTGTTTTTTTCGGGGCGGCTTTTGAAGGTGTCGCTTTTTTGGCTACTGCCTTTTTGGCTGGCGCTTTCTTTGCGGCGGGAGCCTTTTTTGCGGCAGTGGCTTTCTTGGGCGCAGCTTTCTTTGCGACAGGTTTTGTCTTTTTGACGGCGGTCTTTGCAGGGGCTTTCGCCTTCTTTGCTACCGCTGTTGTCTTCTTCGCGACGGGCTTGGCTTTTTTTACTGCCGCTTTCGGTGCAGTTTTCGCGCTTGCCTTTTTCGCTTTTGTTTTGGCCTTAGCCGGGGCCTTCTTCGCCATGAATTCTTCCTCGATAATGCTTGCCCGGACAGGTGGGGCGGATGGGTAAGGGGGTTTCTGGTATGACGCCATCTCGCGCTTTAGAGCGCTCAATCATCCGTCGTTATTCGCCGCTATTTTCTCTGCCATTGGGCCTATGTGCCTGATCGGCGAGACTATAAGGTCTTTCCCACACGAAGGCTATGGTTTGACTGGCTTGAATGGAGTGATAATTGCTCACAGACAGGCAGTCAAAAGATAACAAGGAAAAAGGTTGTGGGTGCAGTGCGCGTGGAAAAAAATGGATCGGTGACGACGGTCATTCTGAGCCGACCCGATGTGCGAAATGCGGTGGATCGACCGACTGCAGAGGCGCTGGCGAATGCCTTTCTTGATTTTGAACGCGATGAGACGGCGCTAATCGCTGTCTTTGCTGGCGATCATGGAATTTTTTGTGCGGGCGCCGATCTCAAGGCGGTCGCAGACGGTGAGGGAGATCGTACCAATCTGATTGTGAACCCGGGGACAGCGCAGGATTTTGATCGTCTGGCGACGGATGGGCCGATGGGGCCTTCTCGCATGGTGCTTTCAAAGCCTGTCATCGGGGCGATTGCAGGCTTTGCGGTTGCCGGTGGCCTTGAACTGGCGCTTTGGTGCGATATGCGTGTGGTGGAGGAAGATGCTGTTCTCGGCGTGTTCTGTCGCCGCTGGGGCGTTCCGCTGATCGATGGTGGCACGGTGCGATTGCCGCGTCTGATCGGGCACGCGCGCGCGATGGATATGATCCTGACGGGACGGGCGGTGTCTGCCGACGAAGCGCTCGGCATGGGGCTTGCCAACCGCGTTGTTCCCAAGGGACAGGCGCGCGCGGAAGCCGAGAGAGTGGCGGCAGACATTGCCCGTTTTCCGCAAGCTTGCCTCAGGAGCGACCGTATGTCGGCCTACGAACAATGGGATTTGCCCTATGATCGCGCTCTGGCGAATGAGTTTGAGCATGGTCGTGAGGTGCTTTCGAGCGGCGAAACCGTAAAAGGTGCTGCGCGTTTTGCGGCAGGGAAGGGACGAGGCGGACGTTTTGACGAGATCTGAGGGGCTGTCGGCCTCACATCCACTTTGCCTCGTAGCGGAAAATTTGGCCTGCGAGCGTGGCGGGCGCATGGTTTTTCGCGATGTATCCTTCTCGCTTGAGGCGGGGGGCGCTCTCGTGGTGACGGGTCACAATGGGGCGGGCAAGTCGAGCCTGTTGCGGCAGTTGGCGGGGCTTGTCGATGTGGCGGGCGGCGCGCTTTTTTTGGCAGGCGGGCAGCCGGAAACGACTATCGCGGAACAGGCCCATTACATCGGCCATCTTGATGCCCTGAAAGCGGCTATGACGGTTCGCGAAACGGCAGGTTTCTGGGCCGGGTTTCTGGGGGGTACGCCAGCGACAATTGATCGGTCTTTTGAAATCTTTGATCTGGCTGGGTTGCGCGATCTACCGGTTGCCTATCTTTCGGCAGGGCAAAGACGGCGTTTGACCTTGTCGCGGCTTCTCATCGCGCCACGTGCACTCTGGTTGCTTGATGAACCGAGCGTGGCGCTTGACGCGGCGAGCCTCGCGCGGCTTGTCAGCGCGATGGAAGCCCATCGGGCAGGTGGTGGGCTGATTGTTGCTGCGACACACCAGCCGCTTGGCCTGGTGCAGGCGCGGGTGCTTGATCTTTCGAGCGTGAGGGCCAGCGCATGATGCGGGCTTTTCTCTCTCTCGTAAAACGTGATGTTGCGCTTGCCACGCAGGTGGGTGGCGGCGGCGGCATGGCTGTGTTCTTTTTTCTTGTGGCGGTCAGCCTGCTGCCCTTGGGGATCGGACCGAACCTTAATCTGCTGGCCAAAATTGCGCCTGGTCTCTTATGGGTCGCTTTGCTCCTGTCATCGCTGCTGACCCTTGATCGGCTGTTTCAGGCAGATTTCGAGGATGGGACGCTTGATGCTTTGTCGATGGGGGCTTTGCCGCTGGAACTGATGGTTTCGGCAAAAATCATGGCCCATTGGCTGACGACGGGCTTGCCGCTTGTCGTGGCCGCGCCGTTTCTGGGCTTGCTGCTCAATCTGGGGAGTGCCCATTTTTTGCCGCTTGTCGGTGCCATGCTTTTGGGAACGCCAGCTTTGAGCCTTCTGGGCGCGATTGGGGCGGCGCTGACGGTGAGTGTGCGGCGTGGGGGGCTTTTGGCCTCCTTGCTGGTGATACCATTTTATCTTCCGGTCCTGATCTTTGGTGTGGCGGCGGCCGGGAGCGATGTGGCTATGCCGGGGGTCTCGCAGCAGGCCATGTTGTTGCTGGGGGCGGTGACGTTGGTCAGTCTCGTGCTGGGTCCGGTGGCAGCCGCGGCGGCGTTGCGGGCCAATTTGCGTTCATGAGCTGAGATGCCGCGCGGCAAAATGCCTGAAGCCTTTTCTTCCATTCCTCGCTTTGCAACGGTAAATAAGACCCATGTCAGAGCTTAGTTTTACCCAGCGGTTTCACGCCTATGCCAATCCGACGCGCTTTATGACGCTGAGCGGCAAGCTTGTTGTGCCATTGGGCATCGTCACGGCGGTATTGATCGGGGCGGGGCTTTATTTTGCTTTGCTGAATTCGCCCGTTGATTATCAGCAGGGCGAGACTGTGCGTATCATGTATGTGCATGTGCCTTCCGCCTGGCTCGGCATGTTCGCCTATATGGTCATGGCGAGTGCCTCGCTGATCGCCCTTGTGTTCAGGCATCCCTTGGCGGATGTGTGCGCCAAATCGGCGGCCCCGCTTGGCGCGGCTTTTACTTTTCTGGCGCTGGCAACAGGCTCGCTTTGGGGACGACCCATGTGGGGCACCTGGTGGGTTTGGGATGCACGGCTGACGTCGATGCTGATCTTGTTGTTTCTCTACTTCGGCTATATCGCACTTTGGGCGACTATTGAGGAGCCGGTTCGTGCGGCACGTGCTGCCGCTGTGCTTGCGCTTGTCGGCTCGATCAATGTGCCCATCGTTCATTATTCGGTGGTGTGGTGGAATACGCTGCATCAGCCTGCGAGCGTCTTTCGGGTCGACGGGCCGGAGATTGCCGGTTCGATGTTGATCCCGCTGATGTTGATGGCGGTCGGCTTTACCTTTTTCTTTGTGACGATGTTGCTTGTGCGGATGCGGGTGGAGATTTTGCGCCGCCGGGTGCGCGCGCTTCGCCTCGCGACGGCGGAGGTTTGATGATGGCCAGCTATTTTGACATGGGCGGCTATGC
>Ga0214472_10006792_pt1 | contig 11990 bp, 17 predicted proteins | sample RVTome_6_FD_207662 | JGI IMG/M metagenome (GOLD analysis project Ga0214472, IMG submission 207662) | Soil microbial communities from uranium-contaminated site in the Upper Colorado River Basin, Wyoming, United States - RVT140D175 | ecosystem: Environmental > Terrestrial > Soil > Contaminated >...
GTTTTTGGATTGGGTGGGGGTGGGTTAAGTGGAGCGGCGGGAATATTTAATTATATACTGTGCCCACCGTAATTCTGTCCCAGTAATTCTCTGAACACTTTCATCCGCATTGGTTAAAATCTTTCCGCTTAACGCAAAATCGACTCTCCTAAAGAGTAAAATTGCTCTATTTATCAATTTTAGATAGGATTTTTTAGATAGGCTTTCATCGAGTCAATTTTCTCGGAGCCGCTTTGCGATGGACTTGGTACAATCAGGACAAGGCATATGCACGACCATCAGGTTAATCAACATCTAGTGCCGTCATAATGCGATCCTCGCTTAGTCGTTAGCAGGACTGGACTCGCGCCCTCCCCTGGCTGATGCCATGATGCCGAGCCCCCAGGGGGGGGCCGAATGAATAGGCGGAAACATGGCTGAGCTAAGCTTGCTCACGGTCACCTTCGTTCTGATGGCAGCAATTGCCGCTCTCTGCCTCGGTGCCTGGATCTTGTTTACGGCCATGCACGGTGCCGTTTTCCTTTTTAAGGGGACGCGGGAAATCAATGGCCTATTCGTTTTCGGCTACTTCGTTATGTGGATTGTTGCGGCCCCGGGCATGTTGCTCCTGAGCTTCATCGTGGGCCTCTTGATCCGAAATGGCCGACGGGAAGAGCGGCGCGGGAATCGGTAATATTTCAAACCAATCCACTACCCGATGTCCCGCTGACCTCTTGCTATCAGGACAGTGCCTCGCCGAGGCTGAGCTTCTTTGGCGGCGGGGGCAGCCGCGGAATCTCGTCCGACCCGCCGTCAACGGTCCCGCGGTAGTTCACCGGCGGGATGTGCCGGGCCGGGTGGCGTTGGGCCGGGTGGTTCTGGGCCGGGGGCGTGTGTCGGGAGCCAGCCGCCGCAGCTGGCGTTCGATCATTTTTTCATGATCCGCGAGGCGGCGCTGGCCGGTGGCGGGGCAGCGTTATTGCCCGGCTTTGTGGTCGCGGGGGATCTGGCGAAAGGCGACCTGGTGCAGAGCGGGCCGGTCTGGGCGACGGGGGCGGTTTATGCGGCGGTGGGGACGAGCACGGCGTTCGGGAGACCGGTGGCGCAGGCGTTTTTGGATTGGGGTGGGGTGGGTTAGGCGGAAGTGCTGTGTTAAGTAGTGGCGTCCTATCATGTTTAAACCATTCCAAAATTTCTAATTTGATTAACTCATTCTTGGGTTATGGAATCCAAACCACGCTGATCCTTCACAACTTTAAAGGATTTAAAGGCGAGCCGTGCCTTGATAATTTTCGGCTGAGGGGAATAAGCGCGCATAGCAGCAGTCAACTTGGATTGAGAGACGCTGCAGAGCGGACCAACTATGATCTCTTTAAGCTCAATGTCCCCATCAAATTCCCGGAAATAGTAATTTGAAGCTTCGGGATCAGGCTCTTCCAGTTGAACCCACATACGCCACTCATCTTCGTAACTCCATCCGGAATATTTCGTGGAGAGAATTCCGTCCATCTTGTTCTCGGTCAAAGGAAGGGTAAATGGGGTTCGCAGATCAGTGTAATTAATTTTGAAAACGTATGCGTCGCTCACGTCAAATCCAAGGCAGATACCTTTGTGCCGATCGGCATAGTGGCTCCACAGCAGCGGATTCCACCAATGTTTGGAAAAGCAAAGCAGGCCGTAGGTTTCTGACATTTGCTTTTTCCATCCACGCAATGCGGTCCGCAATTCGTTGTCAGCCTGTTTCGAACACCACAATTCGAAGGGATCGTTTAAGCTGTCAATCTGAGAGAGCTTCAAGCGTCCCTAGACAGATCATCAAGGCCGTATTCTTCCGGCAGAAAGTGATAGAGGCGCATTCTTTTCCATGAGTTAGTGATGTTAGTTGTTTGCCGTAGACCAACATGAATATCAATCATAGAAATATAGTCAGGCAGGAAAGAATTTATTTCCAGTCCGCCGTGAATTTGTCAACTAGGTCAGGCCCTGCTTTTTTCACCGCTCCAAGGGATTTTCCCGAAATTTCAGGGACATAATACCCAATCAACGTCAGAGATAAATATTATGTCACAGCAATTCCTAAAGATGCCTGGTCCTTTTGCGAGCCGCCTACGAAAGAAGAAGCGAAGTCGATAAACGGAGCACTCGACCCAGGCCCCGGCATGCGGCTGGACGCTGTTTGCGAACTCAATGCTAACGGTGAAATTATCCGAACAGCTGTTATCTACTCTGTACCGGACCTGTAGCAATTCGCGGTTTATCGAGACCTGGGGCGAACATCTTCCCAGCGCCTTTCATCCCTTGAGATGAATACAGCTCTAATGCGCGAAGGAAATTCGCCCGTTGGGAGCCGGCGATGGCTCAATAGTTGCGTCACTTCGGGGGGGATGCTCGTCCCGACAGATGGGACTTTGGGAAGTTCCAGCCCGTCAAAAAGGGTTTCACGGATACGCTTAACCCGCTGACGTATTGTATTTGGGCTTGGCGGCGTGGGCATTCCAAGCATGCCACGCGTCTGCGTCATAAGATAAAACGGGCGTTCCACGCCCGAAAACGCCTGCGGTCGCGGCGCGATAATGCTCTCCGGGCAAAACAAATCGGAAAGCTGGAACATCCACGGATAAAGAAAACCCAAGGATTTAATCTTTTTTTCGCCGCAGCCGAATCGTAATTGCACAAAACGCGCAATGATATGGCCATCGGATAGAGAGACGCCTGCAAGCTGCGTTCCGTCCATGCGCGAAACCTTCCCACAGACCTCTCCGGCATTGTAAAACGTATACAGAGGATAGGTATGTGCCTCTTGTGCGGCAGTTTGGGAGAGCGTTACAGCCTGAAGGACGGATGCCGATTTCGGTTTGTGAAATAAATGACGGTAACTTCTGGTCTTCCAGTTCTTTCCGCTCCCGTACAACTTTTTGGCTTGCAGCAAAATGCGGAAGAATTCACCTGAATCCTGATTTACGAAATTCCATTCCATATCAGCGCCGGTAAGAGGCTCATTGGGGAAATCGACAATGAGCGATCGGCCACCGACAGTTGCCATGCTTGCCATCATGAGGTCCGTGATTGATTCCTCCCGGAATCGCCGCTTCATCCCCGCGCTTTGATCGAGGAAATCACCGACAAATCGCGGAAATGTATGTGCGAACAGGCAAAGCATTTCACAGTACTATATGGTTCATTATCGAAGACGCAATTGGCGAAACCTCGAGTTATGAGGACATAATACTTAATCTATCATCGAAATTAAGTAATTATGTGTCCACAACCCTAAAGGGTTATACCCCACTTCGCTTAATTTTGCCATGCTCAACAGCCTCAAGGCCTAAGTGGGCGAGCATAGGCCGGACCACTTGGTCAAAGACCGCTACTGCAACGGAGCGAGCAACCTCCGCCTGATCGACCGTTGCAGATTCCCCCTGATGAATGATCTTATTTCTCAAGGACTGTTGCGCGGTACATTCTTTAAGAAGGGCTTCGGTAACATCCGGACGCGAGACCGTCGTTATTTCAATGCCAACAAGTTGGCTGAACAGCTTTCCCAAGAGTTTTCTGTAGCGATCAAAGCCTGATTGCCCCAACACCTGCTCGACGATTATTTCTGCGAGACCTTCGCTGTGAACGAGGCCGTGTACGACTGGTTTGAGTAGCGTGGCTTTCAGCAATTGTTCAATGGCTATTACGAAAAAAACCACTGCGGCGGCGCTATGACCATTCGCGTTCAGTTTCTTCCCCTCTTGAATGGCGTCGACCGCAGGGCGCATTACTCCCGGGTTTGCAATATAATAAGATTGGAGCCTCTCAGTGATAAACTCGTCGATATGCTCTGGGTAGAGTTCGCGGGCGATCTCGTCGAACATCTCATCTCGGGCTGCATCTGTTTCGTCATAACTCATTTGCTGTCCCTAACAATGTTTATAACAACCGGGGGCATTCCACTTAATTACCGTCAGGGATAAGTACTATGTCGCCGCAATTCCTTAACGCCAAAATCAAAGGAGGAAAAATCGAGAAAAGCCGCGTAAATTATCCGGACCCTGGAGCGGCGTATCAGGCGATTGCCATCCCTGTACAAGTATCCCGATAACGCTGTGAATTTATCAGTTATACCGTGACGGCTGCGAAGGTAATGCGGATGTTTCACATTGTTTTTCCTGGGCCAGTGCCAGCAGGTAGGCGTTGCGGTCCAGCAGGGCATTTCCCTCAACACCGTCGGCATTCTTGAAATCGGCGAGACCCGGCCAAACCAAAACGCCGAGCAATATGTCCTGGTCGTCGTCTGAATTGTTTTTCGATATTTTGGCGGCAGCGGCACTTGTGTTGGCCTTGTACTCGGCCACAATATGCGAACAGGTCAGTTCGTAATCCCCCGCGCCCTTCATCGAAATCGGGTTGGGGTCCCTTGTGTTGGCGCAGGCACCTAAAATCAGACATCCGCCAATCAACGCGATCTTTTTCATTTCCGCCTCATAAACACATGCTACCAATAATTGATACAATTATCCAGCGGCTCGTATCAGCTGCAAGCGTCCATATTCCTTTCAGTCAGTAAAATGCCCGCCATATTCTGTTGGAAATTCAGGGGCATAATCCAGAATTACCGTCAGGGATAAGTTTATGTCACGGCAATTCGGTGCTGTCCGGCCCGAACTGGAAGCTGTTCCACGACGTGCTGACCACGCCGCCGGAGCCCAATTCGGCCGGAGCCCAATTCGGCCCTGGGCAAAGCGGTCGCCAGGTACAGGAAGACGACCAGATGAGCCAGACCGATGCCGGCTGCTTCATGGACGGGGCGGTCCGGGAGTGCAACCTTCAGAGACAAGCAACTAAAAACAGTTGCAATGCCCCGTCGGAGTCCCCATACTAAAAGCGAGAGAAAAAAAAGAGGTGGTTCGACGGCATGAGCCGGCGGGACAAGCTGATCCTCCGGCTCAGGGGCCGGCCGAGGGATTTTACCTGGGAGGAGCTGGTGCGGCTGCTCGAAGGGCTGGGTTACACGGAGGCGAAGGCGGGCAAGACGGGCGGATCACGACGACGCCTTGTCCATCCGACAGCGCCGGTGATCGCCCTGCACAAGCCGCATCCCGGCAACATCGTGAAGATGTATGTCATCGACGATGTCCTCAGGGTGCTGACAGAGGAGGGTCTGATATGACCTCGATGCTCGACTACAAGGGATATATCGGCTCCGTCGAATACAACGACGATGACGAGATTTTCCATGGCCGTCTGGAATTCATCCGCGATCTGGTCACCTACGAAGGCACCGACGCCAAGAGCCTGAAGCGGGCGTTTCATGAGGCCGTGGACGACTATCTGGAACTCTGCGCGGCCGAAGGGCGCAAACCCGACGTGCCGCTCAAGGGCAGTTTCAACGTGCGCCCGGGCCGTGAACTGCATCGGCGCGCCATGATTTTCGCGCGCCGCAAGGGGCTCAACCTCAACACTGTGGTGAGCGATGCCATTCGACGCTACCTCGACCGCGAAGACCAGGTGGCGTAGCGGCAGGACCGTCTCGCGCAAGGCATCCGGCGCACCGCCGATCTTCCGGTGCAGTTCGAAGCCCCGGGCGGCCTTGCAGAGTCATATTGCAAACGCGCCAGGGAATTGCGGGGACAAAATACCCAGTCAGCGTCAGGGACAGGAATTAGGCACCCGCAATTTCCCTCTATCGGCATTCCAGTCCCGCCCTGGCATCGCTTTCAACGGACTGAAATTTCCGTTTGCGTCGCAGTCGGTTTTCTTTATGCTCGCAGCGTTGACGGTCCCCTTGTGGGACCAAAAGGGAATGCGGTGCGGGCCGAAGGGTCCAATTCCGCGGCTGCCCCCGCAACTGTAAGCGGCGAATTTTGCCCAGTATGCCACTGAAGCATCTGCTTCGGGAAGGCGGGCAGGAACACCGACCCGCGAGCCAGGAGACCTGCCGTCAACGCACATGCAGCGTCAATACCCTCGGGTGGAGGGTGAAAGGACATAATATGGCTACGGCTTCGATCGCACTGGGCGCTTCCCCGGCCCTGTCGCGCAATCTTCAACTCGCTTTTGCGGGTCTTCTGGGCATATTCATCATCGGCTTTATCGGCTTCTCGCATTTCGAAGTCGTCCACAATGCCGGCCATGACTATCGCCATTCCATGGCGTTTCCCTGTCACTGACGGGGAAGCCACATCATGAATATTTTTCGGACCGCTGTATTCGTCGCGGCGCTCGCCGGCCTTGCCGCGGGCATCGTCATGACCGCCCTGCAGACCTTTTATACCGTCCCGCTGATCCTCCAGGCGGAGACCTTTGAAAACACGGGAGCGGCGCACGACCACACGGCCCCCGCCGGCGGCGCCAGCGATCCGGCGCCGGTGGCTCTGGACGCCGCGCACGCGCACGACGAAGAGAGCTGGGCGCCCGCTGACGGCATCGAGCGCACCGCATTCACCATCCTCGCCAACATCGTCACCGGCATGGGCTTTGCGCTGGTACTCGCGGTCGGCTCCGAACTCGCAGGCGGCGTCCTGGGCTGGCGTCAGGGCCTGTTCTGGGGCTTTGCCGGCTTCGCGGTCTTCACGCTGGCGCCCGGTCTCGGCCTGCCGCCGGAACTGCCCGCCATGCCGGCCGCCGATCTCGCCGCCCGCCAGATCTGGTGGATCGCGACGGTGGTCGCCACCGCGGCCGGCCTGTGGCTGATCGTGTTTCGCCGCTCCGCGCTCTTCGCCCTGCTCGGCGTGGCGCTTATCGTCGCCCCGCATATGGTCGGTGCGCCGCAGCCGGTCAGCCACGAATCGCCGGTCCCGGCAGACCTGCACCACCGCTTCGTGGTCGCCGTGACGATGAGCAATCTGGTATTCTGGATGCTGCTCGGGGCGGCAATCGGCGTGATCCGTCCACGTTTCGCGTCTGCTCCCGCTGAGTCGCAGAGCAGTCCCGCCTGACCGGACTCACGGCCATTCCCGGAATTCCGGATGCCCTCTCCTTCCCCGGTGAGAAATCACGTTGGATCGGAAATGCGCGATGTCGTTCGAGGCCAGAACAGCCCGGGCGGCGGACGCCACAAGACGTGTCGTGCCGGATGAAACCTCGAACCTTCATGATGAGATCTGCCGCATGAGATCCCTTGCCGCATGAGATCCCCTGGCCGCACAGGCCGGCGGGAGTCGCGCCCCCGTCAGCTATTCATGGGCAGGCGCAAGGGAACGAAATGTCACGATGAATGCCTCCGTTCGGATCGGAGAACATCCCGCGAGCTTTTGCTGAATTGATCCGCGATACTCTTTGCACCTCTCTACTTCCGAGGAATAGGATCTCCTGTATTGAGGCCTCATGTATTCATACGCCAGATTCTGCGCCTCAAAATCTTCGAGACCGGTTTTTCTGTAATACTCCAGAAGGCTCTTTGCCTTTTCCCTATCGGCAAATTCGTACTCCGCCACGCCCAATCTCGTAACGATCCGATGCTTTATATCGAAGTCCGGATTCCACATTCTGGTGGCGTTAATCAACGCCAGGGTGATGAAATCGGCAAATGACGGGAGGTTTTCCTCCAGGCTCTCCATGCCTCGCGGATGCACGTGGTAAATCATGGAAGACGTATACTGGTTCAGGACCGCGCTGATAAAATCCGAGTCGAGGCGAACCCGGTCGCGCGTCTTGTCATAACCAATTTCTATCCACAAACATAAACCCGGGATGAAAAGAAATGCCTCCTCGACATCACCGCTCAGAGCATAGTTGTATGCCTCTGCTTCGCCTTCTTTCTCGCATTTCTCTGGAACAAGGAGTCTGGTTCCCGCGTTAGCGTTCCCGCGTAGAGTCGAGCCTATTTCCAGTTCGCGGATATCCTGGCCAAGGGCTGCGACGATATCGCTATACGCCGGGGCCGCATCCGCGGGACCGGATACCGGCACAAAGAGGTCGGCCTGAAAGGCAAGCAAGAACCCCGCAAGTCCAGACGCCATCATTATATTTGTCATGTCCGGAATGCCCTTGTGGGAGCTCCGAGTAGTCTTGACTGGTGATCGTCTCCGGTCGCCCGGTCAGAGGGGCCCAGTCAGAGGCGCCCGGTTCAGAGGCGCCCGGTCAGAACCAGAACAAGAAGGATGATGGCCAGAACGCCGATCACGCCGATTCCGCCATGTCCGAAGCCGTAGCCGTATCCGCCGAAGCGACCGCTGAAGCCCCCGAGGAGGAAGATGATGAGAATGATGAGAAGAATGGTCCCGAGCGACATGTAATTTCCTCCACCGGCAGGGCTCTGCCGAACTGTTGACCAAAACCCCGCACCGGCGTGGCCGGTACGGAAGCGGATTGTCTAGTTACCGTCAATCGTGACGCCTTGCCCGCCAATCTCGATTTCGATGCCGCTCTGACTTTCCTGGTAGTACAGGTAGCCCACGACAACAACACCTGCGGCGAGCAGGCCGAGCACCAAATATAGCATATTGCGACTCATTGCGTCCGACCTTTCACGCACCCCGACGACGGGGCACAGCGTTCCATTACTTCCACGGCCCCCGGAATTACGGTGCGAGCGCAAGAACCAGGTTGCCACACACTCAAGGTTATTCTCCGCGGAGCGTATCCTTCAGACCACCAACGGCGTTCTGAACCCCGCCTTCGACCTTGTCGGCCTTCCCCTCCGCCTCAAGCTTGGCGTCACCAATCGCCTTGCCGACGGCCTCCTTGACCTTTCCCTTGATGACCTTCGCGGAACCGACCACCCGATCCTTGTCCATCGCGTTCTCCTTTCGAGAGATATGAACGTCTATCCAATAATAGAAATGCCGCTGTATGCTGCTCTGATTCAGATCAAGAACCTTCACTGTTCCCGCGATGACCTTGCACCAACGGCGCCCCTTCGCGCAGAAGAGGATTCAACGGCGGTATCCGTCCGTCAGGCCTCTGCTCCGTCCTTGAGTTCCTTGAGCATGGCACAGGATTTCGTGATCTCCGCGTAGTCTTCAGAGATATCGTAGTTCTCGGAATCGGATGCCGTGGCCTCGGCGTAGCGCTCGCAGAACTCTTTCAGTGCCTCTTCAACAGCAACGAGTTCCGACAGGATGGCGTCCTCGTCGTCCATGACGAGGCTCTTCGCCTCGCCGAGAACTTTCTCGGCGGCGCCGCTGACGGTGCCACCCTCGTGAGGCAACTCGCCATATTCCTTCACACGGATCCTGAGCTGTCCCGCCAGTTTCTCGCGGTCCTGGGCGCGCCGCTTGCAGAAGGCCGCCAGCCTGCCGGAATCGACGCTCAGCAGCGCCCGGCGATAGGCCCCGGCACTGTCAGTGCAGCGTTGGGCAAGTTCGTTCAGTTCGCTCACGTACTTCGGGTTTGCGATCGACATGGCCAGGCTCTCACTCCGTTCGTTTACGGTGCGGTTGAAGTGGTTCTGGCTGGACAACGCGCAAACCGGAGTTAGGTTCCCCCTCCTCCGCACATAAAAAGGGCCGCCCCATTTCATACGGGACGGCCCGATACAGGAAGGCCTGGAGATTCCTGATGCCTGTCGGCTTTTGGCCTATTGACTCTGCGCTGCTTTACTCTGCGCCGATTTACTGTTCGCCGATTTACTCTGCGCCGATTCGGGCCGCTTTACGGCGCCGCGCGATCCCGAGCCCGAGAAGACCCAGTGCAAACAGGGCGAGCGTTCCAGGTTCGGGAACGGCCGCGGCGGCGGCAAACCCGTCCGCCGTGCGCACGTTGTCGATACCATACCCGGGGTATCTCGTGGAGTTGCCGACTTTGATGCCCTTGTTCACGATAGAGATTTCGAGGATGCCGAGCACATCGAAGAAACCGAGGAAGTTGACATCCTCCAGAAATACATCCGTGAGTTCCAGGATCCCGCTAACGCCGGTCACCGTAATGTCGAAACGCCCGATGCCGCCACTGCCGATTGTGAAATCCGTCCCCCAGAACTGTGTCCCTGCCGGCAGCCCATTGATGGTCTTAGCGTTCCGGTGCGAACCGAAATCAGTCAGACACCAGCCACCGCCCCGGCAGTAAAAATTTCCATTCAGAACCAACGGGTTGCCGCCGGCACCACCATTGAAGGTTCCGTTGCTGAATGTGAGAGGATTGGCAAGCGTGTTGGCATAGCCGGTAAAGTTTTCGACGGCAACCGTAAGGCCGCCTGTCTGGGACGTGAACTGCGCCGCATCGAGCTGAACGGGTATGGCCTGCGCCGCGCCTGCGAAGCTGAATACGCCCACGGCAACCGCGAGCACCAGGGCAAGCCTGGTATTGATCCTTATCGCGTGATGAACTGCCCTGGCAGCCATGGCGCGACACTGCCGCAAAGAGCATAAAGTTCCGAACATTCAAATGTCTCCGAGAGTTGATTGGCTCACGCCGGTTGTGATCTTTTTGTAATGCCACAACCGGTAAGCAAAAGTCGTACCAAACAACCAACCATTTGAAATATATTACAATTATGAGATTCAGGGAAAATTGTTGCGATTGAGATGTAAAATTTCTCGACAGTATTTTCATTAAAATTATACACGACCACGTACGATATATTATTATACTATTGATTAGTATAGTCAAAATTCAAATACAAAATGTAAAGTTTTTCGAACTTGTCAATACACTGACAATAAATTCCGTTTGTCGTATTACATTTTAACGCAAATATATTGCTGCAGAATTGCCTGTATAGAGACAGAACCCGATGCCTGTCCCGTCACGAGCGCCTGCGTCCGGGTCTCGGTCAAGTCGCTGCCGCCTGCTCTCTACGGTCCCGGTGGCGTGCGCGCCCGACTCCCTGGCCGCCTGCCCGACCTTCGCGGGGTCATTGAGGTGCACGGGAATCGCATTTGGAAAAATTGTATAGCATTTGAATTCGAACTGGATTCTTTAGGAGGCTCTTACAAGGATGGAGCTTCTGGATGTTCTGGTTTGAGAAAGCATTTGAAGGTCTTCCCGATCCGCGTACCGGGAATGCGACGCGTCACGATCTGCTGGAACTGCTGACGATTGCGCTGACGGCGACGGTTTGCGGTGCGGAGAGTTGTTCGGACTTTGCGGATTTCGCGGTGGATCGGGAGGATTTGTTTCGGGAGTTTCTGCGGCTGGAGCATGGGGTTCCGAGCCATGACACGTTTTCGCGTGTCTTCCGGCTGCTCGACCCGGCGGCATTTTCGGCCTGCTTCGGGCGGTTTGTGGAAGCGCTGGGCGCCAGGGGCGCGGGGGTGATCGCCATCGACGGCAAGACCCTGCGCCGCTCCTTCGACGATGCGGCGCGCGGCAACCCCCTGGCGGTGGTAACGGCCTTCGCCACGGCTTCCCGGCTTGTGGTCGGCCAGCGCGGCTATCGGGTTGGCGAGGGCGACAGCGAGATCGTCGCGGCCCGCGCCCTTCTGGAATGCCTGGACCTGAAGGGGCATCTGGTCACGGCCGACGCGCTGCATTGCCAGGAGGAGACCGCCCGCCTGATCCGGGAGCGCGGCGGCGACTACCTTCTGCGGCTGAAGGGCAATCGCCCCGCCCTGCAGGGAATGGTGACGGAATACTTCGCCGATCCCGAGACCCTGTCCGGCCTGCCGGGTGCGGCGACCTGCGATGCCGGGCATGGCCGGATCGAGACGCGCCGCGCCTGGGTCAGCCACGACCTGGGCTGGATGCGCGGGCCGAAATCGGCCTGTTCCGAGCCGGCCCTGCTGCCGGACATGGCCTTCATCGGGATGATCGAGACGACCGTCGAACATCGCGGAAAAGCCACCGTCACGCGGCACTACCATGTCTCTTCACGCCCCCTCGCGCCCGCCGACTACCTGCAAACGGCCCGGGCCCACTGGACCATCGAAAACGGGGTCCACTGGCTGCTCGATGTCGTCTTCGACGAGGATCGGGCACGGAACCGGAAGGATCATGGGCCGGAGAACCTCGCGACACTGCGAAAACTCGCCCTCAACATCCTCCAAACAGCCAAGCCAGCCATATCCATCAGACGGAAGCGAAAACGGGCAGGATGGTCAAACGACTTCGCAAGATCCATCCTCGGCCAAATGCGATAGCCGTGC
>Ga0214472_10006793_pt1 | contig 11987 bp, 13 predicted proteins | sample RVTome_6_FD_207662 | JGI IMG/M metagenome (GOLD analysis project Ga0214472, IMG submission 207662) | Soil microbial communities from uranium-contaminated site in the Upper Colorado River Basin, Wyoming, United States - RVT140D175 | ecosystem: Environmental > Terrestrial > Soil > Contaminated >...
CAATTTTGGATTACAACCATCTGTTCTTGTAAAGGACGGTAGCACGAGTTTGGCTGGAAACATGATGTTATATTCATGTTTTCCAGAGAGCGGCGTTACCAAATGTGTGTTAACTATCCGAGATTACGTGTTGGGTGAATATAAACCATTAGAAGGATTTGCGCTCGTTGAACCCGCTGGTGGAGACGTTGTGGAAGTTGGCGTAGAGGTTAAACAATAAATCAAGATTGCAAATTCAATGTGCTGAGGTGTAATCGTTAGAACATTGAAAATTATACAAATCAACAGTAAAATTTTGGAGGCTAATAGTGATGAGAAAAATAATTTTTGCCTTTTCAATAATGGGCATGTTAGCGTCATGTGCTACTTATAATCCCGTAGTTGATCCTCAGTCTGTACGAAGTGATGATAAATATTATCAGGATCGTGCAGAATGCCGTGCGTTAGCACAGGCAAACACAAGTACTACGAAATCAGTGGCCAAGGATGCATTAATTGGAGGTGCGGTTGGAGCGGGCACCGGATCATTAATTGGGGTAATTGCCGGCGATACTGTCAAGGGCCTAGCCCTTGGTTCGGTTATAGGTGGTGTGGCAGGTGGAGCTAAGGGCGTCTATGAAGGTAATAAAGATTATGAACAAATTTATAGAAATTGCATGATCGGAAGGGGATATAAGGTCCTTAATTAAAACAAGAATTACTAGATTTGACGAATTGAGAAATTCGTCTTTACTCTAAATCTGTATCAGCGAGTTCGAATCGACGGTTTATTCTTTTACCAGGGTGAACCCCAGGGATCCGTTTGTTTTAGTGGTATACTTGAGCCTCCCTGTTGATCCTTAATCTCTACGATTAGCATCTTTGCTTCAGTTGTTCCAATGTTCTGTATTGAATGAGTTACAGGACCCAGCCAGTAAGCCTCTCCTTCTTTTGCCTCGACGTTAGTAATACTACCGTCGGGAGCCACGACCTTTAGCTTCGCTGGGGTTAGGCTATATGCTAGACGCTGGGGTAGAGAATGCATTCTGTCAATCTGACCGGGTTTGGCCTGATACTCGATTAATCGGACTTGATCGTTGTCTAGGATCACTTTATAAATTTCGGGAGAAACTTGTACAGGATCTTGAGCAGTTGCTCTACCTGACGTGATAACTAGACTAAAGATCGTCAACAATATAAGGTAATAAGTGTACTCTAGCATTTTTTCCTCCTGCATATCTCTTGGATTATTAATTTCGTTTAGGGTTAAAATAATAATTGAAGTTTTTCTAAGTGTCCACACTGAAAAAGCAATATTTACTTTTAGTCAAAATGCGAGATAAAAGTTTGATACACGCTATGGGTTTCGGCAAATTAGATTTGAGTGAATCCAATTTCGAATCTGTTATTCGATCTGTTTCTGCTCGTTACTATTGGTCATTAATAGTAATCTTATCCAGATACTCAGTGGGGACAGAGCCGAGGTCATTTGTTACCTGTATTACACCATTATCATCGACCCACTTGTAAATAGGCCGTTTTTTGGCCGGGGTTGAAGGGGAGCCAATAGAAATTGATTCTTGAGAGCTTAGAGTATCTTCAATGGGAATATCATTTGTTACATCATCAACATTGTCGTCATCCTGCATCTGTTCCTGCATAGGGGGGTTAACCTGAAGATTGCTGGGCCTCTCCGTGCTCTTTCCAAACGTTGATCCCCCTCCTTCATTTCCGAGCGTGGACATCCCAAATGGGTTTAGGTTTTCATCAGGCCAGTAGTAATACCAGGGCACGTCCGATTCTCCTTGGATGATTGCAGGTTGTTGCGAACCACTTGTGGGAGACTGATCCCCCCCAGAGCTACCATCTGGTGCGCTCTCCGTCGTCTGTGAAAAGACGTAGTCTGAAAGCGAAAAATAAAAGGCGGCAATTATAACAACGTTTACTAAAAATAACTTTATGATGTTAGGTCTTACCATTGCTAATAATATAAACAATAAGTGCTCAAATTAAAATCCCTCTCCAAATAAAGAACTTTTTACTCATCCATTTATATACGGGATATATTCAGGTGGCAGGGGGGGATTCTGAAAAAGATTGTGTATAATACAGGCACAAAAATGAGGGTAAGCACAGTTGCAAAAAGGAATCCGAACATTATTGTGACGGCCATGGAAACAAAGAAAGCATCCTGTAGAAGAGGTGTCATGCCGAGTCCTCTGCTTCGCCTCCCCAAGCTATGTAATACCCCGGCATACCCATGAAAGGTAACTGATCTGACTCTCTTATTCGTATACCCTGATGATTGAAGTCTTTGAAGGGGTCATCTTCAGGACCAAAGTCTGGGCCCTTTCTAACGTCTAATTTAAGCAGTTTGATATCGACAGCTTTCACCTCATCATACTGTGATGAGAATATGAATATAAATAACTATTGCGTTGGCTGTCTCATTCCTTCTGCAGTGAAAAATTCCTCCAATCTATTGAGCCATTCCAGTCTTTCTTCGTCTGAGGTAAAGAAGTCGAACTTACCCGAGGCTCGTTGTACGTTCATTAGGTCAATAAGGAAATCATATACAGCTGTCGCAGCATTTAGATCTGCAGCTAATGCAGCGTTTTGCGCATCGAGAAGGTCGAGTATTGATACAACGCCCCTAGAGTAAGAATCTCTAACTAAATCTAGGTTTTTTCGGGCAGCTTCTGCCGCATCTCGCGCAAAGCGTATGCTTGGGAATGAGGCTCCGGTGTTGTTTAGTGCTGATCGTATATTCTCTTCAACCTTTTCTGCCGTGGAGTCACGCTCAAATCGAAGTTGCGATTCGGCTTCTCTGGCTTGTTTATAATCTGCGACTTTAGCCCCGCCTCGGAAGAGAGGGAACTTAGCCTGAAGCAAAATAGTCCATTCTGTATCGTCTACACTCTCCAATTGTAAAGGGAAATCTTGAGGTATAATTACGTCCGAACCTGCTCCTCCATCAGCAAACATCTGTGTTATGTCTCCCACAAATGAAAAGGACGGGAGCCAGAACGCTCGTTTTGTCGACTTTAAGATTCGATCTTGAGCCGCTATCTGAGAGTCAATATTTTTAATTTCAGGAGATTGGTTTAGACCTTCATTAACCATGAAGTCAATGAAGATGCTAAAGCTTCCTGGATTATCGATATAAGGATAAAGTCTCGGGTCGCTTACTATTAGAGAAGGGTCGTCTACTCCAACTTCTACCGTTTCAAAATCTTCACCTTGACTGCGGTTTAATAACCGGTTTACTAGGATCTTTGCATTTTGGGTTTGAGCTACGGCGTCGACAACGTCAATTCGGTCAAGAGATATTTCGCTCTCCCAGCGAAACACCTCCGCGGGGCTGGCAACGCCTATATCACGTCTATTTTTAGCAATTTCAAGATTGGATTTTGAAAGATTGAGATTGTCTTTTCTTATTTTTTCAAATGTCTTTGCTCTGAGAACATTCAAATAGCCAATTGAGGTAGCCGCTATTATATCTAGTCTTATCTGATCACGGCTCAATTCACGAGCCCTTTGAAGATATTTTTGCACGCTAACATTTGCCCAAGTTGGCTCATCGAAAATCAACTGGCGGACACTGGCTGATCCACTTAGTGAACGTTCCGGAAACGTTCCAAAGCTTGCCGTAGCCCTGTCTTTGTCAATATAAGCATTGTCAAGCGATACTTGTGCTTGAGGAAGCAGTTGTGCGATAGCTAACCATATATCCTGTGCGCCGGCTGCAACAAATCTATCGATTGCCAAGAGATCAAGATTCACTTTAACGGATTCATCAACAGCTTCTTCTAATGTCAATTTCCTTTCGGATACCTCCGGTTCTTCCTGAATGAGATCAGCTTCCGTTAGAACATCCCATTTTGGTGAGAATCCGATAGCACGGGCGGTAGCCATATTGATGGTGAGCTCTTCCTGAACAGGGAATTCAACTGGGAGGGAACCTGCATCTTCACCAAGCAATATACTTAGTGTTGTCAGCGCCACTCTTCTTGCTTCACGGTTTAAGTTTTGAGCGGGTGTGAGACCTGCGAGAACACCTCGCTCAACTTCATTTCTGCCTAGCATCGAAAAGCTCGGTAGTTTCCTTTCAATCAAGCCGTCAAAGAGATGATCCAATTCATCCTGTGTGTATTGTAGAAGGGGAGCGACGAAAACTGCCTGCGCATCTTCGGGTATTGCGGCTAATGTGTTTTCTATGGAAGTTTTGACCGGAACAGTTACTATTGCAATACCTCGCTCTCTAGCAATTCTTTGGACCACATTTTCAACGTCAGGGATGAGTTGAGTAACGATTGGCATATACAGGAGTGCCATTCTATTAAATGGTACTATCTCCCTGAAAACTTGTATATCTCTACTTAGCGTAATGGGTCTTGCAAGGTAGTACAGATTTCTTACGCCACTCGCTCCTTTTTCATTGATAGGGAGCCCTAATAACCCCCTATCAATAACCCATGGTGCTATTACAGGTTTATTTAAGTTCCTTCGTTTAGAGACCTCTGTTGAACCGATGATTCCAAGTGCGATGAGGATGTCTACACCCGGATCGGATAGCAATGTGTCAATTGCTGATCTAACGCTTGCAGCAGTCCAGTCAGCCTGAATTATCTTATCCGTGGGAAATTGAACATCGAATTCCCCTTCCGTGACCGCAATAATTTCTTTCTTATAGATACTCAGAGCCCTTTGATTAAGTTCAGAAGGGCCGTCAATTACGATTCCAATTCGCTTTATTGGTAGGGCATAAGATTTTACCGGTATTGCTATTAAGATAAATAATATAAGTAGTAATTTGTTTGTGATATCGTGCTTTACCGATCTCATCTTATGGTATCCTCCCATACGGAACAAAAAACATTAGAGTATACATAAAGCCTTGGATTTGAAAAAAATAAGTTTTAAAAAGACAAAGGTTGATTTTTTAGTAAATAGGGACAACGCACAACTTTTTTGGTGTTATGTTTAATAAGTGTTAAAAATGGTGAACCAATGTTCTCCCATGTATTACTTTATGTTTTTGGTCTTTCACGATTAACTAAAGGGGAATATTATATTTTTAAACACCAAGCTTTTTCTCAAAACGCAGAAATCGAGAAAATAGTAGAGTGGTACGTGTACGGGATATTAAAAATAGATTCTGATCAAGCTTCAAGAATTATTTTCGCCCAGCTTTACCTTTAACCATGCGGTAGAGCCATAACAAGATTAAAGCTCCGACAAGCGCTATAATTATGCTCCAAAGGTTTAATCCCGTTACTGTGCTTAAGCCTACGAGAGAGCTTAAGAATCCTCCTATCAATGCCCCAACGATCCCAATGACAATTGTGATTATGATCCCACCCGGGTCCTCACCCGGCATGATCCATTTTGCCAAAGCTCCTACGATTAATCCCAGGATAATCCATGAAATGATTCCCATGTTTCCTCCGTAAGGAATTTGCAAGGATAAACATTGAGTTGCTGTTTAGCCTAACTCTTTATGCTATGACATGCAAATGATTCTACAATCTTGAACCAGTATAAAATGAACTACCTGTGAAATCAACTCTCTGTGCTTAAAATGAATTTGGGGACAAAGTTTTGACGTTTTTATCATGAGTACAGTATAAATCTTTGATTGTGCCCAACGGTATTATCTGTATTGCCGTGTTTGTGTTCTTATTCTGGGAAAGATTTATTGTATTTAGTCACGATTTTTTAAGATATGTTATTAGTCTTAAAGTAACAATCGAAAGCTAAATCAATATTAGTTTTTCATTAATAATTCTTTAAATAAATCATACAGCGGTGAGAATAATGAATGAAGCTCTTTGCTGGAGGAAACAAAATGGAGAACAGTTTAAATATCAAGGACTGTTGGTCATCAATAAAACATTATAGAAGGCATACGAAATTTTTATATCTTATCTTCAATAATTTTTCTTATTGTTACATCTCCATTCTCGCGCCAAGGCATTGGTAGTCAAATTATATTGATCTTTATGTGAAAGTGTTCAAGAAGAACGGGGTCATGCCTGTATTATTACGGCATGTATTTCACTAAACTAACTCGCCGCATTTAACATTTTGTTCTCCGAGAAAATCGTGGACAATATACCTTTTATTTTAGGTAAAAAAACTGAATTACAAGAATATAGGCCTGACTCCCCTTATTATTACCCCCCCTTTACTTCATTTTCACTGCGATGGCGTTGCCGCCCCTCCGGTTCATCTTCACCAGCTCTCTGGTTCCCCTTCGAAAGGCTGCTCTGGTAGTGACGGCTGCTCTTCTGGTAAAAGTGGTTCTTCCTCAGGTACGTAAGGCTGTTCCGGCAAGTTAGGATCTTCTTCGGGTAAATAAGGTTCTTCTTCGGGAACATATGGTTCTTCGGGTGGTGCTACGCCTTCTTCTTCCGGGTATGGTTCTTCTTCAGGAATCAAGGGTTCTTCTTGAACTAATTGTTTTGTTTTACGAGAGTCGAATTCCGGAATATCGTTATCGCTGACTAAGGAATCATAATATCCTATTGCACTATGTACAAAATTCGTTAACAGAGAGGCATGAGATGCCCGAACATTCGTGCAAAGGATTAGAGCTACTAGAATAATGTTTTTTATCATTTGTACCAGCCTAGATAAAATATACGAAAAATACGGGATTTCAAGTTAATTAATTTCGCACACGTAATGCGTTAATGTATTGACACATGATAACTGTGAGAAAACTCAGCTGTGTAAGAGTATCACGAGGTTAATTACGGCTGGTAATACATTTCATGTATTTGTTGTGTGTGCATTTGTTGGGATGAACGGCGTTTGTTATACTAACGCCGTCTTTCGTTAATTAAAATTCTTATTGTTCAGCAAAAATCTAATACTAAATAAAGTCATATTGAATATTTAATAATCATGGAGAATACGTTACGAGCTATTAATACTGTCTCTCTTAATACTGAAGTCATCGAGGAAGGGGCTCTTAAGCTAATAATCGATGGGAGACTTGATTCGAATTCAACCGGGAAAATGTGGCGCGAGTCATTACTTGCGGTTGATAAATATTCTCCGGAAAAGGTCATTCTAGATGCTTCCGGAGTGAGTTACTGTGACGGTACTGGAATTGCTCTTCTGTTTGATCTCCAGTTAAAGCAAATACAAAGAGGTGGAGTGTTTGAGATTCTAGGACTGGCAGAAGAGTTTCAACAATTATTTGACCAATTCAAACCTAGTGAGTTCATCGAAGCTAAGATAGAGGCACCTGAACCTTCGAACATTTTTGTGAACGTTGGCAGGCAAACAATTGATATATTTCGGGGGATAGAAGCTAACATATCATTTCTGGGGGAAATAGTGGTTGCACTTTTTTATGCAATGCTTAATCCCAAAAGTGTTCGATGGAAAGATTTTTTCATCACTTCTGAATTGATTGGTGTTAATGCCTTTTCTATCGTTGCACTCGTATGTTTTCTTATCGGTCTTGTAATGGCTTTTCAAGCCGCAATACCTATGCAGCAATACGGCGCACAGTTGTTTGTGGCGGACCTGATTGTGATTGCTATGTTCAAGGAGCTCGGGCCTCTGATGACCGCTTGGGTGGTTAATGGTCGTAGCGGGTCAGCCTTTGCAGCAGAACTTGGCACTATGAAGGTAAATGAAGAAATTGACGCGCTCACTACAATGGGGCTCGAACCGGTTAGATTTTTGGTCGTACCTAAGGTGTTGGCATCATTCGTTATGATACCGGTTCTTACTATATTTGGAAATCTGTTTGGTCTCATAGGCGGATTGGTGGTTATGCTTTCTCTGGGGTTTACTATCGTAACATATGTCGATCAAATAGTGTCTGCGGCAACATATGTTATGCTTCTGGCAGGCCTTATCAAATCAGTTGTTTTTGCATTTATAATAGCGGGTGTTGGATGTATGGAGGGACTTCGAACCAAGACAGGCGCATCAGCGGTTGGAGATTCTACCACCTCGGCTGTTGTTATTGGCCTTGTGTTGATTATATTTGTAGACGGTGTTTTTGGGGTTATTTATTACTTCTTAGGGATTTAAATGAAAATGGGTGGAGATATGGATCCAATTATTAGAGTTGAAAATTTTACCGCTGCTTACGGAGGTAGTGTAATAATAGATAATATATCCTTCGATGTTTGTCCTGGCGAAGTTTTTGTCATTCTTGGTGGATCGGGATGCGGGAAGAGTACAGTACTAAAACACATGATAGGTCTATACGCACCTGCCGCGGGTAAAATTATTATTGATGGTGATGACATTTCCACTGCCGAAGGAGAAGATCGTCTTAGGATTTTAAAGAAGATCGGGGTTGCCTATCAGAGCGGGGCACTCTTTGGATCCATGACGATACTCGAAAATGTTCGGCTGCCCCTTGAGGAATATACAGATCTTTCTCCTGAAGCGATGGATCTCATCTCTCTCATGAAACTGAAGCTTGTAGGGCTTTCAGGTTCTGAAAATAAAATGCCTTCTGAGCTTAGTGGAGGGATGCAGAAGCGTGCTGCCTTAGCGAGGGCAATGGCACTGGATCCGCTCATTCTTTTTCTGGACGAGCCTTCAGCAGGACTGGACCCTATCACATCTGCTGAGCTCGATGAGCTAATCCTGCGCCTTTCTCGAAATCTTAAGATAACATTTGTTGTTGTAACCCATGAATTGCCGAGCATCTACACGATAGCGGATCGAGTCATTATGCTAGATAAACGTATAAAAGGCATAGTTGCAACTGGTAAGCCCCAGGAACTGCGTGACCAATCTGATAATGCCTGGGTGCGGCAATTTTTTAACAGACAGGTGGAGTCTGAGGTAGCAGCGTGATATATACATAAGAATCTAATAATTAAATTAATTTTATGAGCAGAAAACCAGATTTTTTCAAAGTTGGCATATTTGTTATTGTCGGATTGGTAATTTTATTTATAGGTATTATGGTTTTTGGTGGGAGTAAATATTTTCGTAAGAAAATCTATTTTGAGACCTATTTTGACCAATCAGTACAGGGGCTTTCAGTGGGTGCGCCTGTAAAGGTTCTCGGAGTTGATGTTGGAGCGGTAAGCGAAATATCATTTGTGCGCAGTGTATATAAATCTGATTTTCGATCTGCACCATATGTAATGGTAAGAGGTTTTTACTATCCAGAGACACTGGGCAGGGAAATCGATACTTATAGGGAATTCGAGGAGAGGGTTGAGAAATTAGTAGAGAAGGGGTTTAGATTGCAGTTAGCGTCTCAGGGTGTTACCGGAGTGGCATTTTTAAATGGAGGATTCTTTGAACCAGATCAGTATCCCCGTTACAAAATCGACTGGAAACCCGAGTATTTTTATATACCATCTGCCCCAAGTACCCTAACAACCATCACCGATTCGGTCACAGAGCTGACAAGAAGCATAAATCAAATTAACTTCAAGCAAATTGCGGATGATATACAAACACTGTTAGAGGTTGTGACAAAGTCAGTCGAGGATGCTGAGATTGCTAATGTGAGCCAGGGTCTCCAGAATACAATACTGGAGTTTAAAAAGGTCGCGGCGAATTTGGATTCTTTAACCGGTAGCGAGGAATTAAAACAAAGTCTAAAGGATCTTAATAAGTCATTGGAAGATATAAAGACTGGTTCTGAAGATTTGCCAGAGGTGGTATCTAAGTTAAATACCATCTTGAATAGATTTGATAGTTTGGTAGCAAGTCGTCAAGCAGAAATTACAACAATTCTTCAGAATATTTCTGTAATTTCGGAGGATCTTAGACGGTTCATGAATATAGCAAACAACTATCCGTCGTGGATTCTTTTTGGCAATCCTCCACCAAAGTTGAACGAGGCACCTAAATGATACTTAAGCACTACGGATATATTTGGCTCATTGTCTTTAATTTATTAATTCTGAATTTAGGATGTGTAGGTTTGCAAAAGAATTATCCAGAAAGAAAATACTATGTCTTCGATGTAACGCCATCAAACAATTACAATGAGAGTTCTAAGCATTCGGTTCTTGAAATTCGTAATTTTCGAGTTTCGCCTGCTTACTATGGAAATGAATTTGTGTACCGTGTAAGTGGCGATGGTTACGAGTCTGACTTTTATAACCAATTTTTTAAGTCACCTGCTTCACTTATAACCCAAGAAGCATTTAAATGGTTTTCACAAGCTAGCGCGTTTAAATATGTGGTCGTCGCACCCAGTGAAGTACCACCCGATTATATATTAGATGGATATATCAATAGCATATATGGCGATTATAGTGACACGGGGTTACCGAAGGCTGTACTGTCAGCCCAGCTCTTTTTGATTAAAGAAGATTCTGGTAAGAATAGCATTGTTTTTAATAAAAGTTACCAGAAAGTTGTCGATATTACTTCTCAATCCCCAACAGCGTTAGTTAATGGATGGAATGAAGCCCTGAATCAAACCTTGACTGAATTAGAAAGTGATCTCAGTAAGCTAAATTTAGAAGCTTCGCAATAGGATCATCCCATGTTCCTCTCGAAATGATAATAATCAACAGGCCTATAGCAAAGGGTATTTCATTCTGTTACTTGGTTAATGGATAGAGGTGTTAATTTGAGGTTATTAGGATATGAGACGTGTGGTGTTGAATAAATAAAAAATTTTGTGCCCGAAGGCGATTCAGCGTTTGTTGAATGTACAAACGTATTCATAAATCATACGGTTTGAACCGGGACTAATCTGTTCCCATTTATTTGCATCCCCTGTGAATATATAACCGTCGAGATATTTGTCCTCAGGGCTAAAAAAGGAGATACTGCCTTTTACGTAATATTCGTTGTCACAATCAAAATAGCCAATAATCTGTACTGTACCAATATTCCTTAATGATTTTCCTCTGGTATAGATCCGTTTCTCTTTATAACTTCTAATGCCATTTGTTATTCCAATTTCATCTGTATCTATATAATATGAGATTTCTATACCATCAGGAGTGGAAACTGATGTAATAAATTCCCAGTTGATTGAATACCCAGGGACTACACCGATAAGCAGGGTCAAGATTGCGAATATTGTGGGTTTCATTTTATAAGATCCTTAAAAACGTAAGTTTAGTAATTTAACGTATTTTGTCTAATCAAATTCTTTAATTTTATAAGATTAAACAGAACTTACAAATCAATGAAACCCTTTCTAGCAAGGGAAATGTATTGGTACCAAACTATGGGTATGTCATGCTCGTGCAAGGAACCCTGAGTCCTGAGTTCATCGAAGCCTGTCCTGAACCTGGTCGAAGGGGATCGACGAGGACGAAGTAATCTAAAACAGGTAAAAAAAGAGGAGATTGCCTCAAAGTAAAATTCCTCCAAATGACGCAATGGGACCAAGCCTGGATTCCCGCTTACAATCCGCGGGAGACATCTAGTTTGTCATCCCCGAGGAATCCCCGACCAAGGATTTCGAGGACAAGCTTTGTCGGGGATCCAGAGATATGTCTTGGGGGTTCTCTGTTAAGGCTATTAATCACGGCAGGGTTGGCTGGCATCGTGATGACAGCGGAAGCCTCTTTAGCAAGCTACAGGGAATTATCAAGTTAAAACTGGATGATTTGACTTCGCAAATTAAAAATTTTATCATGAGGTCTTAAAAAGGGTGTGTAATTGTACAAGTATTTTCTGATTCCATGATTATTTGACAATTTTATATAGAAGGAGGTACTGTATAATGACATCAGATACGACTCAAGCTGAACATCAATCCCTGGAAGCTCGTGCCCTGGAGAAGGGTTGGGGGTGGCTTCTTGCTCTCGGTGTAGTCTTTATTATACTGGGTATCATTGCCCTTGGAACTCCATATGCACTGGCTCTGGCTGTCGATTTAATGCTCGGATGGATCTTTATCATCTGCGGAATCACTTCAATCGTAAGTGCTTTTTCATCCGGTAACCGGGGGAAATTTCTTTTAATATTATTGAGTGGAATTATATTTGTAATCGCTGGAATATTATTGCTTGCAAATCCTCTAAAGGGAGTGCTCACACTGG
>Ga0214472_10006795_pt1 | contig 11986 bp, 18 predicted proteins | sample RVTome_6_FD_207662 | JGI IMG/M metagenome (GOLD analysis project Ga0214472, IMG submission 207662) | Soil microbial communities from uranium-contaminated site in the Upper Colorado River Basin, Wyoming, United States - RVT140D175 | ecosystem: Environmental > Terrestrial > Soil > Contaminated >...
CGTTTCGATTCCATCGCTGCAGTGTTACTAAACAACCAGTTACAACCAATAGGTACGCGTATTTTCGGGCCTGTAACACGTGAATTAAGAAGTGCTGAGTTTATGAAGATTGTGTCTCTGGCACCTGAGGTTTTATAGAACATGCAGAAGATTAAGAAAGGCGATGAGGTCGTCGTGCTTGCCGGGAAGGACAAAGGCAAGACGGGCACCGTGCTGTCAGTTTTAAGTGAAAAAGCAAAAGTCATCGTTGAGAACATTAATATGGCAAAGCGTCATACCAAGGGTAACCCTATGCAGGGTGCTGCTGGCGGCATTATTGAAAAGGAAATGCCTATACATGTTTCAAATGTGGCAATCCTGAATCCTGTCACCAAAAAGGCCGACAGGGTCGGGTTCAGAACACTGGAAGATGGCAAGAAAGTGCGTTTTTTCAAATCCAATAATGAAGTCGTGGATGTCTGAGGTTTAGCGATATGCCGAGATTAGAAAATTACTACCGCGAAACGGTGATGCCTCAGTTAACTGAGCAGTTCAAGTACCAGTCCGTCATGCAGGTGCCACGCATCAGCAAGATCACCATTAATATGGGTCTGGGTGAAGCAGCAGCAGACAAGAAAATTATTGAACATGCCGTAGCGGATTTGACCAAAATCAGTGGTCAGAAACCGGTTGTGACCCATGCCAAGAAATCAGTTGCTAATTTCAAGTTGCGTGAAGGCTGGCCTATCGGTTGTAAAGTCACATTGAGACGTAACCGTATGTATGAATTTCTGGATCGCCTGATTTCAATTGCGATTCCCAGAATCCGGGATTTTCGTGGTTTCAGCCCACGTTCATTTGATGGCCGTGGAAATTACACCATCGGTGTTAAAGAGCAGATTATTTTCCCGGAAATTGATTACGACAAGATAGATGCATTACGTGGTATGGACATTACCATTACTACCACAGCACGTACGGATGAAGAAGCACGTGCATTATTATCGGCTTTCAAGTTTCCATTACGCACATAAGGGCGGATCGAGAATATGGCTAAAACCTCAATGGTTAACCGCGAGATCAAGCGTAATCGCCTGATTAGGAAATTTGCTGCAAAACGTCTGGCACTCAAGACAATGATAATCGATCAGTCCCTGAGCGATGAAGAGCGTACTGCAGCACGTAATAAATTAAACATGCTGCCGCGTGATTCAAGCAAGTCCAGATTGCGTAACCGTTGCAGCATTACCGGCCGGCCGCATGGTTATTACCGCAAGTTCGGTCTGGGCAGAAACAAATTACGCGAAGCTGCCATGCGTGGAGATGTTCCCGGCCTCGTTAAGGCCAGTTGGTAATCCGGTTAAAAGTCATAAGGTATTAGTTACAAGAGATAAATTGAAATTATGAGCATGCAAGACCCTATAGCAGATATGTTCTGCCAGATAAGTAATGGCCAGGCCAGAGCCAGGAGCAAGGTTGAAATGCCTTCATCCAGGCTTAAGGTTGCTATTGCCGAAATCCTCAAGCAGGAAGGTTACGTTAACGGTTATAAGGTCGATGAGCAGGGCAAGAAAACAACTCTGACCCTGGAACTTAAATATTTTGAAGGTAAACCGGTCATAGAAAAACTGCAGAGGGTAAGTAAGCCCAGTTTGCGCAGATACAAATCCAAAGATGATCTGCCAAAAGTGCTTGGCGGGTTTGGCATGGCAATCATTTCCACATCCAAAGGTTTAATGACGGACAAGAATGCACGCGCCCAGGGTATAGGTGGCGAAGTTCTGTGTGTCGTCGCTTGATGAGATAAGAGAAATGTCACGTATAGCAAATAATCCGATCACTATCCCGTCAGGTGTTGAAGTCAACATCAACGGAAATACTGTGGCTGTAAAAGGAAAGAACGGTCAGTTAAGCCATCAGGTGCATCAATTGGTGACCGTGAAACAGGAAGATGGTGTGTTGAGACTGGGTGTCAGGAATAATTCGAAGTCAGCCAATGCCCTGTCAGGTACGACCCGTGCCCTGTTGCAGAACATAGTGACGGGTGTCAGTGAAGGTTTCCAGCGCAAGCTGGAAATTATTGGGGTGGGTTATCGTGCCCAGGCCCAGGGAAAGACATTGAACCTGACGCTGGGTTTCTCGCATCCGGTCAACTTCCCTATCCCGGATGGCATAACTGTAGAAACACCTTCCCAGACTGAAATTGTTATTAAAGGGATCGATAAACAGCAGGTAGGGCAAGTGGCAGCCAACATCCGTGACTATCGCCCACCGGAACCATACAAGGGCAAGGGCGTACGTTATTCGGATGAAGTGATTATCCGCAAGGAAGCCAAAAAGGCTTAATGCCTCAGGTTTAAAGAGATTATGAAAAAGAAAATAGCCAGATTACGCCGCGCACAACGTACCCGTGCCAGAATCAAGCAAAACGGGAACAATCGTCTTTGTGTGCACAAGACACCGAGACATATGTATGCGCAGATTATTGCGGCAAACGGTTCACAGGTGATCACCAGTGCTTCCACACTGGACAAGGAAGTAAAAGCACAGATCAAATATAGCGGTAATATTGCCGCCGCTACGGTGGTTGGAAAAATATTGGCGGAACGGGCCAAAAAGGCAGGGGTAACGAGGGTTGCCTTTGATCGCTCCGGATTTAAATATCACGGCCGTATCAAGGCTCTGGCCGATGCCGCCCGCGAACAAGGTATGGAACTATAGAGGTCATAAGCGATGGCAGTCACTGATTCAATTACAGGTAACGAAGATCTCCAGGAAAAACTGGTTGCGGTCAATCGTGTTGCAAAAGTAGTCAAAGGCGGCAGACAGTTCCGCTTTTCCGCTCTGACAGTCGTGGGCGATGGCAATGGCAAGGTAGGTTTTGGTTGTGGCAAGTCACGCGAAGTACCACTTGCGATACAAAAGGCGATGGAAGACGCGCGCCGTAATATGGTTTCTGTTGCACTTAAGGAAGGGACTCTGCACTACGCGGTTACAGCAAACCATGGTGCCGCAAAGGTCTACATGCAACCGGCTTCAGATGGTACTGGAATAATTGCCGGAGGTGCAATGCGTGCGGTTTTTGAAGTCGTTGGCATTCATAACATTCTGGCGAAATCCATTGGGTCAACCAATCCAATCAATGTAGTTCGTGCCACCATTAAAGGTTTGCTACAAGTATCTTCTCCTGAGCATATCGCTGCCAAGAGAGGCAAGAAAGTCAAGGAGTTGGTGGATTAACATGGCAAACAAGAAGAAACAGGTCAAGGTTACGCTAACACGCAGCACCAACAAGCGTCTTGCAGCCCACAAAGCTACTGTTGCAGGTTTGGGTCTGCGTCGCATTGGTCACACGGTCACATTGATTGATACACCCGAGATACGTGGAATGATTAACAAAGTAGCTTATATGGTCGCTGTTGAGGAAGCATGAGATGCGATTAAATACTATAAAGCCGAAAGAGGGTTCCAAGCCGGCAGCAAAAAGACTGGGCCGTGGTATCGGTTCCGGGTTGGGCAAGACCGGTGGTCGTGGACATAAGGGTCAGAAGGCCAGGGCTGGTGGTTATCACAAGGTAGGTTTTGAAGGCGGTCAGATGCCGTTGCAACGGCGTTTACCCAAGCTGGGATTTCATTCCCGGTTATCCGAGATCACAGGTGAAGTACGCCTTAATGAACTGGCGAAAGTAGAAGCTGACGTAATTGATCTGGCTGCATTAAAGTCCGCAAATCTTATTGGAAAAAATATTATTCGGGCAAAGGTAATTTGCTCCGGCAAGCTGGAAAAGGCAGTGACGGTCAAGGGACTCGGCGTTACCAAAGGTGCGCGTGCTGCGATTGAAGCCGCAGGCGGCAAGGTGGTAGAGGAATAAATGTCAGCCGCTAATCCGGCAATACCGGGAGGTTTGGCAGGTCTCAGCAAGCTCAAGGAATTGCGCCAGCGCTTGCTGTTTGTATTGATTGCGTTGTTTGTATTCAGAATAACGACGCATATCCCGGTCCCGGGTATTAATGCCCAGGCATTGATGGATATGTTTGACCGGCAGAGTGGCACGATACTGGACATGTTTAACATGTTCTCAGGTGGTGCACTGGAGCGTTTATCAGTAGTCGCGCTCGGGATTATGCCGTACATCTCGGCATCGATCATTATGCAGTTATTGTCTTTTATCGATCCGAAGTTAAAGCAGTTACGCAAGGAAGGCGAGATGGGCCGCCGCAAGATTACACAGTACACCCGTTACGGCACAGTATTGCTGGCAACCTTTCAGGCATTCGGTGTTGCAATCGCACTGGAAGGACAAAATGTTGTTTTAAATGCAGGGTTGAGTTTCAGGATCACAGCAGTAGTCTCGCTGGTTACAGGCACCATGTTTTTGATGTGGCTGGGTGAACAGATTACCGAGCGTGGAGTGGGTAATGGTATCTCCATGATCATTTTCGCCGGTATAGTGGCCGGTTTGCCAGCTGCAATTGGCGGGACACTGGAATTATCACGTACCGGGGAACTGCATTTGCTGGCTGTGATTGGGTTGTTTTCACTGGCCATTGTGGTGACGGGTTTTGTTGTATTTGTAGAACGCGGACAGCGGCGTATCACAATCAATTATGCCAAGCGTCAGGTTGGAAGAAAGATGTATGCCGGGCAGTCCAGTCATCTGCCCCTGAAACTGAACATGGCGGGCGTAATACCGCCGATATTTGCTTCCAGCATTATTTTATTCCCCGCCACGCTAGGCAGCTGGTTTGGACAAAACGAAGGAATGCAATGGTTGCAGAATCTGGTGCAGGGTATGTCACCGGGACAGCCGCTTTATGTAATGTTATATGCGGGTTTTATAGTGTTTTTCTGTTTTTTCTATACGGCGATAGTGTTCGATCCCCGTGAAACCGCGGAAAACCTGAAGAAATCCGGTGCTTTTGTCCCGGGTATGCGGCCAGGTGAACAGACAGCATCTTATCTGGACAGTGTACTGACCAGGCTGACGACAGCAGGCGCGATTTACATAACAGGGGTCTGTCTGTTGCCGGAATTTTTGATTTTGCAATATAACGTGCCGTTCTATTTTGGTGGCACATCATTATTGATTATCGTTGTTGTGGTGATGGATTTTATGTCACAGGTGCAGGCCCATTTGATGTCACATCAATATGAAGGATTATTGAAAAAGGCCAACCTGAAAGGTCATGGCAGGCGCTAGTGTAGAAGGCGAATTAGCCGGACAGATTTTTGGAGAGCAATCATGAAAGTTAGAGCTTCAGTTAAAAAGATGTGCCGTAATTGCCGCATCATCCGGCGCCGGGGTGCTGTGCGCGTGATTTGCTCTGATCCACGGCATAAACAACGTCAAGGCTGATAACAGCCAGGATTTTTGGAGAAATTAAAGATGGCCCGTATTGCAGGTGTAAATATACCGGACAACAAGCATTTGAATATTGCGCTTACCTATATTTATGGCATTGGTAGTACCCGTGCCCTGGATATTTGCAAAGCAGTAGGCATGCAGCCGCAGACCAAGGTGAAAGAGCTGACTGAGGGCGATCTGGATAAATTAAGAACAGCTATAGGTGAATACAGTCTGGAAGGCGATCTGCGGCGTGAAGTTTCAATGAATATCAAACGTTTGATGGATCTGGGTACTTACCGTGGTATACGCCACAGGAAAGGCTTACCGGTCCGCGGTCAGCGTACACAAACCAATGCCAGAACCCGCAAGGGACCTAGGCGCAGTGTCAAAAAATAAGGTGATAAACAGGTCAAGATTATGGCAAAAGTAACAACCAGCAGCCGTAAAAAGCGCGCAAAAAGAACCGTTGTTGACGGCGTGGCACATATTCACGCTTCATTTAACAACACTATCGTGACAATCACTGATCGCCAGGGAAATTCACTGGCATGGGCAACTGCAGGCGGTAGTGGTTTTCGCGGTTCACGTAAAAGCACACCGTTTGCCGCACAGGTAGCATCGCAGAAGGCTGGAGAAACCGCCAAGGAATTCGGCCTTAAAAATCTCGAAGTATTTATCAAGGGACCTGGTCCAGGCCGTGAGTCTGCTGTGCGTGCATTAAATGCAGTGGGTTACAAGATCACAAATATTACCGATGTGACCCCTGTTCCACACAATGGTTGTCGCCCGCCGAAAAAGCGGCGCGTATAAAACTGGAGCTCAGTTATGGCACGTTATCTAGGACCAAAATGTAAACTCAGCCGGCGTGAGGGAACTGATCTTTTATTAAAGAGCAGGGCACGTTCGCTTGAATCAAAATGCCAGATCGACAAGATCCCAGGTGAAGCTGCAGGCAAGGCCAAGCGGCTGTCAAACTATGGTTTGCAGTTGCGTGAAAAGCAGAAATTACGCCGCATCTATGGCGTTCTGGAAAGACAGTTCCGTAAATATTATTTTGAGGCAGCACGTATCAAGGGATCAACAGGCGAAAACCTGTTAAAGCTGCTTGAAAGCCGTCTTGATAATGTTGTTTACCGTATGGGTTTTGGTGTCACCAGGAATGAGGCCAGGCAACTGGTCAGTCACAAGGCGATCACGGTAAACGGCAAGGTTGTTAATATTCCTTCGTATCAGGTCAAGCCATCTGACACTATCGCGATAAGAGATAAAAGCAAAAAGCAGGTACGGATTCAGGATGCATTGACCATTGCGGAACAATTTGGTTTTCCTGACTGGGTTGATGTTAATGCCAAGAAAATGGAGGGTGTATTTAAATCCGTTCCGGAACGCAGTGAGTTACCTCCGGATCTCAATGAACAACTCGTAGTTGAGCTTTACTCCAAGTAAGCTTAAGGAGGAACAGGACACATGACTGTCGCATTTAATGAATTATTAAAACCCCGGCGGGTTGAAGTTGACCCAATCAATGAATTCTGCGCGAAGATTACCATCGAGCCGCTGGACCGTGGATTCGGGCACACGCTTGGTAATGCATTACGCCGAGTATTACTTTCTTCCATGCCAGGTTGCGCCGTTGTTGAGGCAGATATAGCCAATGTTCTGCATGAATACACAACGATTGAAGGCGTACAGGAAGATGTCACTGACGTTTTGCTGAACCTCAAAGGTTTGGCTATCCGCATGCACGCCAAGGATGAAGCGGTTCTGACGCTCAGGAAGAGCGGGCCCGGAGAAGTCAGGGCCAGTGATATCACCGTCGATCATGACGTTGAAATTGCCAACCCCGATCATCTGATTGCCAACCTTACCAAATCAGGTGAGCTGAACATGACCATGAAGATCGTACGTGGTCGTGGTTATCGTCCTGTGATTGTGGGCAGCAGCGAAGAAGATCAGACCATAGGCCGTCTGAAACTGGATGCTTCTTTCAGTCCGATACGCCGGGTTTCCTATGAAGTACAAAGTGCGCGTGTTGAGCAACGTACCAACCTGGATAAACTGGTGCTTGAGATTGAAACCAATGGCACAATTGATCCAGAAGATGCTGTACGTGAAGCAGCCCGGATTCTGCGCAGTCAATTGGCAGTGTTTGTTGATCTGGAAGCTGAGGAAGCGGAAGTCGCAGCCATTAGTCATGAACCGGATGTTGATCCGATACTGCTCCGGCCGGTAGATGACCTGGAACTTACCGTACGCTCGGCAAATTGTCTCAAGGCCGAAAGTATTTATTATATTGGCGACCTGATTCAGCGCACCGAAGTGGAGTTGTTAAAAACTCCCAATCTCGGCAAAAAATCATTGACTGAAATCAAGGATGTGCTGGCTTCCCGGGGTTTATCTCTGGGTATGCGCCTTGAAAACTGGCCACCAGCCGGCCTTTATGAAAATAAAGATATTGTTTCTGCCTGAACCTGAATAGAGAGATTTTTTATGCGTCATCGTCAAAGTGGTAGAAAACTGAATCGCAACAGCAGCCATCGCAAGGCCATGTTCCGTAACATGACAGTGTCGCTCATGCATCATGAAATGATCAGAACGACCTTGCCCAAAGCCAAGGAACTACGCCGCGTTGCTGAACCTTTGATTACCATAGCCAAGACTGATTCGGTTGCAAAGCGTCGTTTGGCATTCTCACGCTTACGTGATCGCGACGCAGTAACCAAATTATTTAATGAGCTGGGGCCGCGTTACAAGAACCGTCCAGGTGGTTATCTGCGCATATTGAAATGTGGTTTCCGTCCAGGTGACAAGGCCCCGATGGCCATTGTGGAACTGCTGGACAAAAAATCAGAAACAACGGAAGAAAATAACAAGACTGCGGGTGCAGCGTAAATAATAACAATAATATCAATAAACCGGGCTTTGCCCGGTTTTTGTTTTTTCTGCGGGCATATTCTTTCCAATACTTCACTACTCGCAAGTGCAGCGCCTCATATTGACGTAATCTCTGCTTACCAGAATCAGATAATTTAACTTTGCACTTTTAACTTTCAACTCTACACTGTCTTTATGATAGTCCTGTTCACAGACTATGGATTGCAGGGGCCTTATACTGGCCAGGTTGAGGCTGTTTTGTGCCGTGAAACACCCAAGACGACAGTAATTAATCTGTTTTCTGATTTGCCCAGGCAAAACCCTAAGGCGGCCGCATACGTGCTGGCAGCTTTTGCTACGGAATTTCCGGCAGGCACTATATTTTTCTGTGTTGTGGATCCGGGCGTAGGAAGTTTTGAAGATAATCCCGTGGTGATGAGAATTGATAATCGCTGGTTTATCGGGCCGGACAATGGAGTATTTGATATTCTGGTACGCCGATCTGAAAAAACGGAATGCTGGAAAATACACTGGCGGCCGGAAAAGATTTCATCGAGTTTTCATGGCCGCGATCTCTATGCTCCAGTTTGTGCCATGATAGCCAACGGTATCGATATTCCTGGAGAGAAGATTCAATGGCAGGACAAACATCAATGGCCAGATGAATTGGATGAGGTCATATATATTGATACATTTGGTAATTGCATGACCGGAATTAACGCATCAGGTATTAACAAAAATGTAAAACTGCATGTATCAGGCAAGGAACTGAATTATGCCACTATATTTTCAGCAGTACCTGAAGATAAACTATTCTGGTATGAAAATTCGAATGGAATGGTAGAGATAGCGGTGAATAAAAATAGTGCAGCACAGCTACTCAATCTTGCCGTTGGAAGCAATATTAATATTAAATCTTGATTCAGGTCAGTCCTTGAATAGCATTATGTGCCCAGTAGTTTCCCGCGGAATATGAAAAATACCGCGCCCATAATACAAAGGGCGGCCCAGAGGTAGTCAAGTTTGAGTGGCTCTTTCATGTAAAAAAATGCAAAGGGCACGAAGATTGAGAGGGTAATGATTTCCTGTAAAATCTTGAGTTGGCTGAGGTTCATGACGGTATAGCCAATGCGATTGGCGGGTACCTGTAGCATGTATTCGAAGAAAGCGATGCCCCAGCTGATCAAGGCTGCAATGATCCAGGGGTTGCTGCTGAGTTCTTTCAGGTGGGCATACCAGGCAAAAGTCATGAACAGGTTGCTGCAGGATAATAATAAAACGGTAATGATAGTTGGACGCATAAACCCTCAATAGAGTGCACGAAAAACCTAAAATATCATTAAAAATGGATTTTTGATAAACAGATTTTTATTCCGTTTTCAGCTTGTTTTTTAACAATTCGTTTACCTGTTGCGGGTTGGCTTTACCTTGTGATTTTTTCATGATCTGGCCGACAAAATAGCCAATCAGCTTGCCCTGTTTTTCCGGCGGGCTGTTCAGGTATTGTTCAACCTGGGTTTGGCTTTCAGCGATAACTTCATCGACCAGTTTTTCGATAGCCCCTGTATCGGTAACCTGTTTCAGTCCTTTCTTTTCAATAATTGTATCGGCATCACCTTCGCCATTCCACATGGATTCTAAAACTTCTTTGGCAATCTTGCTGGAGATAGTGTTGTCTTTAATCCGGGTTATCAATCCACCAAGCAGCTCCGGTGTGATTGGACTTTCCGTGATGTCCTTGTTTTCGCGATTCAATGATGCCGAAAGTTCTCCCATGATCCAGTTGGCACACAGTTTGGCTTCGCTGTTGGCTGATTGTATGGTTTTTTCAAAATAGGCTGCCATATCTTTGTTGGCAGTAAGAGTATCACTATCATATTCGGACAAATGATAATCACTGATGAAGCGCTGTTTTTTTACATCCGGCAGTTCAGGCAGTGATGCCTGAATACGTTCTATCGTTTTTTTATCTATTTCAACTGGCAGCAAATCCGGATCGGGGAAATATCGGTAATCATTGGCTTCTTCCTTGCTGCGCATGGATCGCGTTTCATCCTTGTTGGCATCGTAGAGCCGGGTTTCCTGTACTATCTTGCCACCGGATTCGAGCACATCAATCTGCCGTTCAACTTCATGATTGATGGCCATTTCCACGAATTTGAAAGAGTTCAGATTTTTCAATTCTGCGCGGGTGCCGAATTTTTTTTGCCCTTTGTGTCGAATAGAGACATTCGCATCGCAGCGGAAAGAACCTTCCTGCATATTGCCGTCACAAATTTCCAGATAACGCACGATAGAATGGATTTTTTTCATATACGCCACAGCTTCTTTTGCTGATCGCATATCTGGTTCTGAAACGATTTCCAGGAGCGGCGTACCAGCCCGGTTCAGATCAATACCGGTGAAATTACTGAAACCCTCATGCACGGATTTACCGGCATCCTCTTCCAGATGGGCACGGGTAATGCCGACGGTTTTTAATGTGCCATCTTCCAGCTGAATATCAAGCTTGCCGTTCTTGACGATGGGATATTCGTATTGGCTGATCTGATAGCCTTTGGGCAAATCCGGATAAAAATAATTCTTGCGTGCAAAAACGGATCGAGGTGGAATTTCTGCATCAATGGCAAGGCCAAATTTGATTGCCATATTTACAACATCCGCATTCAATACCGGCAGCACACCCGGCAGACCCAGATCCACGGCACAGGCCTGGGTATTGGGTTCTGCACCATACGCTGTCGCCGCACCGGAGAATATCTTGCTCTTCGTCGCAAGCTGCGCGTGAATTTCAAGGCCGATGACTGTTTCCCATTCCATACTAGTTAAATCCTTCAGGTGCCAATGTATGCCAATGCGTGGCCTGCTGGAATTGATGGGCAATATTCAATAACTGTGATTCTGCAAAGTAATTACCGATAATCTGCATTCCCACAGGCAAACCACCCAGCATACCTGCCGGTATGGAAATTGCCGGCAGACCCGCCAGGTTTACAGAAACTGTATAAATATCAGATAAGTACATGGTGACAGGGTCATCCAGCAATTCGTTAATCCTGAAAGCAGGACCTGGTGCGGTTGGCCCAATAATGACATCAACATCAGACAACGCTAGCTGGAATTCATCGCGGATTAACCGGCGGATTTTCTGGGCCTTGAGATAATAGGCATCGAAATAACCGGCGGATAATACATAAGTGCCGATCATGATGCGGCGTTTCACTTCGCGACCAAAACCTTCACCGCGTGAACGGCAATACAAATCAGATAAATCTTCTGGACCTTCACAGCGGTAACCAAAACGCACGCCATCAAAGCGGGCAAGATTGGATGAACATTCAGCAGGTGCAACGACGTAATAAGCAGGTATAGATAATTTCGAACCCGGCAAACTGATTTCTTTTACTGTAGCACCGAGTTTCTCCAGTTCTTTAACCCCTTCATGGATAATGCGGCTGATGTCCGGATTCAGGCGTTCATCAAAATATTCTTTTGGCAAACCAATCTTCAATCCCTGAATTCTGTTATTGAGTTGTTGTGTGTAATTTTCTACCGGATTTTCTGCCGAGGTGGAATCACGCTCATCAAAACCTGAAATGGCATTCATGATTAATGCAGCATCTTCAGCTGATCGTGTCATCGGTCCGCCCTGATCAAGGCTCGAGGCAAAAGCAATCATGCCATAGCGTGAAACCCTGCTGTATGTTGGTTTCAGTCCGGTGATCCCGCACAGTGAAGCTGGTTGCCTGATAGAGCCACCTGTATCCGTACCGGTTGCTACTGGC
>Ga0214472_10006796_pt1 | contig 11986 bp, 10 predicted proteins | sample RVTome_6_FD_207662 | JGI IMG/M metagenome (GOLD analysis project Ga0214472, IMG submission 207662) | Soil microbial communities from uranium-contaminated site in the Upper Colorado River Basin, Wyoming, United States - RVT140D175 | ecosystem: Environmental > Terrestrial > Soil > Contaminated >...
CAGGCTTGAGAACGATCAAATCCTTCAACGCCTCGCCCCACTGCGCATCAGGAACGCCGATCACGGCTGCTTCGAGCACGTCCGGGTGACTATATAACACACTTTCAATCTCCAGCGGATAAATGCTGATGCCGCCGCTCTTCACCATGTCCTTTTTACGCCCGGAGACGAATAGATAGCCGTCCTCGTCGAAGTAGCCCAGATCACCGGTGTAAAACCAGCCGTCGCGAAATGATGCATGTGTGGCTTCAGGATTTTTGTAATAACCGTGGGTGGCCAACGGGCTCTGGCAAATAATCTCGCCAACAGCGCCAAGCTTTACAGCCTTGCCGTCGTCGTCGACGATGCGCAGATCGACGCACCAAACAGGCCGCCCAGCCGAGTGCGCCTTGGCGGGCGCATCGCCTGGTTTCGAAATCGCCATTTGGCCGGCATCTGTGGAAGCGTAGGTCCGATAAATGTTCGGCGTCACATTTTTCTGCAACGCTGCCAAAACAGCCGGATGAACCTTGCCGCCGGTAATCGCCAAACAGCGCAGTGAACTAGTGTCGTATTTTTTTGATTCGAGAACCTGGAGCATCCTCTCACACATCACCGGCACGGCGCCGACGTAGGTGATTTTTTCGCGTTCGATGGTTTCGAGCACTTCCTCGGCGTCGAAGCGTTCGTGCAAAATCATCGCGCCGCCATAGTAAATGATACCCAGCGTGAACGAACGCCCGGCGTTGAAGTAAATCGGCGAGGAAAGGATCGCTTTGTCGTGGGCGCCGAGTCCTTTTTCGATCGCGTTGTTGATGCAGTGAAAAACAAAGGTTCGCTGGGTCGCCAAACAGCCCTTGGGAGAACCGGTGGTGCCCGACGTCAGCAGCACCGCGAACGGATCGTTTTCATCGACCTGAACTTGCGGCTCATCCGAACTGCGTCCCTTAAGTAAGCCGCTGTAACTTAAATCGGCCGACAAACCGACGGCCTTGACCGCTGAAAGATTCTTTTGTTCTTTCGCTTTGCCGAATTCGGCAACACAATCTTCTTGGAGAATGATGAAGCCGGGCTCGAGCGCAGCGACCACGGAAGCCAGCTCCAAGGCCTTCCACTTAACATCGAGCGGAATCGCCAGCGCGCCGATCTTCGCCGTGGCAAAGACAATCTCCAAATGCTCGATGCGATTGCCCACCGATAACGCCACCGCATCGCCCCGTTTGACGCCAATAGCAAGCAAACCGTGCGCGAGTTGATTCACCCGCGCATTCAATTCGGCGTAGGTAATCTCGCGCAAACGATCTTTGGCCGCGATCTTGACCGGAAATTTCCAGGCATTGCGGCGCAGGCCGTCGCCCATCAACATTGGCGTGGAAATCATAGGAGTTTAGCGTTTAGGGTCTGGCGTCTAACGTTGGAGATTCTAACCCAAGACCCTAGACACCAAACGCTAGACGGCGATTTCATCTGCCTTTCCACTCCGCCGGCCGTTTTTCGACGAACGCTCGGGGCCCTTCCTTAGCGTCTTCGGTTTGCATCACCATGCTCTGCAGATCGGACTCGTAGCGGATGCCTTGGTCCAGCGGCATGTCGAGCCCTTTGTAGATCGCTTCCTTGATATAGCGCAGCGCCAGCGGCGCGCCTTTGAGAAATGATTGCGCCATTTTTTCGCCGGCGGGAATGAGCTGATCATAGGGCACCAGCTGATTGACCAAGCCGATTCGATAACATTCGGCGGCATCGTATAATTCGCCGGAGAGACACATCTCCAATGCCTTCGGCAAGCCGACCAGGCGCGGCAGCCGCTGGGTGCCGCCTGAACCAGCCATGAAACCGAGCCTAACCTCGCTCACGCCAAGACGCGCCCCTTCCGCCGCGATCCGAATGTCGCACGCCAAGCTCATCAGTAAGCCGGTGCCGACAGTGTAACCGTGCACCAGCGCCATGGTGATCTTATTCATCGCCGCGATCACCGGCGCCGGCGTACCCGGAATCGCGCCGTGCTTGGCCTGGCGCGCGATCAGTGGCGATGCCGGCTCTGCCGTTCCGATCTCGGCATCATTGGCGCGGGCGCGATCTTTGATATCGCCGCCGACTGAAAATGCCCGCTCGCCATTCGCCTTGAAAATGACGACTTGCACACTCGGGGCGTCCTCGGCGTCGCGGCAATAACCGACGATAGCCTTCACCATGTCGCGGTTCACCGCATTGAGCGACTCCGGCCGATTGAGCGTGATCCAGGCGATCTTATCTTTAACTTCGTATAAAATGTTTTCGTCTGCCATTGATGTCTCCAATCCAATTCCGGGCGCAGCATGCTGCGCCCCCCTTGTTGCCGATTGCCTGATGTCTGTTGCCTATTTTCCTTTCCACACTGGCGCGCGTTTCTCGGCGAAAGCGCGCGGGCCCTCTTTGCTATCCTCCGTCGTCGCCACCATCGCCGAGAGGTCGGCTTCCAAACGCAAGCCTTCTTCGAGCGAAAGTTCGACGCCCTTCTTGATCGCTTCTTTGATAAACGCCACCGACATCGGCGCGCCTTTGAGAATTCGATTCGCCAAATCTTCCGCTGCTTGGTTTACCTCCGTTGCCGGCACAGCCTTATTGACCAGCCCGAGCCGCTCGGCATCCGTACCGCTTACGTTGTCGCCAGTAAGGCAAATCTCCAGCGCCTTCGATACACCCACGGCGCGCGGCAGCCTTTGGGTGCCGCCGGCGCCGGGGATCAAACCGCGCCGCACTTCGGTGAGTCCCAACTTGGCGTCTTCGGCAGCGATGCGCAAATCACAAGCGAGCGCCATCTCCAAACCGCCGCCGACGCAGTAACCGCGGATCGCCGCGATGGTCGGCTTGGTCAGAGCGCCGATGGCGCGCGATTGGGTGTGGATAGTTTGCGATAATTTTTGATTGCGCCGCTCGATCGGCGAGAACGAAGTCTCGGCCCGCTCCTTCAAATCCATCCCGGCGGAAAATGCCCGGTCGCCCGCACCGGTAAAAATCGCCACGCGAATCCCCGCATCGTCTTCCACTTGCTTGCAAACGACGACCAGCTCGCGCGCCATCAACCGGTTGATCGCGTTCATCGACTCCGGCCGATTCATCGTCACCCAGGCGATCTGATTGCGCACTTCGAAGAGAATCGTTTGGTAATCCATGGGGCAACCTCTCTATCGCTCTGCCGTGTCCGGCTCCGCCTGATCGACTATTTTATTCCTATAACACTGCTTCAAATCGCGTCTTTGGCCATGGTGCGATCTCTGAATCACTTCCGTCATGCCAATCTCCGTTATTCCAAAAGCAGTCCCCCAGAGGCAAATCCATCATGGATTACGCTAGCTCAAAACAGGGCAATTTAATCTCCGGATTATGCGTCTGCTCGTAGCGCACCTTGACGCGGTTGCCGATCTGGACCGTTTCCTTATTTTCGCCGAGCAGGCGGCTCTCAATGATCACGCCCTCGTCGAGAATCACGTTGATATAATAAATCGGCACTTCTTCTTTGAACGCCGGATTGCGCGGCACGCGGACCAGCGTGAATGTGTGAATCTTGCCGGTGCCTTTGGCTTCGATCCAACTGACTTCGCCAAAGCAATCGACGCAGGCGACGCGGGGGAAAAACTGCACCTTGCCGCAGCTCTTGCACTTCTGCAGGAGAAACTTGTTTTTCGCCGCGCCTTGCCAAAACGGCCGGTCGACGGGATTAATTTTGGGCAGACTTTTTTGCGGCGCTCTTGCTTCAGCCATTACTTTCTCCTTTCCATCACCAGTGCGGCGGTGGTGCCGAGGTTGCGCCCATAGTTGAGCCAACCAATGCCGGTGACCAAGGCGCGCTCGGCTTTCTTCACTTGATGTCCGTCGGCTTCGCCACGTAATTGGCGCAGCGCTTCGACAACATGGAGGAAACCGCCGGCAAGTCCCGCCTGCCCCACCGACAACTCGCCGCCGCCAGTGTTAACGGGAAAATCGCCGTTGTACGTTAAGTCGTGAGCATCGACAAATTTGCCGCCGTCGCCTTTTTTGCAATAGCCGAAATCCTCAATCTGGATCATCACCGCGATCGGATAGTCGTCGTAGATTTCGAATAAATCGATGTCCTCGGGTTTAACTTCCGCAAAGATTTTTTCACCGACGAGTTTCATGCCGAAGGTGGTCTTCTCCGGCAGCATGTTGGCGACCTGGTAGTGAACTTTCTCGCCATCGGTGACTAAATACACCAGCTTGTCGGTGATCTGTCTGGCTTTTTCTTCCGAAGCGAGTATCAAGCACTCGGCGCCGGAGCAAGGCATGACGCAATCGAACAAGCGGATCGGATCGGAGATCATTCGAGAATTCAAATAATCCTGCATCGTCATCGGCTCGCGAAACAGCGCCTGGAGATTGTTCGCGGCGTTGAAACGCTGCGCCACGGCGATCTTGCCGATCTGCTCCAGGGTCGTGCCGAAGTTTTCCATGTGCAGGCGCTGAATCAGCGCCATCAAAGAATTCGGCCCGCCGTAGCCGTAGACGTCGACAAAGTTGCCGCGCTGATATTCCAGCGGCCGCTGGTGCGCCACGCTCCTGTCAAAAGAGTTGCCGCCGACCAAGAGTGCGACATCTAAATGGCCGCATTCTATTGCATCGGCGGCGCGGCGCACCGCGCCGACTCCCCCCGCCCCACCATAGTCGGCATTCAAAACCCAGTCCAGCTCGAAGCCCAACTGCTCCGCCACGTGGGGCGCGCTGTCCGGACTCGCTTGAGTCGTGATCGACAGGCCGTGAATGTCCCGCTTCTTGAGTCCCGTCTGATTTAGCGCCGCCCGAATCGCCGTGGCGTAATGGCTGAGCTGGGAGTCCTCCGACTTGCGCGAGTATGCGGTCGACCCGTAACCGACAAAACAAACTTTCTGTCGTCTCATCTCTTTCGCCCTCTCCTCTCTCTGGTTCCAGCCGTTCAAATTGTTCAAACCGTTCAAGCCGTTTCAGTGGGAAGCTGCACCGAGGACGAGACGTCAATATTCTGCTTGTCGCCTTACGCCTTACCCTTCACCCCTGACAAATTTCTCTCCTGCCGCCCGGTTCATTTCTTCTTCTCGTCCGTAGAGCAATCGCATCAGGCGTGCTTCGCGATAGAAGCTCTCAAAGGGAAACTCTTTACAGACGCCGTAACCGCCGTGGATCTGGATCGCCGTGTCGGCGGCTTGAAATGCCATTTTCGCCGCCCGCTTCTTCGCCAATGCCGACTCGTCGAAGTAGGTCTCGCCGTGATCGGCACGCCAGGCCGCTTCCAGTGTGAGCCAGGTGCAGGTGCGAAGATCAATCGACAAATCGGCGAGCATCCATTGGATCGCCTGGCGATCAGCGAGCCGCCGGCCAAAGGTCACGCGGTTACGGGCATGCTCGATGCAAGCCGCCAGGCAGCGCATGCCGATCCCCAGCGAGCGCGCCGCGATCCTTAGCTGCTCGGCGGCGATGATCGCGCCGGATTCGTATTCGTAGCCAACCAACTGCTCGTTGGGGACACGGCAGAGATGCAAGTTCAACCGGGCCACGGTCGCATCGGTGGTCAGATCGACTTCATCGGCGATCAAGACGCCGGGGGCTTCGCGCTCGATCGCGAACAGTCCGAGCCGCTGGGTTCCTTGTTCTCTGGCGGGAAACAGAAAGAGGTCGGCGTGACAATCGAAAAGGTCGATCCGCGCATCTTGCAGGATCGCGCCGTCGGTTTCTTGGCGATAGAGATTTTTAAGCTGGGTGAGATGGCCGGTCTTGTGCGCCGCGTCGAAGGCCAAAGAGATCGACAGCGCGCCGTCGGCAAGCTGCTGCCCGTATTTGGTCTCAAACATGAACCCAGGAATTGTTACGGGAGCGAAGGGCAACGCCGAGCGGCCGAACTCGCGATGAATCAGCACGCGCATCAGCGCGGTCGTCGCCGCACCGCCGAAATCCTCGGGCAATTCCAAACACCACAGGCCGACTTCGCGCGCGCGCGTGATCAGCTCTGAGCAAATCCCGCCATCGAGCTCGCGCCGCGCCGGCGCGCCCGGCGGCAGAAACGCTTCGGTCTGCTTGAGGAACGCCCCTTCACGCGCGATCAGTTCCCGGTCGACAAACTCCGCCGTGGTTTTTTTTACCAGCTTCTCTTCTTCAGACAGTTTCAAGTCCATAAAAACTTTCGGAGTTACTCCCGCCAAGGCGCAAAGACGCTAAGTGACGGGCGGTGCCCGTCATCCCGAGCCGATGCGAGGAAACTGAAAAAGATTCCTCCCTTTGGTCGAAATGACAATTTGTTTTTACCATCGCGCCGTCGCGTCTTTGCGGGAGATATTTCGACGTCTTTTTTTGCGCTCTTTGCGCCCTTTGCGGTTAATTACACTTCTCACTGCAACTCCAGCAACCCCGCACCTTCGCGGAACAGCGCGCGCTGAATGATGTGGCGCTGCACCTCGGACGGCCCTTCGACGATGCGCCGCGCCCGTGCGTGGCGAAACGCCCGGGCGATGACATGCTGTTTGCGAAACGCGGCCGGACCGGATGCTTCCAAAGCGAAGTCGATCACTTTGTGTGCTAGCTCGGTGCCAAACAGTTTCACCTTGGCCGCGTCGAGCCCCACATCCAACTTCTGATCGGCGCGCCAGGCGGCGGTATAAGTTAACGTCTTGAGCGCTTCGAGTTCGCCGAGAAAGTAGCCAATGGTACCGACGTATTTGTCCGCTTCATGGGAATCATGGCGCAAGCCTTGCGCCACTGCGCGGAGCACGCGCATGGCCATGCCGTGAGCGCGAATGCCCACTTGAAAGCGCCGCGCGCCCAACCAGGCCTGATTGAGCGCCCAGCCATGGCCCACCTCGCCGAGAACTTGCGACTTGTGCACCCGGCAGTCTTCAAAGACCAATTCGCAAGGCTCGGTGCCGGCGATGGTCGCGATGCTGCGCACGACGCGATAGCCCGGCGTGCCGCTATCGATCAGAAAACACGTGATGCCTTCCCGTCCTTCGGTGCCCGGCAGCCGCGCGAACAACTGCACGAAATCGGCGACATCGGCGAAGGTCGGAAACATTTTCGAACCGTTGATGGTGAAATAATCGCCGTCCGGCGTCGCCGTGGTTTGCATCATCGACGGATCGGCGCCGGACGCCGGCTCACTCAAGCCGAACGCCGAAGTTTTCTCGCCGCGGATGCACGGCCAGAGATACTTGTCGATTTGCTCGCCGGTACAGTTGAAAAGAATATTCGACACATGGTTGCCGAACTCGAAAGGAATAGCGCATTTCTCCAGCTCTTCGGTGACCGCGATCATCGCCACGTTGCTGACTTCCATGCCGCCATAGGATTTCGGCACGTCGAGATGCCAGAGCCCCTTGTCGGCCGCTCTTTGCTCCAGCTCCTCCATCATTTTAAGATAACGCTGGATCTCAGGTTTCTGGCTGGACTTAACTCGGCTCTTCCAACGGCTGCCCTCAAAGATGTCCGGCGCGTGCTCGAAATCGGGCTCCAGAGGGATCAGCTCGTCGCGAACAAACTCCCCCACCTGCTTGCGTAACTCTTCTTCAACCGGTAAAAAGCGAAATTCCATCGAAATTATCCGCGGCAAAAACGCGCATCAAGGCACTGCCGCACTTCGGTCCATAGCACACCTTGCATCACCAACAAAAGAGCAATCCCGGTTTATCGTTGACCCGCGGAATCGGCCTATGGTATGCGATATTCGAATCATTAAGAGTACCGCACAGACGTCAGCGTGGAGCCATTAATCGGCGATCCAAAGGGGGGGTTAATATCCCCCTTGCGATAATTTAGTTAGCGCTGGGGGCGAATACGCCGGCCAGGAAGTGGTTTCGTAAGCCGATTGATGATCGAAAGGACAGTGACATGCCGAGCCCAAACTTGGCGAACGTGAACGTGATCGATGCCGACGGCCATGTGCGAGACCGTGACGCGGCACTGCGCAAATTCATGGCGGAGCCCTACTGCCGTCGTCAGGGGTCGCTATTACCTAATGATGTTTGGGACTCCAGTATGTATGGAAAGCTCGGCCTGCGCGTCGACGACGTGCCCACCCGGCTGCGCGACATGGACCAGGAACGAATTGATCTTTCCGTGCTCTTCCCCACCAGCGGCTTCGGGGTAACCCAACTGCCTGAGAAAGATTATGCCTCGGCCTTCTGCCGCGGTTACAACGACTGGGTGGCGAGTGTGTGCGCCGAGAGCCCGCGCCTCAAGGCCGTCGGCCTGGTGCCCTTTCAAGACGTCGACGCAGCCTGTAAGGAGATCCAACGAGCGATCGGCCAACTAGGTTTGGTCGGTATCACCGTCGGCACCTTCGGCTTGAAGGAGCATATCGGCCAACCCCAGTTTTGGCCCATTTACCGGGAGCTGCGAGAACTCAACGCGCCTCTTTTGATCCACAACTCCCGTCAAGGTCCGGCCGGTGAAAACCGCTTTGACACCTTTTTATTTCGCCATACCATTGGACGGCCCTTTGAAACTTTGCTAGATTGCGCAGCTCTGGTGTACGGTGGAGTGCCGGAAATGTTTCCAAAACTGCGCGTAGCATTCTTGGAATGCGGCTGCGGCTGGGTGCCTTACTGGATGGACCGCATGGACGAAGAGTGGGAGAAGCGCCAAGCCGAGGCGCCGCTGCTCAAAAAAAAGCCCAGCGAGTATTTGACCACCGGCAATTGGTTCTACGCCACCGAGCCGGAAGAAAGCACCTTGCCCTACTGTTTGGAAAAGGTCGGCGAAGATGTCATTTTGTTCGCTTCCGACTATCCCCATTGGGACGGCGGCTTTCCCTATATGACTTCTACAGTTGAAGCACGGCAGGACATTACGGCGGCGCAAAGACAAAAAATCATGCGCGACAATGCCGCCAGACTCTATGGCTGGAATGAGAAAGGAGTGCCCGTTGAAAATCAGACCGCAAGCAATCTTTAGCCTTTGCGCATTAGTCTTCTTTTGCGTGTTTGTGTACCTGGCACAGGAATGGCGCATGCAGGCGCGGCTGTATCCTTTTGTCATCGGCATTCCGATGATCATCCTGGCGGCCATTCAGGTCATCCTCGACTTAAAGGGTTATGAGCCGAAGCAAGCCGATGACGCCGCACCGGTGGATTTTCAAAGGACCACGAACATAGATCCTGCCCTCGCATTTCAGCGCACCGTGCAAACTTTCTCCTGGTTCCTGGGCTTTTTTGCCGGCATCTGGCTGTTTGGCTTTTCGATCACCATCCCGGTGATGGTCTTTTCCTACATGTATTTCTACGGCAAGGAAAAGTTAATGCTAGCGGCGATCATTACCGGGGTCGCCTGGGTATTCTTTTATGCGCTGTTCGTCAAGTTACTTACTTTACCTTTTCCTGATGGGCAGATTCAGACCTGGTTGGGGTTGACCTAATCATTGACTGCCGCAGCAAAGTAAGGACTGCGCAAAATGCCAAGGTGTTATTGATAAAACGACACCTTCGCCCCGGCCCGCCGCGGATCCGTGGTGCAGTCTCCATGCCCCTTCGCTAAGGAAGTGTAATTAGCCGGGAAATAAGAACTTCGGCTGCCCGCAGAGACTGTAACCAAACAAACAGCCGGGTATGCTCCAGCAAAATCGTCAGAGGGAAGGAGAACCGTTGTGATTGCGATTCTCACCTTAGGTTTGGCTCTTGGATGGAGTTCAACCTCGCTCGCACAAGCCCCTTTCTACCAGGGCAAAACGATCCGCCTTGTCGTCGGCTCCTCCACCGGCGGCGGCTATGATCTTTGGGCCCGGCTGCTGGCGCGCTACTACGGCAAGTACATTCCCGGCAACCCGACAATCCTGGTGCAAAACATGCCCGGAGCAGCGTCGATTGTCGCGACGAATTATCTATACAACGTTGCCAAACCCGATGGCCTCACCCTAGCTGCCTTGCTGCCGGCGATCTACTTCGACCAGTTGGTCGGCCGCCCCGAAGCGAAATTCGATTTTGCTAAGATCGCCTGGATCGGCTCGCCGGAGCAGAACGACATTATTCACTATATGCGCGCCGACTCGCCCTATAAATCCATCGAAGACATCATCAAAGCCAAGGAGCCGCCGCGCTGCGGCAGTTCTGGAACCGGCACAACCGGTTATTACATTCCTCGGTTACTTGACGAAGTCCTGGGCACGAAACATGCCATCGTCAGCGGCTACCCCGGCGGCTCGGAAATCGACCTGGCGGTGGAGCGCGGCGAAATCCACTGCTGGTCACCGCTGCTTGCCACCTACTTCGGCCGCGAGCCCTATATCAGCTGGCAGAGGAATGGCTTTGTTCGGGTCCTGCTGCAAACCAAGCGCAAGCGCGATCCGCGCTTAGCCGACGTCCCGACGATCTACGAGCTGATGGATCAATACGGGACTTCTGATGCCGGTAAACGGCTCACGCGGATCATTTTAGTCGCCGCTAGCCTGGGTCGGCCGATTGCGGCAACCCCGGGCATTCAACCCGACCAGTTGAAGCTTTTGCGCGACGCCTACCTCAAGACCTTGAAAGATCCCGAGCTCATTGCCGAAACCAAGCGCCAGCGTTGGAATATCGATCCGCTCTCCGGCGAGGAAATGGCACAACTTTCCAAAGAAGTGATGAGCCAACCGAAGGAAGTGATCGAGCGCATGAAATGGGTTTTGGGACGGTAATCTGAGAAAAGGGGACATTCCCATTTTCCCGGCCTTTAATCGATATTACTAGGCTGCGTTTGTGTCATAGGTTTTCACCGAGTACTTCACCGTGCCCGCGGAGCGACCCTCATTCAATTCCTTTGCCTTCGCCCCGGCTGTTTCGGTCGTGGAAAACTCAACTATCTTGCCGTCTTTCTTAAACCAAGTCAGGCCTGAGCCGAGTTCGCGGGCCGGCGATCTGTCACACAAAATCCTGTACATATAAAGGCTCCTTATTGAATTTAATTCCGTCCTGGTTAACCTGATCGGGTCTGAGAGATTTGCGGATGCCAACTACACTCACAGCCTAGGGTGTTTAGCATGAGTACGCAAGGGCAGCGGGAAATACCTTGCCGTTACCGTCAACCAGTGAGCTAACTCGTCGACGGTGATCGTCCGTTCGATCGCCCTGGATTTTCGCCCCATCGTGCGAAATCCTTCGCGCAAGATTTTCGAGCCGGTCATTTCTCGCAGTTCTTGTTTTTCTTCTTCACTAATTCACGGTCGAACCGCTCCCTTAAAAGTTTCGCCGCCTCGGCGCACCCAACATGCCGAGCGCGAATCCGCCGATCGCCGCGGACCGGATCTTAAGACGTGAGAACTCAGCGATGAGCGTTTTTAGGACCAGTTCAAAATCCACGGGCCATTGTAGACATAACCAATTGCCGTCGCATATCGCATGATCTCTGCTTGACTCTCCCCTCCGCCTGTTGGAGAATCCGGCAACGCTCAGGCAAGGCAAACTCACTTGCTTCAGCCAACGACCTGAAAGGCATCATGACCATGATGCCAACGTTTGCCAAGAAAGATGGCGGCGCAAATAAAAAGTTCTAACGGGTCTAGCGTCTCATATCCCGCACACCTAGACTCTAGACGATGACCTCACCGGTAAGTGATCAAAAGTACCGCGACCTTAGAAGACCAAGGAAGTACAATGGCAAACACCCCAGCCAAAATTATCGACGGCGACGGCCATGTTGTCGAGGATATCGCCTCCATCGTCAAGTACATGCCGCAGGAATATATCGGCAGAAGTTTTTCCGAGGCCCGTGGCAAGAACCCCTTTCCACCCATCGACCATCTGCATTCGGCCAACCGCCACATCACACCCAACGGTGCGTTTGCCAACGTCGGCCGTGAAGGCTGGGAGCTGTTTCTCGAAGACGTCGGCATCGGCGCCACCGTGCTCTACACCAGCGCCGGACTCGCGTTCGGCAAAATTGTCAGTCGCGATTGGGCGATCGAGCTGGCGCGCGCATACAACAATTGGCTCCACGACACTTACACATCGAAGAGCCCGCGCTTCAAGGCGATGGGACTGATCCCGCTGCAGGAACCTGCGGAAGCGGTGATCGAGATGCG
>Ga0214472_10006798_pt1 | contig 11984 bp, 9 predicted proteins | sample RVTome_6_FD_207662 | JGI IMG/M metagenome (GOLD analysis project Ga0214472, IMG submission 207662) | Soil microbial communities from uranium-contaminated site in the Upper Colorado River Basin, Wyoming, United States - RVT140D175 | ecosystem: Environmental > Terrestrial > Soil > Contaminated >...
TTCATTAAATTTGGCCTTTACGTTTTTGGGTTTCTCTGCTTTTATTTTCTGCTTGTTACAATTTTCTATAAAATAGAAATTAATGCCAGCGGAACACAAATTCAAAATTTTGGAGATGCGCTCTGGTGGTCAGTGGTGACACTTACCACGGTAGGCTATGGGGACATTGTCCCTCACTCGGAGGGTGGGAGAATAATTGGATTTATCTTTCTTTTTCTTAGTCTTGGAACGTATGCATTCTTAATTGGACAAATCAGTAGCATTATGAATAACATAAAGGAAAACAGAAAGCTGGGCCAGTTTGGAACCCGGTTCTCAAATCATGTTGTAATGATTGGTTGGACGGAATTTGGTAAATCCGTAACGGATGAACTTCTGGGTGCAGGCAGGGATGTAGCTATTGTTACAAGCGATAAAAATAACGTTGACCTGATAAGAGAAGTATACAGCACAAGTAAAGTGTTCGTCCTGTTTACAGATTATCACAATGTTGATCAGCTTACTAAAGTAAACATCGAAGAAAGTTCCAATGTCTTTATCAACCTTCAGGATGATACTGAAAAGCTGGTCTATATTCTGAATATGAAAAAGACATATCCGGGCCTAAAGTATGTTGTTACCCTGGAAAATGCCAACCTGAAAAACACTTTCCTAACCGCGGGAGTAACGTATGCAATTTCCAAGAATGAACTGGCTTCAAAGCTATTGGCGAGCTACATTTTTGAACCCGATGTTGCCATACTTAATGAAGAAATTCTCGCTTACGCGGATACGGATGAAAAATATGATATGAAAGAATATAAGGTCCTGGAAAATAATCCCTATCGTAACAAGAAGTATGGAACTGTCTTTTATGATTTAAAGAAGGAATGCAATGTGATTCTGGTTGGACTGGTAAAAAATCAGGAAGGTGAGCGCAAATTATTTAAAAATGCTGATGATGAAATGCTGGTTGAAGCCGGCGATTATCTTATTATGTTGATGAACAAAATTGCAGTTAAAAAACTTACCAGCGTATTTAAGACATCAGAGGGTTTGGATTGATACAGACAATCTTGCTAACAATCTCCAGGCTCCAATTATGAATTAGCTATATTTAATGGCATGTTCAGAATTCTCCTGCTTCTAATATTATTGGTTACTCCTCTCCTTTCATTGCAGGCGCAAAACCGGGATGCAATGGATAGTTTGCAAAATTTACTTTCAACCCAGTCTGAACCTTTGAGGAAAGCAAGTCTCCTTGAAGAATTGTCACTCGCGCAATATAATAATGGCCTGATTACACCTGCAATCAGGTCACTGAAACAAAGTAACCGGATTCGCGGAGTTTATAACAGCAAAGAAAAACTCATTGATAATCTTCTCACCATTTCCAGTTATTATCAACAATTGAATAACATTTCCATGTCAGTGGTGTACCTCCGGCTTTACAGCCTGGTAAGGCAAGAGTATAAGGAAGGAATTTTGCTAAACAGAATTTCAGATCTGGAGCGATTGCAGGGGTTGGAAATTACGGCCCTTGAAGAGCAGCGCGACCGGGCAGTTGCGGAGAGTCTTGAGCTGGCCAATCAGTTGGTCAACATTCAAAAGAAATTAAATATTTTTCAGATTGCTGCAATTTCCATATTCATTGTTTTTCTGACGGGAGCAATTCTGACATTTGTTTATTTAATCAGAAAAAATCCCGGTGCTGCCGCCTCCGGAACTCCTGATCCGGAACTGTTTCAGCAAATTCAAATCCTTGAAAAAGAAGTAAACGATTTGAAAACCTACCTGCATTCCGGCTTATACCTAACAGGTCAACTGGATGATCTGGAGAAATCTTCAGAAAATGCTCTAAAGAAAATCTTTCCGGATTTATTGCTTTATAACAAACCACGCTCCGGCTCCGGCAGTAATTTTCTCTGGCACACGATTGATTCGAACAAAGCAATACTAATTATTGGTCAGACCAATATTTCCGGGTTAAATGGAAGCCTGATTTCCATCCTGGTAAGGAAAATTTTAAATCATGTAATCCTGGAGGAAAAAATTGTAACTCCATCCATGGTATTGACTCTGGTCGATCAAAAACTCAGACATTGCATTGGCAATGAAAGTGAGTTGGCATATATAGGATGCGGGATGACCTACTGTCTGATTAATCTTGCTGCCAGGGAAATGGAATTTGCCGGAGCAGGACTTCATTTGTATCAAATTCAAAATAAAAAAGGTAATGTCTTGAAAGGAAGCCTTATTTCATTGGCAAACTCTTTTGCCCAGGAAAAATTCTTTAATACTCATAGATTAACCATAACTGCAAATGAAGGAATCTTTCTGTCAACCTCCGGGATTTTAGACCAGGTGGGCCAGAGCGAAGACAAACGGTTTGGCAGGAAATCGTTTATTAAGCTTCTGGTGACGCTTGCTGACAAAAAATCTTCTGATCAATATTACATACTTGACAAAGTGCACAAGGAATGGAAGGGAATGCAGCCGCAAACTGATGATATTTTGGTTGTAGGATTGAGATTTTAGGAATTATCTTAGTACGTTTTCAACGTCAGGCAAAGCCGTATTAAATGTTAATTGTCAGCTCTATATATTTTGCCAACTCCACTGCTGGTTATGAAACTTTGATCTCCAAAACACATAAATTTTCACAGTTTGCCTTTTGAAGTTCTCTTGCCAAATCAATGCGAATAAAACAACTGGATGGATCCTCAGGGATTTTGAATATACAAGAGGCATGTTCAAGTTTATCCTTCCTGAAGACATACTCCTTAATCCTGACGAGTTCTTTCTTGCCATCTTCTTCGTGGTATTTGATCTCGCTTTTCTCGAGGTCCAGACAATCAACCAAACCTACCGGATTAATGTGGTAAAGCTCGTCACTTAGCAATTTGCCTTTTGAAGAAAATAATTTGAAAGGGAATATCTCGATCTTGCTCTCCAAAGGCTCCAATTTTCTAATTATCTCTTTCATAATCTTATCTACCAATAATATATTCGTTGTGTTGCCAATCAAATTTGAAAGAGCTCCATTATTCTTTAATTTTTCTATCCGTATTTCAGCATTTTTGGGATGAAGACCTTTTAGGCTTTCGCCCCAGCCAATCATAGCACGCAGTTTGATGGCACTGTCAAGTGGCGAAATGTCGTCAACTATAGCCAGTGATTTACCATTTATTCGGCCGTAGCCTAATGTTTCTAATTTAAAACATCGCATTGTTTTACTTGTTTAGTTTTTGGATTTTAAAATTTGATCTTTTTATTGATTATCTCATGTAATTATTTCCCAAAGACTGGAAATATTGTAACTATCATTTCATTTAGTGCTGCTTTGGCTCTGTTTAATTGACACCTTCTTCCTATTTTAGCAAAAATTGATCTGTGATAAATCATCTGGTAATTACTCTTTTCATTTTTTCCCTGGCCATAGAATCTCTATTCGGCCAGGTGAAGAATATTGTGCTGGATGCAACCGGCCAGGGAAGAGCGCCAGCTGAGCCGAGCATTGCCATCAATCCTACGGATATAAATAATATAGTGGCAGGTGCCATTCTTGACAAAGTATATGTTACCAAAGATGGCGGTGTTACCTGGTCAACTCAACAACTTTCTTCTCCGTATGGAGTGTGGGGAGATCCGGTCATCATTACTGATGAAAAAGGAAATTTCTATTATTTCCATCTCTCGGATCCCACGGGAGAAAATTGGAGCAGCGAAGAAATTTTGGATCGCATAGTAGTTCAATCTTCGGGAGATGGTGGTGACACCTGGGACGAGGGTTCATACACCGGAATGAATCACCCAAAAGATCAGGACAAGCCCTGGGCAGATTACAGTCCGGCATTAAAGCGACTCCTGGTAAGCTGGACACAGTTTGACAAATACAATAGCGCCGATCCCAACCATAAAAGCAATATACATTTCTCCTATTCATCAAACAGAGGGAAAAAATGGTCTAAACCTGTTCGCATAAATCAGGTTTCGGGAGATTGCCTGGATGATGATTTAACCACCGAGGGTGCTGTACCTGTAGGAGGGGTAAATGGAGAAATATACATAGCATGGGCTCATGGTGAAAAAATTTATTTGGATCGTTCCATGGATAAAGGGAAAACCTGGCTGGGAAACGATATCGTAGTTTCCGACCTCCCGGGCGGATGGAGCATAGACATTCCCGGAGTTTACCGATGTAATGGGATGCCTGTATTAATGGTTGACCGAAGTAAACTCGGCTTGAAAGGAATGCTTTACGTGGTTTGGTCTGACCAGCGCAATGGCAGTGATGACACCGATATCTGGATTACCCGTTCTTCCAATGGTGGCGACCGGTGGACTTCAGCGGTTCGTGTAAATGATGATCCCGCCGGAAAACACCAGTTTTTGCCATGGCCGGTCATCGATCAGGTAACCGGGTATATTTACGTTGTTTACTACGACCGTCGTAACTACGACGATAACAATACCGATGTTTTCCTGGCCTATTCCACTGATGGCGGTGTTACTTTTAAGAATAAGAGGATTAGCGAAAAGCCATTCACTCCTCAGAAAGATAAATTCCTGGGGGACTATATTAATGTTGCGGCACACAATGGTAGAATTGTCCCCATCTGGACGCACATGGAGGATGGAAAGACCAGCATTTTGACGGCCATTCTCTCTCATTCCGATTTAGGGTTGCCCGAAATAAAAAGGGTGGAGAAAAAGAAAAGAAAGAACGAGGAAAAGTAAAATTGTTGCCAGAGGTATGTCAGAGAAGCAACAGTTTGGAATTGAAATTCTAAAACAAATCTTTAATTTGAAGTTTGAAAACTCCGGCAAAAATTTCAATGTTTTTTAGGGAAAGATTTCTTTCACCCCTTTCAACCCGTCCGATATAAGTAGGATGAAATCCGGTTAACTCAGCAAGTTTTTCCTGAGTCCAGTTTCGCTCCTGCCGCAAAGCTCTGATTTTGGAGCCGAATCTAACTAATATTCCTGTTTTCACTTTCCAAAGGAATACCTGCAATGAATCATAATACACAGCCAATGAGTCATGTTCATTTTGTATATTGGTGGGATTTTTATGGAGTATTATATCGAACTCATCAGGAAAAAAATTGGACTCAATATTAAAAGGCTAAGGTCTTCAAACGGATATTCAAGGCAAGAATTTGCTAAAAAAGATCAAAATATGTGAGAGTCTAAATTGACAAGCATTGAAAACGGGGAGATTAACTATTCTTTCCGGTACTTAATCAAGATTGGACAAGAACTCGATCCCGGAATGAAAAATTTGCTGAAAGTTAACGGGGAGTGATCGCCAGGATTACGTAGGACGACCTTCATATGCATTTATCCCGATGTATACTTCCACCTTCCACAGGGATTTTCTTATTTTTGCGCATCTTTCCAACATTGGCCCCGTAGTTCAATGGATAGAATAGGAGTTTCCTAAACTCTAGATACAGGTTCGATTCCTGTCGGGGCTACCAGGACATTACTTAATCAGCTGATATTCAGTTATTTAGCGGTTTTTTATTTGAATGGGTAGACCTATGGGGTAGACTTGTATGACCAACGAGGAGAAAATCAAGATTAGAAATATAATCTCCAGTGCCTTTGTTGAACTTGGTAGGATTAAACAAATTTTGGCTACTAAAGGGCATAATTATGAATATCCTGAATCAGTATTTTTAAAGGAGCCAGAAATGGATAATCAGAACATCCTTATTTATGAGATTGATGGGTTAAATCAGCTTTGGCAAGCTTCCGAAATTATGAGAGATAAGATGGAAGATGTCTTAGCTCTTGAGCATTCTGATTTCCTCCAAGTCTCACAATTTATTGAGTCTAATTGGAAATTTATATTTGAGGGATTAAAGAAGATAGAGAAAAGTTTGAACGCCAAACAAATCTGAGGCAGATAACCTTTTTTTATCGAGACTTGCAAAGATGATTAGAATGTTTTCATTCAACCTAAAACTGTGATTCAGATACACTCAAAAGCAAATAACACACTCATACCAGAAACCGAGCTTCGGAAAGTTCCCTGCCTATCTGATGAACGCCCTTTAAAATGCGTCTGGTTTGGGCAACCGATGGTTTCTTAATTCCTTTAATGTATTGAGCCAATAGACTTTGATTCATTCCGATGCGTTCGGAAAGCGCCTTTGCATTAATGACCTTGTAAAAGTCAAAGAAGCTTTCAAGGTCATATTCAAATTGTATTTCCTCAATGGTAAAGGTATAGCCCAAATCTTCAAATGAAAGATTCACCATTTCCAGGATCATCGTTTGAAGTTCATCCCAGGTGTCTCCGCAAGTAACAAGGCTCCGGTTTCTCCATTGACCTACCGCCGTATATCCCTCACCTTCCTTAATGATCTTCAGCTTGATTTTAGGTTTGTTTCTAATCTCTCCCATATCGTTTTACCTTTTCCGGGTTTCAATTTCTGCCAGTTTTAAAATGTGTTGTAAAGTGCCTTTTTTCATTTCTTTGGAGGCATGGAAGGGCACGGGTATGATATTTGGCTTATCAGGGTGTTGCATAATAATATGGCTGCCCTTTTTCCTTATTTCATACCATCCGTCCCTTTTCATGATCCTTAGCAATTCACTGCTTTTCACAAATACAAAGGTAATAAATTCATTACTTAATTCCGGGGAAATTTACCGAACAAAATGGCTGTTAGCCCTCCGGATTTTTTTCGACTTCATTTTTTTCTCCTCCGGTTGAAACACATTTTCTATCTCCTCTCCCAAAATTTGAAATAACTTCTCCTCCCTACATTATAGTTTTTAGTTTTCTTTGATTGATTAATTTGTAATTATACCTGGAACCGAGCGCAGGAAATTTAGCAGCGCGTCATTTTGATGAACCCAAATTTTCAAAAGTAAGATTAGCAATTTCCAAAATCATATTTTGAAGTTATTCACGTTCACTGGGCTTCAACAAAAATTCCTAAATAACTGCTTACCAGAACTTCTTAATCCTCGATTTTTTTTACGCGCGGTAGGCATTAAAAGCCTATTTTCTTTATATTCGATTTTCAATTTTATCCCCTTAATACCATGAGCCACAACCAAATGAAACACCTTTCAATAACCTTTTCCTTAGTCATATTTTTGATTCACCCTGTTTGCAGTCAAAACCACGAAACGGATTATGAAAGTAAGATTAAAGAATTTACCACCGATACCCGATTTTTCGCAGAATCAGTAGGTTCAATTTTTGATCATCCTTCTATTCCTTCCCCATTAGATCATTTCGGAACGATCATCGGCGCAGCTGGTGTGATGCACCGCACATCAGAAATTTACGGATACTACAAAGCGCTGTCCGATGCGTCTCCAAATCTAATTATGGATCAATCAGGAACCACGGAAGAAGGCCGGCCTTTTTATTTAATTACGATTTCCAGCCAATCCAATATCACCAACCTTGTGCGTTATAAAGACATCCTCAGCAAACTTGCTGACCCGAGGAAAATTGATAAAGAAACCGCAGATCAGTTAGCCCGCGATGGAAAACCTGTCTATTATCTGAACGGAGGCTTGCACTCACCGGAAATGGGATCTCCTGAAATGCTCATGGAACTCGCATACCGATTGGTGACAGACCCCTCGGATGAAATTAAAAATATCCTTGAAAATTCCATTGTTTTGATAAATCCGGTTTCTGAACCGGACGGACGCGATAAACAGGTAGACTGGTATTACCGGTATTCAAAAGAACGCACCGATTGGAATGACGGGTTTACAAGAAGTCCTCCCTACTGGGGAAAATATGTTTACCACGATAATAACCGGGATGGCCTTCAGGTTTCGCAAGAACTAACCAAAAATATTTTCAGAGTATTTTTCGACTGGCATCCCACCATTATGCTCGACCTGCATGAATCGGTTCCGCTTCTTTATATCTCCACCGGAACAGGACCATACAATGAAAATGTGGATCCGATCACTATTGGTGAGTGGCAGGCCATATCCAATCATGAAATGACCGCACTCGCAGCCCAGGGAATGCCTGGTGTTTTTAATTGGGCATTTTATGACGGCTGGTGGCCAGGTTACGGAATCTGGATTGCCAATAATCACAATTCAATCGGCCGGTTTTACGAAACATTCGGCAACGCGGGTGCCAACACTTATTTGAGAGATATAAGCAGGCAGCGGATTGCCGGAGACCTGATTACCTCACGCGAATGGTACCGCCCTGACCCTCCGAGCGGAAAAGTATTTTGGTCTGCCAGAAATAATATTAATTATATGCAGGCAGGGGTTCTGGCATCATTAACCTATGCAGCCGATAATGGTGCTACTCTTCTAAAAAACTTTTATAAGAAAGGTGTTAATAATGTCATGACCGGTGAAAAAGGGAAAGTAAAAATGTTTGCTATTCCCGCAAAACAACGGGACCCCGCTATGGCTGCATACCTTGTTAATCAGCTTCAAAACCAGGGAATTGAAGTTCATCGGGTTAAGGACGGAGAATATAAGAATGAATATGCTGTCCTTCTGGATCAACCCTATAGCAAACTTGCGGTAGATCTGTTAACCAAACAAAATTATCCGCAAGATGCGAAATTTCCTCCCTACGATGATATCGCATGGACTCTGGGGTACTTATACGGTGTGGAAGTGCAGGCAATTGATTCTATGAAATATGATAGGAGTAGACTTACTCTGCTATCCGGTCTTGAGCAATATAAGGGTAATGTAACAGGTGAAGGTGTAGATTACATACTACCATACAAGGCACAGTCCGGCGTTCTTACTGCCATTTATGACGCCAAAAATCGCAGTAAGAAAATGAAGGCCTATGTGGTTAATAAAAAAACTGCTTCAGGAAACGATACTTTAAATACCGGCACCATTATTCTGAAAGGTCTGACTTCTGCTCAGGCACAAGAGTTAGCTGCAAAACACGGACTGGATTTGATGGCTGGCAATGCAGGCATAGACAATGCTCATGAAATTTCGTTGCCAAGAATTGCTGTATATCATAGCTGGTATAATACACAGGATGAAGGGTGGGTACGATTTACCCTGGAACAAAAAGGTATTCCTTATACTTCTATTGATAAGGACGATCTAAAAACCGGAAAACTCAGGAGTTTATTTGATGTAATCCTGATCCCCAGTCAGCGAGGCGGAGCAACCGGATTTATCAATGGATTGAATGATGCATTTGGTCCGATGCCGTATATTAAAACGGAGCAATATCCATCTCATGGAACGCCTGATGCAACTTCTGATATGACCGGAGGTCCGGGTCATACTGGCGTTGGCAATCTGGCTAATTTCATTAGAGAAGGTGGCGTCCTTATTCCTCTTGAAGCATCCGCGATCAGCATTGCAGACCTTGGAATTGGCAGGCAGGTTTCCAGTTTTAGTCCCGGAGGATTATTCCATCCTGGTTCAATTGTTACCGTGAAGTCAAGAAATAATACAAGCCCTATTCTTTATGGATTTCCAGAAACCTTTCATGTTTTTAAGGGAAATGGTGAGCTGCTCAGCACTGCCATCTATAACAGAAACCTGATGATCCTGCAGTACGGAACCAAGGCGCTGGAGGATGAGATGGAATACACGGGAGAAATTATGGGGATGAAAAAGCCCGAAGACGAAAAAAAGGAAGCAACGGAAAAGAAAACTGAAAAAAGTACTCCTTACGTGTTATCCGGAATGGTTCGAAACGAGAAAGCAATTATCGGACAAGGAGCAATTTTTAATGTACCTTATGGAAGCGGACGAGTGGTCTTTTTTACTTTTAATCCATTGCACCGATTTCTGAATCATCATGATTCTTCTTTGCTTTGGAATGTATTGATAAACTGGAATTATTTGGATAAATGAATCTCAAATAGAATTTCTCAGATATTGTAATTTAATGTGCCCAATCGGGAATTCCATCTGACCTTCCAGGAATAGGAACTGCCAGCACATACATTACAATGGTTGTTGCAATCACTGAAATGAAATTCAACAGAAAAACCTGCACGCGACACCATAGCCGTGCACTTGTCCTGAGCTTGCCGAAGGAAACCCACCGCGAAACTCAAGCTATGGCAAGAGCAAAATTCCCACAGCCCAAAGTGAAGACCGACACCAACTCGATAAATATTAATGCTAATGTAGTATGTAGCCACTTTAATTATTCATGCCTCAGGCCACTTCACAGGTTTTGTGATTGCTACTTTTACTGTCTGAGACCATATTATTAATATGCTCAATCCGGCAATTAACATAATACTAAATCCCAGTAAAATAGGAGTAATTTCAATCCTGTTTGCAAGCAATTTGCTTACGTATATTATTGATATAGTTCTCATCTGGGCATTGTATATTCTACTCAAACCCATTAATGAAAAACTTGCCCTGTTAGCAGTATTTTTACGATTGATGGAAACCGCTTGCCTGGCAATGGGAGTAACCGATGAGCTGGTTACCTTACGGTTGCTGTCAAACCCAACGTATTCAGCCATGATGGAACCAAATCAACTCTACGCGTTCGCAAGAATGCTTCCAGTTTTAGTATAGGATTTACGTTTCCTGGTTTGGGTTCAACAGTTTTCAGTATTTTTGAAGTTACATTGGGATTATGGTTCTTATAAAGGCGTTAATATTTCCGCACAAGCAGCGAAGGGGTTCGGCAACTTCAATTTTCAGGTCATAATTAAAAAGTTATAGGATTGGACTTATCTTCGAAATTTTGACAGTTTCGAACAAATATAAATATTTACTACAATTACGAATAAAATATGTAACTATTTTTACTACAATTACGATTAATATCATTATATTGACTCTGCAGACCTTTTGAAAGCCCATTGTCTTAATTTATAAATATGGAAGCAATCTTGGAATCGAACCTGTCTGCCAGGCAGGCCAGCAAAACAGCAAGGCTTGCTGCCGCATTATTTTTCTTTCTGTGTGTCCCCCTGGCACTCTGGGACCAGTTCTATGTCCCCCAGAAGATCTTTGTGGCTCAGGATCCCGTTGCGACCGCTAATAATCTGCTTTCAAATGAATTCATTTTTCGAACCTCAATCGTCACCCACCTCGCAGGCTTCTTAATTTTTGTGATGATGGTACTGCTGTTCCACCGCATTTTCAGGCCGGTAGACAAACATCTGTCCCGGCTTATGATATTCTCTGTACTGGCCCAGGTCCCGGTCGTCTTTGTCTTTGAAGTCTTCAACTTCACAGCACTAATGATTCTAAAAAGTGAGCCCCGTTTGACTTTTGATGTAGCTCAACAACAGGAGGCTGCATATTTCTTGATGCGCATGCCTCGGTATGCAGTTGGGGCTGGCATGGGCAAGCTCTTCCTGGGACTGTGTTTCATTCCTTTTGGGATGCTGGTTTTCCGATCCGGGTTCGCACCGCGGATTATTGGGATACTGTTGATCATTGGTGGAGTGGGTTATGTCGCGGACTGTTGCATCTCTATTCTCCTGCAGCGAACTGACTATGTGATGGTACGGTCGTTCCTGATGTACACTACGGTGGGATATGCCCTGGCCCTGCTATGGTTCCTGATCAAGGGTGTGCAGGAGAAAAAGGCAGTTGTTCATCAATAAAACCTGGAATATAAATAATATGAAGAAAACCAAACTCGGAGAATTTGAAGAACTGGTACTCTTAACAGTAGCAGTACTCCAACAAGATGCCTATGGAGTAGAGATAAAGCGGGAATTGGAAGAACGACTTAAACATAAATTAAGCGTTGGTTCCATCCAATCCTCACTCAAACGTATGGAAGAGAAAGGGTTTCTCACTTCTCAATTTGGAGAAGCCACTCAGAAGCGTGGCGGCAAACGCAAGCGGATTTATGCCACTACCTCACACGGCCGTAAAGTGCTGCAAGAGATGAAAGACATTCGAGCCGGTCTGTGGAGTGCCATTCCCAGGCTTGCTTATGAATTGAAGGTGATATGAACAACGCTCATTCCTTCCATCCACCACAGTGGCCTGTGAAATTCCTCCGGTTCTTTTTGAAGGAGAAGTAC
>Ga0214472_10006799_pt1 | contig 11983 bp, 11 predicted proteins | sample RVTome_6_FD_207662 | JGI IMG/M metagenome (GOLD analysis project Ga0214472, IMG submission 207662) | Soil microbial communities from uranium-contaminated site in the Upper Colorado River Basin, Wyoming, United States - RVT140D175 | ecosystem: Environmental > Terrestrial > Soil > Contaminated >...
GCGTCGTGCCGGGCTGGTCGAAGGCGATGACGCGCTCTTCGCCCACCAGCGTGTTGACGAGCGTCGACTTGCCGACGTTCGGCCGCCCGACGATCGCGATGCGCGGATGGCGGTCGCGGTCGGGCTCGGGCTCGTCTACCGCCGCAAAGGGCTCGAGCACCCGCTCCATCAGGTCATGCATGCCCTCGCCGTGCGCCGCCGAGATGGCGAGCGGCGCGCCGAGACCGAACTCGTGGAACTCGGCGGCGGCCGACTCCTGCGCAAGCCCTTCGCACTTGTTGACCGCCACTTGCACGCGCGCGCCGAGGCGCCGCAGCCGTTCGGCGATCGCGCGATCGGCGCTGGTCAGGCCGCCGCGCCCGTCGACCACGAACACTACCGCGTCGGACTCGGCGATCGCCTGCTCCGTCTGGCGCGCCATCTGCGCGAAGATGCCCTCGCTCGCACCGGGCTCGAGGCCACCGGTGTCGATCACCAGAAAAGGACGCGGGCCGAGACGGCCGTCGCCGTAATGACGGTCCCGCGTGACCCCTGGCACGGCGACCACGATGGCATCGCGGCTGCGCGTGAGCCGGTTGAACAGCGTCGACTTGCCCACGTTCGGGCGCCCGACCACGGCAATGACGGGTTTCACGGCGCGGCGTCGGTCTTACGGCGCCAGCGCGTACAGGCCGCCGTTATGCGTCTGAACGACGAAGCCGGCGGGCAGCCTGAGCGGCGCCGCGCGTACCGGGCTGCCGTCCGTCGCGATGCGCGCGACGAACGCACCGGAATCGCGCGCCAGGAGATGGACATACCCTTGCAGGTCCGCCACGGCGATTTCCGAGCCGAGCGGCAGCGGCACAGACAGCCTGCGATGCGCCAGCCGGTCCTGCTTCCAGACGCTGCGGCCGTTGGTTCGATCCAGCGCGTGCACCGCGCCGCGCTCGTCGCTGACGTACGCGTAGCGCGCATCCAGGCTGACGCCGGTCAGCGACGCCACCTCGCGCGACCAGAGCTGATTGCCGCTCGCGGCTTCGTAGCAGGCGACGCGACCCTGATAGGCGGCGGCGCACACCTCGCGTCCCTGGACGGCGGCGTCGCCGACGACGTCGGTGACGCGTTCGAGCTCGGTGGCGCCGCGCGGCAAGGCCACGGTGGCCTCCCAGCGAACGCCGCCGTTCGACAGCGCGATCGCCACCAGCTTGCCGCCCGAGAATCCCGCATAGGCGGTGCCGGCGTGCATCGTGACCCCGGTCGCCGAGCGCACCAGCAGCGGCGAGGCCGCGCGCTGATAGACCCAGCGGCGCTTCCCGTCCTCGGCGCCCAACGCGAAGATGCGGCTGTCGCCGCTGCGCACCAGCACCAGCCCCTCTCCGACCGCCGGCGCGGCCAGCACTTCGCTCGAGACCCGCGCGCTCCAGCGCTGCTCGCCACTTCGCGCATCGAGCGCGTAGACCTCCCCTTCGTCGGTGCCGACCACCACCAGGTCGCCGTCGGTACCGATGCCACCTGACAGGCGGCGCTCGACCCGGACGCGCCAGCGCGGCGCTCCGCTCGCTGCGTTCAGACGGACCACCGTGCCATCGCGCGCGGCGGCGTAAACGTCGTCAGCGGCATGTGCCGGCGAGAATACGAAGCGCTCGGCACTGCCCACACTGGCGCTCCAGAGGACGCGCACTCCCTGGGCGTTGGCGAGCACCGGGAGCTCGGCAGGCTTGGGCCCGCTCGACTTGTCGCCGAACCAGCCGAAGGGGTTGCAGCCGCTGAGCGCCGCGAGCGCCGCGAGCGCGAGAAACGCCCGCCGCATGCTCATCCTCCGAGCGCCTCGAGACGCATGCGCACGCTGTCGCGGAACGCGCTGTTGCGCTTGTCGGCCTTGTCGAGCGCGAGCTGGTAGGCTGCCTTGGCCTGCGCGGCCTGGTTCTTCGCGACCAGCACGTCGCCCTTGAGCGCCGCGACCTGGGCCGCGAACGCCTCGGCGAACTTCGCCTCGAGCACCTTGAGCGCCTCGTCGTATGCAGCCTCATCGATCAGCACGGCCGCCAGGCGCAGGCGCGCCAGATCGCGGAACTCCTCGGACGGCGAGCGTTCGATCACCCATTGCAGCTGCGCCTTCGCGTTCTTCAGGTCGCGCCGATCGAAGTAGTGCCGCGCGGACACCAGCGCACCCATCGAGGCGTAGAGCGTGCGCGGGTAGCTCTCGGCGAGCGCTCCGCCGGCGTCGCGCATCGCCTTGGCGTCACCGGCCTCCACGGCCCGTGCCAGCGCGTCGTACAGCGTGCTCGCCTGCAATGCCTGCGTGCGCTGGTAATAGCGCCAGCCCTGCGTCCCGGCGATCGCGAGCGCGGCGGCGACCACGACGAGCAGCACGAGGTTGCCGTATTGCTGCCACCACGCCTTGAGCGCCTCCAGCTTTTCCTGTTCTTCGAGATCGAGTGCCATCGTTCCTCGCCTATGCCTTGAGCTGCTGCAAAATCTGCGCGAATTCGCCGATCAGCCGATCGCGCCCCATGCGCTGCTGCGGCCGCGCGCTGCGCAGTGCCTTGAGCGAGACCTCGCCAGCCCGCAGCTCGTCCTCGCCGACGATGAGCGCGGTCCATGCGCCACTCGCATCCGCCTTCTTCATCTGCGACTTGAAGCTGCCGCCGCCCGCATGCTGCACCACCGCGTGCCCTGCCGCGCGCAGCTCCTCGGCGAGCGTAAACGCATACTCCAGCGTCCCCTCGCCTTGGGCCACGACATAGGCTTCAGGCGCCTCGGGCAACGGCGTGCGCCCCGCGTCCTGCAGCAACGCGATCAGACGTTCGTTGCCCATGGCGAAGCCGGCGGCCGGCGCCGGCTTGCCGCCGATTTGCGCGAACAGGCCGTCGTAGCGGCCGCCGCCGCACACCGTGCCCTGCGCGCCGAGGCGATCCGAGATCCACTCGAAGACCGTCAGGTTATAGTAGTCCAGCCCGCGCACCAGCCGCGTGTTGACCGTGTAGCGCACGTCCGCCGCCGCCAGCAGGCGCCTGAGCCCCTCGAAGTGTGCGAGCGAGGCCTCACCGAGGTAATCCATCAGCGACGGCGCCGAGCTCGCAACCTCCTGCACCATCGGGTTCTTCGAATCGAGGATGCGCAGCGGGTTGCTCTGCAGGCGTCGCCTGGCGTCGGCGTCGAGCCGCGCGATGTTCTTCTCCAGATGGCGCCCCAGATCGGCGCGGTGGCGCGAGCGCTCCTCGGCCGATCCGATGGTGTTCAGCTCGAGCCGGATGCCCTCGAGCCCAAGCTCGTTCCAGAGCCGGGCGCACATCACGATCAGCTCGGCGTCGACATCCGGGCCGGCAAAGCCAAGCGCCTCGACCCCGTACTGGTGGAATTGCCGGTAGCGGCCCTTCTGCGGTCGCTCGTGCCGGTACATGGGCCCGAGGTACCACAAACGCTTCGGCCCGTCATAGAGCAGACTATGCTCGATCGCGGCGCGCACGCAGGAAGCGGTGCCCTCCGGGCGCAGCGTAAGGTCCTCGCCGTTCAGCTCGTCGCGCCAGGAGTACATCTCTTTTTCGACGATGTCGGTGTTTTCTCCGATCGCGCGCCGAAACAGCTGCGTCGGCTCGACCAGCGGCATGCGGATGTTGCGATAGCCGTAACGCTCGAGCCAGGCACCGACCTTGGCCTCGAAGTCGAGCCACCAGCGGGCCTCCTCGGGCAATACATCGTTCATGCCGCGAACGGCTTGGAGGGTGGTGCCCATGGGCGTAAAGGCGGCTACCGGAGCGCCTTGACGGTGATGTTCTTTGATGCGACCGATCGCGCCTGACGCGCACGTACCGCGCCTGGCGCGAAGTTGCGCCGCACATAGTCCTCGACCAGTGCCTGGAACTCTTCGGCGATATGCTGGCCCTTGAGCGTCACGGTCTTCTCGCCGTCGACGTACACCGGCGCAACAGGATTCTCGTTGGTGCCCGGCAGGCTGATACCGATGTCGGCATGCTTCGACTCGCCGGGACCGTTCACGACGCATCCCATGACCGCGACGCGCATTTCGGCGACCCCGGGGTAGCGCTCGCGCCACAGCGGCATTTGTGCTCGCAGGTAGCCCTGGATGCGCTCGGCAAGCTGCTGAAAGTAAGTGCTGGTGGTGCGCCCGCACCCGGGGCAAGCAGTCACCATGGGGGTGAACGAGCGCAAGCCCATCGTCTGCAGGATTTCCTGCGCCACGACGACTTCGCGGGTGCGATCGCCCCCCGGCTCCGGCGTCAGCGAGACGCGGATCGTGTCGCCGATGCCCTCCTGCAGCAGCACCGCAAGCGCCGCGCTCGAGGCGACGATGCCTTTGGATCCCATGCCGGCTTCGGTCAGTCCGAGGTGCAGCGCGTATTCGCAGCGCTGCGCCAGCGTACGGTACACCGCGATCAAGTCCTGCACGCCGCTCACCTTGCACGAGATCACGATGCGTTCGGCGCCAAGGCCCAATTGCTCGGCCTGTGCCGCCGAGTCGAGCGCGGAACGGATCAGCGCCTCGCGCATCACTTCCTGCGCATCGCGCGACTCGGCGCGCCGGGCATTCTCGTCCATCATGCGCGCCAGAAGCTCCGGATCGAGGCTGCCCCAGTTGACGCCGATGCGTACCGTCTTGCCGTAGCGCATCGCGGCCTCGATCATGGTCGCGAACTGCTCGTCGCGCCGCTTGCCCTGCCCGACGTTGCCCGGATTGATGCGGTACTTGGCGAGCGCCTGCGCGCAGTCCGGGAACCGGGTCAGCAGCTTGTGGCCGTTGTAGTGGAAATCCCCCACGAGCGGGACCTCGCAGCCGATCGCGTCGAGGCGCTCGCGGATGCGGGCCACCTGCGCCGCGGCCTCGGGGCTGTTCACCGTGATGCGCACGATCTCGGAGCCGGCGCGCCACAGCTCGAGCACCTGGCGCGCGGTGCCTTCGGCATCTGCCGTATCGGTATTGGTCATCGACTGCACGACGATCGGCGCGCCGCCGCCGATGGCGACCGGTCCCACCATCACGCAGCGCGAAATGCGGCTCGCGGCCGCTGGTTGTGACGGGTTCATTCGAGCGTGACGCGTGCCACTTCAACTCGCGTATGCGGCGTCAGGTCGATGACCTTGTTGCCGTAGATCACCTGCACGTGCTGCGCGTTGCCGATCACCAGCGAGAACGGCGGCTCGCCCCGCACCACCCTCACGCTCCCCGCGGGATTGAGCTGCGCCATCAGCGTGCGGCCCGAAGCATCGCGCACCTCCACCCAGGACTCCTCCTCGAAACGCAGGACGACGCGAGCTCCGGAGGGATCGGCCGCGGCTTTCGGCGCCGCCTCCTTCACCGGCACGGCTGCGGATTGCGCAGGCGCTTTGGGCGTCGTGTCCGCGGGCGGCTTTGCCGGGACGGCCGCGGCGCGCCTAGGCACCGCAAGCGCGCTCGCCTCGGCCAGCGCGGGACCAGCCGCCTGGGGCGTCGCCGGTCGGACGGGTGCGCTACTCGCCGCCGTAGGGCCGACCCGCTCGAGCGGCGCACGCGCTGCCGGGACAAACGGCAGGCGCGCCGCGCTGTTGCGTTCCTGTTGCCATTCGAACGCCACTGCCGCGACCACCACCAAGACGACGATCGAGAGTGCGCCATAGGCGAGGTTGGATCGGCGCGACTGGTCCGAGAACGGCACCGGCTGACGGTAGCGGGCGAGCAGCTGGTTGGCGTCCGGGATCTCGAATCTGCCTTCGAGCTGCGCGAGCAGCGGCTCGGCATCGAGCTTGAGCAGGCGGGCGTAGCCGCGCACCATGCCGCGCGCAAAGGTGCTGCCGGGAAGCTCGTCGAAGCGTTCCTGCTCGAGCGCCTCGAGCTGACGCGCGCTGAACTTCAGCTGACCCGCGACGTCCTCGAGCGAAAGCCCCTGCGCCATGCGGGCCCGCGCCAGCAGCTGCCCGATGCCGGGCCCGCGTGGCGCGGCGGCATCCTGCGCCCCGTCATGATCGTACGGCTCGCGCTGCATCGGCCCTCGTCAGTCGAATTCCCCGCGCTGCAGCGCCTGGTATTCCTTCGAGCCCGGAAAGTTGCGCCGCAGCTGAGTGGCGAAGCTCGCCTCCGCCACCCGCTCGCCGAGCTTGCGCTCCACGCGCAGCGCGAGCCACAGCGACTCCGGGTTCGGCGGATACAGGCGATTGAAGCGCGCCACCATGCGCCGCGCTTCCCCGAAATCGCTTTGCCGGTAGCGGATCTGCGCGAGCTGCACCAGCGCCGCGGGCTCGTCGGGTTCGAGCTTCAGCGCCCGCAGGAAGAACTCTTCGGCGTCCTTGAGATTGTTGGTGCGCATCGAGCACACGCCGGCCGCCGAGTAGGAGCGCCACGGCGTTTGGTAGAGCGGATTGCGGATCGCCTGAAGAAAGAACTTGATCGACTGGGTCTCGCGCTCGCTCTGGCACAGGAACGAGCCGTAATTGTGATTGATATCCGCGTTGTCCGGCGCGAGCTGCAGCGCGCGCTCAAAGCTCTCCTGCGCGAGCTTGTTCTCGCGCAATTCCATGTACACCAGTCCGAACATGCTGTGTGCAAGCGCATAGCGCGGCTCGGCCTCGGTCGCGATGCGCAGCTCCTCGAGCGCCACCGCCATGTTGCCGCGGCTGTAATAGAGCGAGGCAAGCTCGGTGTGCAGGCGCGCGCGATTGCGCGGCGCGCCGACGTCCCCCGTGATGGTGCCGGATTCGGCGCTCGGCACGCGCTGCGGCTCGCTGGCACAGCCCGCGACCAGCACGGCCAGGGCAACGATCAGCAGTCGTTTCATGAACGCCGCACCCTAGGCCGCGGGGAGCCGCGGCCCCCGAATCGAGATGCGCCGCGCCGCTGCGCCGCTGGAGTGCGCGCGTCGCGTGCGGTCGGCGACCTCGCCGGCAAGCTGGCCGCAGGCGGCAGCGATGCCGTCGCCGCGCGTCTTGCGAGTGGTTGCCGTCAGCCCGGCGCGCCGCAGCACGTCGGCAAAGCGCCGGATGCGATCGGGCGATGAACGCGTGAAACCAGAGTTCGGAAACGGATTAAACGGGATCAGATTGAACTTGCAGCGCACCTGCGAAGCGAGCTCGACCAGCTCGCGGGCATGCGCATCGGCGTCATTCACGCTCTCCAGCATCACGTACTCGAAGGTCACGAAATCACGCGGCGCGCGCTCCAGATAGCGGTTGCACGCGGCCAGCAGCGCGCGGATCGGATATTTGCGGTTCACCGGCACGAGCCGGTCCCGCAGCGCATCGTTCGGCGCATGCAGCGAGACCGCGAGCGCGACCGGGCACTCCTCGCGCAACCGGTCCATGCCCGGGATCACACCGGACGTGGAAACCGTGACGCGCCGGCGCGACAGGCCGTAGGCATGGTCGTCGAGCATCAGGCGCAGCGCCGGCACGACCCGATCGAGATTGAGCAGGGGTTCGCCCATTCCCATCATCACCACGTTCGTGACCGGGCGCTCGGTCGCGGACGCGGGCTTCAATTCGCGATTTGCGATCCATAGCTGGCCGATAATTTCCGCGGTCGTCAGATTGCGGTTGAAGCCCTGTTTTCCGGTCGAGCAAAACGCGCAATCGAGCACGCACCCCGCCTGGCTGGAGACGCACAGCGTGCCCCGGTCCGGCTCCGGAATGTACACGGCCTCGACCGCGTTCGCGCCGTCCACCTTCACCAGCCATTTGCGCGTGCCGTCCTCGGCGACGGTCTCGCCCACTACCCGGGGTGCCTCGATCCGTGCGCCTTGCGAGAGCTTCTCGCGCAGGCCCCTTGCGATATCGCTCATGTCGGCGAAATCGGACGCCCCGCGCTGGTGGATCCAGCGCAGCACCTGCCGGGCGCGAAACGGCTTCTCGCCGAGAGCGGCAAAATGCCGCTCCATCGCGGCGGCGTCGAGATCGAGCAGGTTGGTGCTCATCGTAGAACTGTGACCGGCGTCAGCGCGAAAAAGTCTCGCACGCGGCGAAGAAATAGCCGATCTCGACCTCGGCGGTTGCGGCCGCGTCCGAGCCGTGCACCGCATTGGCGTCGATCGAATCCGCGAAATCAGCACGGAGCGTGCCTTGGGCGGCTTTTTTCGGGTCGGTGGCGCCCATCAGGTCGCGGTTCCTCGCGATCGCATCCTCGCCCTCGAGCACCTGAACGATCACCGGTCCGGAGATCATGAACTCGACCAGATTCTTGAAAAAGGGGCGCTCGCGATGCACGGCATAGAAGCCCTCGGCTTGCGCGCGCGACAGATGCATCATGCGCGCCGCAACGATCTTCAGTCCCGCCGCCTCGAAGCGCGCGTAGATCCGGCCGATCACGTTTTTCGCGACTGCGTCCGGCTTGATGATCGACAAGGTCCGTTCGACCGCCATTCCAGCTTCTCCCCGAGCTTGGCAAAAAAATGAATTCGAAATTGTAGCACGCGGACGTCTCGTTCCGCGTAAAAACAAAGGCTTGCAGGCGTTCCGGACGCCGCTGCCGATGTCAGCGCAAGCGGCTGCGCCATTGCGGCACGATGCCGCGACAAGCGCCCCGCGCGAGATAGGCCGCATCCACCCCGAGCCCAGGGACCCACACCAGGTCATCGCCACAGAAAAGCATCGGCAGGCGTGCGCGGCGCCAGGGCGGCACGCCCGCTTCCTGGAACAGGTCCTTGAGCGCCCGGCGGGGCCGCCGCGGATGGGGCTGCAGTCTCTCGCCACCGCGTCGCAGGCGCACCACGACGGGTCGGCCCGCGAGGCGCGCCGCGTCGATGCCTGCACCCAACGCCCGCCGAAAGCGAAGTTCGCCCTCCAGACTCGGAATCGCGAGCCGCGGTTCTCCCGCCCAGACCAGCGGCTCGAACTGCGGCGCCGGCATCTTGCGCTCAAGAAACAGCCCGCCACGGTAAACACGCAATGCCGCGCCGTCATGGACGATTTCGGTACGCGCATGCGCTGCGGCGCCCCGCAGCTGGCGCAACATTTCCTCGAGCCGCCGCGCCGAGGGCGCGCGCAGGCCGTGCGCAGCGAGAAATTCGCGCAGTCTGAGGCGTGCCACTGAATCAGATCCACGCAACGCGCGGGTCGTCAGTCGAGGCACGTCCCCGACGCGCGAACGCAGCAACGCGTCCGCCTCCGCGAAATGCCGGGCCGCGCGAGCCAGCGCGTCACGCCAGCGCGGAAATCGCGCCTCGATTTCCGGCAGCACGCGCCGGCGTAGATACCCGCGTGCGCGCGTCTCGTCCTGATTGGATTCGTCCTCCACCCATTGCAGCTTGCGCGTCGCGGCGTATGCGGCCAGGACCGCGCGCGGCACCTCGAGAAACGGTCGCAGCACGCGCAACGCGCCTAGCCTGGCATGAAATCGCATGCCGCTCGCGCCGCGCACGCCCGCGCCGCGCAGCAGGCCGAGCAGGACTGTTTCCGCCTGGTCATCGAGGTGATGCGCAAGCGCGAGCGCATCGGCGCGCGCGCTGCGAAAGGCCGCCAGACGAGCCTCGCGCGCCGCGCCCTCGAATCCGGCGCCGCGCGCTCGATCGACCTTGACCCGGCGCGTGGCAAGCGGCACCTTCCAGCGCCGGCAAAGCCCGGCGCAGAAGCGCGCCCACCGGTCCGCGTTCGGGCTCAGGCCGTGGTGCACGTGGATCGCCCGCACTTCATAGCCGTGCTTCGATTCGAGGCGGCGCAGAACGTCGAGCAGCACGACCGAATCCCGGCCGCCGGAGAGGCCGGCGACCAGGCGCTTGCCGCGCAGTTCGACAGTGGCGAGGAGACGGTCCGCGACCTCGAGCGGATCAGCGCTCCGCGGCGTCCTTGAACTTGCCATGGCTCATGAGACGCTCGAGGCGCTCCTCCACAAGCTCCTTGGGCCTCTTGCCCTGAAGATGCTTGAGCGCCTCGGCGAGCGCCTTCTTGAGCGTCGCGCCCGTCAGCTGGGGATCGCGCTGCGCGCCGCCGAGCGGCTCGTTGACCACCTTGTCGATCAGTCCGAGCGTCTTCAGCCGGGAAGCGGTGATACCGAGCGCCTCGGCCGCCTCGGGCGCCTTCTCGGCGCTGCGCCACAGGATCGAGGCACAGCCCTCCGGCGAGATCACTGAATAGGTTGCGTACTGCAGCATCTGCACTACATCGCCCACCGCGATGGCAAGCGCGCCGCCCGAGCCGCCTTCGCCGATCACCGTGACGATGATCGGCGATTTAAGGCTGGCCATCACGTAGAGGTTGCGGCCGATGGCTTCCGACTGACCGCGCTCCTCGGCATCGATGCCGGGATAGGCGCCGGGCGTGTCGACAAAGGTGAACACCGGCAAGCCGAATTTTTCGGCAAGCCTCATCAGGCGCAGCGCCTTGCGGTAACCCTCGGGCTTGGGCATGCCGAAATTACGCAGGATCTTCTCCTTGGTGTCGCGGCCCTTCTGGTGCCCGATCACGACGCACGGCTCGCCGTTAAAGCGCGCCGGTCCGCCGACGATCGAGGCATCGTCCGCGAACGTGCGATCCCCGTGCAGCTCCTCGAAGTGGGTGAAAAGCATCTGCACGTAATCGAGGGTGTAGGGACGCTGCGGGTGACGCGCGACCTGCGCCACCTGCCACGGCGTGAGCTTGCCGTAGATCTCCTTGGTGAGCGCCTGGCTTTTCTTCGTGAGACGCTGAATTTCCTCGGAGATGTCGACCGCCGAGTCGTCCTGCACGAAACGCAGCTCCTCGATGCGCTGCTCCAGTTCGGCGATGGGCTGCTCGAAGTCGAGGAAGGTGATCTTCATCGCTGCCGGATTGTACGCGGGTTTCAGTATTCGACCGGGACCGGATCGAGCGAACGCCACAGGTACCAGGTTGCGACCGAGCGCCATGGCTGCCACGCTTTCGAGATGCGCCGCAACGCACTTTCGCTCACCCCTCGGCCGTTGCGGTAGCTCAGGCTCACCGCGCGCTGCAACCCGAGGTCGTCCACCGGCAGCACGTCCGGCCTGAGCAGGCTGAAGATCAGCAACATCTCGGCGGTCCAGCGGCCGATGCCGCGCACGTCGACGAGTTCCGCGATGATCTGCTCGTCGTCCATCGCATCCCAGTGCTGCGCGGTGACCCGTCCGTCCGCGAAGTGCTCGGCGAGATCGAGAACGTACTCCACCTTGCGCCGCGACAGCCCGCAGGCGAGCAGCCGTTGCGGCCCTGCCTCGATCGCGGCGCTTGGCGTGATCTCATTGAGCACTGAGCTGAAGCGCTCCCAGACGGCCTGCGCCGCCCGCACCGAGATCTGCTGCCCGACGATGGAGCGCACCAGCGTGCGGAACGGATCGCCCCGCGACACCAGGTGAACGCGCGGGTAACGGCGCATGATCGCGCGCATGACCTCGTCGCTGCGTCCGAGGTCGCGCTTGGCGCGCTCCCAGTACGGGGGCTTCACGCGCGCGCCGCGAGCGGAAAATTCACCAGCAGGTTCTGCGGCTTCATGTGCACCACGTCATCCTCGTTTGCGGAGAGCGCAAGATAGATGGCCCGCCCCGCAATGTCGGCGCGCATTTCGGCCGCATCCGCGAAGTCCATGCGAAAGAGCGCCAACACGCGGCGCATGCGGCCCGCCTCGACTTCGTTGCCGCTCCAGAGATCGTTCAGGATCGCGGTCGATTCGGCATCCAGGCCGATGTGCCAGGCCCAGCGCCCCTCCTCGATGCTGCGCAGCGGCGTCACTTTCACTTCGACACTGAAGAAATGCGCCACCCAGGCCTGGATCACGCGGCACAGCGCTTGCAGCGCCGCCCGACCGACGTTCAGGCTGATCACCGTATCAAAGCGCCCCTCGCGCTGCCAGTACGTCTCGGCGTTCCCGGCGTCGAGCACGTCGAGCTCGGCCCGTCCGAGCTCGCCCTGGGCCTCGACGATCAGGCGGCCGAGGCCTCCGTAGGTCGTCCCGGCCGCATGCATTTCGACCGTCTCCAGATCGGCCAGCAGGATCTGGCCCTCGCGAATGGTCGACTTCTGCTCGCGGAAAAAGATCTCGCCCGCGCGCGCCTCGAGCGGATCGTCGCGGCCTTGCAGCACGTTGCGCAGC
>Ga0214472_10006800_pt1 | contig 11982 bp, 17 predicted proteins | sample RVTome_6_FD_207662 | JGI IMG/M metagenome (GOLD analysis project Ga0214472, IMG submission 207662) | Soil microbial communities from uranium-contaminated site in the Upper Colorado River Basin, Wyoming, United States - RVT140D175 | ecosystem: Environmental > Terrestrial > Soil > Contaminated >...
AGCGTGCTATGGACGTAGAACAGCGGCGAATGGGTCTGCACCGGAGAGCGCGCGCCGTGGGCTTCACCGGCAATCAACCTGCGCCTGACGCCTTTCTCCCCGGATTCCGGGAGTTCCGCGGCACCATGGTGGAAAAACGCGGGATCGCTCTCCTCATGCTCCTTCGGCAGCGCCACCCAGGCCTGCAGCCCGTCCATCGGCCCGCCCTCGCGCCGCGCGCGCTCGAAGCGCTCCGAATGCGTGATGCCGCGGCCCGCGGTCATCCAGTTGACCTCGCCCGGGCGGATCGCCTGCTCCGAGCCGACGCTGTCGCGATGCATAATCTCGCCTTCGAAGAGGTACGTGAGGGTCGACAGGCCGATGTGCGGATGCGGCCGCACGTCCACCGAGCGCGGCAGGCCGGCGGCAAAGCGCGCCGGTCCCATGCGGTCGAGGAAGATGAACGGCCCCACCATGCGCCGCGCGGCGAACGGCAGCAGCCGGCCGACCTCGAAACCGCCGAGGTCGCGGCGGCGTTGCTCGATGACGAGATCGATCACCTGCGCAGTCTACTTCGGCCCCCAGCTACTGCAGTCCGAAATCCCGTAAGCCACCGGTAAGCCACCCGTAAGCCATCCCCAACCCGGGCTAGCCCATCCTGGGGGCGTGGGTCAAGGAAAAGGGGGGTGGGTCATGAAAAGGTGGATTTCGCTCGTATCGGCGCTTGCGCTTCTTCAGGGCTGCGCCACGCAGTTCGCTCCCCCGTCAGGCGACGGGCAGGATATTTCGCCGCTACCGACGTTGCAGTTTCAACGGTCTTCGATCCGGCCGCAGAACGACGACGAGCCCGTGCCACCCGCCGACCTGCGGCCGGGAGACATCATCCTCACCTCGACTCCGACCCTCACCTCGGCCGGCATCCGGCTGATGACCTTCGCGCCGGTGAGCCACGCCGCCGTCTACATCGGCAACGGTCGGGTCGTGGAGGCGGTGGGCTCGGGCGTGCGGGTGCGGACCCTGGGCAAGCTGCTCGAGGAAGAATCCGTCGCCCTGGCATTGCGCCACCCCGATCTCACTGCGCAGCAGGCGCAGGACGTACGCGCCGTGGCGCTGGAGAAAGTGGGCCGCCATTTCAATTACGTGGGCGTGGCGGTGCACTTGCCCTTCTCGATCAATCGCCGGCTGTGCGAATTGCCGCTGATGCCCTCGGCGGTGCGGGACTTGTGCATCCGGGGCGTCGGCGGCGTGCACCACCTCGTGACCAGCAAGCGTGCCCTGTTCTGCTCGCAACTGGTGCTGCAGAGCTATCGGCAGGCCGGAGTGCCCATCACCGATGCGGACCCTCGCCTGATCAGCCCGGCCGATATCCTGCACATGCGGGAAGGAGATGTTCCCTCGGTCAAGATCAGCAGGCCGCTGCGCTTCCTTGGCCACCTCAAGTACCAGCAGGTAGCGTCGCTCGAGCCCTAGGCGCGCGCGGCGCCCGGAGATCGCTCAGCGCAGGGACGCAAGCAGCTGCGGCAGCACCTTCGGCGTGGCAGCGGCGATCTCCCCGCGATCGAGAAATTCCGCCGTGCCGTCCAGGTCGCTGACCAGGCCGCCCGCTTCCTGGATGAGCAGCGCGCCGGCCGCCATGTCCCAGCGCGACAGGCCCATCTCCCAGAAAGCGTCCAGGCGGCCCGCGGCGACATAGGCGAGGTCGAGCGCCGCGGCGCCCGCGCGCCGTACGCCCGCCGAGGCGCCCATGAGCGTGCGCAGCTGGCGCATGTACAGGTCGATCCGGCCGAGCTCCTTGAACGGAAAGCCGGTACCGACCAGCGCGTCGGCCAGCTGTGCGCATTTCGAGACGCGCATGCGCCGGTCGTCGAGGTACGCGCCGCGCCCGCGCGAGGCGGTGAAGAGCTCGTTCTTGCCGGGATCGTAGACCACGGCCTGCGTCAGGACGCCCTTGTGCTCGAGGGCGATCGACACGCAGTACTGCGGGAAGCCGTGGATGTAGTTGGTGGTGCCGTCCAACGGGTCGATGACCCACTGGAATTCCGGCCGCGCGCCGGCGCTCGCGCCCGATTCCTCGGCGAGGAAACTGTGCTCCGGGTAGGCGCGGCGGATGACGTCGATGATCGCCTGCTCGGCCGCCTTGTCCACCTGCGTGACGAAATCGTTGCGCTGCTTGGCGCGGATTTCGAGCCCGCCTGCCAGCGCGGCGCGGTTGATGAGCGAGCCGGCGCGCCGCGCGGCCTTCACCGCAATGTTGAGCATCGGATGCATGGCCGCCCGAATTCTACTATCGGTAGACTGCGCGCATGTGCGCCGCTCGCATCGTGCTGTGCAGGCCGAATCACCCCGGCAACATCGGCGCTGCCGCGCGCGCCATGAAGACCATGGGCCTCGCCGACCTGCGGCTGGTCGCCCCGTCACGCCCGCCCGCGCCTGAAGACGAATGGATGGCGACGCATGGCGCCGACGTGCTGGCGGCGGCGCGCACGCATGCCACGCTCGCCGAGGCGATCGCCGACTGCGCGGCGGCGTTCGCGCTTTCCGCGCGGCCGCGCGAGTGGTCGCCGCAGGTGCTCGACGTGCGCGCCGCCGCGGCGCGCGCCGCGGCGCTCGACGCGCCGGTGGCATTCGTCTTCGGCAACGAGTCGGCGGGGCTTACCAACGAGGAGCTGTTCGCTTGCCAGTGCCTGGTGCACATCCCGGCGGACCCCGAAAACAGTTCCCTCAACCTCGCACAGGCGGTGCAGGTCGTGTGTTACGAGCTGCGCATGGCGCAAGGCGCGGCGGTGCCGTCGATGCGCCTGGAAAAGCCGGCGACGGTGGCCGATCTCGAAGGCCTGTACGGGCACCTCGAGGAAGCGGCCCGCGCCTCGGGCTTCATGGCCCCGGGATCCAGGCTGCGCGAGCGCTGGCGGCGCCTGTTTTCCCGGGTACCGGCGCTCGAGCGCGAGGAGGTCAATATCCTGCGGGGACTGCTCAAGTCCTTGCTGAAGAAATAGTTGATGGATTTACTCGGATACCCTAGAGTTTCTGCATGTTCAAACATCTACGCGAAGACATCGCGAGCATATTTGCCCGCGATCCGGCGGCGCGCACGACCTTCGAGGTGCTCACCTGCTACCCGGGGCTGCACGCCGTATACATCCACAAGCTGGCGCGCTGGTTCTGGACGCATGGCCTGCGCTGGCTCGGACGCTTCACCTCGCATGTCGGCCGCTGGGCGACGGGGATCGAGATCCACCCGGGTGCCATCGTCGGGCGGCGCGTGTTCATCGACCACGGCATGGGCGTGGTCATCGGGGAGACCGCGGAGGTCGGCGACGATTGCACGATCTACCAGGGCGTGACGCTCGGCGGCACGTCGCTGTACCGTGGCGCCAAGCGCCATCCGACGCTGGGCGCCAGCGTCGTCGTCGGGGCGGGCGCCAAGGTGCTGGGAGGCTTCACCGTAGGCGCGGGCGCGAAGATCGGGTCCAACGCGGTGGTGGTGAAGGAAGTGCCGGCCGGGGCCACGGTGGTCGGGATTCCCGGACGCATCATCGAGGAGGCGCTGGCGCAAACGGCCCCGCGCTTCGCTGCTTACGCCGTGGAGCAGGGCCAGGACGACCCCTACGCGCAGGAAATCCAGAAGCTCGCCGAACATTCGGCCGAGCTCGAGCAGGCTCTGGCCAAGCTCAAGGAAAAGCTCGCGGATCTTGAAAATGACGAGCGAAGAGAGCAGCTTAGAGCAGTCAAGTGAGTTGTTGACTGTTTCTGTCGGGAATCGTTATACTTGACTACATTAATCAGGTATTCGAGGCAGCCATGAGACTCACGACCAAAGGCCGATTTGCGGTCACCGCGATGGTGGATCTCGCCATGCGCCAATCGCGCGGGCCGGTGACGCTCGCCGCGATCAGCGAGCGCCAGCACATCTCGCTTTCCTACCTGGAGCAACTGTTCGGCAAGCTGCGCCGCCGCAGGCTGGTGTCCAGCGTGCGCGGCCCGGGCGGCGGCTACAACCTGGCGCAGCCGGCGGCCAACGTGTCGGTCGCCGACATCGTCACCGCGGTGGACGAGCCGATGGATGCCACGCAGTGCGGCGGCAAGGAGAACTGCGCCGACGAGAAGCGCTGCATGACGCACGATCTCTGGGCCACGCTCAACACCAAGATGCACGAGTACCTGTCCTCGGTGAGCCTCGCTGATCTGGTCGAGCACCAGAGCGGCAAGCACGTGGCGGTGCTGCACGACCGGCGCACGCAGGACAAGGAAGAGGTGGCCGCTTGAAGCTGCCGATCTACCTGGATTATTCGGCGACCACGCCGGTGGACCCGCGCGTGGCGCAGAAGATGATCCCGTTCCTCACGGAGTTCTTCGGCAACCCCGCGAGCCGCTCGCACGCCTTCGGCTGGAAGGCGGAAGAGGCGGTGGAAGAGGCGCGCGGCCACGTGGCGGCGCTCATCGGCGCCGACCCGAAGGAGATCGTGTGGACCTCGGGCGCCACCGAGGGCAACAACCTCGCCATCAAGGGCGCGGCGCAGTTCTACAGGACCAAGGGCAAGCACCTGGTGACGCAGAAGACCGAGCACAAGGCGACGCTCGACACGATGCGCGAGCTCGAGCGCCAGGGCTTCGAGTGCACCTACCTCGAAGTCGAGGAGAACGGCCTCGTCGACCTGAAGAAATTCGAGGCCGCGCTGCGGCCCGACACCATCCTGGCGTCGATCATGATGGTGAACAACGAGATCGGCGTCATCCAGCCCGTGGCGGAGATCGGCGAGCTGTGCCGCGCGCGGGGCATCATTTTCCACTGCGACGCGGTGCAGGCGGCGGGCAAGCTGCCGATCGACCTGCAGACGCTCAAGGTGGACCTGCTCACCATCACCGCGCACAAGATGTACGGCCCGAAGGGCATCGGCGCGCTCTACGTGCGCAGGAAGCCGCGCGTGAGGATCGAGCCGCAGATCCACGGCGGCGGCCACGAGCGGGGCTTCCGCTCGGGCACGCTCGCCACGCACCAGATCGTCGGCTTCGGCGAGGCCGCGCGCCTGGCGAAGCTCGAGATGGCGACCGACAACGAGCGCATCCGGCTGCTCCGCGACCGGCTGTTGCAGGGCCTCTCCTCGATGGAGGAGGTGGTGGTGAACGGCGACATGCGGCGGCGCATCCCCGGCAACCTCAACGTCAGCTTCAACTACGTCGAGGGCGAGTCGCTCATCATGGCAATCAAGGACATCGCCGTGTCCTCGGGCTCGGCCTGCACCTCGGCCTCGCTCGAGCCCTCGTACGTGCTGCGCGCGCTGGGACGCTCGGACGAGCTCGCGCACTCGTCGATCCGCTTCACCCTCGGCAGGTACACGACCGAGGAAGAGGTGGACTACGCGGTGAACTTAGTGAGGATCAAGGTTGCCAAACTGAGAGAGCTGTCGCCGCTGTGGGAGATGTACAAGGACGGCGTCGACCTGAACACGGTCCAATGGGCCGCACATTGAGGTAGGAGCACGCTATGGCATACAGCGATAAAGTCATCGATCACTACGAGAACCCGAGGAACGTCGGCTCGTTCGACAAGGCGGACGACGCGGTGGGCACCGGCATGGTCGGGGCGCCTGCCTGCGGCGACGTCATGAAGCTGCAGATCCGCGTCGGCAAGGACGGCGTCATCGAGGACGCGCGCTTCAAGACCTACGGCTGCGGCTCGGCGATCGCCTCCTCGTCGCTCGTCACCGAATGGGTGAAGGGCAAGCGCCTGGACGAGGCCGCCACCATCAAGAACACGCAGATCGTCGAGGAGCTTTCGCTGCCGCCGGTGAAGATCCACTGCTCGATCCTCGCCGAGGACGCGATCAAGGCCGCCGTGGCCGATTACCGCAAGAAGCACGGCCTGGAGGCGGAAGCAGCGCAAAAGGAGAAGGTGGCCTGACATGGCGGTCACGCTGACCGAAAAAGCGGCGACGCACGTGCAAAACCACTTCGCCAAGCGCGGCAAGGGCGTCGCGCTGCGCGTCGGCGTGCGCACCTCGGGCTGCTCGGGCATGGCCTACAAGCTCGAGTTCGCCGACGGCGTGAATGCGGAAGACCACCAGTTCGAGAGCCACGGCGTGAAGGTGGTGGTGGACCCGAAGAGCCTGCCGTTCCTGGAAGGCACCCAGCTCGACTACACCCGCGAGGGCCTGAACGAGGGGTTCAAGTTCCTCAACCCCAACGTCAAGGACGAGTGCGGGTGCGGCGAGTCCTTTAACGTCTGAAAGACCATTTCGCGCTCTTCGGGCTGGCGCCGGCATTCGCCGTCGACGCCGCGGCGCTGGAGAGCGCGTACCGCGACATCCAGTCGCGCATCCACCCCGATCGCCACGCCCACGCCGGCGATGCCGAGCGCCGCGCCTCCATGCAATGGACCACGCGCGTGAACGAGGCCTACCGTACCCTGAGAAGCCCGGTGCAGCGCGCCAAGTACCTGCTCGAGCTGAACGGCGTCGACGTGGCGTTCGAGACCAATACGCAGATGCCGGCCGATTTCCTGGCGAAGCAGCTGGAGCTGCGCGAAGCACTGGCGGAGGCGAAGGAGACGAGCGCGCTGGACCGGCTGCGCGACGAGGTCGGCGAAGAAAGGCGCGCGCTCGAGCACGGGCTCGGGGACCTGATCGACGCGCGGCGCGATCTCGCCGCCGCGGCCGGCGAGGTGAGAAAGCTGATGTTCCTGCACAAGCTCGCCGAGCAGATCGGGCGCGCCTACGAGGAGATCGAATAGTGGCACTGCTGCAGATCGCCGAGCCGGGCCAGTCGCCGGCGCCGCACCAGCGCCGCCTCGCGGTGGGCATCGACCTCGGCACCACCAACTCGCTGGTGTCCACCGTGAGGAGCGGCGTCCCGGTGGTGCTCGCGGACGGACAGGGCCGGCCGCTGCTGCCGTCGGTGGTGCGCTTTCTTGCGGACGGCCGCGTCGAGGTCGGCCACGCGGCGCAGGCGCGCCAGGCCGAGGACCCGCGCAATACCGTCGTCTCGGTGAAGCGCTACATGGGACGCGGGCTGAAGGACGTGGTGCACGCGGAAAACGCGCCGTACGACTTCGTGGACGCGCCGGGCATGGTGCGGCTGCGCACCGCGGCCGGGGTGAAGAGCCCGGTCGAAGTGTCGGCGGAGATCCTCAAAGTCCTGCGCCGGCGCGCCGAGCTGTCGCTCGGCGCCAGCCTCGACGGCGCCGTGATCACGGTGCCCGCGTACTTCGACGACGCGCAGCGCCAGGCGACCAAGGACGCGGGGCAGCTTGCCGGGCTGAACGTGCTGCGGCTGCTGAACGAGCCGACGGCGGCCGCCATCGCCTACGGCCTGGAGAACGCGGCGGAAGGGCTGTACGCGGTGTACGACCTGGGCGGCGGCACCTTCGACATCTCGATCCTGCGGCTGTCGAAGGGCCTGTTCGAAGTCATGGCGACGAGCGGCGACGCGGCGCTCGGCGGCGACGACTTCGACCAGCGCTTGTTCTGCTGGGTGGTGGAGGAGGCGAAGCTCGCGCCGCTCGGCCCGCAGGACATGCGCCTGCTGCTGGTGAAGTCGCGCGAGGCGAAGGAGTACCTGAGCGCGCACGGCGAGGCGCGCATCACGGCGAAGCTCGCCACCGGCGATGTCGTCGACCTGTCGCTGGACACCGAGACGTTCTGCCGCATCACCCAGCACCTGGTGCAGAAGACGCTCGGCCCCATGCGCCGGGCGCTGCGCGACGCGGGGCTGCGCCCCGACGAGGTGAAGGGCGTGGTGATGGTCGGCGGCGCGACGCGCATGCCGCAGATCCAGCGCGCGGCAGGGGAGTTCTTCCGCCGCGATCCGCTCAACAACCTCGACCCGGACAAGGTGGTGGCGATCGGTGCCGCCATGCAGGCGAACGTGCTGGCCGGGAACAAGCCGGCGGGGGAGGACTGGCTGCTGCTCGACGTGATCCCGCTGTCGCTGGGCGTCGAGACCATGGGCGGCCTGGCAGAGAAGATCGTGCCGCGCAACTCGACGATTCCCGTGGCGCGCGCCCAGGAGTTCACCACCTACAAGGACGGCCAGACCGGCATGAGCTTTCACGTCGTGCAGGGCGAGCGCGAGCTGGTAGCCGATTGCCGGTCGCTGGCGCGCTTCGAGCTGAAAGGCATTCCGCCCATGGTGGCGGGCGCGGGGCGCGTGCGCGTCACCTTCCAGGTGGACGCCGACGGTCTGCTCTCGGTGACGGCGAAGGAGGCCACGACCGGCGTCGAGGCCTCGGTGGCGGTGAAGCCGTCTTACGGCCTTGCCGACGGCGAAATCGAGCGCATGCTGCGCGAATCCTACGAGCACGCGCGGGACGACATGCATGCGCGGGCGCTGCACGAGGCGCAGGTGGAAGCCGAACGCCTGCTCGAAGCGACCCGCTCGGCGCTCGCCGTGGACGGCGCGCTGCTCGAGCCGCGGGAGCGCGCCGCCATCGAGCAGCGCATGGCCGGCCTGGAAGGCGCGCTCACCGGGTCCGACCACCGTGCGCTGCGCGCCGGCACCGAAGCCCTCAACAAGGCCACCGAGGAGTTCGCGGCGCGCCGCATGGACGCGGGCGTGCGCCGCGCGCTGGCGGGACGCAGGATCGCTTCCCTGGACCTCTAGATGGCGAGGATCAAGGTGCTGCCGCACGCCGAGCTCTGCCCGCAGGGCGCCGAATTCGAGGCGCCGGCGGGCGTGTCGATCTGCGACGCCCTGCTCGAGCACCACATCGACATCGAGCACGCCTGCGAGAAATCCTGCGCCTGCACCACCTGCCACGTGATCCTGCGCCAGGGCTTCGAGTCGCTCGACGCCGCCGAGGACAAGGAGGAAGATCTGCTCGACAAGGCCTGGGGGCTGGAGGCGACGTCGCGCCTTTCCTGCCAGGCGAAGGTGGCGGGCGCCGATCTGACGCTCGAGATTCCGAAGTACACCATCAACTACGAGCGCGAGGGCGGGGGCAAGAAATGAAGTGGACCGACACTCAGGACATCGCCATCGCCCTGAGCGAGAAGTATCCCGACACCGACCCCAAGTCGGTGCGCTTCACCGATCTGTACCAGTGGGTGCTGCAGCTTCCCGGCTTCGATGACGACCCGAAGCGCTGCGGCGAGAAGATCCTGGAGGGAATCCAGATGGCCTGGATCGGGGAGGCGGAGTGAGCGTGCTGGGCGAGCGTCTGGCGCGCGCGTTTGCCGGCCGCAACGTGCTCGAGCTGCGCAGCCGCGACAGCCAGTGGACGCAGGCATTCGCCGGACGCGCCGCCGAGGTCACGTCGCTCGACCTCGACCAGCAGGCGCTCGCGCTGCCCGATCTCGGCCGCCGGCACGACGCGCTGTTCGCGGCTTCGTGGTGGTCGCGGGTGCCGTCCGAGCGCCTGGACGCGTTTCTGCAGCAGGCGGTGGCCGCGGTGGCGCCGGGGGCGCTGATGGCGTTCGTCGGCACGCGCGGCGCCGGCGCTCCCACCGAAAGCGAGCTGATCCGCCGCGCCTCGCGCTGCGGCTGGGGCGCGAACGTCGAGCTGCTGCCGGAGCACTGGCTCCTGACCTGGTGGGCGCCGCGCTGAGCGCGCGCGCGGCGCGCTACTTCGGGCGGTACTTCCCCCAGAGCTGGTCGAGGCGCGAATAGCGCCCGCAGCCGGTGACGTAGAACTTGTAGCGCGCGGGGTTCTTCTTGTAGTAGTCCTGGTGGTACTCCTCAGCCGGCCAGAACTCGGCGGCAGGCTCGATCGGCGTCAGAATCCGGTCGCGGAACGGCTTGTCCTTCTCCCATTTCGCCTTCGAGGCCTCGGCCAGGCGCTGCTGCTCGGCGTCGTGGGTGAAGATGCCGGGCCGGTACTGCGAGCCGTGGTCGCAGAACTGCCGATCGACGAAGGTCGGGTCGTGGTTGACCCAGAAGGCGTCGAGCAGCTTCTGATAGCTCACCTTCTTCGGATCATAGGTCACCTGCAGCACCTCGGTGTGCCCGCTGCGGCCGCTCGAGACCAACTCGTAGCTCGGGTTCTTGATGTGCCCGCCCATATAGCCGGACACCGTCGCTGCCACGCCCGGCACCTTGTCGAAGGCCTCTTCGGTGCACCAGAAGCAGCCCGCCGCAAAGGTCGCCTTGGCGAGGCCCTGGGCCTGCGCGAGCACGGGCAGCAGCGCGGCGCAGAGCAGCAGTAGGAATCGCATCATGGCGTTCTCGCCTCCTGCGCGATTGGTCGCGGCCGCGCGCGCGACCTTACTCGACCTTCGCCTGCGCGCGCAGCTCGCGCACCAGCTGCTCGACCTTCTGGCGCACGAGGCGCTGCTGGATCTGCGGGCGCACCTGCGCGAGCGGGGGGAAGTCCACCGCGCGCACGTCGTCGAGCTGGATGACGTGATAGCCGAAGCGCGTGCGCACCGGCGTGCCGCTGAACTTGCCCTTGTCCAGCGCCACCATGGCGTCGGCAAAGGGCTTCTCCAGCGTCGACGGAGCCTTCCAGTCGAGGTCGCCGCCCAGCTCGCGCGTGCCTTCGTCCTTGGAGGACTTCTTCGCCAGATCGTCGAACTTGCCGCCCTTCTGCAGCTCGGCGATGAGGCGCTTCGCCTCTTCCTCGTTCTCCACCAGAATGTGGCGCGCCTTGTACTCGCTGGCGCCGGTCTGCTCGCGCACGCGGTCGTATTCCTTCTTCACGTCAGCGTCGGTGACCGCGTGCTCGCGCAGGTAGTCGCTCAGGTAGGCGCCGACGAGCACCTCCTGGCGCGACACCTCGAGCTGCGTCTGCACCTCGCGCTTCTTCGCCGTGCCGGCGCGCGCCGCCGCCTGCGACACCAGCTCGCGGTTGATGAGGTCCTCGCGCACGACGGCGCGCGTCTGCTCGTTGTCGGGGGCGCCGCGCTGCAGCTGCTGGCGCATGAGGTAGTCGAGGCGCGCGCGCGGTATCGCGGTGCCGTTCACGGTGGCGACCGGCCCCGACGCGGACGGTTTGGCCGCGGGCTTGGCGCCGGCCTGCTGCGCCAGCGCCGGAAACGCGAGGCTGGCGGCCGCCGCGAAGGCGAGAACTCGGGATTTCATGGAACGCCTTTCGAAAAAATAGGAAGGGTCGCCCGCCATTATGCGCCCGCGCCGGGTTCTCCCGGGGCGCGCGCCTGGATCGCCAGGGCGTGAATCGGATGCTGCATGAGCTCGCCGAGCGCCTGGTAAACCAGGCGGTGGCGCGCGATCGTGGATTGGCCGGCGAAGGCGGGCGCGACGATGGTGAGCCGCCAGTGCGTGCCGCCGCCGGGCGCATAGCCGGCGTGCCCGCGATGGCGCTCGCTTTCGTCCTCGAGCTCGAGCGATTCGGGCTGCAGGACGGCAAGGCGAGCGCGGATGCTTTCCTCGACGCTCACTTCTTGGCCTCGGGCTCGTCCATGTACTTGTACAGGACGGCGACTTGCGCCGCGATGAACGCGAACATGAGCCCAGTCAGGCCCCAGAGCTTGAACTGCACCCAGAAAGCGAGGCTGAAGTTCTGCGCGATGTACAGATTGAGGATTCCCATGAAGACGAAGAATAGGACCCAGGCGGCATTCAGGTAGTTCCAGATGCGGTCCGGTGCGGAGAAGCCTTTCTCCATCATCAGGCGGACGATGTTCTTCCTGGCGACGTACGGCGCGAGCGCCAGCACGGCGGCAAACAGCCAGTAGAGGACCGTCGGCTTCCACTTGATGAATCGCTCGTCCTGCAGGAACAGGGTCAGCCCGCCCAGGATCAGCACGAGCACCATGGAGACCAGCAGCATGCGCTCGATCCTCCTGTGGCGGAGCCACACGTAGGCCACCTGCGCGATCGACGCGGGGATGATCACGGCGGTCGCGATGTAGATGCTGTCCGTCCACATGTAAACGCCGACGAACAGGAGGACCGGGAACAAGTCGAAAAGGAACTTCATGCGGGGCGGCGCATTCTACCAGTGCGCGATGCCGCCGATCGCCGCGACGCGCGCCCGGCCCACCATCGCCGCGAGCGGCGCAAGCTCCGCGGGACTCTCGCCCACGGCGAGCGCCAGGGCCGCGGCGAGCC